>Ga0209344_10001367_pt1 | contig 32178 bp, 29 predicted proteins | sample Cruoilmetagenom6_FD_187293 | JGI IMG/M metagenome (GOLD analysis project Ga0209344, IMG submission 187293) | Oil polluted marine microbial communities from Coal Oil Point, Santa Barbara, California, USA - Santa Barbara Oil Seep Sample 6 (SPAdes)... | ecosystem: Environmental > Aquatic > Marine...
TGCTTACGCACCTTTGAGTTTCCGCCATCACACCCTGCCAGATACTGACAATGCACTTCTTCTAGTTCGTTGGCCTCTGTGTTCTTCAGGGTCACGATCCCGCTATCTGCGTCTTCTACGAACGACACGAATGTCCAGCCAAAACGCACATCGACGAGAGGTTCTTCATCCAGAAAGCTTTTCACGAAGGGTTCCAGCAGAATCTGCGACACCCGCATATCTGGTTCCAAAGGTTGCGAGCCATCATTGACAAAGCGAGTGATCTCGCGTGCATCTGGAACATTGGGATAGGTGAAGCGTGCTAGTTCGCAACCTGCAAAATCGGTTATCCAGGCGACATCAAACCACGCGATTTTGTTGCGCCCAAAAAGACGGTCGATCGGATCGCAATCGCGCTAGGCGCTTGCATCGCGTTGGTTTTTTATCCCGCTTATGGGCTTTGCGCCTGCATTGGTCGGGCGCGGCGACGGCCTTCGATTTTTCAGGCATTTCAACGGCTGCTATCACGTCGATCTTGTTTACTGTCTTTGCCCGTCGCACAATGATGCGTTATTTCAATGTTGACGCCACAGCAGACTGAGCTTCTGCACTATGCGCGCAACGAATGTGCAGATGGGATGCTTTATGCCTGACGAAACAGATGCCATGACGGATGCAATTACGGCGCTGGTTCCAGCACTGCTTCATGCACTGGAGGGGCTTGCCTTTATCTCACGGCACCTACATCCGCCACAGATGGATACTGTCCTTGGCCATGTGGGACGCTTGGATGTTGGGGTTAAAGACGGCCTCACTATTTTTCAATCCGTTGCCTGGCCCGACGACTTGTCTGCTTTCAAAGAACGGTTGGAGAGTTCCGCCACATCTACCATGCGTGCTTATGAAGAGCTGCACGGGGCGGCAGGCGACATAATGAACAGCTACAAAGCGCTGCGTCACAATGCGCGTGCCCTTGAGGCGCTCTATCCAATTGCTTCAGTCCTACCGCCTGTCAGTCGCTTTTTCCTGGAGGAAGCTCAGCGCGACGATAAAGAGCTGATGCAAGCACTTGAGGCCGGGCCACAAGAAAATCAAACGACCGGTATTCACCATTTTGGAAATGAAAAAAAGGAACGCGGCGGCTTTTCCTTTTATGTGCCAGAAAACTATGATGTCACAAAAAAATACCCGGTCATTGTTGCCCTGCATGGCGGCAGCGGACACGGGCGAGATTTTTTGTGGTCGTGGGTGAAGACAGCGCGCAGTCGCGGCGCATTGCTTGTGGTGCCAACCTCTGCCGGGAGCACCTGGTCATTGATGGGGCCAGATGAAGACAGTCCAAACCTGGAACGTATATTGGCGCATGTTGATGAGCGTTGGCCGATTGACGCCTCGAAAATGCTGCTCACCGGCATGAGTGATGGCGGGACTTTCACTTATGTGCAAGGCCTCATGTCGGGCTCGCCCTTTACCCACCTCGCCCCAGTATCGGCAAGTTTTCACCCGTTTTTATTGGAGGTGGTGGAGCCCGAACGGCTCGCTGGATTGCCAATCTATCTGGTGCACGGTGCCAAAGACTGGATGTTCTCCATCGACATCGCCCGCACTGCCCATCAAACCCTTGATAGTAGTGGGGCGAGCATTGTCTATCGCGAGTTGGCGGATCTTTCTCACACCTATCCGCGTGATGAGAATGCAAAGATTTTGGATTGGTTTCTTGACGGCAAATTACCTGAAGATGCCGCCAAGTAGTGTGACTTATGCGGAAGCGCTTTATGCGGAAGCACTGGGTCTAGCAGATATGGCGGCATGCCAACGAAGCAAGTCAGCATGCTCATCAGCTGGCACAACTTTTACCCATTTTGCAAAGTCGACCACCACGAGAGCGGTAATGTCTGCATAGCTAAATGCGTCGATGGCCACAAACTCACGGTCTTTCAGACGCTCATTCAACATCCCCATGAAATTCGTCAGGCGCGTGTGGCCGCGTTCTGCCAGTTCGGGGATCTGCTTGAAGTTGACCGGACCCGTTGTAGCGCGGTCGACCATGCCTTTGGAGGTATTGCGCAATGTTTCGGCGGCCGCAGAAAGCCCCTCCATCATCATTCTGGATTGCCAATTGGCAACGAGGCCCTTTTCGGTTGGCGTTACGCCCAAGAGAGGTGGCTCTGGGTAAGCAGCCTCCAAATAAGCGGCGATGCCGTCGTTTTCAGTCAAGACAGTGCCATCATCAAGCTGCAATACGGGAATGGTGCAGCAAGGATTGATCTTTTTGAAATCATCAGAAAGCTGTTCGGCTTTGGCCATATCAATCTGGACGTTTTCAGCCGTGACACCCTTTTCAGCCATGAAAATGCGCGCACGGCGCGGGCTTGGGGCGGGTGTATAATCATAGAAAGTCATAGCCATCGCGGTTTATCCTTATTTCATGTTCGCCAAGGTCGATCTGTGCAGCCTACACAGACACAAAGGCGAATGCACAGGCTCACAAGCCGCCCCGTTTGGTTTCAATATTGAGCTGCCCAGCAAGTCCCGCATCTCTGTGCATGGCAATTTTCGCGTATTCAGGTGACATGGTCATGCCCATCATCGCTTTGCGTGAGGGATATTCCACACAGGCGATCATGTCCCAGTCGTCCCCCACCTCACCAATCAGTGTCATTGTCACGGCTCCGCCGAAAATCATTTTACCGCCAAGCCCAACAACCAACTTGGCCACTTCAACACCGTACCGCTGATAAGCTTCCTGACCGCTCAACTCAGGGTCTCTGCCATCGTCATATTGCGCTTTTTCGCGGAACTTTAGCAGATTGACCATGACGATCGGCCCCTCAACACTGCCGCTCATCCATTCTTTGATTTGTGCGTCATTGGGGCCCATTGCGTTTTCGACGTTCATGCTGCATTCCTTTTTTCATAACCTTGGACAGACAAGAGTATTTTTGACACTATAAGTGTCACTATCTACGTTCGTCCAGCAAAGCAAAAAATGTTGCCAGCCGCCGGAGGCTATTTCCTTGTCTATCCAAGAAACCAAATCTTCGCCTGAAATTGACGGACGGCTCAAACGCAGCACGAGAACACGTGCCGCAATTGTTGAGGCTATGGTGTCACTCATTAGCGAAGGGAACAGGTCTCCCACCAGCGAAGAGGTGGCGGAGCGCGCCAATGTCGGTCTTCGTACTGTTTTTCGACATTTTGAAGATATGGAAGCCCTGTTTCAAGAGATGGACCAGGTGATAAAAGCCCGGGTGCTTCCGGAATTTGACCTGGAACCTCTCACTGGTGACCTTGAGAAAAGAGCACGGATCTTAATCTCAAGGCGGTCACATATCTTTGCAACGGTGCATCCCTTTATGTCCTCGACCATTGTGCGGAAATGGCGTTCTGCCTATCTGACACAGTCACATGAAACATTTGCAGAACTTCAGCGGACTTTTCTTTTCGACAATCTTCCAGAATTGAAGGAACTAGCTACGCCCTTGCAACATGCAGCCGATCAGGTGACGTCCTACGAGTCCTGGAGCCGCATGCGTGATGCTCAAAAACTCAGCACCAAAGACATTATCGAGGCCCAACTTGCCGGTGTATTGGCAATTATTCGCGGCGCTTGAGTTTAATTCCGCACAACGGAATAAAAAAAATGAACCACTGATGATTTGCGCGCAATCCCTTAAAAATTGAAGCTGAAGATTTGCGCGGGCACCTCGCTCAGACGCAGCACATATTCAGGGGACGCGATCCATGGTGGCGAAACGCTTCAACAAATATCTTATGGGCACCACAGCAGCACTGAGCCTTGTTATTACAAGCCAGGCAGCCCTAGCAGCGGACACAGAATTGCTTTGGGGTGATACGCACCTTCACACGTCCTATTCGTTTGATGCCTATCTCAATACCAATTACACCGCCGATCCCGACACGGCCTATCGTTACGCCAAGGGTCTGCCGGTTGTGAACCCGGGCCACAGGGGTCGGGTGCAGATCGACACGCCGCTCGATTTTCTCGTCGTAGCTGACCATGCAGTTATGCTTGGCGGAATGCGCCATATCGTTGAAATTGGCATTCCCACCGAGGGCATGGGACTGTGGGAGCGCGCCCGTGCGTGGTATGCACAACGCTGGCTTCGTGGCGTTGTTGCAGATGATGAAGGCATGTCGGCATTTTCTTCGTTTCTGCCAGAACCCATGTCAGTAGAAGAAGCTGCGGCGACCCCTTTAAAACCCGGCATCCCAGGTGCGGCCGCAATGGCGCGCACAAGCTGGCAGGAAACAATCGCAGTTTCCGATAGCCACAATGAGCCGGGCACATTCACGAGTTTCATTGGCTGGGAATGGAGTTCTATTCCTGCTGGCGCCAACATGCACCGCGTAGTGTTCACACCCAACGGGGCCGAAGTCGCCGGACAGTTCCAGCCGTTCAGCACAGCCGACAGCGCCTACCCTGAAGACTTGTGGGCATGGCTCGACGCAACATCCACAACCACTGGTGCTGAGTTTGTTGCCATCCCTCACAACTCCAATATCTCAAAAGGCTATATGTTCTCAGAAACCTCCTTGCGCTCGGAGCCTTTTACAGCTGTGTCTGCTCGCACACGCATGGAATGGGAACCAGTTGCCGAGATCACTCAATTCAAAGGCGACAGTGAAACGCACCCCACCCTTTCGCCGGACGATGAATTTGCTGACTTTGAAGCCTACACACACTATATCCAGCAGGACGCACCAGAATATGTGGCGGCGCGCGGTGACTATGTGCGCTCCGGCATGTTGACGGGTCTGGAAATTGAAAATCAGATCGGCGTGAACCCCTTCCAGGTTGGCGTCATCGGATCAACCGACGCCCATACCGGCCTCGCCTCAGCTGAAGAAACTAATTTCTGGGGAAAATTCCCGCGCGACACGACACCTGAAGGCAAAATGGGTGGCTGGCGCACAAGCGCTGACGGCGGTGGCCCGAACGGATGGTCCATGTCAGCTTCTGGCCTGGCCGCTGTATGGGCGGAAGAAAATACCCGAGAATCGATTTTTGCGGCTTTCAAACGGCGCGAAGTTTACGGCACCACTGGACCTCGCATTGCGGTGCGCTTTTTTGGCGGATGGGGCTTTGATGACGCCGCCGCGAATGCCGATAATCTGGCAGACATTGGATATGAAAGCGGCGTTCCCATGGGGGGAGACCTGACGAACGCTCCTGAAGGTCAAGCACCACAGTTCCTTATCCGCGCAACCAAGGACCCCAAGTCCGGCAATCTCGACCGCGTTCAGGTGGTCAAAGGCTGGCTGGGTACTGATGGCAACGCACTTGAGCAAGTCTATGATGTTGTGTGGTCAGACGACCGGACAGTTGGTGCAGATGGCAAACTACCAGCCGTTGGTAACACCGTTGATCTTGCAACCGGGCAATATGAAAACAGCATTGGCGCGCCAGAACTTTCCGCCGTTTGGGAAGACCCTGACTTTGATGCATCACAGAACGCTTTTTACTATGCCCGCGTATTGGAAATTCCAACACCACGGCATTCGCTTCTGGATGCCATCGCGCTGAACATGCCCGTTGAAGAAACCGGTCATCCGGCAACCATTCAGGAACGCGCTTACTCTTCAGCCATTTGGTACAAGCCTTAACAGGCATCCGTTCGAGGGAGGGAAGGGGGTAGCTTTTCGGAGCTGCCCCTTTTTTCGTTGTGGCACTTTTTGTAAACACAGAGTGTCAGGCGACGAAGGCCGCGATCCGCTCAAAGGTCCAGAAGCAGGCCAAGACGCCCACCAGATAGCCAACTGGCTTCATCAAATCCGTGAGCTCAACCTTGTCGCGATGGGGCGCAAATTTGGAAATCGCGCCTGCGCCCAAAACAAAGAGCCCAATCAGAAACAGAATAAAACTGATCTGTCCGACCTCAACGCCAATGTTGAAGAATAGAAGAGCAAGCGGCACTTCTGTCTGAGGCAATCCAATTTCGCCCAGCACAGCCGCGAAACCAAAACCATGCAAGAGGCCAAAACCACTTGAGATCAAAATCGGGTGCCGCCACGTCAGGCTTTCCCGATCTGGGCGCACAAGCTCAGTCGCCACGAAAACAATGGATAGAGCGATGACCGCTTCCAAAGGCTGGATGGGGACACGCACCAGATCTAATGCGGCCAACGCCAACGTCACCGAGTGTGCCAACGTGAACCCTGTAATGATGATCAGCACCCGCCTGATCGTGCCCGCCAACATGAGAAGGCAGACGACAAACAACAAGTGATCATACCCTGTCAGAATGTGTTCAATGCCCAACACCAAATATTCTGAAACGACACTGCCAGCTGTCTCCGCAGATGGCAGCTCGACGATGGTTTCGCCAGGACCACTACGCACGATCTGCACTTCACCGTTTTCTCGGATCAAGCGCACAAGAGAGGAAACAGATGGATTGCCTCTCGGATAGGAAAGCTCCAACACCAGAGGGGTCGTCAATGCGGAACAATCAAAAAACCCTTGCCCGCCGTTGGTGATATAGCTTTGGGCCGTTTCTGGAAGCTGCGCTTTGACACAAGCGGCAGGCAACACAATTTGCGGTGCATTGTTTCGCTCAACGGTCGAGGGCACGCGCCACTTCAAGAAAAGCAGACCATCGGCACGCTCTTCTATTTCAATGAACAGGGGGCGACCTTCGTGAGCGCTTGCAAACTGTGGTACAGCGCATAAAAACAACAGCCCGCACACAATGGCCCTCACCGCCATCATTCCGCAACGCCTTCTGAAGTGTTTGCACCGGCACCAGCAATTGGAGGCAAATCGATTTCAACATCATATCGATCCACTATTGTTGCAATCGCGGCGTCCATTTCCAGCGTCATCCGCGCGCGCCTTGCATCTTCTCTGACGCGGCCCCGCACTTCATCCAGGGTGGCATCGCGCCCAAGCACCCGCATGGAAACCATGACAAGATGCGCACCGTAAGGCGATGTAAAGACACCCTTCCAAGTCTCATCGTCGACAGGCAGTGAAAAGACGGCGTCCGCCATCTCGCGCCCAAAATGACTGGCTACAAATTCAGGCGTGCGTTCAACATAATTCAGATGAAAGGGAAAGCGATCCCCGTGGCCGGGTGCCTGAGAAAAGGATACTTGGTCCTCATTCAGTTGAGACAAAGCCGCCGTTGCCAATGCAACGACATCATCACCATGTTTCGCCTTATCAAAAAACACATGAGTGAATGTGATCGACGGCGACACAAGGTAATCATGCTTGTTTGCTTCAAAATAGGAAACAAGATCTCTTTCTTCCAAACCTGTCGATGCGCCAGCGAACCCTTCTGCCAAAAACTCGACCTTCTGGATCAAACGCCGCCGGATAACATAATCATCCTGATCAAGGCCCAGCGAGAGCCCCTCCCGGTATAGAATTTCTTCCCGCACATATTCTTCAACAAGCTGATCCCGGCTCTCCGCATCAAGAGCAGCCAGCCTCACTTGCGCTATGTCTCGATCGAAATTGCGGGATCTATACTGAATGAAAGTGAGCAACGCCTCTCGGTCAACGTGAACATTTTTGTCCAACTCGGGGCTCTTGCTTGATCCCACAACAGAAAAAATCAAAAACAGTAAAAAACCCAGACCAACAAAATGGAACAATGGGTCTTGAAGGATTTTTTTCATGAATTTCTTGGCCGATCTGATCGAAAAATACTGACGCAACCTTATCAAGAAACTGCGCAAATGTCTTTTCCGGTAGACCTTTTTCTTCACCAATGGAGCCGACATGCGTGATCAACTTGACTTGTATCAGCGACCTGTTTCCAGACCATGCTACGTTGACAGAGATGAAATGGTGACACAGGATTTTTTCCGCCATCGACAGGCCTATACATGGAGCACAGTGTGACCACATCCGACCCATCTCCGTCCAACCCTGCACGTCTTGTCCGTCGCATATCTGCTCCCCTGCTCATTCTTTATGGGTTGGGGGTCACGGTGGGCGCTGGCATATACGTGTTGATCGGTGAGATTGCAAATCGTGCCGGCATATTTTCGCCGTATGCGTTTATGTTGGCTGCACTCTTGATTGCCCCAACGACCTATTCATTTGCAAAACTGGTCAAACGATTTCCGGTTAGTGCGGGTGAAGCACGCTATGTGGAAGAAGGATTTCGCCTGAAATGGCTCGCCATTCTCGTCGGCCTGTTGGTGGTCTCATCCGGCATTGTGTCGACCGCGACACTTTCGGTCGGCAGTGTTGGTTACATCCATGAATTTATCTCTGTACCCTCCTCCATCCTCATCACTGGCATTTTACTTCTATTCACGAGCCTGGCGTTGGTGGGGATCAAAGCTTCTGTATCGGCAGCGGCTATTTTCACCCTCATTGAGGTGGGTGGTCTCATTTTTTTGATCGGCGCGGGCATTGCCGTCGCGCCGGACGCGGTGCTGCACAGTCTGCAAGCACCTTTTGCCGAGTTCGACATTCAAGCCATTGGTTTTGTCGCCTCAGCCGCGGTGCTCGCCTTTTATGCGTTCATCGGCTTTGAAGACATGGTGAATGTTGCAGAGGAGGTTAAAGACCCCTCTCGTGCCTTTCCGATCGCGATTACGATCACACTGATCGTTACCACGTTGCTTTATTTCAGCGTGAGTACCATCGCCATATCCCTGGTTTCTCCAGAAGAACTTGGACGCTCAAGCGCCCCTATTTCACTGCTCGCGGAGAAAACAGGCATCTTGTCTCCCGCCCTCTTGTCGGGCATTGGTGCCCTATCGGCACTCAACGGTATACTCATTCAAATCATCATGGCATCGCGTGTGCTGTATGGGCTGGCCCGCCAGTCTGAATTGCCCGCCATCCTTTCTTATGTGCACCCCAAAACACACACGCCTGTCGTCGCCACACTGCTCGTTATGGGAATTGTTTTGTTTCTCGCTCTGCTCTTTCCTCTATCAGGACTTGCGGAAACCACCTCGCGCATCACATTCGTCACATTCACACTGGTGAATAGCGCCTTGATCGCACTTACTTTGCGGGAAGCCAATTGGCGAGTTGCGCGAGTGCCATCTCTTTGGGTTATTCTCATTCCAACGCTAGGCGCCGTAGGATCCATTGCTTTGATGGTCATTTCTCTGACCTAATTTCAAGCGCCATCGATGAAAACAGTATGAGAGACGAGACGATGATCTTTGGCAGCGACAATCAGGCGGGTGCATCGGAGCGTGTTCTTGAAGGTATGATGCAAGCTTACCGACAGCCAGCACCGGCCTATGGCAGAGACCCACTGTGTCATGCCGCTGTTGAAAAATTGAAAGATACATTCGAGACTGACCTTTCTGCCTTTTTTGTTGTCAGTGGCACAGCCGCCAATACACTGGCGCTCTCAGCTCTCGTAGACCCGTGGGAGGGCGTGATATGCGATCATCAAGCCCATATTCTGTTGGACGAATCTTCAGCGCCAAGCACGGCAACGGGTGGCGCCACCCTGCTGCCCATCCCCTCAGACGAGACACGAATATCGCTCTCCACATTTGAAGCGTATTTTGAGCAACTGCCAAAAAACTATCCGCATAATGTTCGACCAGCAGCATTGTCGCTCTCTCAAGCGAATGAAGTGGGACAGATCTATTCGGTGGATGACGTAAAGGGATTGGCAGGATCAGCAAAAGAGCGCAATTTGCGCGTTCACATGGATGGTGCCCGCTTTGCCAATGCGGTCGCAGCACTTGCTTGTCATCCAGCTGACATTAGTTGGCGAGCAGGTGTGGATGTACTGTGCCTTGGCGCGACAAAAAATGGCGCTGTCGCTGCTGAGGCCGTGATCTTCTTTGACAAGGAATTGGCGAAAGATTTTCAATTTCGCGTCAAACGCAGTGGACACCTGGTATCCAAAGGGCGCCTGTTTGGGGCGCAATTTTTGAGCTGGCTTGAAGATGATCACTGGTTGGGTCTCGCGCGCTCAGCAAACAGGGTGGCAGAGGCTTTGCGCCAAGGGCTTGCAACCCTGCCCGGTGTTCGCCTCGCTTTCCCGACACAGTCGAACGAATTGTTCGCGATTATGCCCAAAGTACTTTTCAAAAAGCTCACAGGAGCGGGAGCAACCATGTTCCCCTGGCCGCTTCATGCTCTGCCACAAAACGTCAACGTACGTGATGACGAGATGTTGGTGCGGCTAGTCACATCTTTCGCGACCACAGATGAGGAAGTCGCCGAACTCATGAACGCCGCTGACTAACCTTTAAGATGGGAGAAGAAATGGTGCACCCGGAGCGATTCGAACGCCCGACCCCTAGATTCGTAGTCTAGTGCTCTATCCAGCTGAGCTACGGGTGCATCACGGCACGGCAGCTTGCCGCGCGAGCGCCACTTATTACGGGGTCCACCTGTCAAAGGCAAGCCCATTTAGACATTTTTGGCAGAAAAGCGCCCGTTTAAGCGCTTGTAGGCCTATACCCCATTGGGTAAAGTCGATTCGTCTGCAAGGGGGCCACGATTCTTGCATGTTTCCTGTCATTTTTTTCAGGGACGTCTCGTTATATTGCCGGTTGATCTGCTACAAGACCGGTCAGACAAATGGCTCTAATAGCTAGACGAGTGTGTGGCCCAGTTTGGGCGCTCGAATTTTAAATGCGGGTTGGAAAAAAATATGTCGAAGCAAATCGCTCCCCTGAAGCTTCGTGTTGTGGCGCTTGGCGCTTTGCTGACATTAGGTGGTTGTTCATTCGCTGATGAAGTGATTTGGCCAACAGTTGCCGGAGACGAGACACAGGCTGGCGCAAATGCCGCCCCAAGTCTTGGCACGACAACCACTGCTGGTTTCAGCGTGACACCAGGACAGCCAACAGGAACACAAGTCGGTGCCCGAACCGCTCAGTTGCGCGGAGAACTCGCTGGATTGCAGGGACAGATGAATGTTCGTAGCAATGAGCTGAACGCCATACGCGCGCAGACACGCGCTCATGCAGATGCTTATCACGGCAGCAAAGCAGCGATTGAATCCAAACTTCAAGTCGGCACGACACCTGGCAATCCATTGCTCGTTGAGCGCTGGAACCAGACACAGGTTGAACTTGATCAGATGGCGCGCGATATCAACAATATGACAGCGCTCTCGACAGTGATTGCCGGTAACGCCTCAACTGCCACCTATCTGCTTGACACGATCCAAGCGACATTTGGTCTGTCAGGCGCTGTCGATGAAGACCATGTGCAGCTGGAAGCTCTTCAGGACAATACAAAGCAGACTGTGGTGATCATCAACAGCTTGCTGGCTGAGCTTCGCGAAGACACGGCGCGTCAAACAACTTATCTCGCGAATGAGCGTGCAGCCCTTAATACACTGTCCAGCGCCATCAAGCGGGGACAAATTTTTGGTGGTGGCGGATTGCCAATGGCGCAGGTCTCCTCGCCTTCTGCGCCCAGCCTAGCATCCGCACCTCGCGCCGCGTCCGAGCTGCCCTCAACACCACCGTTGGTTACGATCCGCTTTGATCGCCCTGGTGTGGAATATGAGCGCTCGCTCTACACAGCTTTAAGTCAAGCCTTGGAATTGCGCCCCGGCGCTGAATTTACGGTTCTGGCCGTATCTCCTGCAGCAGGCACGGCGGCCAATGTTCAACTGGCACAGGCAGAATCACGCGCCAATGCAGAACGTGTTTTTCAGTCCATGAGTGACATGGGCCTGCCACCTGATCGCGTACAACTTTCAGCGACAACCAGCTCTGGCGTCGCCTCTAATGAAGTTCGCATCTACGTGCGCTAACACGTTCAATAATTTCAAATCACCCGGCTTCTGATTGTCAGATAGCCGGGTTTTTTGTGTCTCAGTTGGCGGCAAACTCTTGATAGCCGACCATGTCTCCCAACGTTTCCGCCTCGTAGACACCACGCGCAATTGCCCGCGCCACACAATCTCCTGCGTAAGTGCCTATCGCTGTTAGATCGCGCACGCGGGTCTCTTCATCGAGCTCAAATGCCCCAGTGGACATAACAAAAATCACGTCCCCATCTACCGGCGCATGGGCGGGGCGCAGAGCGCGCGCCAAACCATCATGCGCCATGATGGCAACCCGGTGGCATTCACCGGCGCTCAAGGCTGCGTTGGTCGCGACGATGCCAATGGTCGTGTTCTGACGAAGACCGCCGTCATCCGCCTTTGTGCCTACTTGCCATTCCTGATTTTCTGCCGTTATGCCCGCAGCCTTGCCACCACCAAATTCACCGTCAATTTCAAAGGGTGCCGCCCAGAAACTTGTCGTGCCCGGCACAATAGCCGAACCATATGAATTTACGGCCATAAGTGCTCCTAGTTGCAATCCGTCTGCGGTTACAAGAGACGCTGAGCCTGTGCCACCATTCAAGCTGCCTGCACGGGCCCCAAATCCAGCACCGGCATTGCCAAGAGCAAAGTCTTCAGAGGCTGCCGCCACTGCTTTCATGGCTAAATCCCTGTAGGGTGGATTTTCACCCCAGCCTTTATCCCCGCCATTGGCCAGATCAAACAGGATGGCACCAGGAACAATGGGAGCTTTGACATCTGTGCTGTTGAAGCCAAAACCGCGACCGCGCGCGCCCAACCAAGAGACCACGCCAGACCCAGCGTCCAAGCCATAGACAGATCCGCCCGACAGGGTCACAGCATCAATCACGCCGCCGACCAGCCTTGCAGGATCAAGCAGATCGGTTTCACGTGTGCCCGGCGCTCCACCCATCACGCTGACGCCCGCCGTAACAGGTGCATCTGGCAAAATGACTGTCGTGCCGGTGCGCACATTCACATCTTCAGCCTGCCCCACCTTGATCCCGGCCACATCAGTGATCAAATTACGGGGGCCGGGTTTTGGTGCTTGTCTGTCCATTTTTCCTCACAGAATTTGGGCGTGATCACAATGCGGGACGCTAACGCGTGTTCAACTATGGGGTCAAATGAGGCAAGCTACGCTATGCTCTGCTTCTGACCAAGCTTCCTGTCTCAATATTACTTGAGGCAATAAGGAGAATTCTATGCGCCTGTCTCGTTTTCCCATTGTGCTTCTTGGCGCTCTCATCGTCACATCTCCCCTGGCGCTCTGGTGGCACTATTCAAAAACGCCTGCAGGCCTGACAAGCGCGCCTGGGGATTACATGGTCTCCGCGGCGCACCCGGAAGCCAGCAAGGCCGGACGGGAAATGCTGGCCGCTGGTGGCTCGGCTGTTGATGCCGCCATTGCTGTGCAATTGGTGCTCACACTTGTTGAACCTCAATCGTCAGGCATTGGTGGTGGGGCGTACATGCTCCATTGGAACGAAAACGCACGAGAGCTTGCCGCCTACGACGGGCGCGAAACGGCACCTGCAGGGGCAACGCCGGAACTCTTTTTGACCGAAGCAGGAAAACCACGCTCCTTCTTTGATGCGGTGGTTACAGGCCAATCCATTGGCGTTCCAGGCGCCGTCGCCATGCTCTACATGGCACATCAGGAACATGGACAGCTGCCATGGGCGCGGTTATTTGAACCAGCCATCCGTCTGGCAGAGGATGGGTTTATCGTCACACCACGCCTCAACATGATGATCGGCTGGTCTCCGGCATTACCACGCCTTCCCTGGGCGATAGATTATTTTTTCACGACCGATGAAGACGGCACCAACGCACCGCTCGCAATTGGCACACGGCTTAAAAACCCCGCCTACGCGCGCACGTTGCATTTGCTGGCTGAACAGGGCCCGGATGTGTTTTACAAAGGTGAGATTGCACAAGCGATTGTGGCCACCGTTCAAAACGCGCCCATTCGACCCGGCACCTTGAGCCTTGAGGACATGGCCAACTACCGGCCCATCAAACGGGACGCAATTTGCCTTGCGTACCGTGTGTACAACGTCTGCGGCATGCCGCCGTCAACATCGGGTGGTCTTACGAGCCTGCAGATTTTGGGCATCCTCGAAAACTTCGACATGGCAGCTCTAACGCCTGGGTCTGTGGAAGCCGTCCACCTCATTACAGAAGCAAGCCGGTTGGCCTATGCCGACCGCGATCTCTATATCGGCGACACGGCCTTTGTGGACGTGCCCGTCGCGGCCATGTTGAATGAAAACTATCTCGCCAGCAGATCACGCTTGATCGACCGCGACCAAAGTATGGGCAAGGCAACTGCTGGCAACCCAACCGCTTTAGGGCTATCGGGCGCGATTGACGATGTGCCTTTCGCCCCGAACGCGTCACGCTCAAGGCCTTCCACAAGCCACTTCAGCATTGTCGATGCGCAAGGGAATGCTGTCTCCATGACCACCTCTATAGAGGCGCCATTTGGCAGTCACATGATGGCAGGTGGGTTTTTCCTCAACAATCAACTGACCGATTTCTCCTTCCTGCCCGTGATTGATGGCAAACCTGTGGCCAACGCTGTCGCACCCGGCAAGCGCCCCCGATCATCCATGACCCCGTCTATGGTATTTGATGAAAGAGGTGGTTTTTACGCCGCCATTGGGTCACCAGGCGGCAGCCGGATCATCACCTATGTCACACAATCACTTGTGGCCTTGTTGGATCATGGCATGACGATGCAAGAGGCTGTGTCGCAACCCCGCCACGTCAATCGCAATGGTCCATTGGAACTTGAAGCGGGCACACCCCTTGCAGAGCTGGCGGATGAATTAAAAGCGCTGGGGCACCAAGTGTCGGTCAAACCAATTGTCAGTGGATTGCATGGCATCCGCCGCACGGACAACGGGCTTGAAGGGGGCGCAGACCCGAGACGCGAAGGCATCGCGCTGGGTGGTTCTTTCTAAGAGCGCAATAGATTTCCAGCGATTTCCACAAGCCCTTTGAGGGCAGGATCAGGTGCTGTCACAACAAAAGTCGGGATGGATTGCATGTAGCTTTCCATCTTTCCGCGACTTTCAAACCGCGTGCGAAATCTATTGCCATCAAACAGACCACCCCATTTAGGCACGATACCACCTGCGATATAGATGCCACCGGTCGCACCAAGCGTCAAAGCTACATTGGCAGCGGCCGATCCTAACCAATTTGTGAAACAAACAACGGCTTCTGCACTTAGCGGTTCACCGCCTGTGGCAGCGCGGGCGGCAATTTCAGCGGCGCTGACTTTTTCACACGCGCGCCCCTCCAATTCGCATAGAGCGTCATGCAATGCCTCAAGCCCTGCGCCCGACAGTATTGTCTCAGCGGTCACTGGGCCAAAACGGGCGAGCAAGCGCCCGAAAATGGCGAGCTCACGTGCGTTGACAGGTGCCACATCCGCATGGCCGCCTTCCCCGTCGACCAGCGCAAACGTTGCGCTATCATCTGGAACCAAGCCAGCAACACCAAGCCCGGTGCCCGCGCCAATCACCCCCTTTGGGCCCGCGCTATCGACAACACCGCCCCCAATTTGACGAAGCTCGTCGGGTTCGAAAAACTGCAACGCGTGAGCGAGAGCCGCAAAATCATTCACAAGTGCGACTTTGCTGGTCTTTAGTTTTTCAGCGAGATCTCTTTCGCTCAGTGTCCAGGGACAATTGGTCATATCAATCCGCGACCCATGTGTACCCGGCATCACAGGACCGGCGCCGCAGATCGCCGCTGCGCTCACGACTGGCCGACCCGTTTCATCCAGTACTTCTTGAAGTGCATCTGAAAACGACTCGAATGAATTTGTTTCCATCGCGAACAAAGGTGTCAGACTTGCAGCACCGACTGACGCATCTGCGAATGCAAAGCGCGCGTGAGTGCCGCCAATGTCGGCGACTAGTAAACGATTTTCATCACTGAACTGTTCCATTGCCAACTCCTATCTGAACGAGCCGCAAATTTAAAGTTGTAGCTACTGGGCTGCCTTAGAAACATCTAAGCGATGAGGCATGCTTATGCGAAAAAGCGTACCTGTAGGCCCTGACTGAACAAGGTCGAGTGTACCACCATGGGCTCGGATTAGGTCAGCAGAAATTGCAAGCCCAAGTCCTGTTCCACCTGCGCGCGTTGTGCCCCCAAATGGCTGGAACAGGCGCTCTTTGGCGGCATCTGAAATACCAGGCCCCGTATCAGCCACATCAATGATGACAGCATCCCTGTCGCTTTTTGCCCTGACGAGAAGCTCACCGCCGCCCTCCATCGCCTGTGCCGCATTGCGCCCCAAATTCAGCAAAACACGGAAAAGATGGTCAGGGTCCACATCCACTTCCAGATCATCAGCCATGACAATGCGAATGGCGACAGCGCTGTTTTCAGACAGGCCGATGGCCTCCATTGCTTCTGCCGTCAGCTGGGCAAGTTTGGTTGGTCGCCGCACAGGGGCGGCCTCTTCCGTACCACCGAATTTCAAAGTGTTAGTACACAGCTGAATGGCACGGTCGATGGAAGAAAAAAGCCGCGGGGCCAAGCTTTGAACCGTTGGGTCATCAATCCCACTCAACCGATCTGAAATCAATTGCGCGTTCGCCAAAATGTTGCGCAGATCGTGGTTGATCTTGCTAATGGCGGTACCAAGGGATGCAAGCCGTGCTTGTTGGTTCAAAGTTGAGCGCACTTGTTTTTGCAGATCCGCCAATTCGCGTTCGGCCACGCCGATCTCGTCTTCACGCGTAGAGGGCTCAATCATGCGCGAGGCATCATCTGGTTTTTCGCTGAACGACACCATGTTCGCCGTGATGCGCCGCATGGGCCGCACCAAGAACCAGTTCAACGCAAAAAACACCAGGGTGGCCGTGAGAACAGAGATAAAGACAGAGAGTGTCAGAATGTTTGCTGAGTAACTTGCCATTGCTTCGCGCAGCGGTGTTTCGTCGAAGACAATCTCGATAAAATCGCCTCCCTCAAACCCGGGACGTCCGATTACGCGAATGACCCGACCATCTGGTGCCATCAAACAATCGATCATGTCAAAAATCAGATCCAGCGGCATGGCGTCGCGTTGATCGTATGTCGCATCAATGGCAGGGGGCATGTCATCGCGCAAAATTAGGCGCCGGGCGGCATCTCTGTGAAGAACGACGGCAAAGGCTTCCGCATTTTTCAGCAACTCATCGCGCAACCCGTCGGACAACATATTGTCCGGTGTGGCTTCTAGCGCCAGCGTTGCTATCTGCGCGCGTGCCAGCCGCTGTTTGATCCACGTGTCGCGAAAGTTGGAAAGCGACGGTACATAGATCAAAATTTCTGCCAGCATTACAAACAAGACAGTAAGCACGAGCAATTGACTGGAGAGAGAGCGACGCAAGGGCGCGACCAAGCGGATGCACGCCTTTTTAAGTGAGAAAATTACTCCCTTACTTTCGGCAGTCTCTTCTTGTTTGTTGTCGCGATCGGTCATTGGCTCCCGGTCAGATTAGCTCAAGCATCTGCGTGATCAATGCAGACTGTTATAGTGCTAAATGCTCATTTATCCGAACTTGCCGAGCAACTTCACCGCCAATTTCACTTTCCAGCTGAAAAGCGTTGGCGTGTAATAGGCACCCGCGGCACGTTTGCTGATTTCGCCAATCGTTGGATAGGGCGCGACCATACCAGCCATGGCCCCGATTTTCAGGCCCTGCGACTTGGCCAAGACCCACGGCTGTAGCAAGTCGCCAGCGTGTGGCCCCACGATACTTGCGCCGAGAATACGCCCGTGACTGTCGGTGATGACTTTTGCCATACCACGTGTGTTGCGTTCAGCTTGCGCCCGATCATTCTCCGCCAGCGGCCAGCGCAGGACTTCGATCTTGCCGTGTTTGGCGCGTGCCTCTTCTTCCGTCTCACCCACATGGGCAAGCTCGGGGTCTGTGTACGTCGCCCAAGGTATCGCTGAATGGTCAGCCTTGGCGGGCAAACGGAACAACGCGTTGCGAATGACGATGCCTGCGTGATAGCCCGCGACATGGGTGAACTGCAGCCCACCCGCGATGTCACCAATGGCAAAGACCTTTTTGTTTGAGGTGCGCAAACGTGCATCAACTTTGATGCCAGTGCGTTCATAAACAATGCCAGCATTTTCAAGATCAAGGCCATCCAAGTTTGGACGTCGCCCAACAGCCAAGAGAAGATGAGATCCTGTTACGGTTTCTTCGCCTGCGTCGGTTTCAATTGTGACGGAAATGTTGCCCGCACTTCCCGATACTTTGGAAACTTTCGCACCCTCGCGAATATCAACACCATCTTCGCGCACAGCATCCAGCACAAGTGCGGTTAGCTCTGGATCATCTTTGCCAAGCGCCTTCATGCCTTCCAGTACGGTGACTTGCGCGCCTAAGCGTCGATGCGCTTGCGCCATTTCCATACCAATAGGCCCGCCCCCCACAACAATAAGGTGCGTTGGTGCTTCTGTGAGATCAAAAATATCTTCATTGGTGAAATATGAAACAGTGTCCAGCCCAGGGATCGGCGGCACTGCGGGCGATGACCCTGTGGCCACGATGAAACGACGCGCCTTAATGGTTTTGCCACCGGCTTCAACAGTGGCGCCATCGACAAAGCGACCCGCCCCTTGAATGACGGTAACACCCAGCCCTTCAAAACGCTCGACACTATCAATGGGGGCGATGCCCGCAATGACCCCATGAATGTGATCATGAACAGCTTGAAAATCCACCTCTGCAGGTTGCGCCTTCACACCAAAGGGAACACCCGATCCCATAGCGTGGGCATGCTTGCCAGCCGCGATCAGTGCTTTCGAAGGCACGCACCCATAGTTGAGACAATCACCGCCCATTTTGCCTTTTTCGATGAGCACGGTTCGCGCACCCATCTGTACGGCACCGGCTGCGACGGCCAAGCCACCAGAACCGCCGCCGATGACACAAAGGTCTGCTTCAATAATGTCGGTCATGGTCTCTCCCAGGATCAAACCCCGCGCGAGGGGCGCGTGTGTTTGTTAGGTCTTATGATTGTTTGTTTGAAAAGCGCCGATAGAGGACTGGCACCAGCGAAAGAGCGGCAAGCCCTAGAATAGGCCCTAAAATTTCCGGCTGAAAAATAATGCCAAGATTGGGGTCGTCGCCTGCATCAAATACGGCGCCCAATCCATTGCCCACACTGGCAAAAACAAAGGTGCCCGGAATAATGCCGAAGAATGTTGCGATGACATAGGTGCGCAAAGGCACACCCAAAAATGCAGGTGCCAGATTGACTAGAAAGAAAGGAAAGAGCGGCACAAGGCGCAAAACCATCAAATAGGAAAAGGCGTTTTCACGAAAACCCTCTTCCATTTTGCGAATGCCAGGCCCCGCTTTTTCCCGCAGAGCGTCGCCGAGGGCTGTCTTCGCTGCCAGGAATACAATCGTCGCGCCGATCGTGGCACCAACGACAGTATAAAGACCGCCGAAGATCGTGCCGAACAAAAACCCACCCGTGAGGGTTGCGATGAGCGCGCCCGGAACAGAAAACGCCACCATCAAAGTGTAGATGGCAATGTAGACCGCAGCCGCAAGAACAACGTTCTCAGCAACGAGTGTTTGCAGAGCGGCGCGATTTTCTTTCAGCGCATCCAACGTGACATAGTCATTGACGCCAAAGGCAAAGAAGGCGACAGCGCCTGCGGCCAACACCACAAGCGGCCACATTTTTTTCCAACTAAACCCTGATGGTTTCGCTGCAACGTTTTCTTTGCTCATCCTATCTTCCCCCATGCCGACTAGTTAGCAGCAACATCATTGAGTGCCCAGTCATAATCGTATGTGCCGATACGGTCCGTTCTTTCCAATGCCGCAAGCAAATCACCTTCTGCGTAGAGTTTCAGATGTGCGATGACATTTAAATCACTATCTCCAAAATCTTCTGCATACCAATTGTAAATTCTTGAGACCGTGAGCTCGCCGCCTTCAACAAAAGCCCCACGAGGACTGTTGACATACCCGCGGGCCGCCGCTTCCAGATCTGCTTCAAGGGTTTTACCCGTAAAGGGTGTCACGGGCAGGTTTGGACAGCCAACAGAAGCGCAGTTCACAGCATAATGCACGCGTGGGTCCTGCCATGTTGGTCGCAAAATGCGGTGTTCAATATCATCGAGCGTGAGGCGTTCACCATCCACCGTTACGAGTTTGGCGCCCCATGGGCCTCGGGTGAAGAGACCCGGCGAGATGTTGATCTTGCGGATTGAGGCGACGGGATAGTGATCCAATATCACCCGCACGGTTGTTGCATTATAGAGATTGGCCCAGAAAGCGAATTGCTCATTGCGATTAAGCGTTTCTACTTCAACCGCCTCAAGAGCGGTGATGTAGAGCTCCAATTGATCGCGGGCTGCTTGATTGTTGGCAAAAGCCGCATAGTCCACACGGTTGGGATCGTCGGCCTCACCCACAACCACGTACTCGCTCAACAGCTCTTGCCATTCAGAATGATCTATCGCCACAGTGGAAGTCTCCTCAAAGCCTGCCCAACGGGTCCAGGCATCGGCAGCGGGCACGCCACTGATACCAATCAAGAGCCACGTAAACACGGCAACGCCTAGAAACATCAACCCAATCGACTTTGAATGTGTCTGTTTACCTGTCATCAGGTCACATTGTTCTTTAACGACGACAACCATTGGAAGCCTCACTTGTTCTGTAGTGCGTATCCGGCCCATTTTGGGCCCTATGACGCTGCCTTCTTGTTGCATAGCTCAACTTGGGGACTGATGGCGTGAAAAGGCCTCGAAATCACTCGCTTGTGACGGGTTGTCAGCTCGGGTGAAGAGGCTGCTCAGGTTGTTTGGCAAGAGATTCCGGCGGTTTTCCTATAAAATGCTTCAAGAACAGCAAAAACCCGCAGATTTCTGCCACAAGCAGTCCATCGTCGTCGTTGACTTGGGGCCGTGCTTTGCTTATACACGCGGCCTGACCGGCCGTTTGGTATTCCGCCTGCGGCTTCATTTGTTATTGGGCACGCCTCGTATTTGAGCCGGGGTGTTGTTTGGGGCGCATGGACCCCGCCTATAATGGGCACAGTCCGCGACCTGATCTCTCGTTTTTCGAGAGCCGTATGCTCAACCGGAGAAGACCCGTGAAACGGACCTACCAACCAAGCGCACTTGTTCGCGCACGCCGCCATGGTTTCCGCGCTCGCAAAGCGACTAAAGCTGGCCGCGCTATCCTGTCTGCACGCCGTTCTAAAGGCCGCAAAAAGCTTTCTGCCTAATCCTCTCCCTATATAGAGAGTTGGACGGTTGGCACTTATGCTGACCCTCCATGGTGGGAAGCCCTTCATTGTGACAGCTTCCCTCCGCTTGTGAGGACCAGATGGAGCGCCTCAAGGCACGCCGCGATTTTCTGAGCACCGCACGAGGTCGCAAATGGGCGGCCCCTGGCCTTGTGCTTCAGGCGCGACGCAGGGCCAAATCCGATGATCGCGACCTTACCCCTGCCCGTATAGGCTTTACCGTCACAAAAAAAGTCGGAAAAGCACATACCCGCAACCGTGTAAAGCGCCGTTTGCGTGCCATTGCCACAGAGATTTTGCCGCTTGGCGCGAAGCCCGGCTATGACTATGTCTTAATCGGGCGCATCGGCTCTATCACACGGTCTTTTCCAGATCTCAAGGCCGATCTTGAAAAAGCGCTCGATAAAGTTCATTCCGGGTCAACAAAGTCGCGTTCTCGCGCTACAAGTACCCCAAGACCAACAAATTCAGGGCGGCCCGTGGCCTCCCAAAAACAAGGGTGATGTCAGTCCATGTCAGAGAATAGGAATTTCCTTCTCGCCGCCGTCCTGTCGATGGCCGTTCTTCTGGGATGGCAATACTTCTTTATTGAACCCAAGGTTGAAGCGGAACGGGTGGCGCAAGAAGAATTTGCTGCCGCTGAAAGTGCCTCAACTGAAAACAGCACGCCTCAAGTTCTGGAAAGCACACCCAATGTGTTCAACCCGAATGCTGATGGCTCTTTGCTAACGGGTCTGCCGCGCGATATGGCGCTGTCCCAAAGCCAACGCGTTGCCATTGAAACACCGCTCGTTGCCGGATCTATTGCGCTAACCGGCGGGCGCATCGATGACCTGCAGTTGCACACCTATCACGAGACAGTTGATCCAACGTCGCCTGAAATTATTCTTCTGTCCCCTGCCAGTTCGCAATCACCTTATTTTGCTGAATTTGGTTGGTCGGCTGCTGCAACCTCGGGGATTACTCTGCCTGGCCGCGACACAATTTGGTCCGCACCAGAAGGGGCAACACTTACGCCCTCAACACCTGTGACGCTGACCTATGACAACGGACAAGGGTTGATCTTCAAACGCCAGATTGCGATTGATGAGAACTATATGTTCACGGTCGCACAGACCGTTGAAAACCAGACAAGCGCACCTGTAACATTGCACCCTTACGGCCTGCTCTCACGCACAGGAACACCACAAACCAGTGGCTACTACATTTTGCATGAAGGTCTGATCGGCGTGATGGGCGAAGCCGATGGCCTTGTCGAAATTGACTATGATGACATTCTGGAAGACCGCGAAGAAAAGTACAGCGCCACTGAAGGCTGGCTTGGCATCACGGATAAATATTGGGCGACGGTCCTGATCCCAGAGCAAGGTGCATCCTTTGATGCGCGTTTCTCTGAGAGCCCAAATCCCCGCCGCGACGTTTACCAGACAGACTACCTTCTGACCGAAGGCATTACAGCTGCACCTGGCGAAACGGCCAACCACACCGCTCAGCTTTACGCTGGAGCGAAAGTGACCACTATGCTCGATGCCTATGAGGAAGCTGGTGTCTTTCGCTTTGAGCTGCTCATCGATTGGGGTTGGTTCTACTTCTTGACCAAACCATTGTTCTTTGGTCTTGATTATGTCTTTAGCATCGTCGGCAACTTCGGCGTCGCTATTTTGATCATCACGGTTCTCATCAAGCTGGCTTTCTTCCCGCTCGCCAACCGCTCGTATGTAGCAATGAGCAAGATGAAGAAGCTGCAGCCGGAGATGGAAAATCTGCGCACGAAATATCCGGACGATAAGATGAAGCAGCAACAAGAGATCATGGAGCTGTACAAAAAGGAAAAGGTGAACCCGCTTGCTGGTTGCCTGCCTGTTGTGATCCAGATCCCTGTCTTCTTCTCACTCTACAAGGTGCTGTTCGTCACCATTGAAATGCGTCATGCGCCTTTCTTTGGCTGGATCCAAGATCTATCCGCACAGGATCCAACTACATTATTCAACCTGTTCGGTCTTATTCCTTGGGATCCACCCTCATTCCTGATGGTTGGTATTTGGCCACTGCTGATGGGCATCACGATGTTCGTTCAGCAGCGCATGAACCCAGCACCCGCTGACCCAACACAGCAAATGATTTTCACCTGGATGCCTTTGTTCTTCATTTTCATCCTGGCAAGTTTCCCTGCCGGTCTTGTTATTTACTGGGCGTGGAACAACCTTCTGTCTGTCCTTCAGCAAGGCGTCATCATGCGCAAACAAGGCGTACCGATTGAACTCTTCACGAACATGGGTTTCGAAAAGCTGTTCAATAGATCAGACAGCAAAGACTAGCATAAAACATCGGCCAATCATGGCGGCCATAAAGGACAAGAATAATGTGCTCCGCTCAATCAGACGAAGAAAACTATCTGGAGCGGGGCCGTTGGATGTTTGCCCAGCCTTGCACATTCGTCAAAGGCGTGGTCGAACTGAAGGGCTTGCCTGACGACCCACTGCCGGAGATCGCCTTTGCCGGGCGTTCCAATGTGGGCAAGTCGAGCCTGATCAACGCCACGACAACACGAAATTCGCTCGCCCGCACGTCGAACACGCCTGGCCGGACGCAGGAGATTAATTTCTTCGCGCTCGGCCAACCAGAGCAAGAAGGCATGTTTCTGGTGGATTTACCCGGTTACGGGTATGCACGAGAATCCAAAGATCGGATTGCGGCCTGGACCGAGCTGGTTATGGCATACCTTCGCGGGCGCCCAAAGTTGCAACGCGTCCTGCTCCTCATCGACTCACGCCATGGTATTAAGCCCAATGACGAAGAAGTCATGAAAATGATGGATAAGGCGGCCGTCTCTTATCTCGTCGTCTTAACCAAAATCGATAAGCTGAAAAAAGGCGAGCTCGAAAAGCGGGTTGAGGAAACACAAGCCCAGCTGCGCAAACATGTTGCCGCCTTTCCAGACATTATGGTGACCTCCAGCGAAAAGGGCGATGGCATTGCCCAACTCCGCGCCCATATCGCCGAACTGGCTGACACCAACGCCATGGGCTATAAGACCAAGTGACGATAGCTGACCTGATTTTGTGGTCGACTTGAAAACGACAATTGGTTAAAGCACATGAGCAAGAACGACAAAAATTCTGAATCAAACGAAGTAGATGATTTAGCGAACAGTGTGGATCGGGCAAAGATCCTCTCTGAGGCGCTGCCATTCATGCAGCGCTATGACCGGCGCACTGTTGTCGTGAAATACGGCGGGCACGCCATGGGAGACGAAGCACTCTCAGCTGGCTTTGCACGTGACATTGTTTTGCTCAAACAATCCGGCATCAACCCCATTGTGGTTCACGGTGGCGGCCCTCAAATTGGCGCCATGCTGAAAAAACTCAATATCGAGAGTGAGTTTTCCGGTGGTCTGCGGGTGACTGACAAAGCGACGGTTGAAGTGGTTGAGATGGTGCTCGCGGGTTCCATCAACAAAAACATTGTGGGCGCCCTCAACCAGGCTGGCGGCCGGGCCGTTGGCCTGTGTGGTAAAGATGGCAATCTAATCGTCGCACGCAAAGTGGATCATAAACACGATCCAAGTTCGAATGTGGAAAATGCAGTCGACCTTGGGTTTGTGGGCGAACCAGAAAAAATCAATCCAGAAATTCTGGAAACCATGATCCAGTCAGACATTATTCCGGTTATCGCACCTATTGGCGTGTCAACGGGCGGCGACACTTACAACATCAACGCCGACACGGCTGCCGGGGCCATTGCTGCGGCGACGGGCGCAAAACGTCTGTTGTTGCTCACTGACATTCGCGGCGTTCTCGACAAGTCAGACAATCTCGTGACCGGGCTTTCTATCGACGATGCGCGCGCGCTGATGAAGGACGGCACGATCTCTGGCGGCATGATCCCCAAGCTTGAGACGTGCATTGACGCCGTTGAAGGTGGCGTCGAAGCAGTTGTCATTCTTGATGGCCGTGTGCCGCACGCTGTGCTTCTGGAGCTTTTCACCGAACATGGCGTAGGCACGCTTGTTCAGCAAAACAACTAACCGTACCGTGAAGCAAAGATTCAGGCCTTGGCAGAACCTGTGCGAATGTTATGTTTCCTCTTTTGCAGGGGCTAAAGGTGTGATCAGTGATACTGGCAAATAATGCAAAGCGACCTCATCAAGTCACCCATTTTCTAGTGGCGATTTGCCTGTGCATTGGCTTCAGTGCTTTGGCAACGCCCGCGAAAGCCGACTACCGCTTTTGCAACGCCACCAGCTATGTGCTCGACACTTCCATAGGCTATGAAACTGACGAAGGGTGGCAAAGCCAAGGCTGGTTTCGCTTGATGCCCGGCAGTTGTGAAAAGGTGCTGCAAGAAAACATCGACCGCGAGACCTATTTCGTTTTTGCGCGCTCCATCGACGCCCATGATGGCGGCACGAAGTACTTCAACGGGTCAGATCGGTTCTGCACCGCACCCGGCGACTTCCTGGTGAATGGGCGCACAAATTGTGCATCTCGTGGGTTCGACAGTTTCGACTTTACCCGGGTAGATACGAAAACCGGGAATGACTGGACGACAACCTTTTCCGAGCCCGTGAACTATTCATTGAACCGGGCTGAAGTGGCAGGTGTTCAACGGTTGTTACGCGATACCAACTCTGGCATTACGGAAATTGACGGTCTGTCGGGCAGGCGCACCACTACGGCCATCACCGCCTTTCAACAATCGATCAATTTGCGTGCCGACGGCAAGGTAACTGACGGTCTGTTTAATGCCTTGATCGAAGCCGCCGACCAACGCCAAGCCGCCACGGGCCTGTCCATATGCAACAACACGGACTATCTGGTGTGGGCTGCTGTTGGCTATGAAAGCGGTGAGGACTTTACGTCCAGTGGTTGGATCCGCATTGAGCCAGCACGATGTGAGAAAGCGATCAAAGGCGCGCTGACGCAAAAACACTACTACACTTATGCAGAAGCCGTAGATGGATCGGGCCTTGTTGCGCGCCGCCACGGCCAAGACCTCGCCTGGGCTGGCAATCATACATTCTGCACTAAGGGCACACGCTTTGAAATTGAGGGCCGTGGCACCTGCACAGAGCGTGGCTTTGATGAAACCGGCTTTAAGCGCATAGACACTGGTGATGCACTGGTTTGGACCGAGACGCTTAAATAGGCGGGCAAATAGGCGCTCACTCTCTCTCCGGGATATCAAAGAAAGATAATTGCAGCTTCAATTGTTCATCGTTGAGGGGGAAATCAAATCCACCTTTTGGCAATAGCATTTGGTCGTGCGGGATACGGACAGCTTTTTGCACTGAATGAGCTGTTCTCATACCCAGGTCTGCTCGCCAACAAAGCGCTGTCACAGCTTCTGGCGATTTACTTTCCAAAATGTCCCTGATTTTCTTTTCAGGCTGCGAAATCATCAGCGACAAAGCCAGAGTGATACTTTCGCGCTCGTTCAAGTCTGCCATCCGGGCAACAGACTTATCGTCAAGCTTTCCCTTTGTAAATAGTTTCTGCACATTTGCCAGCGCTTGATCGGCGCGTTCAGCATCTGCACTTTCTTCTTCTACCCGCTCCAGAACACGCGCACGCAATTCGCTCTGGGTCTTTTCATCCAAATTGTTTCTCGCAGCCAAATCCTCAAGCAGAGACCGGGCAACAAAGCTCGCGATATGGCGGATGGCCCGCATAGACAGGTTGGGCCGTTTGACGAGCGGCTCATGTAGCACCTGCAGTTCGGCTGCTTCCGTAATGATCAAATCCAGCGTGTCTTCGCGTATCTCAGCTGTTGGGTTCGTCAGCAGTGCCGTCACTGCGGGGATGTCCATCGAATTGACGATGGCCGCTGCCAGGTCTTTGCTGACATGGGAGCGCTTAGCGATTGCCACAGCTGCACCAACGACAGCACTTCCGGCAACAAGTTCCACAAGATCGGCATCCGAGAGAAGCGGAGAATATTCGAGCACCGGCCCGCTGACCAAAATTTCTGCGTCGCGCGCCAAGGCTTTCACAATATGGCGTGGCACATTTGGCGATTCTTTGATTTCCTCAGCAATAATGGCCCGCACACGTGGCAATTTGTCGGCGGCCAATTTTTCCATCAAAACGATGACACGGTCGCGCAGATCCGCTTGCATGCCCTCATTCGCCCCTGGGATGAGCTTTCCGATCCGCCGGGCCAGTTCTGCCCGTACATCGGCAACAGGGTCATCGACAAGACGTTCACTGGCTTGAATAGGCGTCGACGGATTAGCAGCAACAGCGGAGCGCACAGCAGCCACTTCATCCTCGGAGAGGTAATAGAGCATCTCAGGTGCAGCATCGGATCGCTCCGCCAGTTCCTGACGTGCGATTTTATTATGTTTTTCCAACACAGCACGCGCGTTTTCATAGGATAGATCGCTTGGCAGCGCATCAAGCCCGAAGGCTTTTTTGAACCAGTTCTTCACGCCTAACGCCTTTCCGGCACCCAGACCAATCCCGTTAAAATGCAGCTTTTGAAATCGGAAAAATCCGCCAAAGCCAGCGCACATCAGGCGGGGGAACCTCATGCACAAACCATTCGGTCAAAGGCTACCAATCGCCGATTAACGGGACTTTAAGGAGCCAAGCACAGTTGCTAAACGTCCACGACCCCGGCACAGTGCGACGATGAAAAAACCAGCTTCTCCGCTCGTTCATCCAGATTTTTCCCATATTGAGACATGGGTCTTTGATCTGGATAACACCCTCTACCCGCCGGAATGTGACCTGTTTTCGCAAGTTGATGTGAGAATGCGGGATTTCATCTCAGATTATCTGGAGGTCCATCCAGATGAAGCGAGACGCCTGCAAAAGCTTTATTACGTCGAACATGGCACCACGCTGAACGGCCTGATGCAGGTACATGACCTCAAGCCAGCTGCATTCCTGGACTATGTGCACAAAATTGATGTAGCCCATGTTGAGCCCTCAGCCGACCTCGATGCTGGTCTGTTGCGGCTGCCCGGCAACAAGATTGTGTTTACGAATGGCACTGTGGCGCATGCGGAAAACGTGATGAAGCAACTGGATATCAGCCATCATTTTGAAGACATATATGACATTGTCGCCGTGGACTATCTGCCAAAGCCAAACCGCGGTGCCTACGACCGTTTTGTCCGCGACTGCAAAATTGACCCGGCGAAGTCGGCGATGTTTGAAGATATCGCCAAAAACCTCATCGCACCTCATGATCTGGGCATGACCACTGTTTGGGTGCGACCCGGCGAGCCAGGGCCAGAACGGCACCAGCAAATGGCTCATGAAGGCTCAGAGGGTGCCCATGTGCATCATGTGACGGACGATCTTGCGCGATTTTTACTCGCTCTTTGAGAGACCCATCGGAGCGTCCCAATCGGTTGACATGCGCCCGCGCCCGGCTATGGTTCGGCCCGCGCCACAGCAAACTATTTCACTCTTCCAGCGCCCCTTATTGAAGGACCATGCCCATGACCCCTGCTGAGCTCGAAACCATCATCGACGCTGCATTTGATAACGTCGATGCGGTCAACACTAAAACCGTTGGTGACATTCGCGACGCCGTTGATCAGGCATTGGGTCTGCTCGACAGTGGCGTGCTTCGTGTTGCTGAGAAAGGCGCCGATGGCTGGAGCGTCAATCAATGGCTGAAAAAGGCGGTTCTGCTGTCTTTCCGACTGAATGACATGGAAACCATCGCAGGCGGCCCCGGCAAAGCCACAAATTGGTGGGACAAGGTGCCTTCCAAATTTGAAGGTTGGGGCGCTCAAGAATTCTCCGCAGCTGGATTTCGGGCGGTTCCTGGCGCCATTGTACGCCGCTCTGCCTACATCGCTCCAGGTGCCGTTTTGATGCCTTCTTTCGTTAATCTGGGTGCTCGCGTGGATAGTGGCACCATGGTTGATACCTGGGCGACTGTTGGGTCATGCGCACAGATCGGCAAAAACGTCCATATTTCTGGCGGTGCTGGCATTGGCGGCGTATTAGAACCATTGCAGGCTGGTCCTGTGATCATTGAAGACAATTGCTTCATCGGTGCGCGCTCTGAAGTCGCTGAAGGTGTGATCGTTGAAACCGGTGCCGTGCTCTCTATGGGCGTTTTCATCACGTCGACCACCAAGGTGGTGAACCGCGACACAGGCGAAGTCCACATCGGCCACGTACCGCCTTTCTCCGTTGTCGTGCCCGGCGCGCTGCCTGGAAAAGCCTTGCCAGATGGCACCCCTGGACCAAGCCTTTCCTGCGCCGTGATCGTGAAAACAGTCGACGAACGCACGCGTTCCAAGACATCCGTCAACGAGCTTCTTCGGGACTAAAGTTGAGCTCTCCGGTTCATTTCTTCGACACAAGATTGACGGTTTAGGCGCCTAGCGGCTAAACCGTTGATATGAACACAGTGAACCCGACGCCCAACAGCCCACTCGACCCCATCAAACTGGCGGTCGAGCTCATACAATGTGCAAGCGTGACACCTGAAGAAGGGGGCGCGCTCGACTTGTTGCAGACCCGGTTAAGTGACCTTGGGTTTACCTGCACACGCCTGCCTTTCAGTGAAGAAGGCACGCCCGACGTCGACAATCTCTATGCGCGGCTTGGCACCAGTGCGCCGCATTTTTGCTTTGCCGGACACACAGATGTGGTGCCCGTGGGGGATGCAGACGCATGGAGCGTTGATCCTTTTGCAGCGGAAATAAAGGACGGCATTTTGTTTGGCCGGGGTGCGACGGACATGAAAGGCTCGATCGCCTGCTTCGCCGCCGCCGTCTCGCGGTTGATATTAGACGGTTCGTTTTCAGGCTCTATCAGCTTCCTCATCACGGGCGATGAGGAAGGTCCAGCCATTAACGGCACTGTGAAAATGCTCAAGTGGCTAGCAGAGCGTGGCGAAGTGATTGATGATTGCCTGGTGGGAGAACCCACCAACCCACAAGCACTTGGCGACATGATCAAAATCGGCCGTCGGGGCAGCACCAATGGTTGGATCACAGCTACCGGCGGGCAAGGCCACGTTGCCTATCCCCACCTTGCAGATAATCCGGTGCCCCGCCTTGTCGCTATGTTGGCGCGGCTGGCAGACGATGTTCTGGATGAAGGCACGGAACACTTCCAACCGTCCAATTTGGAAGTGACCCAAATTAGGGTCGACAATGAAGCAACCAATGTCATCCCGGCTCAAGCCCATGCGCGTTTCAATATTCGCTTCAACGATATTCACACGCCGGCCTCTCTGGAAGCGCGCGTAAAAGCGCATTTGGATGCGGTGACCCAAGAGCGTGGTGGGGCCTACACACTTAAAATGATTGCCAGTGGGGATGCATTTTTGACGGCACCCGGACGCTTGAGTACGCTGATTTCAGACGCTGTGGCAAAAACCATTGGGCGCACACCGGAACTTTCTACAACTGGCGGCACGTCTGATGCGCGATTTATCAAAAACCACGCGCGCGTTGTTGAGTTCGGCCTTGTTAGCCAGTCGATGCACAAGGTGGATGAAAATGCGAAGGTCGATGACATCCTCGCCTTGAGCGACATCTATGAAACTGTTCTTCGGGGTTATTTCAGTTAAGGTTCTCTATGCCCACTACAGGTGAAATCATCGCAGCCCTCATTGGTGTCTGGAAAATCGCCCGACGGGATCCCACAGCCATGCAGGGCTTTGAATTTAGTGCGGATGCGTTCTGGCGTTCATTTGCAGCGATTATTTTCACTATTCCATTCTATTTAGTTTTCATCACGGCAGAATGGCGGATGATTGCCGATGCGGGCGTGAGTGTGTCGAACAGCGTGCCGGAATATGCGTTGATCGAGCTGCTGTCCTATATGGCCTTTTGGGTGCTTTACCCACTGGCAATGATCGGCGTTTGCCGGGCCTTCTCTTTATCGGGAGCCTTTGCGGCCTACATCACCGTCTACAATTGGGCCTCGATTTTGGTTGCCGTCCTCATTTCGCCGCCTTACGTGCTTTACAGCCTAGGCATTGCGAGCGCTGAAACGGCTGCCTTTATGATCCTGATCGCGTTCATCGCGGCGTTGATGTACCGATGGCAAATTGCGCTCACCGTATTTGCGACAACACCTGCAGTTGCCGGTGCGGTCATTAGCGTTGAACTAGTGTTGGCCTTTGCCATCAATCTCACTGCCAGTGCGTTTCTTGAAATTGGAGCTTAGACCATGAGCGACTCACGACCGATTGGTGTGTTTGATTCAGGCATGGGCGGCCTGACCGTGCTGCGGGCCCTGCGTGACCGGATGCCAAACGAAAACCTCGTCTACCTCGGAGACACCGCACGACTTCCTTACGGCACAAAAAGCCCTGAGACAGTTACCGCATACGCCTTGCAAGCCACACGGCTGTTGATGGCGCACGATGTGAAAATGGTTGTGATCGCCTGCAATACTGCAAGCTCCGTAGCGCTGGGCCCTTTGTCCGACGATCTCGCCCCGCTCGGTGTCATTGGCGTGGTGGAGCCCGGAGCAAGTGCTGGCGTCGCAGCCAGCACATCGGGCCGCATTGGTGTTCTGGCGACAGAGGGAACGGTTCAAGGCGGCGCTTATCTTCGCGCCATCGCAGCACTTTCTCCCAAGGCACTCGTACAACAACAAGCCTGCGCGGTGTTTGTGGCCTTAGCAGAAGAAGGATGGAGTGAGGGTGATATCGCAGAAGCGGCAGTGAAACGCTACCTTGCCCCTCTGTTTGAAGATGAAAAACAGGCACCCGACACATTGGTTTTGGGCTGCACGCATTTTCCCGTTCTGGCTCCAGTCATCGCCAAAATACTTCCGTCCTTGCCGGGCGGCATGTGCGTCACACTGGTGGACAGCGCCGCGACAACAGCTGACACTGTCGCAAAGACCCTAGACGAACAAAACCTCTGCAACGAGGCTACGCAAGTGGGTGTCGAGCATTTTTTAGCAACAGACGCACCAGAACGTTTTGCCAGGCTTGGCGGATTGTTTTTTGGAAAACAAATCGAAACAAATCAAGTCGAGCTGGTGGATTTGAGACCTTCTCATTAAGACGCGACGCCCTCGGGCTTTTTGCCATAGGTCACATGGGTAAGATAAAGCCCATCAGACGGCGCAACAGGTCCACAGCATGTGCGGTCAGCAGCTTTAAGCGCCTTCTCCAAATCCGCCACCGACCATTTTCCCTC
>Ga0209344_10001368_pt1 | contig 32112 bp, 27 predicted proteins | sample Cruoilmetagenom6_FD_187293 | JGI IMG/M metagenome (GOLD analysis project Ga0209344, IMG submission 187293) | Oil polluted marine microbial communities from Coal Oil Point, Santa Barbara, California, USA - Santa Barbara Oil Seep Sample 6 (SPAdes)... | ecosystem: Environmental > Aquatic > Marine...
CTGCTAAAAAAGCAGACGCTGCTGAAAAAGCACCAGCTAAGAAAGCTGCTGCAAAAAAGCCAGCTGCTAAAAAAGCACCAGCTAAAAAAGCCGCTGCTAAAAAAGCAGACGACAAGTAAAAATTTGATCTATGTGGGCAGTGCTTAGGTGCTGCCCATATTAATCTTACCCCAAATATATAAGGACAAGACCCATGGCACAAATAACCGCCGCACTTGTTAAAGAACTGCGTTCAAAATCTGGCGCAGGCATGATGGATTGTAAAAAAGCACTCTCTGAAAACGATGGTGACATCGAAAACTCAATGGATTGGCTGCGCACCAAAGGTTTGGCTGCTGCTGCTAAAAAAGCTAGTCGTACTGCGGCTGACGGCCTTGTGGCTGTTTGTGTGTCAGGTACAACAGGTGCTGTTGCAGAAGTTAACGCTGAAACAGACTTCGTAGCCCGTAACGGTGAATTTCAAGAATTCGTAGCCGCAACTGCAGAGATCGCACTTGCAAACGGCGGTGACGTTGAAGCATCACTTGCTGCTGCGTACCCTGAAACGGGCCGCACACTTGAAGAACAACTCACACACAACATCGCGACTATTGGTGAGCATATGTCTTTCCGCCGCGCAGCGACCTTGAGTGTAAATAACGGCGTAGTCGTAAACTACATGCACGGTGCTGTTGTTGACGGCCTTGGTAAAATCGGTGTGCTCGTTGCGCTTGAATCAGATGCTGATAAAGTAGTGCTTGAAGGCCTTGGTAAGCAGCTTGCAATGCATGTTGCTGCGACCAACCCAGCATCCCTTTCAACTGACGACCTTGATCCAGAGCTGGTTGAGCGTGAGAAAAACGTTCAAATTGAAAAAGCACGTGAAAGCGGCAAGCCTGATGAGATTATCATGAAGATGATCGATGGTCGTATGCGCAAATACTACGAAGAAGTTGTACTTCTTAACCAAGCTTTTGTTATGGACCCAGACACCAAGGTAAGCAAAGTTATCGAAAATGCTGCAAAGGATGCCGGCACAGCCATCGAACTAAAATCTTTCGCACGCTTTGAGCTAGGCGATGGCATTGAAGTTGAAGAAGAAGACTTCGCAGCTGAAGTTGCGTCAATGACGTCTTAAGCTTCGATCTTCTATATAATTATAAAAAGGCTCAGTTTTTACTGGGCCTTTTTTTATCCACTTGGCAGTAAAGAAAAAATCTCATAGTCTGCTTTAAATGAATAGGGGTAATCATGAATAAATTCCAAAACTATACTTTAGCTTTATCAAGTGCATTGGTGGCCATGTCGTGCTCAGTTTCTGCTGACGATGATCTTGAATACCGCATTAGCTTTGATGCTTTCACGCAAAGCGAATCTACCATGAAGGGTATGGTTGGAGTGAGCATACTAAAGCGTCTTGATAATGGATTTTATTGGGGGCCGACTTTGTATTCTGCCGCTCTAGGTGATGCTGGTGGCCTTTTCATTGGCGGTGTAGAGCTTGGAAAAACTACAGATATAAGTGACAATTTGTTTCTAGATGCCAATATCTACTTTGGTGGTGGCGGTGGTTCTGGCCAAATCCCTGGTGATGGCTTTATGGTGCGCCCGCGTGTGGCTATTGGGCGCAAATTTGATAACTTTGCGCTTACAGGGGGTGTGTCTTGGACCAAAATATCTGGGTCTGATATCTCAACGCCGGGTATTGAGGTGGCTTTCATGAAGCCAATGAACCTAGCTTTTTCAAGTGGAACAAGTAAGTCTTCAAGCGTTGATTACTCAGAGAAGACCAAGTTCAATTCTATCAAGTTTTTCGGCAAATATTATAATGTCATGAATAGCCTAAAGCATAATAGCACGACCCCACTAACAGATATGCATATTATGGGCGCCGAGCTTACCTTTTCTAAAGATGGCCCATGGGAATATTTTATGGATATGAGCGGTGCCTTTGGCGGAGACGGCGAGGGTTATGCAGAGTGGTTCTTGGGAACACGCTACTATCATAACATGGGAAAGACGAGGCTTTTTGCTGATGTAAGTATGGGGCTTGCAGGTGGCGGAGCTGTTGATACTGGCAAAGGCTTTGTGGCGAGCGCCAACGCAGGTATTTCGCTGCCAATTTCTAAGTCTGTTTTCATAGATACATCTATTGGTTACACAAGCGCATTAAACGGTAATTTTAAAGCGGTTTCGCCAATGATTAAGCTAGGCAAACGATTAGGGTCAACATCAAATACAAGTGGATCCATCTCGTCAAACAATTGGGAATTGTTTGTGGGTGTAAGCCACATTTTTGAAAATGCACATTTACGAAAACCAAATGCAAGTAATAGCGGCGCGCTATCTCTTATTACTTTTCAACTCAACTATATGGCTGGTGAGAAATTTTATATTACGAGCCTTGCACACACCATATTTGACGGTAATGCAGGTGGATTTGCCATTGGTGCTTTTGGCTTAGGCTATAAAGTGCCTATTTCTGATAGGATTACGGTATCTCCAGAGGTTTTCTTCGGCGGTGCCGGCGGCGGTGCCATCAACACTCAAGGTGGCTTGATCGGCATTTCAAAGATGAATTTTGATTATGATTTGTCTGAAAAGCTCGCTCTTCGCTTCGGTGGTGGTTGGATGCAAAGTTTACGCAGCGGTGGCATGAAAAGCAAAACCATCGAAGCTGGATTGAAATTTAAGTTCACGACCTTCCATTAATATTCAATGAGAGCAATTACCGCATGAAGTACCAACAATTTAAATACATTATCTCAAGTGCTCTGATAGTAGGTGCGTTAGGGGCCTCATCGAGTGTGGCAGATGATGATATGGATTTTAAATTAGGCTTTAATACATTCGCTAAGAGACAGTCTGATTTAGAAGGCTTAATGGATTTTTCTGTTATAAAACGTAATAAAAGTGGGTTTTACTGGGGGGCAACTTTTAGTATGGCGGCGTTTGGTGATGGTGGTGGTTTCATTGCTGATGGTTTCGAGGTTGGTCAAGTTATACCGATCAATGATACTTACTTCGTTGATGGTAGTTTTTTTATCGGAGGCGCTATAGGGCACTTTCAAAATCCAGGCCTGATGTATCGCCCTAAGCTTTCTATTGGTCGCAGGTTTGAAAATTTTTCAGTATCAAGTGGACTGTCTTGGGTAAAAATTACAGGGACAGATGTTTCAACCCCCAGTTTTGATATATCCATTATGAAGCCACTTAATTTAGCTTCGTTTGGCGGCCATGGCAAAAAGGAATTTCCTGATTTCAACAAACGCCTTAAGGATGTTTCAGTAAGCTTCGTTCTATCAAATTATAGTACCAAAAATCTCGCGGGTAGGCATGGTGGTAACGTATCATTAGATGATATTCCTCTTTTTGGTTTTGAAGTGGCTGTATCGCCAAATGACAAGTGGTCCTACTTTATTCAAGCACTCAGCAGCGCTAAAAGATATCATGGTAGTGCGGTGGTACCTGATACAGTTTACGTTGAAAATAGACTAGGTGTTAGAAGACACTTTTCATTAGGTCCAATTAAGACGTTTACTGATGTTAGTATCGGGTCTGGTGGCCGCGGAAACTTGGATACAGGCACGGGTTTATTAGTGAACGCTAATGCTGGTGTTAAAGTAGAGTTGTCAAAGGTGATTTATACAAATCTTGGTATAGGATATGTCAAATCATTAACGGGTAATTTAAGTTCTTGGTCTCCGTCAATGAGCCTCGGTCTAAAGTTAGGGGGCGCATCTGACGACGAAGACAAACCAACGAAAAAAATCTCCACAGTTTACAGCACGCAGTGGGTTTATTTTCCAAGCTACAATAATATCGATAACCCAGCATCCTTAAGCCCTGAATCAGCCAGCTTTCTTGGGCTTAGCATGAGCGTTTATCTCAAAAAAAACCTCTTTGTAGTGTTTGACACTAACACAACCTTATCCAAGCGAAATGGCTTTCACATTGTTCGTGTCGGCGCGGGATACGATATTGCTCTTACAAAGAAGCTTTCACTATCACCAACATTTTCCTTGGGCTTAGCCAATACTTACTTTGATCTATTAGGAACAGCTGTCCTTGATTTAGATTATGCTCTCAATGAGGAAGTATCCATTGGCGTTGGTGGGGGATGGGTTCGCTCGCTTAGCAAAAGTGGCAAGCAAGGCAGTATTCTTAAGGCGGGTTTTAAGTTCAAGTTCACAACCTTTCACTAATGCGTATAAAGCCGTTTAAAAAAATGTAATTAACGGCATTTCTCAGCTAGCCTTTTAACCTTAATGACGCTAGGGTGCAGGGAGTTTGAAGTTCGTCTGAAGGGGAGTTGTTACGATGGCTGAAGCGCCTAAATACAAACGTATTTTGCTAAAATTATCCGGTGAAGCCTTAATGGGTGATGGGGATTTTGGTATTGCTCCTGATACAGTTGACCGTGTGACTGCTGAAATTAAAGCAGCACACGATAATGGCGTCGAGATTTGTGTGGTCGTGGGCGGTGGTAATATCTTCCGCGGACTTGCAGGGGCGGCTGCCGGATTTGACCGTTCCACTGCTGACTATATGGGTATGCTTGCCACCGTGATGAACGCACTGGCGGTGCAAAACTCATTGGAGCGTGCCGGCGTTGAAAGCCGTGTGCTGAGTGCGATACCAATGGCAAGTGTGTCCGAGCCTTATATTCGCCGTCGTGCTATCCGCCACTTAGAAAAAGGCCGCGTGGTTATTTTCGCAGCTGGCACAGGAAATCCATATTTTACAACAGATACAGCTGCTGCACTCCGCGCGGCTGAGATGAACTGTAATGCGCTTCTTAAGGGCACACAGGTTGACGGTATTTATACAGCTGACCCTAAAACCAACCCTGACGCAGTGCGTTATGAAACACTAAGCTATATGGATGTGCTTAAAAATGATTTAAAAGTTATGGATGCGGCTGCGATTAGCCTATCGCGTGAAAACAATATTCCTATTGTTGTTTTCTCCATCCAGAAGCAAGATGAACTAGCCGCGGTGTTAAAAGGGCAAGGCACCTGCACCATTGTTGGGGAAGAGGAATAAACTATGAGTGAAATAGATATTGATGATATTGAGCGCCGCATGAAAGGTGCTGCCGAATCTTTAAAGCAGGAATTTGCAGGCCTTAGAACTGGTCGGGCTAACGCCGCTATCTTGGACCCTGTTGTGGTTGATTGCTATGGCAGTGACATGCCGCTCAACCAAGTGGGTACGGTAACGGTACCTGAGGCACGGATGATATCTGTGCAAGTGTGGGACAAAGGTAACGTAGCCGCTGTTGAAAAAGCGATCAGAAACGCTGGTCTCGGCCTTAATCCAATGAACGATGGTCTTTTGATCCGTATTCCTGTTCCTGAGCTAAACGAAGAGCGCCGCGCTGAACTGGCTAAAGTTGCTGGTAAATACGCTGAGCAGGCTCGTATTGCAGTGCGTAATGTACGTCGCGACGGTATGGACACACTCAAGAAATCAGAAAAAGATAAAGAAATCTCTGGCGACGAGCATAAAATGTGGTCGGAGGAAGTGCAGAACCTTACTGATAAGTATGTCGGTGAAATTGATCAACTGACAAGCACTAAAGAATCCGAGATCATGCAGGTTTAATGAGGATCTCTCATGGCGAAAATTAAGGATTTATCCAAGATTGAGCCGCCCAAGCATATTGCCCTCATTATGGACGGCAATGGGCGCTGGGCGAAGAAACGCTTTATGCCTAAGTTTATGGGCCATAAGTGGGGCGCTGAAGCTGCACGCAAAACTTTGCGTGGTGCTATCAATCAAGGCATTCAGTATCTAACACTCTATGCCTTCTCAACAGAAAACTGGGAACGCCCAAAAGATGAAGTAAACGACATCATGGGCTTGATGCGCTATTATCTAACTAAAGAAGCGCAAATCCTTTATGACCTTGATGTGCGGATTATTATCATAGGTAACCGCGACCGTTTCGCTGATGATCTGCAGGAGCTGTTCGCTGAGCTTGAAGAAAACACCAAAACCCATAAAACCATAACCGTGCAAGTGGCTGTTGGCTATGGGGGCAGGGCCGAGATACTCAGCGCGGTGAAGCGTATTGTAAGCGAAGTAAGCGACGGCACGCTTGATAGTGACGCCGTTGATGAAGATGCAATCTCAAGCCGGTTATACACCGCAGGTGTGCCGGACCCTGATTTGGTTATTCGCACGAGCGGCGAACATAGACTGTCTAACTTTTTGATGTGGCAGTTGGCCTATGCTGAGTTTTTGTTTATGGATCTTTTGTGGCCGGACTTTGATGAAAGCAACCTAATAGAAGCGATAGAAATTTATAAAAAGCGTGACAGACGTTATGGAGGTCGCCCCTAGGGCGAGGTGGGTATGAGTGAAGTGAAATCGGCTTATAGCGGTGTTACGGTGCGTATTATCTCTGCGGTGGTGCTTATTCCGCCTGTTGTCGCCATTATCTGGTTTGGTGGCTTGCTATACACTGCATTGCTCGCAGTAGGTGGTAGCTTAATGATGCTTGAATGGCTAAAGCTTACAAAAGTTGAAGATAAAACCATGCCTGTGATCGGTGTGGTCCTGCTTGTTGGTACGCTCTGGGCAATGTTGGACCGTGACAGTTGGAGCTTTGCTGTAGTTTATAGCCAACTGTTTTTCGGCTGCGGAGTTATGGCGATAGCTCTTAAATGGGTCAATATGAGGGACATGGCATGGCTGGTGCTGGGTCTTATGTATATTTTGGCGCTTGTGCTCTCAATGTATTGGCTACGTGAAAATGGTGACAGTTTCAGCGCAATGATGACTGTATTTTGGGTGTTCCTCGTGGTTTGGGGCACTGATATTGGCGGCTACTTTGCTGGTAAAAGCATCGGCGGACCTAAGCTAGCGCCTAAAATAAGCCCAAAAAAGACTTGGGCTGGATTATTGGGCGGAATGGTCCTAGCGGCCCTTGCGAGTGTTGCGCTTAACTTTGTATTTTTTGACGGTAACAATTGGTTGCTGTTGATAGCTATTAGCGCAAGTCTTGCTGTAGTTGCACAAATTGGTGATCTATTAGAGAGTGCTATCAAACGTCGCTTTGATGTAAAAGACAGTGGATCCGTTATCCCCGGGCACGGTGGCTTGCTGGACAGAGTTGACGGGCTAGTCACTGTTGCAGCACTTGTTGCCTTCATGATGAGCTTGCCGGAAGGCTTGCTATGAGCTCTATAAAAACAGTCACTATATTGGGTTCAACGGGGTCTATCGGTACCAACACGCTCGATCTGATTGCGCTTCATAGTGACGCCTATAAGGTGGTGGGCCTTACAGCTAACAGTAATGTTAAGTTGCTTGCTGAACAGGCAATCAAGTTTAAGGCAGAAGCGGTTGCTATTGCTGACGAGAGCCACTACGCAGCGTTAAAAGATGCATTGAGCTGCACAAATGTTACTGTCACAGCGGGTGAGGCAGCTGTTGCTGATCTCGCTAGCGCACCAAGTGATTTTGTTATGTCAGCGATTGTTGGCTTCGCGGGGCTGCGGCCTACGCTTGAGGCTGCTCGCAGAGGGGCTATAATTGGTCTCGCAAATAAAGAATGTCTCGTATGCGCAGGCGACCTGATGACCAATGAGATAAAAACGCACGGAGCGACGCTTTTGCCCGTTGATAGCGAACATAATGCGATTTTTCAGGTCTTTGACTTTGAGCGGCCTGAAGGTGTTGATAAAATTATTCTGACAGCGTCTGGTGGTCCGTTCCGTAGCACTCCACTTGAGCAACTGACGTCGGTAACGCCGGCAATGGCGGTAGCTCACCCCAACTGGGATATGGGCGCGAAGATATCTGTCGACAGCGCCACGATGATGAATAAGGGACTTGAACTCATAGAAGCCTATCACTTGTTCCCTGTTCGAGCAGATCAAATAGATGTGGTCGTGCACCCACAGTCGGTGATCCACTCGATGGTCGAATACAAAGATAGTTCTGTGCTGGCACAACTGGGTTCACCTGATATGCGAACACCTATTGGATATGCACTGGCCTATCCTGAGCGTATCAACACACCATCAGAACGGTTAAATTTGGCTGAAATTGGTAAGCTCACTTTTGAAGCGCCGGACTATCAGCGTTTTCCGTGCCTTAAGGTCGCACGCGACGTTATGGCGCATGGCGGCGCACAGCCAACCATCATGAATGCTGCAAATGAAATAGCTGTAGCGGCTTTTTTAGCTGGTCAAATTCGGTTCGTCGATATTTCGGCTCACGTCGTCGAAACGCTAACCAACTGTGACATGAAAGCGCCACATTCATTGGCAAATGTGTATGAAATTGACGCGGAAAGCCGACAAATTGCTTCGAAGCTATTGTCGCGTTTTCAACAGTAACGGAGTTCCTAGAGTATGGAAGCGGAAGCGCCAGGTCTTATCTTTACAGTAGCAGTGTTTCTCGTGGCCTTAACCGTTTTGGTATTTGTTCATGAAATGGGCCATTTTCTTGTTGCACGTTGGTGCAAGGTTAAGGTGGATGTCTTTTCTGTTGGTTTTGGTAAAGAGCTTTGGGGCAAGTATGACAAACACGGTACGCGTTGGCGTGTCAGCGCCATACCACTTGGTGGTTATGTAAAGTTTTTCGGCGACAGTTCAGGTGCGAGTACAGCGGATAAAGGCGCTTTGAGCTCTATGTCAGATGCTGACAAAGCCGTAAGCTTCCATCATCAAAAGCTATGGAAGCGAGCAGCTATTGTTTTTGCGGGACCATTTGTGAACTTGGTTTTTGCTGCTCTTATATTTGCGTCAATCGTTTTCATTAACGGCGCGCGCGTAACCTCAACAGAGGTTGGTTTTGTTGGCGAAAGTGCTGCTGCTGAAGGTCTGGTGGTTGGTGATATCATTACTTCGATAAACGGACGCTCGGTTGACCGTTTTGATGAACTCCAAGAAGTGGCGCGTTTTTTCCCTGACCAGAAATTAGATATTGAGCTACTACGCGGTGAACAGCCTATTGCAATTAGCCTTAGTACGGCCTCCATGAAGATGGAAGACCGATGGGGCAATGAACATCTACTGGGTGTCTTGGCTGTCGGCGCGCCTGTGCAAGAGGCTGTTGTGGACCGTATTTATCTTGATAGCACGGCTCAAAAATATGACTTCAAAAAAGAAGATAGAATAATTGCTGTAAACGGGCTTGCTATTAACACAGTGTATGAGCTGCGTGATAGTCTCGCTGAAAAAGCAGACCAAGCCGCTTTCATCACCATTGAGCGTGACGGTGAGCTCATTGAAAAGGACGTAATTGTTGGTGGGTTTGATCAATTGCAAGAAGATGGCACCACCCGTAAGGTTGGCTTTTTAGGCATTACGCTAGCGACGGGGCAGATGCAAGAATTTGGCTTGATTGCATCGCTGGCTGAAGGCAGTAAAACCACTGTACGTCACTTAAAAAACTTTACGACAACTATTGGACAACTCATCCTCGGACTGCGTTCTGTTAAAGAGCTGTCAGGCCCTGTAGGTATGGCGGCGATGGTCGGTGAGGTTGCTCAAACGGGTTTCACCAACTATATGATTTTTGTGGCATTGATCTCTATTAACTTAGGATTCGTCAATTTATTGCCAATTCCGCTGTTGGATGGTGGTCATTTGATGTTTTATGGCATCGAGGCGGTAAAGGGCAGTCCGCTACCAGAAAGGGCGCAGGAACTGGCCTTTATGGTAGGTTTTGTCTTCGTTATTGGCTTGATGTTGTTTTTAACACTGAATGACTTGCATTCTATCGTACTCTAGGCCATTTTGCGCGGCTATGGGTGTGTGGTGTAGATAAGATTGAAAATATTAGATAAGGGCTGAAAACATTGCGTTTTAATAAATTACATTTTGCTTTTCATTTGGTTGTCGCTTTAGGGCTTCTTGGCATGTCACCAACTACTGGTATGACATCAGCTGTGGCTCAAGACGCGGTGGCACCTGTCGTTGCACCACCAGCACAAGAAATACCCACAATTACTAATATAACTGTGCGTGGAAATGTGCGCGTAGAGCCATCAACTATCGGTTCTTATCTAGACATTAGTATCGGTGACAAGTTTGATCCGGCCCTTATGGATAGCTCGCTTAAAAACTTGTTCGCAACTGAGCTGTTTAATGATGTTTCATTTGGTATTCGCGGCACAACGCTAGTAATTACCGTTGTGGAAAACCCCATCATTAACCGTATCGTTTTTGAGGGTAACAAAAAACTAGATAATGAAGATCTGATGGAAGAGGTGCGTTTGCGTCCTCGTATTGTTTACACACGCGCTAAGGTGCGTGCTGATGTACAGCGTATGCTCGTGCTTTATCGTAACAAAGGTCGTTTTGCCGCAATCATTGAGCCAATGGTTATCCAACTTGAGCAAAACCGTGTAGATTTGGTTTTTGAAATTCAAGAAGGCCCTAAAACAAAAGTGCGCCGTATCAACTTTATTGGTAACCAAGAATACTCTGATAAAAAGCTACGTGGAACGCTCACCACCACTGAAACACGCTGGTGGAAAATTTTTGCATCTAACAACACTTATGACCCTAACTTGTTGGCTTTTGACCAAACAGAGCTGCGTAATTTTTATCTAAATGAAGGATTTGCAGATTTTCACGTGGTATCAGCGGTTGCTGAGCTTACACCTGACCGCAAAGATTTCTTCTATACGTATGTGGTAGAAGAAGGTGATCTCTATGAGTTCGGCGAACTTAAAGTTGAGAGCGACGTTCGTGATGTTAAGGCGGAACAGTTTCAAAACTTCATATTAATGCGAGAGGGCGATATCTACTCGATTGATGCCGTGACGAACACTGAAGATTTTCTTACATCACAAGCGGGTAGTTTTGGCTATGCATTCGCAACCGTAGACACACAAGTGACCCGCGACCGTGAAAACAAGAAAATTAATATTACTTTTAAAATAGGTGAAACGCCGCGTGCTTATATTGAGAAGGTTAATGTAAAAGGTAATGTACGTACTCTTGACCGTATTATACGGCGTGAAATGCGTGTGCTTGAAGGCGATAGCTTTAACCAACGTTATATCGATCGCTCAGAACAACGTATTAACCGCTTAAACTTCTTCCGTGAAGTAGAAATTACTCGGCGTGTTGGGTCGACACCTGACCGCATGATAGTGGATGTTAGTGTTGAAGAGCAACCAACTGGCGAGCTTAATATAGGTGCTGGTTTCTCAAGTTTAGAAAACTTCATCTTCGACTTTAGTATTGCTGAGCGAAACTTGATGGGTAAGGGCCAGCGCTTGCAGCTTACGACCCGCCTGTCTGGCTATCGGTCAGAGGTTAACCTAAGCTTTACAGAACCTTACTTTAAAGGTCGTAACATTGCTGCCGGTTTTGATATTTTCTCTACCAAAATTGAACAGAGCCAACAGAGTTATTATGATGTTCGTTCTATGGGGGGTGCGCTTAGAGTTGGTCTCGCACTCAATGAATATTGGAGCCTTTCATCGCGTTACACACTGCGTTTTGATAATGTGACCATGCCGGAATTCTTGTTGAATTCACGCTATTCAGGAGCTATTGCGTTGGGCACGGATGGTAATCCTCTAAACGCTGATGATCTAACGCGCTTGGATGTGGACGGTGATGGGATAGTCTCAAATACTGAGAAATTAGCAATCCTTACCACTATTGAACAACAGACATTTGGTAAGCATACGCAGTCTATTCTGGGCTATACGCTTGCATATGATACGCGTGACAGTATTTTGTATCCTACACGCGGTAGATCACTAACCTTTAACCAAGACTTTGCCGGTGTTGGCGGTAGCGTTCGTTATCTTAAAACTCGCATGAGCTGGGATTGGTATAAATCACCGTGGCGCGGCAAAGGCTGGACCTTTAAGCTTGCAGGTGAAGCTGGCATGGTTAATGGCCTCGGTGATGTGGTTAGAACATCTGATAACTTCTTTATCGGCGGGCCTAAGGTGCGTGGTTTTGATATTTTAGGTATTGGCCCTTACGCTGATAGTATGTTGGAGACTTCATTAGGCTCAGGACAATATGTTCGTGTACAAGGCCGTAACAATGGTGGTAAATATTACTATACTGGTAAGGCTGAGCTCTTCATTCCTCTTGGAGAAGGGGCTCTTGAGATGGGGCTTAGAGCAAGCGCTTTCGTAGATATGGGCGCTCTTTGGGGTGCGCAAGAATCGCTCTTTACAAACCCGGTCACTGGTGAAGTTACCGACTTGATCTCAAATAACACCATTCGTCCACGTGCGGCCGCAGGTATTGGCTTGTCATGGGATTCACCCTTTGGACCATTCAGAATTGACTATGCTAAAACAATTACTAAACAGCCACTTGATGAATCAAAAACATTGTCATTCAACGTTGGCTATAACTTCTAATTCAAATTACGACGACTAAAAAAGGAAAAGAAAATGTCATTTAAGACAGTAACTAAATCAATAATCGCAGCAGTTATGTTGACGTTGGGGCTAGGTGCCACGACAACAACAGCTAATGCACAAACACTTATCGTTGATGTGCAACGTATTCAGCGTGAAGCCGCACCTTTCAATGATTTCCGCGAAAAAACTGCCGAGTGGGTTGGCATCATGAAGGCTATGAATGACTATATTCAGCCATCAGGTGGTCTTGAGCAAGAAGCTGCTGAGCTTGCCAAAACGAAAGCAGTTATAGGCGCACAAAAATTTGAGGAAGAGCTTAATATTCTTCGTGGAAAGCGCGCAAATATGGAGCAAAATTTGCAAACTTACAATGTGTATTACGAGCGCTTTAGCGCTGAACTTATGCAGCAAGTGACGCGTGCTCAAACGCCTATCTTGAAAGATATTCTTGCAAAACGTAAAGCACAAATCATCGTTCCTAAAAGCAGCTTGCTTGCGCATGCACCAGGCCTCGACATCACAACAGAAGTGATTGAAGCTCTAGACATCGCATTGCCGACTGTAGAGATTGATATTCCTGAGTTGAATGCTGGTCCAGCAGAAACTGAAGCAACACCTGAAGGCGAAACAAGCCTTAAAGAACTTCCTGTAAATCAGTAAGAAAAGTAGCTTTTATGGAATTTGATATAGAAAAAATCAAAGAACTTTTACCTCACCGGTATCCTTTTCTTTTAGTAGATAAGGTCGTGGATATCGTTGAGGGTGAAAGTGCTGTTGGCATCAAGAATGTAACAATCAACGAGCCTTTTTTTCAAGGTCACTTCCCGTCTAAGCCTGTTATGCCAGGCGTCCTCATACTAGAGGCTATGGCACAAACTGCGGGTTGCTTGGCGCTTTCAGCTACGAATGATAGCGCTGAGGACAGCGTGATGTATTTTATGGCAATTGATGGTGCGAAGTTTCGTAAAGTTGTTAGCCCAGGTGATACGCTTCGTATGCATCTTACCAAAGATCGCGCTCGGGGCAAAATATGGCGTTTTACTGCTAAGGCCTATGTTGGTGAGGATCTGGCCTGTGAGGCGACGCTAACGGCTATGATGGACGCTTAAGAGTATTAAATAATAATCATAAAAGGCTGCCTCTGGGCGGCCTTTTTTTATGACTTTGTTTACAAGGCGATGTAGCTGACAAAAAAAAGGCCAGCAAATGCTGACCCTTTATAAATGGTATTTCTTATATACTTTAGCGATCATCCACTTTCACGTAGTCACGCTTTACTGCGCCAGTATAGAGCTGACGAGGACGCCCGATTTTTTGTTTTGGGTCTTCGATCATTTCTTTCCACTGTGAAATCCAACCAACCGTACGTGCAAGTGCAAAGAGCACTGTAAACATAGTTGTTGGGAAGCCCATAGCGCGCAAAATGATACCTGAGTAGAAGTCTACGTTCGGGTAAAGCTTCTTCTCAACGAAGTATGGATCTTCAAGCGCAATACGCTCAAGTTCCATCGCAACGTCAAATAGCGGGTCTTTAACGCCTAGCTCAGCCAAAACCTGGTGCGCTGTATCACGCATAACTGTTGCACGTGGGTCAAAGTTTTTATAAACGCGGTGACCAAAGCCCATCAAGCGGAACGGATCAGACTTGTCTTTCGCACGAGCAATATAGTCTGGAATGTTTTCAACAGAGCCAATTTCCTCAAGCATTTTTAAGCATGCTTCGTTAGCACCGCCGTGTGCAGGGCCCCACAAACATGCTATGCCAGCTGAAATACAAGCAAATGGGTTCGCACCAGATGAACCCGCGAGACGTACGGTTGACGTTGAAGCATTTTGCTCGTGGTCTGCGTGAAGCGTAAAGATCAGGTCCATGGCTTTTTCAAGTGTTGGGCTAACTTCATACTCTTCAGCTGGTACCGAAAATACCATGTTCAAAAAGTTACCAGCATAGGATAGGTCGTTACGCGGGTACACAAACGGTTGACCTACAGAATATTTATAGGCCATCGCCGCTATCGTTGGGATTTTAGCGATTAAACGGTAGCTTGCGACCAAACGTTGGTGACTGTCACTAATGTCAGTGCTGTCATGGTAAAAGGCTGAAAGCGCGCCAACCACACCAACCATAATGGCCATAGGGTGCGCGTCACGGCGGAAACCAAGGAACAGACGATGTAGCTGCTCATGCACCATGGTATGATGCGTGATATCATGCTCAAATTTTGTTTTCTCGTCTTTTGAAGGTAGCTCACCGAAAAGCAATAGATAGCAAACTTCCAAAAAGTCTGATTCAGCCGCTAGCTGTTCAATTGGATAGCCACGATATAAAAGCTGGCCTTTGTCACCGTCAATGAAGGTGATTTTAGATTCACAGCTTGCCGTAGAGGTGAAGCCTGGGTCGAAAGTGAACTTGCCTGTCTCAGCGTAGAGGCTGCGGATATCGATCACTTCTGGGCCAACAGTTCCTTCGAATTCAGCAAACTCGTGTGTGTTGCCGCCTTCTTTTAATGTCGCTGTAGTGTCACTCATGATCTTCTCCTTCAATTTTATTATATAGCTGTGCGCTGCGCACTTTTTATTTACGTCGGTACTACATCCATTAAGCGCGCGAGTGTTTGATCTTGATCTAGTGTGATCATAATCTCTGTCAAATCCCCGGAGGGACGACCTCCCGTTAACGCTGCGCGTACTGGCTGCATGACCTTGCCCATTTTAGTGCCTTCGGCTTCGGCAAACTTCATAATCGTGTCTTTAATCGCATCTTCGCTCCACGGAGCGGTGTCTTTCAGTGATGCTGCAAGCCTACCAAGCATATCGCGTACATCTTGCGAAAGCGTGGTGGCTGCTTTCTCGTTCAATGCAACAGGGCGACAATCCGTATAGATCACAGATAACTCAATGAGCTCTGGTATCTTTTTGGCGCGGTCTTTGATGCTTGTCATCGCAGTGAGCAATCGTGTTGTCTCCTCAAGTGTAAGCTCATGGCCAACTTCAACAGATAGGGGCTCAAGGATGGCGTTTAGCAAAAAGTCATTATCGCTCTCGCGGATGTAATGACCGCTAAGGTTATCCAGCTTATCAAAGTCAAAGCGGGCCGGGCTTTTTACAACATGGTCTAAGTCAAACCACTCTATTGCTTGCTCTGTTGTGAAAATCTCATCGTCACCGTGTGCCCAGCCAAGGCGCGCTAAGTAGTTGCGCATGGTCTCAGGCAAATAACCCATATCACGGTAGGCTTCTACACCAAGTGCACCGTGACGCTTAGATAGTTTTTTGCCGTCAGGGCCGTGGATAAGCGGAATATGTGCGAAAATAGGAATATCCCAGTCCATAGCTGCATAAAGTTGGTACTGACGAAACGCATTGTTCAAGTGATCGTTGCCGCGAATAACATGCGTGATGCCCATATCATGATCATCCACTACAACAGCCAGCATGTAGGTCGGGTTGCCGTCAGCGCGCAATAGGACCATATCATCCAGTTCGCTGTTTTGAACTGTTACATCGCCTTGTACCGCATCGCTGATTGTCACGTCGCCTTCACGTGGCATCTTTAAGCGGATAGCGGCTTTAGCGCCCTCTGGTGCTTCGCTCTCATCGCGGTCACGCCATAAATCACCGCGCATTGGTACACCGTCTGCACGGCTTTTATCACGCAGGTCTGCAAGCTCTTCGGATGTCGCATAGCATTTATAGGCCTTGCCAGCATCAAGTAGTGCTAGTGCCACTTCGCGGTGGCGGTCAGCGCGCTCATACTGAGAGATAGGCTCACCATCGCTATCAAGACCAAGCCAGTCCATGCCATTGATGATAGCATCAATGTTCGCGTCGGTTGAACGTTCGCGGTCAGTATCTTCAATACGGAGTAAAAATTTACCACCATGGTGCCTCGCAAAAAGCCAATTGAACAACGCCGTGCGTGCTCCGCCAATGTGCAAAAAGCCAGTGGGCGAGGGCGCAAAGCGCGTAACAACGGTAGGCATGTGAGGCTCCATGCAGGCTAAGTCCTTATAAATACTGTCAAAAATTGATTTGGGTGAGATGATAATGTTGTGTTATCGGGACGCAAATCATTTTGTGGCTGCTTTGTATCACAACAAACTGAAAATAACAATATCTGCTGGTGGCTTTTTTTGAATTAAACCCTTTAATACCAATGCTTAGCATCCCTTCTTGTCAGTTTTGCTGTCAGGGGCTAGCATGAAAACTAAACAAGAGGGGGGTGCTTTCAAATATTCTAGTGTGAAAGTACATAAATTTTCTTATCTGGAAAAACTGAGAACCTGCGAATGGCAGGAAGACCGTGAACTTGTGGCTGTAGCTATGGCGCTTATCTCTGGCGTGGTGATCTATTTTGCCCTGCCATTTGAGCCTTCTCTAAGCTTAACTATTATTCTAGCGGTACCATTTATCGGGATTTTACTGCGTTTCGGAGCCTCTAATCGCTTATTACAAGAGGGAGCTATCCTAGCGCTGGCCCTAATAATAGGGCTCGCTGCCGCAACTTTTCATGCATCACGTGTTACGGCGCCCATTTTGCCCGATAGTGAACGCTTTTATGTGCTTGAGGGAACCGTGGACCTATTTGAGGTTAACGATGAGGGGGGCAAGCGCCTGATTATATCTGGGCCTGTCATCGATAAATTAGATGTAGATAAAACACCAAAGCGGCTATCTATGATGGTGCGAACTGACGTGCCAGATGATTTAGCCGTTGGCGAACGCGTAGCACTGAGCGCTATGCTCGCCGCGCCCTCTGGCCCTGTCTACCCAGGTGGTTTCAACTTTGCTCGAAAAGCGTGGTTTGATCAAATCGGTGGTATGGGGTTTGCCACATCTGCGGTGGTGCCGGTTGGTGAAGGTGCTGAAAGTGCTGATATTGGCTTTTGGGAAGCGCGGCGGCCTATCATTAGGGCGCACGTCAGTGATCATGTCTCCAATCCAGCCGCTAAAGGTCTCGCAACTGCTTTGTTGTCGGGCGATAGGAGTTTAATTCCAGACGACGTCGCCCGCGCCATGCGTGATGCGGGTTTGGCGCATGTGCTGGCAATCTCAGGTCTGCACATGGGGCTGGTGACCGCGACAATCTTTTTCATGATTGAGGCCTGTCTGGCTTTGTTTCCATCCATAGCTCTTCGTGTGGCACCTGCAAAATTGGCAGCTGTTGTTGCTTGGTGTGGAGCGCTCGCTTATCTTTTTCTCTCTGGCGGGGCGGTATCCACTGTGCGGGCCTTTATCATGGTAAGTGTGGCACTTGTGGCAGTGCTCATCGACCGAAAGGCTTTTTCACTGCGGTCTGTGGCGATTGCTGCGATCTTCATCGTGTTGGTTCAGCCAAACGCAGTGATCTCGGTAGGGTTTCAAATGTCATTCGCTGCTGTGGCAGCACTGGTCGTGGTTTATAATCGTTACGGGCTAACGCTCATTTATGGTAAAGCGATCAAAAAAGAGGGTGGCCTAAAGTGGTTCCATAAACTGGGCGGAGTGATGATAGCATCCATTATTACCACATTAGTTGCGGAACTTGCCATCGCGCCCTTCGCACTATACCACTTTCAAAACATTGTTTTATATGGTGTTTTAGCAAATATGATAGTCATTCCTATCATCAGCTTCTGTGTCATGCCCCTTTTGCTGCTTTCACTCATTTTAATGCCATTTGGCCTCGATTGGATGATCCTGCCGTTAGTTGAAATAGGCCTAAATATTGTGGTGGATACAGCGCTTTGGGTGTCGGCACTTCCTGGTGCTACTGGTCATATCCCCGCAATGGAGCCTAAATTTCTCATCGTCGCTATGGTCGGTTTTCTATCTTGGGTTATTATTAGAAGCTGGCAGGGTGTTGCTACAATGGCCGTGGCCGCATCATTGATGCTGCTATTCGCAGGGCTGCAGCAACCACCAAAAGGCTATATCAGCAAAGCGGGCAACGTGTTTGCACTAACTCAGAGCAACACAAATTTGGCCTTCAATACTGCCCGTCATAGCTATGCAAAGGAAAACTGGCAACGAGCAAGCGGCGAGAAGCCGATCTCAAAAGGGCGCATGCCATTACTTGAAAAATCCTGCGACAGTGTTTCATGCCTGTATGTAGACGATGCTGGGCTAACAATAGCGCAAGCGAAAACCTACGCAGCCTTGATGCAGGATTGTGGACGTGTTGATATCATCATTGCGCCAGAGCTAACTGGTACTGCCTGTAAGGGGTCTACGTTAGTGGTTGATTGGAGAGTTCTTGCTGACGGACCGCTGGCGATTGTGCAATCAGAGACGGGTGTAGTAACGCTGCTAAAAACCAAAGAAAAAGGGCGCGTGCGCCCTTGGTTATCTGATTAATATCAATAGGATAGTGTTATCTCTTGAATCGTATTATTGCGTTACTATCTTAGTGATACGTACGCACGAGACCTATCAAACGACCTTGCACATTTACACGGTCCGCTTCTAAAATCTGCGTATCATGGTCTCGGTTTGCAGGAACAAGCGCTACATGTTGGCCTTGGCGTTTCAAGGTTTTGAGCGTCGCTTCCTCGTTATCCACCAGCGCTACTATCACTTCACCGTCGCGGGCTGTGTTGCAGCTTTCTATCAGAACCGTGTCACCGTCCAAAATGCCAAGCTCAATCATACTGTCGCCAGATATCTCAAGGGCATAACAATCGCCAGAGCCAAGCATATCAGGAGGAATAGAGACAAAGCTGTCGCGGTTTTCAAGCGCTTCAATCGGCGTACCAGCGGCAATTTTGCCGTGAAGAGGGACTTCCACGGTGTTATCCATGGTGTCGTTGTTGGTTGCTTGGCGTGGTTCAGCGCCAAAAGCGCCTTTGATTACATTGGTTGGGTCATCATTCATGGCTTCTGGTAAGCGAATAACCTCCAAAGCGCGGGCTCTATTGGGCAAACGCTTAATGAAGCCACGCTCTTCAAGCGCTTTAATCAAGCGGTGAACGCCTGACTTAGACTTCAAGCCAAGAGCATCTTTCATTTCGTCAAAAGAGGGGGAAACACCCGTTTCACTTACCCGACCGTGGATAAAATGAAGCAATTGATTTTGTTTTGCCGTAAGCATGCCGCTCTCCATTTGTTGACTATATGTTCTCTTTTAGTTCGCAAAAGAGGGGCTTGTCAAGTAAGAAGAACAATTGGTGAATATATAAGTTAGAAAGTACGCTTAGTCGGCGCGGTAATCGCCTGACTTTCCGCCAGTTTTCTCTATAAGGCGGATATCACCGATAACCATCGCTTTATCGATGGCTTTCGCCATATCATATAGCGTTAGTCCACAAACAGATACCGCTGTTAGCGCTTCCATTTCAACGCCTGTTTGGCCGCTGACCCGCACAGTTGCAGTGATTTCAAGCGCGTTGCCGCCCAGGGGCTCAATTTCAATAGAAACCTTTGAAATTGCTAGCGGATGGCATAGTGGGATCAGGTCCTGTGTACGTTTAGCGGCCATAATGCCTGCAATTCGCGCGGTGCCAATGACATCACCTTTAGGCATGTCGCCTTCCATAACGCAGGTGAGGGTGTCTGCTGCCATGGTGATTGTGCCTTTGGCAACGGCTGTACGCGTGGTGACAGCCTTATCGCCGACATCCACCATATGGGCTGCGCCCTCGTCATCTAAATGCGTTAGTTTTGACATGTCTAGCCCTCCAAAAGCGCCGCAGTGGCTGCTTCAACGTTGTCTTGCCGCATCAGGCTTTCGCCGATTAGGAAGCTATTTACACCTTTTTCAGCACATTTATCAAGGTCAGCGCGGGTCACGAGACCACTCTCGCCAACGGCAATGCGGTCGCTCGGCAATTGGTCTACAAGGTCTAGTGTTGTTTGTAGATCAACCTTCAATGTTTTCAAATTACGGTTATTAACCCCGATCAAAGTACTTTTAAGCTTTAGTGCGCGGTCGAGTTCACTGCTATCGTGCACTTCAATCAGTACATCCATGCCGTAGCCATGGGCCGCAGCCTCAAGCTCCAACGCTTGTTCGTCGCCAAGACAGGCCATGATCAGTAGTATGCAGTCAGCTCCAAGCCCTCGAGCCTCTGTGACCTGATAGGTATCCAACATAAAGTCTTTACGCAAAGTTGGCAGCGAAACTGCCGCGCGTGCTGCCACTAGATAATCATTAATACCTTCGAAATAGGGCTTATCGGTTAAAACCGACATACAGGTAGCACCGCCAGCTTCATAAGCCTTTGCAATGTGCACTGGGTCAAAATCAGCACGAATTAGCCCTTTGGAAGGACTGGACTTCTTCACTTCACAGATTAAACCGTAGTGCCCAGCAGCCTGAGCGTCGCTGAGAGCCTTAATGAACCCACGCGGGGGTGAGGCCAACTTCGCACAGTTTTCCTGCTCTAATAGGCTTTTCTGTGCTTTTGTGGCGGCAATATGCACACGTTTCTTCGCACATATTTCTGCAAGTACGCTACTCATGTGCTTTTCCCTACGCTTTGTGTATATTTGGACCATTTTTTGAGGAGAGCGCTGGCTGTACCACTGTCAATCGCTTTGGCGGCCATTTCGGCGCCAGCGCGGAGGGTGTCGACCTTGTCAGCAACGATAAGCGCGGCTGCTGTGTTCAGTACTACGATATCTCTATATGCGTTCTTTTCGCCGTCCAGTATGGCTTTCAGGGCTACTGCGTTTTCCTCAGCATCACCGCCTTGCAAGTCTTCCATGGTTGAAATCTCTAGGCCTGCATCTTCAGGGTTTATTGTAAATTGTGTTATTTTACCGTCTTTTAGGGCAGCAACATAGCTTTCACCTGTTGTGGTTAGCTCGTCTAGGCCGTCACTGCCATGCACAACCCAAACATGCTCAGAGCCCAAGCGCTGCAACACTTCCGCCATCGGTCGTACCCACTTTTTATCGAACACGCCAAGTACTTGGCGTTTTGCGCGTGCTGGATTTGCCAGAGGACCCAACAGATTAAAGATACTACGGATACCTAGCGAAGAGCGAACAGGCCCAACGTGTCGCATGGCGCGGTGATGCGACGGCGCGAACATAAAGCTGATACCAAAGTTCTCCAACGCTTTCGCGTGGGCGGTTAGTGGAATATCAAGCTCTATACCAAGGCTCATTAACACATCAGCTGACCCAGATTTGCTTGAGACGGATTTATTACCGTGTTTAGCAACAGGTACGCCGCAAGCCGCGGTCACTATGGCCGCAGCGGTTGAAATATTATAGGTTCCCGTACCATCACCGCCTGTGCCGCAAGTATCAACTGAGCCTTCAGGCACAATCACGGCCTCAGCCTTGCTGCGCAACACTTTGGCACCGCCTGTTATCTCATCAACGGTCTCTCCGTTCATGCGAAGTCCAGTGATAAAGGCAGACATTTGTGGCAAATCCACTTGGCCAGACATCACCAGAGAGAAGGCTTGTTCTGCCTGCTTTTCGCTCAGGTGATTACCCTCAATTATTAGATTAATATATTCCCTTAAGTCATTCATAATACTATACTAACACCCATCTATAAAGTTTTTAAACATGGCGTGTCCATGCTCAGATGCGATGGATTCAGGGTGAAACTGTACACCATGAATATTATGCTCTTTATGCTTCAGGCCCATGATAATGCCGTCGCTGGTCTCAGCGGTAATCTCTAAGCAATCAGGCAAGCTTTCGCACTCGACCACCAGTGAATGGTAACGGGTTGCGTCAAACGGGCTTGGTAAACCTGTAAAAACGCTGGTGCCTTCGTGGGTTATGGGGCTGACCTTGCCGTGCATAACCTTTTCAGCGCGGACAACGGTGCCGCCAAAAGCTTGACCGATACTCTGATGTCCAAGACAAACGCCGAAGATAGGAATTTCACCCTTAAAGAGATTAATGAGATCTATGCAAATCCCTGCTTCGTTAGGCGTGCAGGGGCCTGGAGACAAGACGATACCTTCTGGCTCAAGCTCTGCGATCTCTTCAAGAGTTATCTGATCGTTACGGTGCACAACTATCTCAGCGCCCAGCTCACGAAAATAGTGATATAGGTTATAAGTAAAGCTATCGTAATTATCGATTAGTAAAAACATAGGTAAAAAACTCTGGTCTAAGGGGCAATAAACAACTGTGAATGTGCTGTTTTCCAGCGGTTTGTCAATCTATCTGTTGATAAAATTAACTTTTTTCTTTGGAATTACCTGTTGTCACGAAATTGCCATTGACCTGTGATGAGATACCTTCATCATACAAAGGTCTGAGATCAAGGGCGCAGGGAGTATTTGTGGTTCGTAAAGTTAAGCCATCAACAACAGCGAAAAGGCCTAGTAAGGCGGTGCGTCGACAAGCCCCGCTTAAGAGCCGTGCTGCGCCCAAGCGTATCTCTACTAAAAAGAGCGACAAATTCATTAAAAATAAGCGTGATTTTGCGATACAAGCTATTGTTATTGCAAGTATATTACTTGTCGTTTATCTCATTTTTTCATGGTTAGATGCCGACGATCCGGTCTTGATGCCACCTGTTTCTACTGCTGGCGAGACTGCGAGCGCCCCCTTGATGGAAGAGGTGGTTGATCCGGCTGTTATGGATGCCATAAACGAGCGGTTAAAAATAGAAGAAGCCAATAAGGCGGCTCCGCTGGATAGTGCGCGTCCACAAGCATGGCAAATAAATGCCGCATATGCTGACTTACCAAATGGTGTTCCGCGCCTCGTGATCATCATTGATGATCTAGGTTACTTACCAGATGCTTCAAAACGCTTTGCTGACATGGAAGGTCCACTGACGTTGTCTTTCTTACCTTACGGTACCAATTTAGCCTCGCAAACAGGGTATGTGTTGCTACGAGGCCACGAGTTGATAGTGCATATGCCGATGGCTCCAAAAGCCGATGATGCCGACCCTGGGCCAAACGCCTTGCTAACGGGGCTTGATGAGAAAGAGTTCAAAACAAGACTGGAGCACAATCTCAGCCGTTTTACAGGTTATGTGGGAGTTAATAATCACATGGGCAGCTTGCTGACCGAGCGATCAAGAGAAATGACTTGGGTTATGGAAGCGTTAGCAGAACGTGGTTTACTGTTTTTGGATAGTGTTACCACACCAAACTCCATAGGCCAGAAAACTGCCCAATCCCTTGGTGTACCTGTTATGCGACGTGATGTTTTCATAGATAATAACCGCACAGAAGCTGAGATTTTCGCGCAGTTAGACGAAGCAAAAGAGCTTGCGATGCGTCGTGGTGTGGCGGTTGCCATTGGTCATCCATACCCTGAAACGCTTGATGCACTTGAGAAATGGCTGCCACGTTTAAATAGTAGTGAGATTGTGCTAGCACCGCTTAGCGCAGTGATGCAGGAAAAATACCAAAATTAGTCTTGATTATGGCGTTGTTTGGCAAGAATAAAGGCTTGTTCAGCTGCGTGCACAAGGGCTAGCGCTTTATTTTCACATTCGGCTTGCTCAGATGCAGGGTCACTATCTGCTACAATACCAGCGCCTGCTTGTACGTGCATAACACCATTTTTGACCACAGCAGTACGAAGGACAATTGCGGTATCCATGCTAGTGCCTGAAGCTGAGAAATAACCGACAGAGCCAGCATACGGCCCGCGAGCATCGGTTTCAAGCTCATCAATGATCTCCATCGCACGTACTTTTGGTGCTCCAGAGACCGTGCCTGCCGGAAAGCCAGCTTTCAACGCGTCTATAGCGTCGTATTTTTCATCTATTTCACCGACGACGTTAGAGACGATATGCATAACATGTGAATAGCGCTCAATGGTGTTTTGCTGGGTCACTTTAACGGTACCTGGCTTTGCGACGCGCCCAACATCATTGCGCCCTAGGTCCAATAACATGAGATGTTCGCTCAGCTCTTTAGGGTCTGCGAGTAGTTCTTGCTCTAGCGCTTGGTCTTCAGCGTATGTACTACCACGCTTGCGTGTGCCAGCGATCGGCCTAATAGTAACTTCACCGTCTGTTAGGCGCACGAGCACTTCTGGGCTGGAGCCAACCACTGCGAAATCATCAAATGCTAGATGATACATATAGGGCGAGGGATTGGTACGTCGCAGCGCGCGGTAAAGTGCAAAAGCTGGTAAGGTAAATGGTATTGAAAAACGCTGTGAAAGAACGACCTGAAAGATGTCACCCGCTAAGATATACTCCTGAGCGGTTTCAACCATCTCTTTAAAACGCTCACCAGATGTATTTGAGGATACCTGCGGCATTGCCTCTGGCAGGTCTGTAACGTTCATGCGGGGTCTTGGCCCCTCAAGGCGCGCAACATAGCTCTCAGCTAGGCTTATCGCGGTACTATAAGCTTTTTCTGCGCTAATATCAGCAGAAGGCCTCACTGGAGTTACCACTGTGATGTTGTTAGTGACCGCATCAAAGATTGCCATAATAGTGGGGCGCACGAACATACCGCTTGGTACATCAATGGGATTGTTCTTGGCATCGCCCAACTGTTCCATCTCTCGGACCATGTCATAGCCCATATAGCCTACAATGCCAGCTGCCATGGGTGGTAGGTCGCGAGGAAGGTCAATTTGGCTTTCAGCGAGTAAGTTGCGAAGGCTATCCAGCGCTGGTTCGCTTGTGATGGTAAAACTATCACCACTTAGCGCATCGCGGTTGATGCTAGCTTTGCCACCATCTGCGCGCCACACAACGTCAGGACGCAAGCCAATAATAGAATAGCGGCCTTTAATTGCGCCGTCTTCGACTGATTCCAGCAGGAAAGCATATCGCTCATCTTGGCTCAACTTCATGTAAGCAGAGACTGGTGTGTCTAGGTCGGCTAGAAAAGTTTGTGATAATATTTGCGGTTGCCCCGCGTCATAACACTTTTGGAATGCGTTGAAATCTAGGGGCGTGCTCATCATCTATTCACTTGCGACAACAGGAAATGCACGATTAAACAGTGGTCCGTTTACGGTTTGCTCGTAGATATCCATCAGATGCATTTGATATTGCAATAATAGCTCATCGCCAAAGCTATTTGCCATCTGTGATGCAATTACATCTACAAGAGCAGTGCTGCCAGCAGGGTCTGCTGGTTTGATATCTTTCAGCTGTGCAAGAAGGTAACCGTCACCGTCAGCGGAGAGGTCCATTTCACTCTCACCAACTTTGAGTGAGAAAATTAGGCTACGAATATTTGGTGCGATTGTGCTGTCTTGGCTGCCTGTTCTGCGAATGTTGTTGGCATCTAGTGCTGTGCCACCAAAGTCTTCCGAGACGATAGCGATGGATTCACCTGCGCGGATGCGGGCGAGGGCAGTCTCAGCAATTTTACCTATTTGAGTGCGGCGCTCCTGGGCCTGCCATCCACGCAGCACATCGTCTTTCACTTCTTCAAAAGTTTTTTGAACAGGGTCGATGGCTTCGCTGACTTCCAGTACATACATGCTACTATCATCAGCGTCAGCGGCTACGTCCTTAAGCTCAAGGAAGTTACCAATTTCAGTCTTGAAAGCTTCAGCGAGAATACGTTTCTCCGCAGGGCTGGTGATCTGTGCGGCCCCTTCTTTAAAGTGGCCGTCTGCTGCTACGTTAGTGACGTTAGCAGCAGTAGCGCCAGCGCGTTCAGCCACCTCAGCCAAATTACCGCCTTCAGCGATTGCTTCTTCAATGCTATCGATATAGGCATACATCAGGTCAACCGCTTCACCATCAGCAAATTTCGACTCTAGACTATCACGCACCTCTGCAAAGCTCTGCTCAGAGCCGAGTGTTACGTTCAAGACCTTAAAGACGTTCCAGCCAGCAAAGCCTTCAATCGCTTGGCTCATGTCATCTTTACCCAGACTGAAAACAGCATCGCTAGCTTCTTTTTCAAAGTCAGCCTCTAGGTCTTCTGCGGTCATCTCGCCGAGGTTAATTTCATCTTCTGTAAAGTCAGACATCTCAGCAGCAACAGTAGTGAAATCTTCACCCGCTTTGACGCGATTGATGAAAGTGGCTGCGTCTTCTTCGTTTTGTAAACTCACTTGTAAGATTTCACGTTTTGCAGGGGTGGTATATTCGCTTTTAAGATATTCATACTCTGCTAGTAATTTTTCTTCATCAATAACCACTTGATCCTTAAAGGTCTCAGGAGAGATGAGGATATAATCATAGCTACGATAGGCTTCGGTCATATAAGCAGTTTTACGTGCTTCATAAAATTTCTCAAGGTCACCATCCGCCGGGTCAGAAATTTCTTTCACAATATCTTCAGGAAGAACCAAAAGCTGAGCTGAGCGAATTTCATCGCGGTAGGAAAATAGCTGTTCGGCTAGCAAGCGGCTCACTGGCGTATTTGCTTGAAGGGCGGTAATTAATTGATTGCGCGCATTGTCAGCTTTTGTATCGCTCTCGAACTTTGCGTAGGTCATGTTGTTGTCATTTAGCACACGCATCATTTGTGCGCGGTTAAACGTACCAGAGAGAACTTGGAAAGCCTCAAGTTCGCGAATGATCTTGGCAACCTGCTCATTTGTTCCGCGTAGGCCCAGCTGTGAGGCGCTCTCATCGAATGCAGCTGTTGCAAGTGCTTGCTGCAAAGCTTGCTGATGGAGCCCCAGACCTTGGATGATTTGCTGTGTGGTGAGTGCAAATCCATACTGTGCTTGATACTGCTGTGCCTGATTATTAACCGTGCGCACAATGTCATTTGTCTCAATTTCAGTGTCACCCACTGTTGCCATGACTTTATCGGACGAAATAAAGATATTTGCTCCGACCCCGCCGATGGCAAAGCTAATGATCAAGATGGCGAAAAGGCCACCAATAATGATCGTTTTGAGGTTTTTGCTGATTTTATCCCACATTTGGAGAGCTCCACGCTTGTCTAACTTTTTTGTTGCGTTGTTTACTACCCTACAATTGTGACAAATTAAAGCGCTATATGCCGCTTTTTTACGCTTTACTCTAATGACGTAGAGATTCTTGCCTCTGGTCAAGAGTAAAACCATCTGATAAACCGCAAGAAACATATCATCAAAACTAGCTTACAGGGGTAATTAATGTCCACTTCAAACACCGCAAAATCACTAGCAGCAGGTAACTGGAAAATGAACGGCTTAAAGGCCAGTTTTGAAGAGCTAGAAGACTTAGCTGTTGCGCTGGCATCTGATGCAAAACCAAGCTGCGGTGTTTTGATTTGCCCACCCTTTACGCTTGTTGCTTCATTTGCAGAAAAGCTTGTAGGCACTGGTATTCTAATTGGGGCGCAGGACTGTCATGAAAACGCTTCTGGTGCCCACACGGGTGATATAAGCACTGCGATGCTAGCTGACGCAGGCGCGAGCCACGTGATCGTCGGTCACTCTGAGCGCCGCGCTGACCACGGTGAGGATGATGTTACTGTACAAGCAAAAGCAACTGCAGTTATGGGCGAGGGGCTCGTTGCCATCATCTGTGCTGGTGAGACTGAGGGTGAGCGAGACGCTGGCGGTGCCGTTTCAGTGGTCACAGGTCAAATGGACGGCTCGATCCCAGATAGTGCCACGCCTGATACTGTTATCATTGCGTATGAGCCAGTTTGGGCTATTGGCACAGGGCGCACGCCAACAGTTGGTGATGTTGAAGAAATGCACAGCGCAATGCGCGCTAACCTTGTGGCCCGTTTCGGCGATTCAGGAAACGGATTTAGCTTGCTATACGGTGGTTCGGTTAAACCATCAAACGCAAGCGAGCTTATGGGTGCAGCCAATGTAAACGGCGCACTTGTGGGTGGTGCTAGCCTTAAGGCCAGTGACTTTAATGGTATTATCGACGCTTATCGGTAAGTTTTAACTGGTAATACGCTCTACGATACGGTATCTACCCCGCTTTAAAGGTGACAAGCGATTTGTCATACGTGATTAGAATAGAGACAGTGACATGGAAAATATAATCCTAACCATTCTTTTGTTGGTAACCATCGCAATGGTTGCGACAATTTTGCTGCAACGCTCTGAGGGCGGTGCGCTTGGTATTGGTGGCGGGCAGGGCGGCATGATGTCAGCACGCGGCGCAGCAGACTTTTTAAGTCGCTCCACCAAATGGCTTGCTATTATATTCATTATTTGTGCACTAGCACTTAACTGGCTGTCAGCGCGCAAGCGTGATGATCTGGGCGGTGCGGTTGACTTAGCTGAACAAGCAAACACGGTATTACCAGACGCTGACAAAGCAGAGCCTGAACCTGATGTGCCGACAATCCCCGATGGGGACGATAGTTAAAGTGAATTTTAAACGGGGGCAATTGCCCCCGTTTTTCATTGTAGTATAGGTTTTTGTTATCCACATTTCGGTGGTTAAATAAATTAAATGAGCTCGGAATGATATTTGGGCTAGGCCTATTGTTTTTTTTGGATATAGTGAGGTTCCATGACGCGATATATTTTTATAACAGGCGGTGTGGTATCTTCCCTTGGAAAAGGGCTTCTCTCAGCATCACTAGGCGCCTTGCTTCAAGCCCGCGGATATACCGTGCGCTTACGCAAACTCGACCCTTATTTAAACGTAGACCCGGGCACCATGTCCCCGTATCAACACGGTGAGGTATATGTCACCGATGATGGTGCTGAAACAGACCTTGATCTCGGTCACTATGAACGTTTTACAGGGGTTCCAGGGCGTCAAAGCGATAACGTAACCTCAGGTCGTATCTACTCAAACATCCTAAAAAAAGAGCGTCGCGGTGACTATTTGGGCGGCACTGTGCAGGTGATCCCACACGTGACCGATGCCATTAAAGAATTTGCACTAGCGGACCAAGACGGCGTTGACTTTATCTTGTGTGAAATTGGTGGTACGGCGGGTGATATTGAAGCCATGCCGTTTATGGAATCGATTCGCCAGCTTAACATCGAGCTAGGGCGTGGTCGTTCTATCTTTGTGCATTTGACGCTCGTACCATACTTAGCAGCGGCTAAAGAGCTTAAAACAAAACCAACGCAGCACTCAGTTAAGGATTTGCGCGCAATCGGTATTCAGCCAGACGTGTTGGTTTGTCGCTCAGAACATCCGCTACCTGATAGTGACCGCAGAAAGATCTCGCTGTTTTGTAATGTGCCGCAAACCTCTGTTATTCCAGCGCTAGACGTGAAATCAATTTATGAAGTGCCGCTGACCTATCATAAAGAGGGCCTGGACACTGAAGTGCTTAAAGCCTTTGGCCTTGCTCACTCTGAGGCACCTGACCTTAAGCGCTGGGTGGACATCAATGACCGCCTTAAAAACCCTGAAGGGGAAGTGCGGATCGCAGTGGTTGGTAAATACACTGGTTTGATGGATGCTTATAAATCACTTAACGAAGCCCTTACCCACGGCGGCATCGCCAATAAGGTCAAGGTCAAGGTTGAGTGGATTGAAAGCGAAATTTTCGAATCTGAAGATGTTGCGCACCGCCTTGAAGGCATTCACGGCATTCTGGTTCCTGGTGGTTTTGGTAAACGCGGCAGTGAAGGCAAGATCAACGCAGCTAAATTTGCGCGCGAGCGTAAAATCCCGTATTTCGGGATTTGTTTTGGCATGCAAATGGCTGTGGTGGAAAGTGCGCGTAACTTGGCAGGCGTTAAAAATGCTGGCTCCACCGAGTTTGAAGAGCCATGCGAGCCAGTGGTTGGTCTTATCACCGAGTGGGTGAAGGAAGACGGAAGCACCGAGCAACGAACCGATGATACAGATCTTGGTGGCACCATGCGCCTTGGCGCTTATCCTGCGGTCCTCAAAGAAGGATCTAAGGTTGCCGAAGTATACGGCACCACCGAGATTGATGAACGCCACCGTCACCGCTATGAGGTGAACAGCGCCCACATTGAAGCGATTGAAGCGGCGGGTGGGCTCTTCTCTGGCATGTCACCAGATGGTAAGTTGCCGGAAATATATGAAGTTAAGGATCATCCTTGGTTCGTTGGTGTACAGTATCACCCAGAGCTTAAGTCTAAGCCATTTGATCCGCATCCACTGTTTAGTAGTTTTATTGCTGCTGCGATGAAGCAAAGCCGACTAGTTTAAAGCCCCACTGATTTAAAGTAAGCCCCTTACGTTCAAAGGAAATAACATGACTGCCATTATTGATATTCTTGCCCGCGAAATTTTAGATAGCCGTGGTAACCCAACTGTTGAAGTTGATGTGCTGCTAGAAGACGGTGCGTTTGGCCGTGCGGCGGTGCCGTCTGGTGCTTCCACTGGCGCCCATGAAGCTGTTGAGCTTCGTGACGGCGACAAAGCCCGGTACCGCGGTAAAGGTGTCCTCAAAGCTGTAGACGCTGTTAACGGTGAATTATATGACGCACTTGTGGGCCTCGATGCTGACAATCAAATGGGCATTGACCAAGTGATGATGGATTTAGACGGCACGCCCAACAAAGCCCGCTTGGGTGCAAATGCTATTCTCGGCATTTCTCTTGCAGTTGCTAAAGCTGCAGCTGAAAGCCAAGGAACTCCGCTATATCGTTACGTTGGCGGTGCCAGCGCACATGTACTGCCAGTGCCAATGATGAACATCATCAACGGCGGCGAGCATGCAGATAACCCAATTGATGTACAAGAATTTATGATTATGCCAGTGGCAGCAACCAGTATGGCAGAAGCCGTGCGTTGGGGTGCTGAAATTTTCCACGAGCTTAAAGAAAAGTTATCTGCTGATGGACATAATACATCTGTTGGTGATGAAGGTGGCTTTGCGCCGAACATCAATGGCACCGTGGAAGCGCTTAACTTCATTATGGAAGCGATTAAAAGCGCGGGCTACAAACCCGGTGAGGAAGTTTACCTTGCGCTGGATGCTGCATCGTCTGAATTTTATAAAGATGGTAAGTATGAGCTAGCAGGTGAGGGCAAGTCGCTCACTAGCACCGAAATGGCTGATTACTGGGCAAATCTGGTTGATAACTATCCAATTATCTCCATCGAAGACGGCATGGACGAAGACGATTGGGAAGGTTGGAAAACCCTAACGGAGAAAGTTGGCGATCGCTGTCAGCTCGTCGGGGATGATCTGTTTGTGACCAATCCAGCACGCTTGGCTGACGGTATAGAGCAAGGCGTTGCCAACTCTATCTTGGTAAAAGTAAACCAAATTGGCACGCTCACAGAGACCTTAGAGGCTGTAAACATGGCGCACCGCGCACAGTATACCTCAGTTATGTCGCATCGCTCAGGTGAAACCGAAGACGCAACTATTGCGGACCTTGCTGTTGCAACCAACTGTGGTCAGATCAAAACTGGCTCGCTTGCGCGCTCCGACAGGCTCGCTAAGTATAACCAATTGCTTCGTATTGAAGATGAGCTTGGTGCTACTGCGGTTTATGCTGGCACCAGTATTTTGCGGAAATAAGCAAAAAATCCTTAAAAAATTTAACCCTGCGTGTCACCGATACGTGGGGTTTTTATTGGTTTTTTATTCACGAATCGGAATAAGTGATTCTAAACAAACACTTACGACTCGATTATCTAGATTTGAGTCTATTATTAAGCCATTGAATCAATTACATATTTCACTTGACGTGTTGATTCGCATCTGATTCAATAGGCCATATGAACACGATAACAAACATACGGTTGCGCTTAGGTAGGATTTGGGGGGTTAGCCTCTGTCTTTTGCTTATGGCTTATTTCGTTTTCCACGCTTTTCGAGGGGAATATAGCATTCCTGCGCTTAAAGAGTTGCAACAACAAGAGGTGCTGCTTAACGCTGAAGCGAGCCACACAGCCTCTATTCGCAGCGAGCTTGAGGCAAAGCTAGTGTTGCTCAGTGATGACTCCATTGATCCTGATATGTTAGAAGAGCAAGTGCGCAAGCGTCTTGGTTTCGCGCATCCTGATGAAGTTGTCATCTTTATGG
>Ga0209344_10001369_pt1 | contig 32106 bp, 31 predicted proteins | sample Cruoilmetagenom6_FD_187293 | JGI IMG/M metagenome (GOLD analysis project Ga0209344, IMG submission 187293) | Oil polluted marine microbial communities from Coal Oil Point, Santa Barbara, California, USA - Santa Barbara Oil Seep Sample 6 (SPAdes)... | ecosystem: Environmental > Aquatic > Marine...
TCTGTCAAAAATGCAGGTCATTGGCTCCATGCTGAGAATCCAGACGATTTTTATGACTATGGTGTCAGTTTTTTAGCGAAATAATATATTGGCACACTAATAGCTATCTCTTAAACGGATGAACAAATCCACAAATAAACAGATATTATGAAAATTATATTAAAAGTGTTACTCACAGCTGTTGCTGTTATAATTTTAGCACAGATTTTACCCGGTATTCATGTTGATAGTTATACAACTGCCATTCTTGTGGCTATAGTATTGGGTTTATTGCGAATTTTTGTTAGACCTTTAATCATATTATTTACGTTACCAATAACAATAATTACCCTCGGGTTATTTTTATTTGTAATCAATGCAATTATTATTTTATTGGCAGATAAATTGATAGATGGTTTTGCAGTTGCAGGATTTTGGTATGCCTTACTTTTCAGTTTGCTCTTATCATTTTTGCAATCTATTTTTTATTCATTGTTAAAAGAGAAAAAACAAAAGCATTCATAAGTTGTTTATCATAGATTTTTACTAATTTTGCGCCCGCTTAGTTCGCAACTGAGCCATAATAATAAGCAAAGAGAACACAGAAGAAATGAACATTACTAAAGAAAATATCGACGCATTAAATGCAGTTGTAAAAATTGATATTACACAAGATGATTATCAAAGTAAAGTGACTGAAATTTTACAAGATTATCGTAAAAAAGCGAATATTCCTGGTTTTAGAAAAGGACATGTACCAATGAGTTTGGTAAAGAAACAGTATGAAAAACCAGTATTGATCGATGAAGTAAACAAATTATTACAAGATTCGTTGAGCAAATTCTTAGTAGAGGAGAAGTTAGATATTTTAGGGAATCCATTACCTAAAATGAAAGAAGATTTTTCTTGGGATGCAGATCAGTTTACGTTTGAATTCGAACTGGGTTTATCGCCTGAATTTGAAGTAAATTTAAAGCCTAAAAAAGCAATAATTCAATATAAGATTGTTGCTGATAAAAAAATGCTGGATGATCAAATGGCTAATATTCAAGAGCGTTATGGTAAAATGATCTCTCAAAAAGAAGTTGTTGAAAATGCGAATGTGACTGGTACTTTTTTAAACGAGGAAAAAGCAATTGACAAAAAGTCTACTTTTAAATTAGATGTTATCAAAGGAAAACCTAATCAAAAGAAATTTTTAGGCGCCAAGCCAGGTAGTGTGATTATGTTAAAAACAAAAGGCTTGTTTAATGATGATCATTTATTACAAAATCATTTAGATGTTTCGCATGATGATGCTCACGGATTAAATGTTGAGGTTCAATTTACTCTAGAAGAAACATCAACCACAGAGCCAGCTAAATTAGATCAGGAATTATTTGATAAGTTATTTGGTAAAGGCGTTGTTAAAACTAAAAAGGACTTTTTAGAGCGTTTAAAAGAAGATGCCGAAAAACAATTTGAGCAACAGACAGATCAGCAACTATTAAATGCAGTTACCGAGAGTTTAATTGAAAATACTAAGTTTGACTTGCCATCTGATTTTTTACAAAAATGGTTAGCTGTTGGAGGCGAAAAACAAATGACTGAAGAAGAAGCTGCAGAAGAGTATAATAGGTCAGAAAAAGGTTTACGTTACCAATTAATTGAAGGAAGAATAAGTAAGGACAACAACTTACAAGTTGCTTTTGAAGAGTTAAAGGAGTTCGCAAAAGGATTTATCAAAAGCCAAATGGCACAATTTGGTAATGCAAATCCGGAAGAAAAAGAACTTGACGAAATTGCAAATAGAATATTAGGTAACCAAGAGGAAGTAAAACGCTTGTCTGAGCAGTTAATGAGTCAAAAATTATTGAATTTCTATAAAGAAAACGTGAAGCTAAAAGTAAAAGAGGTTTCATTTGATGACTTTGTAAAAGAGGTTTATAAATAAGCGAAGCGCAATACCGAACTTCCTGCCCGACCGGCAGGCGGGGTTTCGGTATCTTTGTTGACACTAATTAAAGCCAAAGTTGTCGTGCTGAATCTGATTCAGCATCTTATAATAAAATGAAAACCCCGAAATGAAAATTTAGGGGTTTTTTATTGGTTTAAATTGAAACTAATAAATTAGTAATTTGTTAGTATATTTACCGTCATATTATATAAAAAACATAGAACATGAATTACGGCAAAGAATTTAAAAAATACGCTACTAAAGAACATGGCATCAGCAGTATGCATTATGATAAATTGGTAAGTAGTGTAACACCATATATTATTGAAGAACGTCAGTTAAATGTAGCACAAATGGATGTGTTCTCACGTTTAATGATGGACCGTATTATCTTTTTAGGTACCGGTATTGACGATTATGTAGCTAATATTATTCAAGCACAACTCTTATTTCTAGAAAGTGTAGATGCTTCTAAAGACATTTCAATCTATATCAATTCACCGGGAGGAGGAGTATACGCCGGCTTAGGTATTTATGACACAATGCAGTTTATTAAGCCAGATGTTGCTACTATTTGTACAGGTATGGCTGCATCTATGGGTGCTGTTTTAATGTGTGCCGGTCAAAAAGGAAAACGTTCTGCTTTACCACATTCACGTATAATGATTCACCAGCCTTTAGGTGGTGCTCAGGGACAAGCTTCAGACATCGAAATAACGACTAGAGAGATTTTAAAATTAAAAGACGAATTATACCAGATCATTGCAAAACATTCAGGACAAACCGTTGAAAAAGTACACGATGATTCTGATAGAGATTATTGGATGAAAGCCGAAGAAGCTAAAAAATATGGTATGATTGATGAAATTTTAACAAGAGATAAATAAAATATTGAGGCATTTTTTGAGTTAAAGTATAGCTAAATAGACTTTTAACTAAAAAGTACCTAATACCTATAATATGGCAAAGAAAGAAGAATTAGAATGCTCGTTTTGTGCTCGTAAAAAAGCGGAGACCAATTTATTGATCGCTGGTTTAGATGCACATATTTGTGATCGGTGTATTGAACAGGCGCATGGTATAGTATTAGAAGAGATTACAGATACCAAGGCAGAAGGACTTTCAGCCGAATTAATATTAAAAAAACCGCAAGAAATTAAAAATTTCTTAGATGAGTATATTATAGGTCAACATCAAGCCAAAAAGGTAATGGCTGTGGCAGTTTATAACCATTATAAACGCTTATTACAAAAGCCTGCTAGCAAAAAAGATGATATAGAAATTGAAAAAAGTAATATCATGTTGGTGGGTGAAACGGGTACGGGTAAAACTTTAATGGCACGAACCATAGCGAAAATGTTAAATGTTCCTTTTGCTATTGTTGATGCAACCGTGTTGACCGAAGCCGGTTATGTAGGTGAAGATGTTGAAACGATTTTGACCCGTTTATTGCAAGCTGCGGATTATAACACCCAAAAAGCCGAGAAAGGGATCGTTTTTATTGATGAAATAGATAAAATTGCTCGGAAAAGCGACAATCCGTCTATTACGCGCGATGTTTCCGGTGAAGGGGTACAACAGGCTTTATTAAAATTATTGGAAGGTACTGTGGTGAATGTTCCACCAAAAGGTGGTAGAAAACATCCGGATCAAAAATTCGTAGAAGTCGATACTCGAAATATACTGTTTATTGCCGGTGGTGCGTTTGATGGTATTGATAGAGTAATTAGCAAAAGATTGAATATGCAAGCAGTTGGTTATAGTGCTTCTAAAAGTGAAGAACGTGTTGATGAAGATAACTTGCTGCAATATATAGTGCCAAAAGATTTAAAAGATTTCGGTTTGATACCTGAAATTATCGGTCGTTTACCGGTATTAACATATTTGAATCCGCTTGACGCTGACACTTTGCGTGCTATTCTTACGGAACCAAAAAATGCAATCATCAAGCAATATGATAAGCTTTTCGAAATGGATGATATTAAATTTGATATTGACGAAAAAGCGCTGAATTATATTGTTGAGAAGGCGGTTGAATATAAGCTCGGAGCTCGTGGACTACGTTCATTATGCGAAGCCATTTTAACAGATGCAATGTTTGAATTACCAAGTAGTGATGAAAAAACACTAAAAGTAACTAAAAAATATGCTGAAGGAAAACTTACAAAATCTACATTAAGTAAGTTAAAAGCGGTATCATAAATTCGTATGATTACCAAAAACACCATAGACAAAGTTTTTGAAACGGCTCGTGTCGAAGAAGTCATAGGTGATTTTGTACAGCTAAAAAAAGCAGGTAGTAATTTTAAAGGCCTAAGTCCTTTTAATGATGAAAAAACACCATCTTTTATGGTGTCTCCCGTGAAGCAGATCTGGAAAGATTTTAGTACAGGTAAAGGAGGAAATGCTATTTCATTTTTAATGGAACACGAACATTATTCGTATCCTGAAGCTATTCGCTACTTAGCTAAAAAATACAATATAGAAATTGAAGAAACCGAGCAGTCTGATGCGCAAAAAGAGCAGCAGAATGAGCGCGAAAGTATGTATTTGGTTTCTGAATATGCGCGAAATTATTTTCATGATATCTTATTAAATACCCAAAAAGGGAAAGCCATTGGTTTATCCTATTTTAAGGAACGTGGTTTTACTGACGAAACGATCAAAACTTTTGAATTGGGTTATGGTTTAGATGATTGGAGCGCCTTTACGGATACAGCTATTTCAAAAGGCTATCAGTTAGAATTTTTAGAGAAAACCGGGTTGACGATTGTAAAGGAGAACCTGCCCGACGGTCAGGCGGGCAAACAATTCGATAGGTTTAAAGGTCGTGTTTTGTTCCCTATTCATAGTATGTCTGGTAGAGTATTGGGTTTTGGCGGACGAATTTTATCAACTGAGGCGAAGGCAGCAAAATACTTGAATTCTCCCGAGAGTGAGATCTATCACAAGAGTAAAATACTGTACGGAATTTACCATGCAAAACAATCCATAGCTAGAGAAGATAATTGTTATTTAGTTGAAGGATATACCGATGTGATTTCCTTTTATCAAACCGGCATTAAAAATGTAGTCGCTTCTTCCGGTACCGCATTGACACCTGATCAAATAAGATTGGTAAGTCGTTTAACACAAAATATTACAGTACTTTTTGATGGTGATGCAGCGGGTATTCGCGCTTCCATACGTGGGATCGATCTGATATTAGAACAAGGTATGAATGTGAAGGTTGTTACTTTCCCTGAGGGGGAAGACCCAGATAGTTTTGCTAAAAATAATTCGTTAGAAGATCTACAAGCATTTTTAAAAGAACATTCGCAAGATTTCATTCAGTTCAAGGTGTCCTTGCTGATGGAAGAAGCACAGAATGATCCTGTTAAAAAGGCGAATTTGATTCGTGATATTGTAGTGAGTATTTCTAAGATACCTAATAATATACAACGTGAAATTTATGTGCAAGAATGTTCTAGGATCATGCATATTTCTGAAAAAGTATTATTTAGTGAATTAGCTCAATTAGCAAAACGAGAATTACGTGATGCTTCTAAAAAGCCACTCGCGAATCGGCAAGAGCCATCTTTTGAAGTTCATAAAAATAAACCTCAGGAGCTTAAAAAAGTAGATCAGTTGAATAGATTAGAACGAAAGCTTATAGAAATTCTACTCCTGCATGGAAATGAAGAAGTTGATTTTACTGATTTTGTTGAACATGAAGATGAAGAAGGTAATATAAAGATCGTCAAAGAGGAATATCAAAATACGGTTTCAAAAGAGATCTATTTACATCTACAAGACGACGAAATTGAGTTTAGCAATGATACCTTTAAAAAGATTTATTATGATGTAATTCATCAACTAAACCAAAATGAAGGGATTAGTACAGATGTTTTTATCAATCATGAAGATGTTGAGGTTGGTAAAGCGGTTACTGATATCTTAATGGATGATGAAAAATATGTGTTGAGTGATTGGATACGTAAAGAAATTTATGTTAAAGGGAAGGATAAAAACCTTTCGAAATTGGTAATGGACGCTATTTTAAATTTGCGTCGGATATTAATCGAATTGAAGATCAAAGAATTAATGGATGAACAACTTCCAGAAGAAGAAAGTCAAACCATGCTCGAAATGGTGGTTAATTATACTTCATTAAAGAAATTACTCTTTGAAAAATTGAATAGGGTAGTTTGATTTTTCAATCTTTGACTTACTACTTATTTTACTAATTATCTATGAAAAAATATAGTTTAATTATAATATCACTTATTGTTTTAATCTTTTCTTCCTCATGTCAAAATAGGAAGTTTGATCAAAAAGTTTGGTTTGAGAATAATAGTAATGATTATGCAGATACCAAAAATCCAAGAATCTACATGGTAGATGATATTATAAAGAATCATTTGAAAATTGGTATGAAAAAAGAAGATGTAATTAAAATTCTTGGAAAACCAACTATTGATACTATTGGAGTTTACTTACCAAAGAACATTAAATTTCCAGATTCGTTATCTATAATTGATAAAGTTGATTTATCAAAAGAAAAAAAAGAGCAGTATTTACATTTAATAAATGAATGGTATAAAAAAAATTATAAATCTGCGCCAATGTTGACTTATTATGTAGGTTGGTCAACTATGGATCCTGTTTTTTTAGAAATTAGATTAGATGATGAAAATAAGATAATTGATTTTTGGGACAGACAGAGCTAATTATTTTAACTCACGTGGTATCTCACAAACAGGTATAGGATCCATTTTATGTTTATTGGCTTTGTTTCGCCAAGTATAAATTTCCATTACTCGTTTTTCACGGCCTTCAAAATCATCTGTAGTTTTGCCTTCATCAGTACGGTACATGGCCCATTCTAACTCATCATAACTTGCTCCTATTTGGTCTTCATCAGTTCTTGAATCACCAAATAATCCATCTGTGGGCTTCGCAACTAAAATAGACTCAGGAACTTTCAGATATTTACCAACAGCATATACTTCAGATTTCATTAAATCGGCAATCGGACTTAGATCTACACCACCATCACCATACTTTGTATAAAATCCAACACCAAAATCCTCTACTTTGTTACCTGTTCCACATACCAAATAACCATTAATTCCGGCAAAATAATATAAAGTTGTCATCCTTAAACGAGCTCTGGTATTTCCTAATGATAAATCAACCTTTTCCTTTTCACCATCAGTAGGTAAAGTATTTTTTAAAATATCAAATGCTTCAGTTAGGTTTACATTTTCAGAACTTACTTTATTATAACGCTCTTTTAATTGTACTATATGTTCTTGTGCCCTTGTAACTTGATTGATACTTTGATGTATAGGCATTTCTAAACATAAAACGGGAAAACCCGTTTCCGCACAAAGTGTAGAAGTCACTGCAGAATCTATTCCTCCGGAAACACCCACCACAAAACCATTAACCTTCGTGTTTATTGCGTAGTCTTTTAACCAGTTTACAATATGATTTGTGACTTTTTCTGTATGCATTGTGAAACATTTTAGTAGTTTTGCCTTTCGCTTACGCTATAAGGCGAAAGTACTAAAAAATTAAAAAAAATTAAGTCGAATGTGTAAATATTGTACACTCCTATTCTCACTTTTTTTATTCGTGTCATGCGCAAAAAAAGATAAATTGTTTATTGATGTTTCTGATATTGATGCTAAAGTAGATATTATGCGTTTTGATCAGGCATTTTATACCACGCCCCCTGAGAAACTTAACGACCTGAAATATGAATACCCGTATTTATTTCCTGTTCAAACTCCAGATAGTGTATGGGTTCAAAAAATGCAGGATAAAGACGAGCAAGAATTATATGCAGAGACGCAAAAAGCTTATCCTAATTTAGACGTTGAAAAGGAGCAATTAACCTCACTTTTTAAACACGTAAAATATTATTATAATAATTTTAGGGAACCAGCGGTTATTACAATACTATCGAATGTAGACTATCAAAGTAATGTTGTGTATGCCGATAGTTTGCTGTTTATTTCACTAGATGTTTTTTTAGGGAATGAGAGTGCTATTTATCAGGATTTTCCTGCATATATAAAAAGTAAATTTACCAAGGATCATATTGGTGTCGCCGTTGCGGAAGCTCTGGCGAGACGTGAAATACCCAGAACAAAAAGTAGAACATTTGTTTCAAGAATTATACAAGAAGGGAAATTATTATATATGGTAGATGCTTTTTTGCCTACTGTAAATGATGCTATAAAAATGGGATATACTCAAGAACAACTAGATTGGGCAGATTATAATGATGTTGATGTATGGAAATATTTTATTCAAAATGAGCATTTATTCAGCACTGATCAGGAATTGTCAAAACGTTTTATAGAAAATGCACCTTTTTCTAAATTTTATCTAGCTAATGATAATGAATCCCCGGGTCGTATCGGTTCTTGGTTTGGCTGGCAAATTGTAAGAGCATATATGAAACATAATGATGTTTCTTTGCAAGACATGCTACAAACTGACAATGAGACTATCTTTAAAAAATCAAAATATAAACCAACAAAATAGTTATGAGTGTTGAGTTATAAATTAGAATTTATTTTTCACAAATACCAAATACCAAATACCAAATACCAAATACCAAATACCAAATACCAAATACCAAATACCAAATACCAAATACCAAATACCAAAAATATGGCAAAACAAACTTCAGAAATAAAATTTACAGTTGAACTTGACGATAATAAAATACCTGAAAAACTATCATGGGATGCCAAGGACGGTGGTGTTGATAATGAAGAAACAAAAGCGTTTATGATCTCGGTTTGGGATCCGAATAAAAAGGAAACCTTAAAGATGGATTTATGGACAAAAGATATGCCTTTAGAAGAAATGCAACATTTCTTTCATCAAACATTATTGTCTATGTCAGATACTTTTTATCGCGCTACCAATGATGAAAAAATGACTGCAACCATGCGTGATTTTTGCACTTATTTTGCTGAAAAATTGGAGTTATTGAAGAAATAAATTTTTATTATCATTCCTGCGTAGGCAGGAATCCAGATTACGCCCCTAATAAGCTCCGCTTGTAGTTTCATTATGAAATATATTTCACCTTCAATTAACCCTCAAGGAGACAAATTAATTCCCTCTTAGAAGAGGGAAAGATAGCTCAAGCTTATCAGGGAGATGTTTTTATAACACAAAATCACCAATCTTTTTAATGATTTGATTATAATCTTCAGTTTTATTCACAAAATCAAGCTCAGATACATCAATGATCATTGTATTTAAATGTTGTTCTGTTTTAATAAAACCAGTATATCCCTGATGTATTTTTTCCAGATAGTCTGGAGTAATTTTTTGCTCATAATCACGCCCACGTTTTTTAATGTTATCTAGTAAACGTTCAGTATTTTGATATAAATAGACATACAGATCGGGCTTTGTAATTTCTTTATACATAATATCAAACATACGCCTGTATAGTACATATTCTTCTTTCGCTAAGGTAACCTGGGCGAAAATGAGGGATTTAAAAATATAATAATCAGAAATAATAAAGTTTTTAAAGAGATCAAATTGAGCCAGATCATCAGAAAGTTGAGAGTACCGATCGGCTAAAAAACTCATTTCCAACGGAAATGCATAGCGATCATTGTCTTCATAGAATTTTGGCAAAAACGGATTATCGGCAAAACGCTCTAAAACCAATTTCGCATTAAAATCATCACCTATCATATGTGATAAAGTAGTTTTACCAGCTCCAATATTACCCTCAATCGCAATATAATTGAATTTTTCAACTAATGAAATAGGTCTTTTTAGCTTTAAATCAGTTTTTTCAATTTCAGAGGGGTCATCACAACTCTGTAAGCATATTAAGATTGTTTTTTTCTCTATAGGATGTTTTAAGTTAGGAGCAATTTCGGTTAAAGGTACCATCACAAACTTACGATCAAGCATTCTTGGATGCGGAACTTTTAAATTTTTATAAAAAATAATTTCATCTTCAAAAAGTAATACATCAATATCTATAGTTCTTGATTGGTATTCATTTGAATCATTTCGTTTACGGCCTAATTCTTTTTCAATGCTTAGTACTTTTTCAAGCAGTTTTTGCGGATTTAAATTAGTACTTACTTCAATACAAATATTAAAAAAATCATTACCATCAAATCCCCAAGCAGATGTCTTATAAACAGATGATAATTTTATAATCCTACCAATTTTTTCTGCAATTAAGTTACAGGCTTGTTGTAAGTTATCAAGTTTATCACCTTGATTAGTACCCAACGATAAGTATGTAGTGCGTTGTATCTTCATGAAACGAATACAAAGAAAATGAAATCAACCGATAAAAGTTTATATTTGCATCTTAAAATTTATAAACATTTTAAGATTTAGTCTGTAACGTTTAGCGCTATAAGCAGACTTATTAATAAAATATAGAATACATGAAGTTTTTAAGAGAATTACTAGCCGTAATATTGGGTGTTTTTATTGCAGGAGGAATAATGTTTTTTGTTTTTATGGCTATTATCACCGCATCTGCATCTTCTTTTACTGATGATGATAAAGTTGTTGTTAGTAACAATTCGGTACTAGAATTAAATTTAGAACGACCAATAAAAGACGATTATAATGTTACTGATCCTTTTGCAGATGTTTTTGGAGGAGGAGATAATGATATGTTAGAAATGCACGAAATAATACGTGCTATTGAAAATGCAAAGACAGATACTAATATTAAAGGTATTAGCATAAACACATTATATATCAATGGTGGCATTTCACAAACGCAAACTATCAGAGATAAACTATTAGAATTTAAGGAGTCAGGAAAATTTATTACCGCTTACGCCGATTTTTATACTCAGAAAAATTACTATTTAAGTTCAGTAGCAGATTCAATTTATATAAATCCTGTTGGTGGAACTGATTTTAGAGGATTGTCAAGTGAAGTGTTGTACTTCAAAGATTTTCAAGAAAAGTATGGTATAAAAATGGAAGTTATACGCCATGGAAAATATAAAAGTGCCGTAGAACCGTTTTTAACTGATCAAATGAGCGAAGCCAATAGAGAACAAATAACATCATTTTTGACATCTATTTGGAGTGAAATTGTTTTAGATATAGCCAAAAGCAGAAACAAATCTACCGAAGAAATAAATAATATTGCTGACAATCTATTGATTAGAAATCCCGAATTGGCAATAGAAAATAACATGTTAGATGGTCAGTTATTTGTTGATGAATATGAGAACAAACTAAAAGCTTTGGTCGATATTGATGAGGATTCTAAACTCAATGTGCTTAATCTAGAAGATTATATTTCTTCAGGTAAAGGTAGAATTAGATCAACATCGAGTAACAAAATAGCCGTTATCTATGCTCTGGGAGAAATTCGTTATGGTGAAGGTGATGAAAATTATGTTGGTCAAGAAAAAATAATTGAGTCATTAAAGAAGGTTAGAAAGGATAAAAGTATAAAAGCAATTGTGTTACGGGTTAACTCGCCAGGTGGCAGTGCTTTAGCTTCTGATCTAATATGGCGAGAGTTAGAATTAACTAAAAAAGAGAAACCATTAGTAGTTTCTATGGGTAATTTAGCCGCTTCAGGAGGATATTATATTGCTTGTAATGCCGATAAAATTTTCGCTGAACCTACAACTATCACAGGTTCTATAGGTGTTTTTGGTATGATTCCTAATATTAGCAAGCTGGCAGATAAGATCGGTATCAATTCTGAGCAGGTTGGTACCAATAAACAATCATTTGGTTATAGTCCGTTTGAGCCAATGTCAGACAATTTTCATGATTATGTTAAGGAAGGAATTGAAGATATATATAGCACTTTTGTCCAAAGAGTTGCGGAAGGAAGAAATTTGACTGTTGAACAAGTTGACAGTATAGGGCAAGGTAGAGTTTGGACAGGAACAGAGGCTATACAGAACGGATTGATTGATGAATTAGGAAGTTTGCAAAATGCTATTGAAGAAGCTGCAGAATTAGCTGAAATAACTGATTACAGAACCACAAATTATCCTAGATACAAGAATGATTTCGAAGATGTTTTTAAACCATTTTCTATTTCCGCGAAAGCGAAAGAAAATCTTTTAAAAGAAGAATTAGGCATAGAAAATTATACTATTTATAAAAGGATAAAGCAATTCTCTGAACTTAAAGGAATACAAGCTAGAATGCCTTTTATACTAGAAATTAAATAATTATTTTTTCAGGTACTTAACAAAACTATAATTGTATTGATGTTTTTCATCAATAAAATGATCATAACGGGCTACTTCTTTCCAAATTGAAGTGTCTATGTTAGGAAAAAATACATCAGCATGAAGCTCAGCGTCTACTAATGTAAGATCAAGTACATCAGCAATTTTTATGGCATGTTTATAAATTTGAGCACCGCCTAAAATATAAGGATTAGGATCTCCGGCTTTGGCCAAAGTGATTGCTTCCTCTAAAGAACTGGTCATAATACAACCTTCAGCTTTATAATCTGGATTTCTGGTAATTATAATGTTCGTACGATTTGGTAATGGCCTCCCTAAAGATTCATATGTTTTTCTGCCCATAATTACATGATGACCGGCAGTAACTTCTTTAAATCTTTTTAGATCATTTGGTAAGTGCCAAATTAGATCATTGTTTTTACCTAATTCACCATTTTTACCAATAGCGGCAATAACTGTAATCATAGATCTAGATTTTTTTTTTCTGAAGCAGGTAATTTGTCATTAGGAGTTATGACTCCCGTTTTGATAAGATTAGTCTCTAATTTATCTTGTTTTATCGAATGTTTAGCAATTAATTTCTCGGTTTCAATACGCTCCCAATCTTTTCCAAAAAAACGATTTGTAATAAATACATTTACAAAATGTAATATCCATATAAAAAGCCATGCCGCAACCGCATATTTAAACCATTCTCCAAACTGTTCTCCAACTTTAAAAATAAGATTAAGAACTATTAGAAAAACTGAACCTACTAAAAATAACAAAAAGTGATAGTATAACCGCTTTTTTTGTTTGACTCTTTTACGTGCTTTTTCGTAAATTTCGTGTTGTTCGCTAGATTCCAAATTGATACTTTTTAGTTAAAAATCATATAGCAAAACTACATGTTTTTCAACCATTCTTTAATATAACCTGAAAAGTCTTCAGTTTCTAAAGCATCATTAATGTCATCTAAACTAAGTTGTTCATTCTCCAGAGTGTTCAATATCGTTTGGATAGCAGTCAATTTATTAATGTCATCTATCTTGATAATTCTATCAAAAATGTCTTTTTTTAATTCTTCTATTCCCATTTCTATTTTTTTTGATAAGATACAAAAGGTATTTTTCGCAATCATATCGTAGTTGTTTAGCTCAAACTAAAATTTTGAATAAATATAGTCAAAACTATATATATTAACACAAAATTAAAGTTATTTATGCAATTATGACTGTTAAAGAAACTATAATTATTTATTTTATAGCTATATTTTTTTTTGATTCTATTTTTTAACAATATGATAAATTTCAAATTCATAAAAATAACCTTGATTTAACAATAAAACCTAGTTCTTATTGACTCGTTATTTAACTTTGTACCATAATTTTAAATTAAACAGCATGGCAATTAAAAAGCAATATTTAAAAAGTAAACCTGTTTGTAAGGTAACATTTACAGTGCCGGCAAAAGAGGCAAAAAAAGTAGCAGTAGTTGGTTCTTTTAATGATTGGAATTCAAAACTTGCACAATTAAGAAAGTTAAAGAACGGGACTTTTAAAGGTACAATTGATCTTGAAAAAGATAATAATTATCAATTCAGATATGTAATAGATGGTGAATACAAAAATGACGAGCAAGCCGATAACTACGTTTGGAATGATTTCGCTGGAACTGAAAACGCAGTTTTAGAATTGTAATTTACGATTCTAAACTGCCACGGCTCCTTTAATATGAGGATGCGGATTGTAATCGACTAAGGTAAAATCTTCAAAGGTAAAGTCGAAAATATTCTTTACTCCTGGGTTGATAATTATTTTGGGCAAGGGTCTCATGTCTCGAGAAAGTTGCAATTCTAGTTGTTCTAAATGATTATTGTATATATGGGCATCACCAAAAGTGTGAATGAAATCTCCGGGCTCATAGCCACAAACTTGGGCAATCATCATTGTAAAAAGAGCATAAGAGGCAATATTAAAAGGTACACCTAGAAAAATATCTGCACTCCGTTGGTATAACTGGCATGATAATTTGCCATCAGCAACATAAAACTGAAAGAAAGCATGACAAGGTGGTAATGCAGCTTTACCATTAGCTACGTTTTCACTAAATGAGATCGATGTGTCTGGTAAAACACTTGGATTCCATGCAGAAACCAACATTCTTCGACTATTTGGATTATTCTTCAATGTATGAATTACCTCTTTCAATTGATCAATTTCATCACTATTCCAATTACGCCATTGATGTCCATACACCGGACCTAGATTACCGTTTTCATCTGCCCAATCATTCCAAATGCGTACCCCATTTTCTTGTAAGTATTTTATATTGGTATCACCTTTGATAAACCATAATAATTCATAAATGATAGATTTTAAATGTAACTTTTTAGTTGTTACCATCGGAAAACCTTTACTAAGGTCAAATCGCATTTGATGACCAAATACACTTTTAGCGCCAGTGCCAGTTCTGTCATCTTTTTCGTTTCCGTTATCTAAAACGTGTTTTACTAAGTCTAAATATTGTTTCATGTCTCCATCATTTTCTAAGAAATAAAAGTAAAAAAAAGCCTCAAATTCAAAAAGAATGAAGCCTTAAATTATATAAAAGTTATTAACTGGAACTCTCGATTGCTAAGAATAAAGATCTGGCAGTTGCGATTGGTTCCTATCCAATAATCATTCCTGCAATAGTTGCAGATATTAAAGAAGCTAAAGAACCCCCAATTAATGCCTTCATACCAAACTCTGACAAAGTTTTACGTTGTCCGGGAGCTAATGAGCCAATACCACCGATCTGAATACCTATTGATGCAAAATTTGCAAAGCCACAAAGCATATAAGTGGCCATTATAATAGATTTATTATAAGTTAAATGTGTAGCATTTGCCACATTTTTTAAATCTGCCAATTGAATATAACCTACAAATTCACTAGCTGCTAACTTTATTCCTAACAATTGACCCATAAGCATCATGTCTTTTGTTGCAACACCAATCAGCCACATTAAAGGAGCGAATATTGTTCCTAAAATCGCCTCTAATGAAAATTCTTTATATGGTGTATTTGCGGCCATCCAATCATTCAATGTGGTAATATCTCCTACCCAACCCAGTATGCCGTTAATCATGGCGATAAAAGCTATAAACACTAAGAGCATAGCACCAACATTTACAGCTAATTTTAAACCTTCGGTGGTACCATTAGCAATAGCGTCTAAAATGTTGGAGCCTATTTTTTCTGAGGACACTTTTACATCAGTATTTACTTCCTCGGTTTGTGGGTATAAAATTTTTGAAATTACAATAGCTCCGGGTGCAGCCATAACAGAGGCGGCTAATAAATGCTTCGCATAGACTAATCGAAGTGCAGGATCATCACCTCCTAGAAAACCGATATAAGCTGCAAGAACTGCTCCAGCGACAGTGGCCATACCACCAATCATAACTAAAAGCATTTCAGATTTGTTCATTTTTTCTAAGTATGCCTTGATCAAAAGTGGAGCTTCAGTTTGTCCTAGAAAAATATTACCAGCTACAGATAAGCTTTCGGCTCCAGAAATTCCTAATATTTTAGTTAGTGCCAAAGCCATTAATTTTACCACTTTTTGGATAATCCCTAAATAAAATAAAACAGATGTTAAGGCAGAAAAGAAGATGATTGTTGGTAATACTTGAAATGCAAAAATGAACCCAAAAGTATCCATATCTACAACTAAGCCTTCAAATAAAAACTTGCTTCCTGCTCTGGTATAATCTAAAATACTTACAAAAATTTGTCCTACAAAATCAAATGCTTTTTGCACAAAAGGGACCCTCAAAACCCCAATTGCGATAATTAATTGTATAGCGAGCCCTATTCCTACAGTTTTCCATCGAATCGCTTTTTTATTGCTACTAAATAAAAAAGCAATAAATAACAAAGTGATCATGCCTAAAACTCCGCGCCAAAATGACTGAAATGAGAATCCCTGACTTGGTTTTATTTCAATTAATTCTTCATTTGAACTACTAACAACGGTAGTGTTCTCTGAATTAATTGTATCAACAATGGTAGAATTTTCGACAGTAGTAGAATCCGTTTGCAATACTTTTTCAACATCTTGAGCGTTTAAACTAATTGCAAAAAAAGCAATCGCAATACAAAGTAATTTTCGCATAATTTGGTAGGGTTATTATTGACGTTTTGAAATTTCATCCCTTAGTTTTGCAGCTAATTCATAGTCTTCATTTACAACTGCCTCGTCTAATTTTTTGTGTAATTCATCTATGGGAATATCTTTAAAAGAAATATCTTGTTTTGGTTCAGGAATTAATTCTTCAACTTCAATATTAGCTTCCTCGGTAAATGATTCATCTTTTGCTTTTAAAAAGATACCGGCTTTATCCAGAATGTTTTCATAAGTAAAAATAGGTGCATTAAAACGAGTGGCTAAAGCAATAGCATCAGACGTTCTGGCATCAATTATTTCTTCTATGCGATCACGTTCACAAATAAGACTGGAATAAAAAACACCATCTACTAATTTATGAATGATAACTTGTTTTACTTTTATTTGAAATCTATCTGAAAAGGTTTTAAAAAGATCATGTGTTAAGGGTCTTGGAGGTTTAATTTCCTTTTCTAAAGCGATAGCAATCGACTGCGCTTCAAACGCTCCAATAATAATTGGTAAGGTTCTTTCACCTTCAACTTCACTTAAAACCAAGGCATAAGCTCCACTTTGTGTTTGGCTGTATGATATTCCCTTAATATTTAGTCGTACTAGACTCATAAATTTATTGTAAAGTATAAAAGCTGTCTAATCAAGGACTAAATTGTCAGAAATTAGACAGCCTTTAGAGGCACAATTTAATAAAATTTATGCGTTTTGAGCTTTAAACTCTTTTAATTTTTCAATTAATTGTGGTACAACTTCAAAAGCATCTCCAACTATTCCGTAATCTGCAGCCTTAAAGAAAGGAGCTTCAGGATCTGTATTGATAACCACTTTTACTTTAGAAGAATTTATACCGGCTAAATGTTGAATAGCTCCTGATATACCTATAGCTATATAAAGATTAGAAGCAACAGGTTTTCCGGTTTGTCCGACGTGTTCGCTATGAGGTCTCCATCCTAGATCAGAAACAGGTTTTGAACATGCAGTAGCAGCACCTAAAACTTCAGCTAGTTCTTCTACCATTCCCCAATTTTCAGGTCCCTTTAAACCTCTTCCTCCAGAAACAACAATGTCTGCATCTGCTATAGTTACTTTTCCACTGGCTTTATCAATCGCAGTTGAATTTACGCCAAAATCTGTATCAGCTAAAGCTGGAGAAAAATCCTCTTCGGCTGAACTTACACTGTTTTCGAAAATACCAAAAGAGTTTTTAGATAATCCTAATACTGCAGTACCGGTTTTTATTTCGGTATTATTAAATCCTTTATTTGAAAAAGCTTTACGTTTTACTACTAAAGGAGTAGTACTACTTGGTAAGGCTACTGTATTCGATGCATATCCTGCTTCAAGATTGGCGGCAACAATTGGTGCAAGATATAAACCATTTGCACTTGAGTCAATAATTATAATATTAGCATTTTCATTTTCCGCAGCTTGTTTTACAACACTTGCATATGCTTTGGCGTTAAAGGCATTTAATTTATCGCTAGAAACTTTTAGAATTTTTTCTGCGCCATAGGTTGCTAATTCTGTAGCGTTTGAAGCATTTATTGTTAATGCAACTATATTCGTGCCAAATTGTTCAGCAACTTTTTTTCCGTATGATACTGCTTCAAAAGCAGTTTTTTTAAATTTTCCTTCCGTTGTTTCGGCAAAAACTAAAACAGACATATATTTTTGATTTTATCCTGAACTTGTTTCAGGATCAGTTAAACTTTATCTAAATTTTATAAGATTCCGAACCTTCCTTCGTCAATCGGGAAGTTTGGAATGATTTAATCAAAGATTAAATCACTTTGGCTTCATTATGAAGTAAACTTACAAGTTCACCTACGTTAGAAGCATCAACCATTTTAACCGCACTTTTCGCAGCAGGTTTTTCAAAATTTGTCGAAACAGTTGTAGGTTCAAAACTACAAGGTTCAACAATATTTAACGGTTTTTTACGAGCCATCATGATACCGCGCATATTAGGGATTCTTAAATCACTTTCTTCAACGATACCTTTTTGGCCTCCAACAATTAAGGGTAAGCTTGTGGCTAATGTTTCTTTACCACCATCAATTTCTCTAACAGCAGTTGCATTTGAGCCATCTACTTCTAAAGAAATACAGGCATTAACAAAATTAGCATCTAAAATTGAGGCTAATATACCAGGTACCATGCCGCCATTATAATCAATTGACTCTTTTCCGGCTAAAACCAAATCATAACCACCGTTTTTTATAACTTCGGCAATTTGCTTTGCAACGAAAAAGCCATCTGTAGCTTCTGTATTTACCCGAACTGCGTCATCAGCACCGATTGCTAATGCTTTTCTTAAAGTTGGTTCTGTTGTGGCATTACCAACATTTACTACAGTAACAGAAGCGCCTTGTTTTTCTTTAAACCACATTGCCCGAGTTAATACAAACTCATCATAAGGATTTATTACAAATTGCACGCCGTTTGTATCAAACTTCGAATCATTATCTGTGAAATTAATCTTAGAAGTTGTATCTGGTACATGGCTTATACAAACTAATATTTTCATTTTATACTATATTTTAAATGTAAAAACTTGCTTAAAAAATTACGTCAGCGAAGTTAGTATTTTTTTTTGAATTTACTATGCATGCATAGTAAAAATAAACTATTTAGTTTTCTCTTAAGTGTCCTGTTTTTTCTTATTTTTGCTACTTCCTTAATGTAGATTAAATGAGAACAATTCAATTTAGAGAAGCAGTTTGTGAAGCTATGAGTGAAGAAATGCGAAGAGATGAAAGCATTTTTTTAATGGGTGAAGAAGTTGCCGAATATAACGGAGCTTACAAAGCCTCAAAAGGAATGCTTGATGAATTTGGCGCAAAGAGAGTGATTGACACTCCTATTGCTGAATTAGGTTTTGCAGGTATTGCTATCGGTTCTACTATGACTGGAACCCGGCCTATTGTTGAATATATGACCTTTAATTTCTCTTTGGTTGGAATTGATCAAATTATTAATAATGCCGCTAAGATTCGTCAGATGTCTGGCGGTCAATTTAAGTGCCCCATAGTATTTAGAGGGCCGACTGGATCTGCAGGTCAATTAGGAGCGACACATTCTCAGGCTTTTGAAAATTGGTTTGCAAATACACCTGGTTTAAAGGTAATTGTTCCTTCTAACCCATATGATGCGAAAGGCTTATTAAAAGCGGCCATTAGAGATGATGATCCTGTAATTTTTATGGAATCTGAGCAAATGTATGGAGATAAAGGTGAGGTACCTGACGGAGAATATATATTACCAATTGGGGTTGCTGATGTTAAAAGGGAAGGGACTGATGTAACAGTCGTTTCTTTTGGTAAAATTATTAAGGAAGCTTATAAGGCTGCCGATGAGTTAGCTAAGGCGGACATATCTGTTGAAATTATTGATCTTCGTACAGTAAGACCAATGGATCATGAGGCAATATTAAATTCGGTAAAAAAAACAAATCGGCTGGTAATTTTAGAAGAAGCTTGGCCATTTGCGAGTGTGTCTTCAGAAATTACATATCAAGTTCAAGAACAGGCATTCGATTATTTGGATGCTCCAATACAGCGTATAACGACTGCTGATACACCTGCTCCATATTCTCCAGTATTATTAGAGGAATGGATACCCAATTTTAATGATGTTATAAAAGCAGTAAAAACTGTACTTTATATAAAATAAAGTGGCATTAAAATTGTTATATAGATTCCTTTCGAGTTGAACTCAGAAAGGAATTTTTATTTTATAAAAAATATGAAAATTAAACATTTAGGTTTAGTATTATTCTTGTTTACGAGCATTTTAAGTGCTCAGGTTAAGGTTAGCGGGGTTATCATTGATGAATTTAACGAACCGGTGCCTTTTGCCAATATCATTTTTAGGGGCTCAACCATTGGAACAATTTCTGATGAAAAAGGCAGATTTTATTTAGAATCTGATAAAACATATACAGAATTAGAAGTTTCCTTTTTAGGTTTTGAGAAGAGTGTCATTCCGCTTAAAGCGAGAAATTTTGATTTGAAAATAGTTTTAAAGCAGGGTGCAGAACTTGATGAAGTTGTAGTGTATTCTGGTAAACAGAAGAAAAAAGGAAATCCTGCAATAGCAATATTAAAGAAAATTTGGTCAAAGAAACGGCAGAATGGAGTATTGTTATACCCACAATATGAATATGATAAATATGAAAAGATTGAATTCGACTTGAATAATATTGATGAAAAATTCAAGAAGAGTAAACTTTTTAAAGGAATGGAGTTTGTTTTTGATAAAGTTGATACTTCCAACATTACAGGAAAATCATATTTACCCATATTCATCAATGAAGCAATGTATAAAACGCATGGTAGAAATAAACCATCTAAAAGGTTTCGAGAAGAATTGGTTGCCAACAAAAATTCCGGCTTTGATAGCAATCAGGAATTGATCGAGTTTGTGAAACAATTATATGTTGATTATAATATTTATGATAATTATTTAAAGTTTTTCGATAAGAGTTTTACAAGTCCTTTATCTCGCACAGGAGTTTCGGTATATAATTATGTTTTAACCGATAGTGCTTATATAGATAATAAATGGTGTTATAATATTTTGTTTTATCCAAGACGAAAAAATGAACTAACCTTTAAAGGTGATTTTTGGGTAAATGACTCCACTTTTGCTGTGAAGCAGATTGAAATGGCTGCAACCAGAAGTGCAAATATTAACTGGGTAAAGGAAATTTATATAGAACAGGAGTTCAACGTGTTAAATGATTCTATTTTTCTGCTAAAAAGAGATCATATGATGTCTGATTTTGCTTTTAGGAAGAAAGAAGAATCGAAAGGAGTATATGGCAGAAGAACGACTTTGTTTAATAATTATGATTTTGAAAAAGAACATAACGATAAGTTTTATGCTTCTCGGGTTGATGCTTATAAAGAAGAAATTTATAATAAACCGGACGACTTCTGGGCAAAGAGTCGAATGGAAAAGCTAAATGATGATGAAGTTGGAATCTATAAGATGCTTGATACGCTTAAAACTGTAAGAAAATTCCAGCAGCTTTATAATTTAGGGGCAACGTTAGCCTCAGGATATTGGCAGATTTTTAAAGGCTTTGACTATGGGCCTCTGTTTTCATCGTTTGGAAGTAATGATGTAGAAGGTACTCGAATTAGAGTAGGTGGAAGGACATTTTTTACTCAAAATGATACTTGGCGATTACAAGCTTTTTTGGCTTATGGTACAAAAGATAATAAGTTTAAATATGGTATAGGCGGTAAATGGATGGTCGATAAAAGGAATAGAATCATTCTTTCTGCGGGGAATAGACGAGACGTTGAACAAACAGGTGTTAGTTTAACGACTGCTAACGATGTTTTGAATAGGAGTTTTGCTTCTGCGGCTTTTTTTACACGTGGTGAGAATTTTAGGTTGACCAATTTAAATTTAACAAATGTTGCTATTGACATGGAGCTTTGGCGGAATGTTAATTTTAGGTTAGGAGCCACGTATAAAACATTAAGAGCCGCAGCTCCAGATTTATTTGATTTGACATATACAGATAAAAATGGTGATCTACAATCTGAAGTAAAGCAAACGGAAGTTGATCTAGCTATTAATTATACTCCCGGCAGAAAAAATGCAGGTTTTGGAGTTGAACGTAATATCAGCAATGAAGGAAGATATCCAACATTATATTTAAGCTATACTAAAGGATTGAAGGACTTATTGAACAGTGATTTTAATTATGATAAGTTGCAGTTATATTACAGACATCGAATGCTGATGGGTGGTTTTGGTAAATTAAGATATACCTTAGAAGTTGGTAAAACTTTTGGAGCTGTTCCTCTTACCTTGTTAGATGCTGTTCCGGGTAACCAAACGTTAACAACGGCTCCCAGAACTTTTGACCTATTAGATTATTATGAGTTTATTACTGATGAATATGTATCATTACATCTCGAACATAATTTTAATGGACGTATTCTTTCAAGAATACCACTATTGCGGAAGTTAAATTTGCGAGAAGTTGTTGGTGTAAGAGGTATTGTTGGTTCCTTATCTGATAGTAATCGTAATCTTAGCAGCTTTTTTTCAACGCCAGATATAGATGGAAATTTGCCTTTGGGCGCTCCAAGCAAACCCTATTATGAATATCATATAGGGGTAGATAATATCTTTAAATTAATTCGGATTGATTTTGTTTTTAGAGGTAATTATTTAAATGCACCCGGGGCCACTAAATTTGCCATTAAAGGTGGGGTAGGTTTTTATTTTTAACAATTTCGTTAGTTTCTAAAAATCAATTTACCAGTATAAAATTCTTCTACGTCTACAAGAGGAGGTCTACTTATTGCAATAACATTTCCGGAACTTCTAATTTCTCCTGTAATTTGCTGTATTGGATTTACAATCATTTTGTTGGTTCCTCTATGAAAAATATCAATATTTTGAACGATCAGATTTTCACCTTCAAACTTACCTTGACCAGAGGCAAAATTGATAAAAAGATTATTGGTTGCACCACTCATATTGAAATTGGAAACATTATTAGAAATGATATTTAGATCTTGATTTTCTACGATCAAATCAAAATCACCAACATTTGTCGTTTCAACCAGAAAATCTTCAGAAATCAATGTTAGTGAATTAAATTTGATGGTTTCATTACTGAAAACTTTAAATTGTGATGCATTTCGTATTTCTGAAATTGTGACAGCCATTAAAATAATTTTAGCGGGTCTATAATTTCTAGCTAAATTACAACGAGTGGTATTATTAATAATTAATTGATTTTCAACAATACTTGTACTAATATTTTCAATTAAATTTTTACCATATGATATTTGAATGCTGTTTTCTGAACCTTGTCTTATTTCAAGCTCTATATTTTCATGGAAAACGACTCTAGAAAAATCAGCTAAAGCATAATCATTAGAAATTATGGTTCCGGCTTTTTTAAAACAATCAGAGCCACTTTCTGTATCGCAACTAAAAAAGAAAACTACTATTATATATTTTAAATACTTCATTACAATCTAATTCCTATCCCTAAATCTATTGATTCCGCTAAAAACAAGTGCGCTTTAATACTTGCCGTGGCAAACCATTTATTCCCGAAATATTTTTTTACACCAATTCTTTCATAATATCTGGTTTCATATTTATATGGGTAATATACATAATAACCGAATTGAGTAATTATCGAGAAATTATCAATATCTAATTCATGACCAATAATTAAACTGATCCTTTTGTAATCAGCAGTACCATCTTCATCGGGTAATTCAGGAAAAGCCACGGCATTAAACCTTATCAATTCTTTTAAAAAATTTGAGAAGAACACTTCTGTACCAAACTGTAAGATACTTTTGTTATTAATTCGTTTATCAGCATAAATGGTGCCTACATAAAATGGAAATTGTTTACAAACAACATTTATAGAACTATTTAAACCGCCGCTAAATTGTAAATTTAATCTTATAGGCTCAATTTTTTGAATAGAGTCCTTATTAGAAATTTTAGTTGAATAATCTATAGGGTTTTTATAATCGAGGTTATAATTGATTCCTGTATTAATATAAATAAGATTCAGTCCAAGATTAGGCGACTTTATCAGTCCATTTGAATAGTGAGATAATTGGAGTCCAATGTTTGCATCAAAAGCTTTTAATACTTGTTTTCGCTTATAATTAAGACCAATTGTAGTATTTGCAACCAAGTGTGACCCAAAAGCAATATTTTTATTATTATTCTCTAAATCAAATGGGTTTGTATTGTAAGCTATTCCTTGCCCTAATTTCAAGTAAAATTGATTTTTACGAGTTCTATTACCAAAATAAAAAGAGTAATTTACTTGTAGTGCATAAGACTTCCCTAAAACAGGATTTTTAAAATCCTGATAAATAAATGAGTATCCGTAATCGGGGTAATTGTATTGAATAAGATTTTTATTTTTTGAAGTTGTTTTGGTATTCCAACTCAGTACAAAACCTTCAGGATGACTTATGGCTAAATGTGATATTTTATTCTTGTGTTTGATAATATTACCATAAAGATATTCTACCTGAAAAGTGTAATGATCGTTTTCCTTTTGTTGAGAAAACGAAAATAATACTTGGAATATAAATAGTATAAAAAGAAGATTTTTCATACTATTCGTTCATTCTAAAAATCAAAATACCAATTAAAAATATCAGTTTTTAAACCTATAGTAAACCAAGTAGTGTTTTGTTGGCTTATGGTAGAGGTTTGAGTAGCTTGATCGAAATTTCTAAAAGTTATTCCGCCAAAAAACTGCAAATTAGTTGTTGGGTTTACAACATAACCGGCTTGTATATCTCCAATAAAAATTGAAGTAAAGTTTCCCTGAGTTATATCAATTCCCTCATTTGCAATTCTATTATCATTACTCAAATAAATGTTACCTCCATAGTTTAAACCGTTTTCATCGAAACCTTTTTGCCCTATAGTGATTTTAGCATTACCAAACCAACGACCTTTTTTATAACGAGCAATTGCAACTGCTTCCCAAAAATTACTTCCCCAAAGGTGTGCTAGAGGTTGATTGAAGTGACCATAATTTAATATAGATCTTCTATTAGAAAAAGTATAAGGTCTCGCAATATTTAGCTCGCCTTGTAAAAACAAATTATCAACTTTAAAAGCGTTAAAATATTTTGCACCCAACTGAAAAGCAAATTTGTTACCCCAATAACCACTTCCATCAAAAAAACGCCCAACTGTTAGTTCATCTAATATAAATTGTGAATAGGCGGTTATATTATTGGTTAACTTATATTTTGAATTTAGCCCAATAATGGCGTTTCCACCTTCTGAACCTCTAGTAAATTCAACAGCACGATAAAAAATTACAGGATTAAAGAACTCAATATCAAAGCCTCTGTTACTTTCATTTTCGGTAATAACGGCTTCAAAGAGCCCAATGTTTAATCTCTTGTTTACATTCCAACTTAAATGATGCATCGCGACATATTTTCGAGGACTTAATTCATTAACACTCACCTCAGGTCTCACATCGTCTAACCACATCCAAAGATTGGTATATTTTATTTTCCAGAATTGAGTACTAATTTTAAAGTGAGTGTATGGAGATGCAACATCAGATAGCATAAAAGAACGGTATCCATCACCTATAAAGTTTTTACCATGACCAAATTGAAAATTAAAAAATTTATTAGGAGTATAGCTCAAATAAGCTTCAGCAATTGGATAATCAAAACCTCCCTGATCAAGTCCCTTACCTTTTCCTCTTCCAGGTACTGTTCCACTCGCTCCAAGAACTCCATTTGCTCGGATAAAATCTGTGACATAATCTGAAAATCTTCCTTGACTTTCATAAAAAGAAGAAGAAAAATTAAGGTTTTTACCTATACCTCCTTGAATTTGAACAGCTCTTGTATTATTGTATGTAAAATCTATATTATCGGAATTATCTTTACCAATTTGTAGATCTACCATTGGGTTTATAGTAAACCAATAATCTTCCTTTTGCACAGAGAAAAAATGTTCATTCCATAATTTTTTACCACCCTTTGAGGTTTTGTTTTTAAATAAAGCAGTTTTTAACTCACTTAGATCTATATGGTTAGTAGCATCGCTGAATAAATATGGTTTCGAAGAAGTATGTGAATTTTCTCCTTTATTAAAATAATAATCTAAATCAGCATAAGAAGAATGTGTGAAAGGGATATTCAATTCACTTGTATGTTCTGGAAACATAGAATTTTTAGTAATTAAAGTAATATCTTCTTTAGCTGTAGGTTCATATATAATTTCTTGTTGTTTTTCTACTTTTTCTATTATTTTTGGGGTTGGTTGTGATCCTAATGGAATTTGTATCGGCATTCCAAATCGTATATCAACGGGTCTGCCATTATAGGTAGCAGGTGAAGCTTTTGGTAAGTTTCCAAAAACTTTTCTAGCTTCATCTTCTAGTTCTTTATAGGCTGTTCTTACATAAAGGACATCAAAATTACCTTCTTTTGTAACTAAAAAAATTACATTTACAGTACCCTTATAATTATTTGAAATTAACTCTTGAGGAACATTAAATGCAGCCAAAATATCAGCAGTAAGTTTTTCATTAAAGCAATTTTCTAAAGTGACATCTTGTTTGTTTTCACAGCCTTTATACATTGGGTAGGTATCTTCTTGAGAAAATGTAACATGTACTGCACATAATGTAAATATCAAGAGAAGTAATTTCTTCATATACTTTGAATAATTTTTTGCAAAAATAGCATTAAATTTTTGCTACAGTATTATTTTTTAACTGATATTTTTCTTCACTTTCCGGACAAATGGCTACTCCGTTTTCATCAAAATTCAAGCGATGTCCATATTCGCTGATCCATCCAATTTGTTTTGAAGGATTACCAACAACTAAGGCAAAAGGTAATACTTCTTTAGTTACCACGCTTCCAGCTCCAATTAGTGAATACTCTCCAATATTATTTCCACAGATAATGGTAGCGTTTGCACCAATGCTTGCACCCTTTTTAACAATCGTTTGTTTGTATTCGTCTTTACGGATAATAGCACTTCTTGGGTTGATAATATTTGTAAAAACCATAGATGGACCTAAAAAAACATCATCTTCACAAATAACACCTGTATAAATTGAAACATTGTTCTGAACTTTTACATTATTACCTAATATAACATTAGGTGATACAACAACATTCTGACCAATATTACACCCATTACCGATAGTGCTATTTGACATAATATGACTAAAATGCCATATTTTAGTATTATTGCCTATAGAGCAGTTTTCGTCTATAACGGCTGTTTCATGTGAAAAATATATTGAGTTGTTCATAGGTTGATATTATTTTTGATAAAATTCTTTTGTGAAAATAATTTAAAATTCAGTAGGATGCCAAGTAGTTTTAATTTCTTGTGTTTTTTCAATAAAGTATGGCGATTCGCTTTCATCACTTGACCAATCTTTTTTCTTATAAAAAGCAGTTCTTTTTAAATTTTTACTAGCTAATTCACTAATGGTTTTAATTACTTTCTGATCTTGCCCACAATATATAATAGAATTCACATCCATGTGTGATGCCATATGGTGAATTAATTCATCCTTTTTCCCAGTGAGAATATTTACAACTCCATCAGGTACGTCAGAAGAATTTAATACTTCGGCAAAAGAAATGGCTGTAAGCGGGTTACTCTCTGAAGCTAAAATAATAACGGTATTTCCACCAACCATCGCAGGTGCAATCATAGAAACAAGGCCTAATAAACTTTGTTTTTCAGGAGCTATAATTGCAACAATACCAACAGGTTCTAAATTCGAAAAATTAAAATGTGCACTACATACAGGATTTACGGTACTAAACAATTGTTGAAATTTACCGCTCCATCCTGCATAATATACCAATCTATCAATAGCCAGATCAACTTCACTTTGAGCAGCTTTTTTCGTGTCACCTTGTAAGACCAATTCTGCAATAAATTGTTCTTTTCTGCCCTCAAGCATTTCTGCGATACGATATAAAATCTGACCTTTATTTAAAGAGGTTTTATTTGCCCAAGATTGTTGTGCTTTTCTGGCAACCACAACGGCATTTCTAAAATCTTTACGAGATGCCAAACACATGTTAGCGATCAAATCTCCTTTGGTATTGTTAACTGAATAATATCTACCAGATTCCGTTCTTGGGAATTTACCACCAATGTATAATTTATATGTTTTATGTACGTCTAATCTACTCATAAGTAAGTATTAAAAAGTTAATCAAATTTTACATAAGCCTTTAAACCATGTAACCCACCTTCTCTACCAAAACCACTTTCTTTATAACCGCCAAAAGGTGAGGAAGGATCAAATTTATTAAAAGTATTTGCCCAGACTACACCGGCATTTAATTTTTGAGTTAAGTGAAATATTTTAGACCCTTTTTGAGTCCACACACCAGCAGATAAACCATAAGGTGTATTATTTGCTTTTTCAATCACTTCTTCAATAGTTCTAAAGGTTTGTACTGCCAATACCGGACCGAATATTTCTTCTTGAACTACACGATGTGATTGCGAAACATTTAAAAATAGAGTTGGTGCGCACCAATTACCTTTTTTAGGGAGGTCACAAACGGGCTGGTAAATTTCACCACCTTCATTCAAACCAATTTTAATATAATTTTCAATTGTTTTCAGTTGTTTTTTAGAATTAATTGCTCCAATATCAGTATTCTTATCTAAGGGCTTGCCAACAATTAAGGTATTCATTCTATCCTTTAATTTTTGAATCACTAAATTTGCAACCGATTCTTGAACAAATAATCTTGATCCTGCGCAACATACGTGACCCTGATTAAAAAAGATGGCATTTACAATACCTTCAACAGCTTGGTCAATGGCAGCATCTTCAAAAATAATATTCGCACCTTTACCTCCTAATTCAAGCGTCAATTTTTTAGCTGTTCCTGCAATAGCATTTTGAATATATTTGCCTACACCAGTCGAGCCTGTAAAAGCAATTTTATCTATATCTGGATGGTTAACGATTGCCGCCCCTGTTTCTCCCGCGCCTGTAATAATATTTACCACTCCTTTAGGTAAACCACTTTCATTAATTATCTCTGCAAGTTTTAGAGCGGTTAACGGAGTCGTTTCTGCAGGTTTCAAGACTACAGTATTTCCGGTTGCCAAAGCCGGTGCAATTTTCCAAGCTGCCATTAATAATGGAAAATTCCAAGGAATGATTTGACCTGCAACTCCGATAGGTTGCACCTTTCTATTCGGAAAAGCATAACTTAATTTATCTGCCCAACCAGCATAATAAAAAAAGTGATTTGCCGCCAATGGAATGTCAATATCTCGAGACTCTCTTATGGGTTTACCGCCATCTAAACTTTCAATTACAGCAAATTCTCTCGCTCTTTCTTGAATCAATCGTGCGATTCTAAAGATGTATTTACCACGCTCTTTTCCTGTTAAAGCAGACCAATTTTTAAATGCTTTACGAGCAGCTTTTACTGCTTTATCTACATCTTCAGTTTTAGCTTCTGCTACTCTCGAAATGGTTTGATTATTAGAAGGATCAATAGTATTAAAATAATTACCTTTAACAGGTTTTGTAAATTTACCATCTATAAAAAGTTCATATTGTTTTTTTACATGAACATGAGAAGTACTCTCAGGAGCTTCATGATAAGTCCACGATGCTTTAAATATATTTGTATCTATAGTTTTATGCATAATTAATCTTTTGAAAAATAATTAATAGATTGATAAATACCAGTTTCAGATTTTACTAGTTGCATTAACACATCGTTTGCTAAGCTACTTGCTCCGAATCTAAAATAATCTTTATTCATCCATTTTTCACCCAATATTTCATTTAACATCACCAAATATTGCAGTGATTTTTTTGCTGTAGAAATACCTCCTGCCGGTTTCATACCAATCATTTTTCCTGTTTTTAAATAAAACTCTTTAATGGCATTTAACATAACATATGTTACCTGCATAGTGGCAGCAGGTTGAATTTTACCAGTTGAAGTTTTAATAAAATCGGCACCGGCATACATAGCTAATTCACTCGCCTTTCTTACGTTATCAAGCGTGTCTAATTCGCCGGTTTCTAAAATTACTTTTAAGTGTGCTTTACCGCAGGCTTCCTTAACTGTAGCAATTTCATCAAAAACGTATTGATATTCACCTGCAAGAAATTTTCCTCTTGAGATTACCATATCTATTTCATCTGCACCTTGGTCAACTGCAAATTTAGTATCATCAATTTTTACCTTTAAATTTGATTGTCCGCTTGGAAAAGCTGTAGCTACAGATGCTACTTGAATATCGCTGCCTTCTAATGCCTTTTTTGCAACAGCAACATAAGAAGGGTAAACACATATAGCGGCAACATTAGGAATGTTATCCAATCGATCATGTGGATGCATTGCTTTATAACAAAGTTGTTGAACTTTGCCTTGAGTATCTTTTCCTTCAAGCGTTGTCAAGTCGATCATGCTTAAAACAAGTTTTAATCCTTCAACTTTTGAAGATTTTTTAATACTTCTTTTGCAAAATCGCTCAACACGTTCATTAACACCAACTGTATCATAAGTTGGTACGTTATTTAAGTTTGGAATCATTAAAATTAAATCTATGTTCAAATTTACAAATTATATAACGAACAGATATGGTGAAAAGAAGATTTGAGTAAGTTGAAAATAAAAATCCGACCTAAGCCGGATATTATTATTAATATACTTGAAATATAATAGGTAATGTGTATTTTACACTAACAGGTCTTTTGCGTTGCTTACCAGGAGTCATTTGAGGTAGTTTTTGAACTACTCTAAGAGCTTCTTTTTCTAAATTTTTATAAGGAGACCGTGCTTTAATGTTTGTAACAACTCCAGTTTTATCTATCATGAATTCTACCCATATTCTTTGCTTACCTGATATATTTAAACCTTCCGCTATATCTGGGTTAAATTTTCGATTTACAAATTTTGAGATACCCTTTACAAAGCATTTTTTAGATTCTTCAATGTTTAGTCCTTCACAACCTGGAAAAATAGGGGCTTCTTCTAATTTTATAAAAATAACGGGTTCATCTGAATCATCAATATTATCTACATCACCTCCAGGCAACTCATTGATTTGATCATTAATATTTGGCATATCTTCTGGAACTTCAGGCTTCAAAATGTCTTCAATATCAGGGAACTCATCAGGTTTGGTAATGACAATATCAACAGGTGCCTTTTTTTGTATTTTCTTTGGTTTTATTTTTTTAGGAATTTTAACAATATACGTCGGGACGGATTCTATAATGATATCAGGTTTCATGGGATCATAAGAGGTAATTACCAAAGGTTTTTTTTCGGTTTCAAATTCTAATAATCCATAAACAATAAAAAGTGCTAAAACTAAGCCTAGCTGTAAGAACAGGATTGAACTTTTTTGTAACTTGTCATTTGGATACTGCTTTTTTGTGTTCATAATATTTAATTTAAGACGTTAATATTATGTTAACAGCAACAAGAAGCATACCACAAAAGAATCCCAGCCTTTGAGCTGGGATTCGTCTTTATTGTATAACTAGTAAGGTTATTGGTACCGTATATTTAACACCAACTGATCTACCTCGTTGTTTTGCAGGAACCATTTTCGGTAGCTGACTTATGACTCTATAAGCTTCTTTTTCTAATCTGGCATGAGGACCACGGACTTGAATATCTGCAACATTACCTTTTTTATTTATTCTAAAAAGTACATATACTTTCTTTTTACCTTTTTCAAGACCCAATTCCTGAGCAATATTTATATCATATCTCTTACTAACATGCTCTTTAATCTTTGCTTCAAAACATTTTTTTCGCGCAGCCTTATTACCTTTACAACCCGGAAAAATAGGTGCTTCTTCAATTACTGCAAATGGGACATCTTCGGCAATTTCTTCTTCTTCTACAACTTCTACAATATCTGTAATTTCAACTTCTACAGCCTCGCTTTGATCTGTTTCAGTAGATTCTAAGATTGTTTCCTCAACCTCAGTTTGATCTTCTACAATTTCTATTACTTCAGGGGCAGGTGGGGGAGGAGGGGGTGGTTTTATCTGTTCAATACGTTCTGTAATAGGAATATCTTCAATGATTTCCTCTTGGGTGGTAATATTTATCAGTTCATTTAAACTACGTTCAGGTACCTTGTGTTCAAGGCTTAAGTAGATGATTAATAGAGCAAGTACTAAGCCTAATTGAAAGAATATACCACTATAGTTCTCAATTTTTGCATTTTCGCTTTTTTTGGCATCCATAACTTGAGAATTTTGAGAATTAATAAAATACACTCAAAATTCTC
>Ga0209344_10001370_pt1 | contig 32084 bp, 24 predicted proteins | sample Cruoilmetagenom6_FD_187293 | JGI IMG/M metagenome (GOLD analysis project Ga0209344, IMG submission 187293) | Oil polluted marine microbial communities from Coal Oil Point, Santa Barbara, California, USA - Santa Barbara Oil Seep Sample 6 (SPAdes)... | ecosystem: Environmental > Aquatic > Marine...
ACTTAAACTATTTACCATGGACGTCATCCAAAGTACCACCCTATAGCCATCGTCCTGAAGCCTTTTAAACCACAGGTCGGGCTTTTTATAAAGAGTCGTATCAATTTCAAAATCATTATAGCGCAAAGACCAGGGACTATCCAAAATAATGGTTCTCACTGGAATATCATTCTCCTTATACCCAGTAAGTAACTCGTCCACATAGTCCGAGGTATTAACATCATCTTCCCAAAGCCAACATTCCAAGGCCCAGGGAGGGGTTAAAGGCGGATTTCCATGTCGCTGATCATTGAACGGCATTCCCCATACGGGGAAAATCCAATAAAAATAGGAGACGACACTTAAAGTCCCCAGCACCCAAACACCAATTTTAAAAGCCCTTCCTTTCAATTTATTTTTTAATTTTTCTAAAGAATCGGAAATATATGGTCAAAAGAGAGTAGACCATAAATACAGAACCTATGGTAAGAAGCAAGGAACTGTATTCGGCAAACACTTTGCTATAGCCCTTTACTGCATTGCCCCTGACCATATAGTACAGCCCAAGGAGTATTAAAAACAGGGCACTTACCATAGCTGTCAAGGCCATTCTTTTATGCAATGGCATAAAATGCTTTCTTCTGTAGTTCCACAGTAATTGGAATAAGACCAACCATATAGCCCATGATAACACTTGCCAAAAATTCAACGTTCTAAAATAATTTACCGCGGTAATGAAGGGTTGGAACAATAAATTTTCCCCACTATAAAAAGGTCGATCCTGGTACATTAGAACCTTCACCCTACTTTGATCCCTGGTCCTTATTATGTCCAAAATGGATTTTTCCTTTTTATCCGGGTCCATTTGATGCCAATTTGGAATTTGGAAGGCATTCCATATGCCACATGCCCTACCGTAACCGTGAAAATCGAGTCCGCCCATCATAAGGAGCTTATTATCTTCACAGAACTTCTTAAGGTCCTTAAATAGGGTTCGGTCATAATAAAGTTCCTTGCCCACATTTTCAATTTCAAAACCATCTGCACCTAGCTCCCTATAAAACTCCTTATCCTTTCCCTTTCCATCAAACCAATGATTTATTATTACAGCGCCGCCATGCTTATGCACTAGGTCTACAATAAGGGAATCGGGTTTATCCTTGGTTTCAAATTTTCCGTTCAGCCCCAACAGACTCATATGATTGGAACCCGAATGCTCTTGACCGACCATGACCAAAGGTTCTATGGGAAATTGATTGTTCCTTTGCTTGTTTACAAATTCCAATGTTTTTTTGTGATTGGCATGGTCTGTTATAAAAAAGGCATCGAAACCATTCCTCTTGTGCCAAGCCCACATTTTTTCCTGGGATATCAATCCATCATGACTAAATTCGGTATGGGAGTGGCTAGTTAGCAATATTTCATCCGAGCTATTGTTTACAATGGTATTATTAGGCAGTCGAATGAAAAGAATAACTACAAAAACTGAAAAACAAATACCGATCAACAAAGGTAGGTTCCCCAAAAAACGCAAAGCTTTTCGACTTCTGTTGGGAGGTGCAGTTACTTTAAAAATCTTGGAAAGACTCAGGCATAAATAAAAAACCAAAATCCACAGCAGCGTAATCGGTAATTCCTGTAAGGGATAAATAGTCCGGTTTACATATAACAACAACCCCAAAATTGGTTCAAAAATAATTCTCAAAACCGGAATATGGATATCGTATTCGGGAAGGGTTTCGAGGCTAAGGGCATCAATAATATGGATATCCAAATGAAAAAAAAATGCCAGAAAAGCGACTATCAAAATCGGAATTGCAACAAAAGACTTTTTCAACATTTTAATATTATCCATTAGGCTAGGTATTCCAGATATACCAGTTTACAATAAAAGAAAAAAACCTTTACAAAGATACGTATTAAGCCCCCCGGGCAGAATTTTTAATGTACAGGATTATACTCGTTCCTATAATTGAATTGAGCTACATACTTTTTTATCCTTTCCCTCTGTTCCTCCGTAAATCGGTCCAATGGTTCCGCATTGTGATCTTGGCAAATACCCATGGCCAACAAAGCCGATTTGGTACCCTTTATATGTCTGGAGGAATACTCCCCTACCTCATAAATGGTCTGGTGGACCATAATGACCTTTTCCCGCAATAACTTTATTTTTTCCAAATCTTGATTCATTGCTGCCTCATATAGATCTACAAATAACCTTGGGAAAAAATTGGCTCCCCCGGCTACGGAACCATGACCACCGTTCATAATCGTCTCTGGCAAAAACAGCTCGGTTCCGGCGATTATGGAAAAAGATGGATCGTTCTTAAACTCTTCTATCAGCATATACAGATAGGTTAGATCCCCGGAACTATCCTTAATGCCTATGGCCCCCAATTCCTTGGCCCTCTTGACCACGTCTATGGATAAATGAAGTTTTGTACAACTAGGCATATTATACAACATAAAGGGCAATGGCAACATAGGCACCAAACTTTCCAGATAATCCCCCATTTCTTCTTGGGCAATGGGAAAATAGTAGGGAGGTGCCACTACCAAGGCGTCTGCACCAACCTTTTTTGCATGATTGGCTATTTCCATGGTCCCATCAAAAGAAGTATCCGTAATCCCCACCAAGACAGGAACTTTTTTATTTACAATTTTACAGGTTTCGGATATAAGCTGTTTCCTAACCGCATAACTAAGACTAGGGCCTTCCCCTGTGGTTCCCAAAATAAAAATTCCGTGGACCCCGCCACTTATTAAATGGTTTAATAAATTTTTCAACCCCAAAAGGTCTAGTTCCTTATTCTCAAGTAAAGGTGTTACCATGGGTGGTATTATTCCTTTTATAGCCAATTTCATGATTGTATAATTAAAGGATTAATATTAAATAATGGCAATACCTACCAATGGACAAAAAGTTGTAATAATCAATTTCATAATGGTTGGTAATTTAGGTTGTTTATGAATTTATATGTGATCAATAGATCTGTTTAATGGATAATGGGACCTACTGCCACCAATTGTATAAAACTCGATATGTTGCTCTAACAAAATAAAGTCAATTTAAAAACCCGTGCCACTACAATATTGTTTTAATTGCATTATATTTTAACCTTATTTCTGAATAATTTAATTATATTAGTCCAATATTGTCAATATACCAAGCCATGGAATTTATTTTTGAAAAAATATTTGTACCCAATAAGCATTCATTTATATCGAGAAAATTACCCTTGGCATCCAATGCCAGAATCCATTCCCACAGAAATTTTGAATTAAACTTTATCACTTCCGGATCTGGCAGAAGAATAGTTGGTGACAACATCTCTGGATTTGAAAAAGGGGATCTGGTTCTCCTGGGGCCTAATTTGCCCCACTGCTGGGAAGCCTTGGATTTTGAAAAGGGAAATGATCCTTTTTGTATTGTTACCCACTTTTCGGAAGATATCATTAATTCCGACTTTTTTAGGATGCCAGAGCTGGAGCAGGTGGTAGACCTTTTAAAGCAGTCTAGCACCGGGCTCCGTTTTAAACTGGACAATGATAGCCATATAAGGCAAAGCCTCGAATACATGACACAATTGGACGGCTTGGAATATTATATTGAAATGCTTAAAATATTTAATTTTCTGTTGCAGGTAGATGAAAGGGAAAACTTATCCAATCCCAATAACAGTTCGGCCGTTTTCTCCAAGAATCTGGATAAAATAAATAAGGTCTACGAATATGTTTTTCAAAATATCCAGGAAGGCGTAAAATTGGAGGAAGCCGCTGCCGTATTGAATATGGCACCCAGTTCCTTTTGCAGGTATTTTAAAAAGAAGACAGATCTTACCTTTATGGAATACGTAAAAAGTGTTAGGGTTGGCATAGCCGCCAAATTATTGGCCGAAACCGATAAACAGATCACTCAGATCTGTTTTGAAAGCGGGTATAACAATCTGGCCAATTTTAACCATTACTTTAAACATATTATGGGAAAAACCCCATCGGACTACCGCAAGACCTTTAGGTAATATTTAGTTGTTCCATGCCACTCCCATATGGTTTGCTATGGCCTGTGCAACCGGAAGAGGCAACAGGTATTATTCCTCCTTTAGAATTCCTCAAATTTACACCTCCCAATAGAACAAACAGTATCTGGATATGCCATTGCATATCGTTAATTTTTTGCACCTTCCAACCCTTTGTCCAAAACAGTTTCCGTGTGTTGAAATCGATAGGTACCCTTTGGCCGTACACCCGCCGTCTGTACGGTATATTGTCTATACTTTCCTATCCGAGATGCGACCAAACACATTAATAAGAAAACCGAAAAGTACCACCATAAATGAAATTAAACTGATTGGAGGCAGGCCTCCCTGCCATTTTGAAGGACTGGCCCATGTGGCATACCCCATAAAAAAAAGATGGGTTCCCAGTAAAAATAACAGGACCAATAGAAATTTCTTGGATGTAATAAGGTTTATAAGTATTTCTTTATTTTTAGAGCGATTTCTAAAGCACCAGTGATAAAGACCCAGTATCATAAAGCTGGCCATGCCGGCGAACAAACTAAAATTCCCTATAACGGAAAGGCTAAGATCCTTATCGAAAAACTTGGGATAGTAATGGGGATTAAAAATCAGAAAACTAAGTAGCAGGTGGAATATGGTCAACAGCAGGCCTGAAATTCCCCATATTTTTCTGCTTTCCAACCCAAAATTTAATGTTGAAAACCCCAAATTGTCCAAGGGTCCAATGGAGAAACTAAACGTAAGTAAAACTATTGCGGCCAAGGAGACGCCTTTGTTGAGAATAAATATTGGCACCTCTTTCCAAGCAACAGTTCCCACCACATTATATCTTAAGACCGCATAGCCCATTGAAATAATTAAAACAAGCCAAATAAATCTTAGGTATTTCCTTTGTGCACTTTCCTCCATTAAAACCAAGCTTCAATTTAATTCATGGGAAATCTATCCCTGTCTCCCAAGTCGCCGTGTACGCTTATGGCTATGACAGCCAAAATAGCTAGCACGCCCAGTACGAGGATCAAATGGAGAAGCCATTTTTTAAGGACTATTTTATCCATTTCGGTATAGGTATACTGCAAACTACCCGATCGGAGCAAAGCAAAGATCAAAATGATGTTTAAAACGTAAAGATGATGGTTAAGGTGCATTTCTCCCCCAAAAATTCCCGTTACTGCATAGCTCATAAAAGTGTAAGCTATTAGCATTGTAAAAAAGGTATACAAGACATCTTTTTGGGAAAATTGATCCTTTTTAAATCTCAAAGAGAGGGTTATTATCATAGCGAGTAACACCAACACTACCATTATAGTACTTGTGGAGGCAACGGATTCTATATTGGGCAAATTCTCCAAACGCCTGGCAATATGGGCATAGGTAAGTGATTCCCTGTAAACGATCAACGGAATAAAGAGCGCCACAATAAGCAGGGCCGACCAGTTTTCCCATTTGGCGGCCCTTGGAATCTCCTTTGGCCACTTGGAAGTATATACTCCATAGGCCATACCAGAGCCACCACAAAAACCAATGCAGTATTCCATAACGTTCCACATATTAAAAGGAATTTGCCATACATTGCCAAGAACATGTAAGAAATTACCAAAGCTAAAACCTATACCTCCACCCAGCATGGCATAAAAGGCCACCCTAATGGCCGAATTTCTCTTTTCCCTGGCCATATACCATAACATGGCCAAGCCCGCTCCCAGACACACGGCCCAGGCCTCGGATCTGGGAGGGGTCATCTTGAAACCGATCTGCTCTATAAGAAAATAATACCCAATAATTCCACCGGCCGTCATTTCGGATAGCAAGGCACCCCACCTTACCCTGTTTTCCTTTGTAGAATCCAAGGTTAAACCTACTAGGCCACCGCCCAGTAAGCCGAATAAACCTCCAATAACGAAGAGCATCCCCAAGCCGTAATATGCATTGACAAAGTTATCGGCGAAACCATAGCCAACAACCTTGCCATAACTGATCATTCCCCCAGCTCCCCAACCTACGGCCGATGCCAGAGCCACCAACATCATTTTGTTATACCAATCCTTTCTGCCGGATACGAGTACCAGGGCCAGACCTCCTATTGCCCCTGCCCAGGCAGCACCCTGTTCATGTCCAAACTGGCCCCGAATGGCCCAAGCAGTGGCCAAAGACATGGCCACTATTAAAACCTGAACTCCTATTTTACTAGTTTTCATACTATTTGAGATGATTATTTTCTTCTTTTTATTTCAACGGTTTCAATTTCATTGCCGTTAATATCCGTCACATACAAAAAGGCATTCTTCTTATTGATCTGTACATTGACAAAATGTTCTATTTTACTGGATTTCTGAGTTTCCGGTAAAGTGAGCTCTATATCGTACAGTGGAGCTCCCGCTCCCGCAGAGGTAATATAATGCACCCCATTTTTAGTGGCCCGGTGATAATGGTGATCATGCCCGTTCAAAAAAACCTGAACCTTATGTCTTTCAAAGATATCGCCCCAGAATTTACGGGTCTGTTCGGCTTCCGCCTTTCTGTTTTTCATGGCACTATACAAGGGTTTGTGTTGAAAAATGAAAACAAAACCTGCCTCCTTGTTCAATTCCAAGACATTTTCCAACCATTTTTTCTGGGTGTTAAAATACTCGGAAAAGGCATTTTTCCAGAAGGCATCACTGTTCTTTTCCGAGATAAAATCGGGCTCTGAAATTTGCTTGCCTTCACTGTCCAAAACAATAAAAAGGGCATCTCCAACGGTGAAATAGTAGTATTTTTCATTGTTGGGCAAATCGAACAGGTCATAGTAATAGGGAGAATCCTTTTCGTGGTTGCCCAAAACGGGATAGTAGGGCGTATTTCTCATTAGCTCCTTATTTACCCCAAAAAAGGCTTCCCAATCGCTAATAGACCTCCCATTGGCCACCAAATCCCCTGAATTTATGATAAACCTTGGATTTGTCTCCATGATTCTGGCCACTATTTTGGCATGCACGTCGTGCCTGTTCCTGGAGTCGCCGGTAACAGCAAAATTAAAAGGTATTATTTCATCTGGGTAAGTGGTAAGAGTACCTTTGCCTTCATCCGAACCATCGTTAAGAACATCATATTGGTATTCTGTATTGGGTTCAAGGTTCCCAAGATGAATTTTGTGGTGTTTATATTCCCCAATGGTCTTTACGTTTCCATCCTTATCCGTAATGGTGGGCGCACTCTCCAAAGTGGACCAACATATGGTGGCATCTTTGGTTCCCATTTGCTGAATATAAGGGCCAAAGGCAATTTTGTCCTTTACTTGGGCAACACTGATAAGACTACTTAACAAAAAGGACAAGAACACTAGTTTTTGCATAATTTTGAAATTTAGGAATCGGAACAAATAATCCGACATTAGAAAAATATTAATAAACGATAATAAACCCCATGGCAGCCCTGTTTCCATTATGGAACCGATACAAGATTAGGGGGCAGTAAACCATCATCCCTTCCGAAAAGTCGGGATTGGATGGACTTTCGCATTTCAAGGGAGCTGTCGCCTTCACATTGCGGGACTCCTTAATAAAAAGAGGCAGCCCTTGCGGAATGCCTCCTTTAATATAGTTGCTAAACTAATTCAAATAGTAATTTAGTACGGTTTTCCTGTACCCTGCAACAACCACATTTTAGACCAGGCACTGTTATTGCTTGTATCTTCACCTTTGTATTCGGTAGCCTCCAATTTCTGAATGGCAGCATCGGCGTTTTCAGCATTAGTATCTATCTCATTTATATGGTAATAAAATCGTAATGGTAAGGCATCCCGTTTGGTAGCAACGCCCACTTGAAGGTCAGGTAAACCGGTTCTTCTGTAATCGAACCAAGCTTCTGTAGCAGCGGACCAACTGGCTATCCACTTTTGCTCCATGATATCTTCCAATCCACCATAAGCAGCTCCTGCTATATAATCATCATATTCGTCTCCAACGCCCCAAGTTTCCAACGACTGTTTAATTCCTTCATTATAATGACCCTCTGGACCACCGCTCACCCAGCCTTTTAACGCTGCTTCCGCCAAAATAAAATGTACTTCAGCGGCCGAGAGTAAACGGGCCTTTAACAACGGACCACTGGCCGCCCTATAAATATCATTCAACTGGGAAGCATGGGGATTGGCACTTCCCTGAAGGGACCCAACCGTTTTAAGGTTATAGGCTCCAGCCAATACCATGGCAGTAGGAAGACCAATATATTCCTTATCATAATCTACTGGTTCCCCCACAATATCCTCATAAGCATCTACAATGTCTTGTGAAATGCGTCTTTCTCCATCTACAATTTCATCCGTTCCATCAGGGGCACCTGGATCCAATACCAAGGGTATCTCAACTTTATTCGCCCAAACAGCAAGCCTAGGGTCGTCCAGTTCCTGTAAGGCATCCACTAGGGTTTTTGCCATTTTAAGTCTAAAATAGGCTCCATTGGCACTATTGTCGAATTGGGTATTTGTAGGCCAGGAATCACTTCCCGTGTTACCTACATAGGACATAGCGGCATCATCAGAGGAATTCAATATTAACGGATATTGGGCAGCATTGGAAGTTAGCCTTCTAATACCTTCTTCGGCCAATCCCGGTTCCTTTGCCGACAATCTCATATAATAGCGCAGTGCCAATGAATTGGCAAATTTTCTCCATTTGGAAACCTCACCTCCATAGAGTACGTCCTGATCTTCCTGAATACTAAAATAGGCACTCTGACTTTTGGACAAAAGGGTATTGGCCCTTGCCAAGTCGGCCAGGATTCCCGTATAGATGTCCTTTTGATTGTCAAAGGCCGCATCAAAAAATTCTGCTCCCTCATCCCCCCTTAGGGCCTCGGAATAGGGAGCATCGCCCCATAAATCGGTTATCATCCCAAAAATATAGGCCTTCATAACCAAACCTACCCCTATATGGAATTCCAAGTTATCGGTTTCTGCCTTTTCAATCAGGGTTTTATTATTGGTCAACAAGTTGTAAAATCCATTCCAACTATGGGAGTCGTTGCTCCAATCATAGGAGTTATGTCCCCCGGACCAACCGTCTTTTTGGGTATGCTGCATCACCCCTGCGATATCCCCAAACCCAAGGTTCAAGGCGTTTTTTGCCGCGCCACTAATTACAGTGGGCACCAATAGATTGGGATCCACGTTATCCGAACCAATTCTATTGGGATTTTCATTAAGGTCCTCCAAGCCGTGACAAGAGACCAAAACTATGAGTCCCGATACCAATAAGGCCATTTTACTTTTTATCTGATACATCATGATCTTATTTTTTTTAATTAAAATGTTATACCAATTTTAAAACCAACTGGGATAACCCATGGATCCACATTATAGCGTTCTATACCTTGTTTAAATTGGGTTCCCCGCTTATCCTGTCCTGATTCTGCCTGATAAGCCCTTTCCGGATCCACTCCGAAAGCTGAATCCTTGGTCCACAACATAATATTCCTACTGTAGACGGACACATTTACATTGTCCAAACCGGCTTTTTCCACAAACTTATTGGGCAGGTCGTAACCCAATGATATCTCCCGTAATTTTATATAATCTGCATCAAACATGTGTGGTGTTCCAAAATCCCACGCATTGGCTACGGAGAATGGAATAAAATTCGTTCCATCGAGACCTAGGTTTTCGTTTTCCAAAATAAAATTACCATTTTCATCGTGATACCCAACTACCCCTGCATTGAAAACCCCGTCATAGACAACTGTTCCAGAGAAGGCCTCAGGAAAACCACCATTGCCCGGAGGGCCTCCAATAGAGATAAAGTTTTCGCCATAGATTAAAAGATCTGCATTATCCAGTACCCATTGTTTCAATTCAGGACCGGTTTCTGTAATTCCCGGATCTATCAAATTATCCAACAACTGTTGACTGTAACCATCCTCTGTCATATATCTGGAGGTCTGTGACATGTACTGTCCACCAGAACGCCAGTCGAAAGTCATATTCAAGGAGAAGTTCTTATAGGAAAAACTGGACTGTAGTCCCATTACAAAATCAGGATTATAGTTTCCTACCTTCACCCTTTCCTCTTCGGCCAACCATTCAGCATCCTCACCTTCACCCAACATTGGATATCCAAAATAAGGGGAATTGGGATCGGTCACCCTTTGGATCTTGGGAGAATACAAGTTCCCTACCAAACCGTCCTCACCCGTGGCCGGATTGGCTACATAACCTCTGGATACACTCTTGTTCTCGCTCCAAAACTCTATATAATCCACTCCATCTGCCAAGGCCAAAACTTTTGATTCATTGGTAGTATAGTTCAAGTTTAAATCCCAATTAAAGTTATCTGTTCTTATAGGAGTAATTCCTAAAGAAAGTTCGTAACCCTTACTTTCCAAAACCCCGGCATTAATACTCACGCTACTATAGCCCGAAGACCCTGGGATTGGCACACTGGGAACAATTTGATTTCTATTTTCCACGGTGTAATAAGTTCCTTCAAACCGGAATCTGTTGCTGAACATGGTCAAATCCACACCAAATTCTTTTGAAGTGGCTTCTTCAGGCTCCAAGGTAGGGGTACTTAAACCACCTGGTGCACTGTAAAGTACCGCATTGTCCCATTGACCTGCATTGTTATAATAAGCCCCTAACTGATATGGACTGGTATCGTTACCAACTCTGGCCCAACCTCCACGAAGTTTAAAAAGATCAACTTTGGGGATATCCACCACTTCGCTCAACAAAAAGCTTAGGGAAGCCGAAGGATAAAAATAGGACCTATTTTCTACAGGCAATGTACTGGACCAATCGTTCCTTGCGGTAACATCCAAATACAACATATCCTTAAATCCAAAATTACCCAAAGCATAAACACTGTTGATTCCTCGCTCACTCATATAACTGGAATATACCAAAGCTGTTGGGGCAATGTTACTAATCGTAAATAGGTCGGGTACAACAAGACCCACTTTTGAAGCTGCAGAGTTGCTGATCCCCGTACTTTTTTGATACATTAGGTTACCACCTCCAGAAATTGTCATATCAAAATCTCCAAATTCCTTGGTATAAGTAGCCAAAAGATCCACATTGGTTTCTACCCCATCGGTCTTGGAAATACCATAAGTACCATTATTGGTCTCCCCGCTGTATCCTGGAGACATTTTAGTTTCCTGGGTCTGGTTATAGCTATTTAAATTATAACTGGTCCTAATATTAAAGGAAGGGGATAATTTCCAATCCAAGGCCATATTTCCAAACACCCTATATCTTGAATAACTATTATTTACCTCATTGGCCAAGAAATATGGATTGTTATAATCATTGGAAAGGCTCAACACATCGGTACCGGGCAAATCGTAATCCTTAATGCTCCTAATATCTATATTGGCCGGCATGGCGTAAGCCCATTGTAACGGATTGGCCCCCCTGTTGGAAGCCGGCCTATTATCGGCAAAGCTATGAACTACGTTTACATTGGTACTAATCTCCAATTTATCGTTTAGATTGGATGTAGCGGACAATGAAAAACTATTTCTGTTTACATCAGAATTTGGTATCAAACCGGTATTTTCCATGTTGGTCACCCCCAATCTATAATTCAACGCTTTAGTACTATTGGTTACCGTTAAGCTATTGGTGGTAGTAATTCCTGTCTGAACAAAATTCTTAATATTATTGGGATATGATTTCAACTCCGTAGGAATAGGAACCCCATTGGCGTCCAAAGGCGCATTCCATTGCACTGCAAAATAGCCCTTATCCAATTCCGGGCCCGAGTTACCTCCAGAAAGCGCTATTGCCGGCATTATATAACTTCCACCCTGAGATTCTGGGGAAAAGGAAAAATACCCTGAGGCAAATCGTGTCTGTTGCTCCAAATATTTATAAGGAACATCAAAGACGGTATTGGACGTGAAATTCACTTTCATCTTTTCTTTTTCGTTGGCTTTTTTGGTCGTGATCAATACCACTCCATTACCAGCTCTAGAACCATACAAGGCTGCTGCACTAGGACCCTTCAAAATACTGACATTCTCAATACTATTGGGATCCAAATCCGAGATGGCATTACCATAATCCACACGGTTATCGTTACCGAATCCACCCACGTTATTTACCGAGTTGGCAATGGGTACCCCATCTATCACGAATAATGGCTGGTTGTCCGAACTTAAGGAGATTGCCCCCCTAATAACCATACTTACCGAAGAACCCGTACCTCCGGTAGAGTTCAGGGTAACCCCGGCTACCTTACCGGATAGGGAATTCAATACGTTCTCTTGGGCAACCCTGGTCAATTCCTCCCCGGCTACATTTTCAACGGAATACCCTAAAGACTTGTCCTCCCTTTTGATACCTAAGGCAGTTACCACTACCTCATCCAAGGCTTGCGCGCCAGGTTCTAGGGAGATACTCACCGTAGTCCTTCCATTAACAGCTACTTCCTGAGTTTCAAAACCTAAATAGGAATAAACAAGCGTACCATTACCGTTGGGCACATTGATACTGTAGTTGCCGTCAAAATCGGATGACACCCCTTGGATAGTCCCTTTTAATACGATACTGACCCCTGGCAAAGGCATTCCATCTTCAGAGGACGTTATATTGCCCGAAACTGTATGCTGAACAGATTGAGCCATTACAGAAGTCGTGCACAACACCATTAAAATCCAGCATATCTGCCCAATCCCCTGTACTTTATTTTTTAAATATGTGTTCATAGAATTATATTGTAGTTAATTATTTTTCTTTTCGATTTTCCACATTACAGACTATTTCACAGCCTCAAAAGTTAATACTAGCGCATGGGTGTTTAGCGGAGCATAATCCGGAGAAGCAGAAATAAACATGGCTACTTTCATAGTATTGTCCTTTATTTCCTGAACCATAACTTTTCGCTCAAAATCCAATAGTCCCAAAAACATATCTCCTGAAAAGCTCAACGTGCTTACACCACTAAAAGTCAAAGCATAAGTTGGAGGAGCATATACTGAAGAAACCGTTAAATCCGTACTTTCCTCATAGGTAAAGGTAGCATTGGGCTCGGGAGTAAAATAACCTGTACACAAACCAAAATCCTGGTCGGAACTTGGGTTTTTAATTCCAGCCGGACCCGCCGTTAAGAATTGATATACCAAACCACTAAAGGCCGCTCCATCCTTTAAATCCATGGAATAGCTCCCATCGTAATGAAAAGTGTATTCATCCTGATACACTTCACCTAGCCCCAAACCTGCTCCTAAAATACCCCCTGGAAGTGGGTATGGCGCACCATCAAAAGGAGTAAGACCCGCATCTGCATTGGCAAAATAATCTCCTGACGAATGCGCGTTGGCCAAACGCCAAGTTTTACCATCGGCAGCCGTAGGCCCCCCAGTAAGTAATATATAAGGAGTTAAATCTACGGCCAGATTCACTTCCGTGGTTACCGAACTCCCATCCTGCGAGGTTGCTGTTAACTTGGCAATGTAGTATCCACCTTCGGAATAAACATGAACCGGGTTTTTCTCACTGCTTGTAGCTCCATCCCCAAAATCCCATGCCCAAGAGGACGCATTGTTGGTCAACCCTTGGAAAGCTACTTTTTTCCCTACGACACTTTGAAAAATATCGGCGGAAAGAGGAATATCTTCCGAACCGGCACTATCATCCGAGCTACAGGAAGACAGGGATAGCATCATCGAAAATAAAACTCCATACAACAGTATTAGATTTTTTTTAGTCATAAATAACAGTTTTTAGTTAGTTTTTTTTTGCATTCAAAGATCAAAAATTACCATTTACCAATATCAAGTTATCAACTTAATAACCTTTAGTTAACGATACGTTAATATTAAGACCTTTTGATTACACTTTTACCAAAAATATATTTAAATTTTTCAAAACAATTCAGATATATTATTAAATATGCATTAAATATTAACCCTCGATTTAGGAAATTAAATATATTTTTGTAAAATAAGTCAATATTCTTATTAAGTTTTATGCATGCATAATAGGAGCATTTTTAACATTTAAATGTGAAGATTTATGAAAAATTATTCTTACAAACCTTGTAAGTCAAGATTGACCCTGCAGATTTTTGTCTTTTTAGTTTCTATTGGTGTGCATTCCCAACATCTTAAGGTGGGTGCGGCCAAAAGGATAATTACCCCTGATCCACTCATTTTAGTTTCCGGTGGTGTAGGAACCCCCAAACCCTCAACTGAAAAAAAAGGAGATCTCTACGTTAGGGCCATGGTATTGGAAAAGGGAAACGAAAAAATTGCCATCGTTAATATCGACAATCTCGGATGGCCGGCTGCACTTGGCAATAAAGCAAGAAAATTAATTAAGGACATTCCGTTCAACAATATATTAATAGGTGCCACACATACCCATAGTGCTCCCGATGCCTATGCCTTCCCCGATGAAAATGGTAATCACGCAGCCGATCTAAAGTATCTTGACTGGTGTGTAACCCAAATAGCCGACGCGGTAAACGAAGCTTCAACAAATCTGGAACCCGCCAAATTAAAAATTGCGGTGGGCGAAGCCAAAGGAAAAATAGCCTACAACTATTACGCTCCTGAATTGTACGACCCAAGATGCGGTATTATACAGGCACTTGGCACCAAGGGTAAAAACAGGGACCTACCCATAGTTACTTTGGTTAATTATGCCATTCATCCAGAGGTGATTGGCAGTGATCAAGGAATACTGAGTCCTGATCTTATTGGCCCCCTATATGATAGAATTGAAGCCAAGGCAGGTGGGATGGCCCTATTTATGAACGGTGCCCAAGGAGGCATGGTAACGGCAGACAATAGACAAGACAATAATAAGGAAGCCAATGATTGGGAAGAATGCAAGCGGATAGGGAACCTTTTGGCAGATGAGGCCTTAAGAATAGTATCCGAGGCCGAAATCCAAGAGGATCCGCAACTGTATTGCACCTCCACACAGGCCGAATTTCCTATAGATTCGGAAATGATGCGATATATCTTAAATAATTCCCCATTAAAAATGGGCAAGTCCGACCGATCTGTAAGTACAACCCTCAACCTATTAAATATTGGCTCGGCCCAAATCCTGACCATCCCCGGGGAAGCCCTACCCAATATAGGATACTATTTAAAAAGAAATATGCCCACGGAACATCCTTTCCTTTTTGGTCTGACCAACGATGCCTTTGGATATATATTGACCAAAGAAGATTTTAACAGTTTTAAAAGATATATGTATGTAAGTCGCACTAGTCTAGGGGAGAAAACAGGAGAAATCCTTATCAATGATCTATTGACCCTTATCCATAACAGTCCAAAACCCAATTAATAAATCAATTCCTTAACAATTAACACAAGATCCAAATGAAAAAATTGGCTTCTATTTTTCTATCAATGTCCCTACTATGTATTATTTCCTGTAAGGACAGTCCAAAAAAACTGGCAAAAAACGATGCTACTACCGTAGCCGAAATAACCCCTTCCAACGCCTTGCAAAGCTACCTGAACAATGAAGACCAAACCTATAAATGGGAACTAAAAGAGAATTACGCCATAGGGGATGTAACCGCCTATGAACTTATGCTGACCTCCCAGAAATGGAGAGAACATGTCTGGACCCATGAACTAACCGTATTGGTCCCCAAGGAGGTGGCCCATGACGGAGCGCTTCTAATGATTACGGGCGGGAGCATAAAAGAGGGAATACCCAATTGGTCTTCAAATGAAGAAGACAAAAAATCCATCAGTTTTGCCCAAGTAGCCCAAAAGAACAAGGCCATAGTGGCTATAGTCAGGCAAGTTCCCAACCAACCCCTTTATGATGGCCTTACGGAGGACGAACTCATTTCCTTCACCTTGCACAATTATAAAAATGATAAAGACCCTACATGGCCCTTGTTATTCCCTATGGTTAAAAGTGCTGTCCGAGCAATGGATGCAGTTCAGGAATTTAGCAGTAAAAATCTTCAAAAAGAGGTCACACGCTTTACGGTAACCGGAGCTTCAAAACGGGGCTGGACTACATGGTTGACCGGAGCAAACGACAAGAGGGTGGAAACAATTGCCCCTATGGTAATAGACGTTTTAAATATGCCCGTTAGCCTGGACTACCATATTACGGCTTGGAACGAATACAGTATACAGATCAACGATTACATACAATTGGAAATTCCACAAACCGTAGGTACCGAAGATGGAAAAGCCTTGACCCAAATGGTGGATCCCTATTCCTATAGGGCCAATTTAACCATGCCAAAATTAATCTTTATTGGCACCAATGATGAATATTGGCCGGTAGATGCCATTAAGAACTACATTGATGATATACCCGGTGAAAATTACATTCACTACGTACCCAATGCCGGCCATGACCTAGGTGGAGGAGAACAGGCGGTGAGGGCCTTAAGTGCCTTTTGGGGGAAATCGCTGAACAAGGCACCCCAGGCAAGCTTGGCCTATGATCTAACCACCGACAAAACATCGGCTACCCTAACGGTCAAAACCACCTCGGATGAACTTCAAAATGCCTATATATGGTCTGCAGATTCATCGGATAGGGATTTTAGGGATGAGGAATGGACTTCCAAAAAAATAGATTCCAAAGACCATGACCATATTCTTCAGCAAGTAAAATTTCCCAAAAGTGGTTTTAAGGCTTTTTATATCGATTTGGAATATGCCGATCCCAATGGAGGAAAATACACCAAGAGCACTAGAATGTATGTAGCGGACGACGATGAAATCCTTTAATAAAAAACGTATATATTGGCTTTCAGGGATCATCGCTGTCCTGGCTCTGCTGGCATTTGCCATTTTTTACGCCAGGGGTACCAGCGCTGCATTGCCGGTCAATGAATATTATGCCTATGATAAGGCCATTCCGTTAAAGGATTCCCTTAACCTATTGAAGGATACCACAGACTTTAGCTTGTATCACCTATCCTATAATAGTGTACACCATAAAAGGGTTACAGGGCTTTTGAGCCTGCCCAAAAATAGCTCCACTCCCCTACCCGTAGTCATATTGATGCACGGCCTGGGGGACAATAAGAATGTGGATTATGTATCCTATGGCAACGATCTATTCCTTAAAAACGGTTATGCGGTGTTAAGGATCGATTTTAGCGAACACGGGGAACGGAAAAACGATGTTTATGATTTTAGCCTTACAGGAAATTACAAACACTGGAGCCGGAACATTATTAGTCAGACCGTCTTCGACCTAAGGCGTGCGATCGACTTTATTGAAACGAGGAAAGAACTGGATGCCCAAAGGATAGGGTACTACGGCATTAGTTTGGGTGGAATTACCGGCACTATTTTTTGCGGAATAGATAATCGCATAAAAGTTCCCATAGTGGCATTGGCGGGCGGACAATTGAACTTATTGTACGAAAAGGCTGCCCTGACCAAGGAGGCAAAAGATTTTGTAAGTATCATTGAACCATTAAACTTTGTAAAGCAGATTGCACCCCGTCCATTCCTTATGTTAAATGCCAAAAATGATGAAATAGTTCCTCCTTTAATGAGCTCCCTGCTGTTTAAAGCGGCACAAGAACCCAAAGAGATTATATGGTACGATGCCAAGCACAGGGATGCGCCCTTGGATATCATATTTGGAGACGGGCTCAACTGGTTTAAAAAATATTTATAAATTAAAAACTACAAAAAATGAAAAAATCATATCCAATTACCTTGTTCATGAGCCTTTGTATGGCTCTATTTGTAATTAGTTGCGGGGAAAAGAAAAAAAATACAGACAAGGCCAACAACGATGGCCCTAAGGAACCCGAAACAAGCTTAGAGGCAAAAAACTGGGCCGAAAAACTAGGATGGCCTACCGGAAAAAAGGTAATCATGTTGCATGCAGATGACATTGGGATGTGCCCCGAGGCGAACATTGCCGCCAAGGAACAATTGACCAAGGGAGAAATACAATCCGCTGCCGTAATGATACCCTGCCCCAATGCCGAAGAATTTATCAATTGGGCCAAGGAAAACCCTTCAATGGATATAGGCCTACACCTAACACTCACCAGTGAATGGAAAAAACATCGATGGGGCCCTATAACTCCAGATAACGAAGTACCTGGATTATTGGACCCTGAAGATAAATTATGGCGCAGTGTCCCGGAAGTAGTACAGCATGCCACAGCTGAGGAGGTGGAAAAGGAAATACGGGCCCAAATTGAACAATCCATTGCCTGGGGCTATAGACCGGACCATATAGATACCCATATGGGTACCTTGTTCGGTGATCCCAGTTATGTAAAGGTCTATATGAAGGTTGCCCAGGAATACGGTATCCCAGCAAATATTATAGATATATCCGTACCAGCAGTTCTTGCCGAATTTAGGGCACAGGGCTACCCTATGGATGATTCCGTGGTAAAAATGTCCGAGGAGTACACCTTGCCCAAATTGGACTTTTTTTCCAGTGCCCCAAAGGCCGATTCCTATGAAGAAAAAGTGGAAGCTTTTAAAACCTTGATAAAATCCTTGCCAGCCGGACTTACAGAGATTATTTTTCACCCCTCCGTAGAAACCGATAACCTAAGGGGCATTACCGGATCATGGCAACAAAGGGTTTGGGAATCACAAATTTTTGCCGATCCCGATCTTAAGGAATTCTTCGAGGAAGAAGGGATAATATTTACCAATTGGAAGGAAATCATGACCCGGTTCAATTCCATGAAATAAATGTTAATAAACAAAGGGCATGCCCTGGTTCTACTTAAGGAAACGCCTAAAGGGTCGGGGTATATACAGCAAATGCCTATAGAAACCCTATATATGGCAACAGATTATTTTAAGACCGGAAAAAGGAAGCCCACCTCCCCCGGTCTTAAGATCAACCTTTACCCAAAACAACCCTTGAATTTAAAATATTCTAACCCTTTTAACAAAAATATTAACAGATGTTCGATTATTTGCTAATTTATAATGCAAATCCAATAAAATATAATAAGGAAAATAACTTTTAAAAAGTTTTATTTGTGTGTATCCCGATTATGGGAAAATGATAATGATTTACCTTAAAACCTATTTGTCATGAATTCTACCTCTGGAATTATCCTTGCCATTTCCTTGATTATTATTATGTTCGGGATGGGCCTATCATTGACCCTTTCCGATTTTAAGCGGGTGGTTACCTATCCCAAGGCTATGATCATTGGGCTTATCTGTCAGATGTTGTTGTTACCAATAATAGGATATATCATTGCCATTTCCCTAAACTTGTCCCCTACTACTGCCATAGGCATTATGCTATTGGCGGCCTGTCCTGGGGGACCAACATCCAACATGCTCTCATATTTGGCCAAAGGCGATTTGGCCCTATCCGTTTCCCTAACGGCCGTATCCAGTATAATTTCCATTTTGACCATTCCTTTCATTGTGCAATTTGCGCTGGAGGAATTTTCCAATGAGAGTATGGCCATTTCGGTCGATGCCATAACCATGATAAAACAATTGATGGTCATTGTAATTATACCGGTCGGAATTGGCATGCTCATAAAAAATAAATTTGAAGCCTTTGCCAACAAGATGGAGAAGCCCGTAAAAATAGCTTCTGCCATCATATTTGTTTTGGTAATCATTGGGGTGACCATTAGCGTCAAGGATGTTTTTATGAGCTATTTAAACGAAGCAGGGCTACCGGCCATACTACTCAATGTAAGTACTATGACCATAGGGTTCTTAATGGCAGTACTTTTTAAACTAACCAGACCACAGGCCATAAGCATATCCATTGAAACCGGAATCCAAAATGGAACCTTGGCAATAACATTGGCAACCATAGCCTTGAACAATGCCGAATACTCTATTGTGCCTGCCATTTACGGCCTATTAATGTTTATTACGGCCACTGTAATTATTTTTATTAGAAAACCACTAGGGGTGAAAGATGAATTAAACCTGGAAAAAGATTCTGCCAATTAATCCTGACAAACATAAGATGGGAAAAAATCAATTTATTGTTGCCCTTGTTTTATTCGTCTTTTTTCTCATTCCCTTCCCTACCAATTTTATAGGCTCCTTAATCCCGGATTTTATGTTCAGCTTACGTATGGGCTTTGTTTTTGCTCTAGTAATGTATTCCCTTGTTCCTTCCAAAGCATTCCGTTTTCTTATAAAAAACAAAAGGGTCCCTATGGGAACATTGAGTCCAAACATGGTAAATGGAGCCGTACTACCCAAGGTTATTGGGGCCAATATTGATCGGGTTACGCCAAAAAGCAGTATGTTCATTTTATCCAACACCCAAAGCTTTATTTTTAGTCTCAAATTTTGGAACACCCCTTTGGTCAACAAAACAATACAGCTTAATGGGGTTTATGGCAAAGCAAAAGATCCGAACTTTAGGTATAATAAATTATGGTCATGAGAATAGTATTGGTTTTATGGATGACCCTATTGCTTAATGGTTGCAAGCCGGATGATTACGACCCTTCCCTGCCGCCCAAAGGTTTTGCAAACAACATCAGTCTTAAAGTAGCCTATACACTAGGGGCCATTGAGCCTACCCTTACCAAGGTGGAAGTACCGGAAAGCATCATGGAACACAAGGACCTTGTTTATAAGACCATTAACAACACATCATTAAAACTGGATATATATCATCTTAAGGCTTTAAAAAAAGAAGCCCCACTTATTATTTTCATACATGGTGGTGCTTGGGAGAAAGGAAAGAAAAGCAATGTTTTACATTATTTAATCAGTTATGCCCAGAAGGGATATGTTACAGCCTCCCTACAATACAGATTAAGTGGTGTGGCAAAGTACCCTGCACAGCTCTTGGATGTAGGGGATGCCGTAAGTTGGTTGAAATCGCATTCAAAGGATTATAACATCAATATACAGAAGGTAGCCATTGCGGGCGGTTCTGCAGGGGCACATTTGGCCATGCAATACGCCTACACCCATTCTTCCAGTGCACAGGACAGCAATGGTATAGCCACCAAGGTCCAGGCCGTAATAAATATTTACGGTCCTTCGGATTTAACGACCGAGGTTGCAAAAAAAGAAAAACGGGTACATCGATTATTTGGAAAAACTTATGAAGAAGCCCCGGAAATGTACAGAAATGCTTCACCTATAACATATGTAAACAAAAACTCCCCTCCTACCATTTCCTTTCACGGCACTTTGGATGAACTGGTACCCTATGGCCAATCCAAAAAACTCCATGAAACCCTAAATGCATATGGGGTGCCCAGTTACTATCACGAGTTAAAAGGTTGGCCACATGCCATGGACCTTTCAGCAAAGGTATTCTCATATATTCAATATCATACAGATATATTCTTGGAAAAACATTTAAAATTATGATTAAAAATATTTTCTTATCCATATTTACACTTGCCTTACTATTGGGCTGCAAGGCCAAACAATACGATGTATCCATACCTCCAAAAGGTTACTCCAGCAATACAAGCCTGAAAATTGCCTATGCCACAGGGGCCTTAAAAATAATAGAAACCGACTTCCCTGTTCCAGAAGATATAGAGGAATACAAAGATGTTGTCTATAAGACCATAGACTCCATTCAACTCAAATTGGATATTTACCATACCAAAACGATCAAAAAAGACGCTCCACTAATTATTTTTATTCATGGCGGCGCATGGAAAAAAGGTGACAAACACGATTATTTGGCGTATTTGATTAGCTACGCAAAGAAAGGTTATATTACAGCTACCGTACAATATAGATTAACCGATGTTGCCAAATATCCTGCCCAACTCCATGATGTGGAAGATGCGGTAAGGTGGTTAAAATCAAATGCCGACAAATACCATATAAACCCAAACAAAGTAGCCATGGTCGGTGGTTCCGCTGGTGGCCACCTGGCCTTACTGAACGCCTATTCCAATACAAAGGAAGATGTAGATAATAACGGGATATCCGCCTCAGTACAAGCTGTCGTTAATTTTTATGGCCCATCCAACCTTACCGATGAAACAGCCATAAAGGCATCCTCGGTACAATATTTAATAGGCAAATCCTACGAAGAGGCCCCTGAATTGTATAAAATGGCCTCTCCCTTATTTTTAATTTCAAAGAATGTACCCCCGACCATAACATTCCAAGGTACCTTGGACGAATTGGTACCCTATGAACAATCGGACATATTACATGCCACCCTTCAAAAGGCCGGTGCCATATCATATTACCACAAACTAAAAGGGTGGCCACATACCATGGACGCCTCCGTAAAAGTAAATGCCTATTGCCAGTATCACATGGATAGGTTTTTTGAAAAGTACATCCCTTTAAACTAAGATTACACGAGACCCAATGAAGTTGCTGAAAAAAATAGCGAAAATCACTGCCATTGCCATTGGAATGGCCATATGCCTAGTGCTTATTGCTATTCTAATTGCTGGGTATAAATACCAAAGCATTGTAAAGGCAACTCCAAAGAACCATACGGAGAAATTAATTCCAGGGCCATTAGGTACATATGTAAATACCTTTATAGGTACAGGAGGCTTTCCCTATTGGGTATGTGGATTTAACTTTCCCGGTGCCACAGTCCCCTTCGGGATGGTGCGCCTAAGTCCAGAAACCATGTCTTTATACAACAACACCAAAGACTTTAGCACCTCAGGGTATTACTATGGCGACAACAAAATACTTGGCTTTAGCCATACCCGTTTGGCCGGGACCGGAGCTACCGATGGAGGTCATTTTCTATTTACACCAACCACCACACCACATAATAAAATTGATTTCCAATTGGATTATGCCCATAAATTTTCCCATAATGATGAAATAGCCTTTCCTGGCTATTACCGCGTAGCACTAAAAAAAGAGGGTATTGTTGCCGAACTTACGGCCACTGAACGCAGTGGGCATCACCAATATACATTTTCAAAAGAAGGCGACAAAAATTTACTTATCCATATTACCAATACTACAGGAAACCATCGGGCAAAGGAAGGATTTGTAAACATACGTCCGGAGAACAATGAAATTGAAGGATCCGTTAGAACATTTGGCAGCTTTGCAAGTAGGTTTGATGGTATAAAAGTGTACTTTGTGGCTAAATTTGATCAACCATTTTCCGAATATGGCATTTGGGACGGTCAAACATTGGATCAAAATAGCCTGAGCAAGAAAAGTGACAGTCTAAAAATTTATCTCGGATTTACCCGGAAACACATTAATGCCAAAATTGGCATTTCCCATGTTAGTATTGAAAATGCGCGTTTAAACCTGGAGACAGAAGCAGGCCATCTTAGTTTTGCGGCCATACTGCAAATAGCCAAGGACAAATGGGAAAAAAAACTGGCCTTAATCAAGATTGAAGGTGGCTCCCTGGAAGAAAGGAAAGTCTTCTACAGTGCTTTATATCGCAGTTTTCAAATGCCTACCATCTTTAACGATGTAAACGGGGAGTTCAAGGGATTTGACAAAAAAATACACCAAACTACCGATTACAACTACTACACGGATCTATCCTTATGGGACACTTTCCGCACCGTCCACCCATTATTCAATCTCATAGCAAAGGATGAACAAAGAGATATGTTGGTCTCTTTAGTGGAAATGTCCAAACAAGGGGGCAGCCTTCCACGCTGGCCCTCTGGGTATGGATATAGCAACTCCATGCTGGGCTCCCCAGCGGATATGGTCATTGCGGAATCTTACTTAAAGGGTATACGCAATTTTGATGTGCAGCTTGCGTATAAAAAAATGAGACAAGTGGCCCTGGAGCCCATTCCCAAGGACAGTTCCGCTGCTGGCCGGGAGGAGATAGATAAATATATCGCCTACGGCTATTGCCCTACGGAATTTGGGGATGAAGCCGTAAGCAAGACCTTGGAATATGGCTGGGCCGACCATTCCATTAGTCTTTTGGCCAAAGAATTACAACTTATGGAAGACCAGGCCCTTTTTGAAGGCCATTCCAAATTCTATAAAAATGTATGGAATCCGGATACCCAATATTTTCAAGCCAGACATGAGGATGGGCGGTTTGTGGAAAAATTTAAGCCCTTGCAACTTACTTATACGGACTGGGATGATGAGTATACCAAGGATTATACAGAAGGCAGTGCATTGCAATGGCGATGGGCCGTACCCTATGATCCGGAAGGCCTGGTATCGCTTTTTAGGGATAGAGATTATTTTGTGAGCGAACTGAACAACTTTTTTGCCAAAGCCGATCCAAAAAAAGCTACCTGGACCCCAGGCTCCTATTACTGGCATGGCAATGAACCGGATATCCATGCCGCCTATCTTTTCAATGCCGTTGACAGGCCCGACTTGACCCAAAAATGGGTGCGTTGGATTTTGGATAATAAATACGATAATTCCTATGTGGGCATAGATGGCAATGATGATGCCGGAACCTTGTCCGCTTGGTATATCTTTAGCTCCCTTGGTTTTTATCCTATTGCCGGAACGGACATTTATCAATTGGGCGCACCATTATATAAGAGCGCTATTCTACAAATGGGAGAAAACCAAATGACCATAGACACGGAAAACTATGATCCCAATAATATCTATGTAAAAAAAATATTGCTGAACGGGCGTCCCTTGGACCGCACTTGGATTAAGCACGAAGAAATAGCCGAAGGGGCCCAACTGACCTTCATTATGGCCAAAGAGCCACAGTTTTTAATTAACAAACAATCATCTAAATCTACCTTATGAGACTTTTATTTTTATTGTGTACCTTGTTAGTAGTATCGTGTAAAGGAAAAATGGAAAAATTACCGGAAGTAGTTCCATTGGACCATCCTGCCATAGTGGAACAGGAATTTATTTATGAATTGGATGATGCACTTACCCCGGAATGCCATGCTTCTACAGTAGAAGTAAGCAATGGTACCGTTATAGCCTCTTGGTTTGGTGGCACCGAAGAAAAAAATGACGACGTTGGTATTTGGGTATCCCGAAGGACCAATGGTTCCTGGACTATCCCAGTAGAAGTAATAAATGGCGTACAGGAAGATGGTAGTAGATATCCCTGTTGGAACCCGGTATTGTTTAAACCCAAAGACCAACCACTGTTTTTATTCTATAAGGTAGGGCCTAGTCCTACCGAATGGTGGGGACTCTACATGACCTCTAATGATGATGGTAAAACGTGGTCCAAACCGGTAAAACTTCCTGAGGGAATTCTGGGGCCCATTAAAAACCAGCCCATACAATTGGCAAGTGGTGAAATACTCTCCCCTTCCAGCACGGAAGATGAAGAGGCGGGTTGGCAAGTTCATTTGGAACTTAGCTCGGATAACGGAAAAACTTGGTCCAAAACCCAGCCCTTGAACGATGGCAAAGAACTAGGCGCCATACAACCTGTGGTCTTAAATTATGGCAACGGAAAATTACAGCTTTTGAGCAGAACCGAAAATGAGGTCATTGCCGAGAATTGGTCTACCGACTACGGAAGCACCTGGAGCAAAATGAAAGCCACGGCTTTGCCCAATCCAAATTCCGGAATAGACGGGGTAAGTTTAAAAGATGGGCGACAATTATTGGTTTACAATCCCACCGGAAAAAATTGGGGCGATAGGGTACCTTTGAGTTTGGCCCTGTCCAATGACGGCACCAAATGGAAACGCGTTCTGGACTTGGAACCTTTAAGGGAGAATACGGATAAGGAGGGCGAAGAATATTCATATCCTACCATGATACAGGCTCCCGATGGGAAAGTGCATATTGTATATACTTGGAACAGAAAGACAGTGAAGTATATCGTCTTGGATCCACAAAAACTTAATTAAGAACAATCATGGGAAAATGGTTAAAGGTTTTGCTGAAATTTGTTGGGGCATTGATAGTACTCTTGGTAGTTCTTTTCTTTTTTGCTACCAGTACCATTGACACCACACCCTATTTTGAAACGGAGTATTACAGGAATACCATTCAAAATATAGAGGAAGCCGTCAAGAATAAAACCGAGGCCAAAGGACCGCTGCTTGCCGGATTTGCAAGGACTAATATCACCCCCAAAATTGTAAGTGGCACTCCGGACCCCACCAAAGGTGAATTCAACAATATAAAAATGGCCGGTTATGGTAGCGGTAAAATTGCAACCGGAGTTCACGATTCCATTTTTGCCAAGGCAATCGCAGTTGAAGTAAATAAAGAAACCGTGGTTTTGATCAATGCCGATCTAGTGGCAATACCGGAAGACGTTGTTATCCAGGTTACCGAAAACCTAAAGGGAAAAATAGCCCGAAAACAGCTTTATTTTGGGGCTACCCACACCCATTCCAGCATTGGCAATTGTATGCCCGGTTATGTGGGAAAAGGCTTTGGTGGGGAATATCAACCGGAGGTAGTGGAATGGCTTGGTCAAAAATTTTCCGCCCTCATATTACAGGCTTTGGCAGACAAACAACCCGCCCAATTCTCTTCGGGCTATATTAAAGTACCCAATTTGGTACGCAATAGGATCATTGGGGAATCCGGGCGACTTAATGATAAACTAGACCTTTTGTCCTTTATGCAGGAAAATGGTAGAAAGGCCACTATTGGCGCTTTTTCCGCCCATGCAACCGTAATAGGTACAGACAACGAACTGTATACAGGGGATTATCCCGGATATTTCCAAAGGCATTTGGAAGAAAATGGGGTTGACCTGGCCATGTTCTTCGCAGGAACGGTCGGAAGTCATTCCAACAAAGGACTAGGTGAGAAATTTGATAAAGCCAAATACATTGGGGAAACCCTTGCCGATTCGGCCCGATCTGCCTTGAACAAAATGAAATATCTCCCTAATGTGGAGCTGACCGCCATATCTTCTGAAATAGAAATCCCAAAGTTGCAGTTTCTCTACATATCGGACCGCTTACGCCTTTCCCCTTATCTTGGAAGTAAACTGATGCCAAAGACAAACCCTATCCAAGTTCAAGGTCTAAAATTGAACAACCTCATTTGGCTTGCCCTACCATATGAACTAAGCGGGGAATACGGTTTGGATTTAAAAAATGCCTTGGAACTCCAAGGGTACAATTCCGTTCTCAGCAGTTTTAACGGCCAGTATCTGGGATATATCGTACCACAAAAGTATTATTATTTTGACACTTACGAAGCTCGATTAATGGGTTGGTACGGCCCCAGCATGGGGGATTATTTAATGGAGCTCAATTTTAAAATGGCCAATGAATTAACACATAGTAAACTATAAACAATGAAAACTTTAAAAAAGGGATTAAAAATATTTGGGATAGGCATCCTTATACTCTTATTGGTAGGAGCATCGGTAGTGATGTACAATTGGCGCGACCGTCATCCCGACTATTCCATCGATCTTAAAATCGAGAACAAAACCCCGCAACCCATAACAGCCGGATTTTCCAAAAAGCCCATTACCCCAACTATTGTAGACACTTGGAACGATGCCAATGGAAACAATAAATACAGCAAGGATGAAGGCGATACTTATAACGACAACAATAACAATGGGAAATTTGATGCGTATTGGATTGCAGGAATGAGCAACGCCAAACCTGCCCAGGGAGTGCATGATGATGTCTGGTCCCGGGTTATGGTGATCGATGATGGCAATACCAGGATAGCCATGATTTCTATGGATGCCATTGGTTTTTTACATGGGGATGTAATCGACATCAGAAAACGAATACCTGCCGAGCTGGGAATAGATTACACCCTGTTATCGTCTACCCATACCCACGAAAGCAACGACCTTGTTGGCATCTGGGGCGAAAACATCTTCAATTCCGGCGTAAATCCAGAAATGATGGAATATGTAAAATCCCAAACCGTTGCGGCTATAATTGAGGCTGCCAACAACCTTCGTCCCGCAAAATTGGTTTTTGCCGAAGACCTGTCCGGAGAAGATGGCAAACTCATAAAAGACACCCGAAAACCAATTGTAAAGGCCACTGGAATACATTTAATGCAGGTTCTGGATGCCGAAAACGACACCACCCTGGGAACCCTAATCAATTGGGCAAACCATCCCGAAACGCTATGGTCTCAAAATTTATTGATCAGTTCGGATTTTCCCCACTATATTAGGGAAGGCCTGGAAAAAGGTGTTTACAACGGAGAGGAATTGGTAACTGAGGGACTTGGCGGAGTGGCCATTTATTTTTCGGGAGCTATTGGCGGATTAATGGCACCACATCCCTCTTTGGGGATACCCGACCCCTTTACTGGGGAGGAATACTTTGAACCTACATTTGAAAAAACCAAGGCGCTTGGAGATCAAATTGCCTTGATGTCCTTGACCGCCCTAAAACAAAAGGGGGATACCTTGACCAATTCGAATATTTCTTTAAGGGCGAAGACTATCTTGGCACCATTGGACAATACTACCTTTAAGATTGCCAGTGGTATTGGCCTGATCAAGATGGGAATGCCCGAATATTTTAAATCCAGGACCGAAGTAGGGGCCATTCGTATAGGCCCTGCCCTATTTTTAAGTATCCCTGGGGAAATATATCCCGAAATTGTGTATGGTGGCATAGAGGCCCCCGAAGGTCGCGAATTTAACATACAGCCCTTGGAAATTCCACCACTTCAGGAATTGATTTCCGACAAGTACAAATTTTATTTAGGACTTTCCAATGATGAAATTGGATATATAATACCAAAAAGCGAATGGGACACGGGAAAACCGTACCTATACAATGATGAAGGCGACACCTATGGGGAAGAGAATTCCTTGGGACCGGAAACGGGGCCCATCATTTATAAGGCCTTAACGGAAGTAATCAAGGATTTGGACTAGCTACAAGGAATTTAACATCCGTATACAATTTTAAACCGTTGGAGTCAAGTTTTTAATCAATTTCCCATAACTTTAAGGTTCTGTTACTACCAGCACCTTAATATATGTACACCATCATCGATATAGAAACTACCGGAAACGGGATAAAAGGAAATAAGATTACTGAAATTTCCATATTCAAATTTGACGGTCATGCAATCATCGATGAATATACTTCGCTGGTAAACCCTGAATGTGAAATACCCCATTTCATTACGGGATTAACGGGCATCGATAATGATCTGGTGCGCCATGCCCCCACTTGGGAAGAAATAGCTGCAAAGGTATTGGAAATAACAGAGGACACCATTTTTGTAGCCCATAGCGTAAATTTCGACTACAACGTTATCAAGAATGAATTTCAGAATATCGGAATTAATTTCTCCCGCAAAAAGCTATGTACGGTTCGATTGTCCAGAAAACTTATCCCTGGCCTAAAATCCTATAGTCTGGGAAAATTATGCACTTCTTTGAACATTCCCCTGACAGATCGCCACAGGGCAAAAGGGGATGCCCAGGCCACGGTAATCCTGTTTAAAAAACTGTTAAGGACAAACGGGGCCGAAAAGGTATTCAAAGCTTTTCTCAATGCACGCTCACAAGAAGCTACATTGCCCCCATTGTTACCCAAGGAAATCTTTGAAAGACTACCCCATTCCCCTGGTATTTATTTTTTTAAGGATGCGAAGGGAACCATAATATATGTAGGGAAAGCCATTGATATCAAAAAGCGGGTGCTTGGGCATTTTTACGACAAGTCCAACAAAGAAATTTTAATGTGCAGGGCGACTCACGACATCGATTTTGAATTATCCGGGAACGAGCTAATTGCCCTATTAATGGAATCTGCAGCCATTAAACAACATTTCCCCCTATATAATCAAAGTCAGAAACGAACACCAACAGAATATGCCATTTTCTCCTATGAGGATCGCAATGGAATTCAACACTTGGCATACAACAAATTGAAATTAACGCCCAATCCCATATCCACTTTTAATACCATAACGGATTGCCGCTTGTTCTTGGAAGACCTATGCAAGAACTACGGCTTATGTCCCAAATTCTGTCATTTACAGGAAAATATTAGCAGCTGCTCCCATTATAGTATTACCAACTGTTCTGGAATATGTAAGGGAACCGAATCGCCTTTGGATTATAATACCAAAGTAAGAAACGCCATTGATGACTTGATGGACAGAAACCGAAATTTAGTGATCAAGGAAAAGGGCAGACACGCCGAGGAAGAAGCCTTTGTATTGATTATCAACAACAAATACAAGGGTTACGGATTCCTACCGCGGCAGGAGCAGATAAATAATATTGACGCCCTGGAAAATTTTTTGGAACTCCAAAAAGAAAATACGGATACCAAACGCATTTTGTCATGGTATTTAAGAAAATACCCGAACAAGGCCATTGCCTTCTCCCCTCTTTCCATTTGAAGAAGCACGGCCGGTTGTTTCAAATAAATGAAATACCCGACCTACTTTTTTTTACCACTGTTCATCAACATCAAAACAGCGGTGACAAGCCCAACACAAACAGCTCCAAAAACAGCAATCATTACTATTCCGTTACTCCAATTTACCAATGGCAAGTATTGTAGAATCATAGGTAATTATTTTAAATTCAGTAAGCTAAAATATATACAAACAGCACTGTAAAATATGATAAATATCACTTTTAAAGTGTCGTTGGACAAACATAATCGGTTACCTTATAACCGGAATTCTTTATTTCCTCAAAGCCACCTGCTATATCCACTAAATTATGGATGCCCCTACTTTTTAAAATGGATGCCGCTATAACAGACCTATATCCACCTGCACAGTGTACATAAAAGGTATCCTCCTTAGGAAATTCGGCCATATGGTCATTTAAAAAATCCAAAGGGGTGTTGTTGGCATTTTCCATATGCTCGGATAGGTATTCCGATTCTTTCCTTACATCAAAAACAGGAACTTCCTTATTATCCAGAGTGGCCTTCAATTCCTTGGCGGAAATGGATGTAATTACATCATATTCCTTACCGGAATTTTTCCAGGCTTTGAAACTTCCCTTTAAATACCCTATGGTAGCATCAAAGCCAACCCTGGATAATCTTATGATGGCTTCTTCCTCCCTACCTTCCGGTGCTACAAGTAGGATAGACTGCTTGGTATCGGCAATAAGGGCTCCTACCCATGGGGCAAAACTACCATCCAGCCCTATGAAAATAGATCGAGGAACAAATCCCTTTACAAATTCGTCCTGGTTTCGTACATCCAAAATTACCGCATCCGTGGCATTGGCAGCTTCCTCAAAGGCATCGGGAGACAAGGCAGTGGTACCTCTTTCCAATACGTCCCCTATATCCTCATATCCTTCTTTGTTCATTTTCACATTGAGCGGAAAGTATTTTGGAGGTGGCAATAATCCTTCTGTAACCTCCTTAACAAATTCTTCCTTGGTCATATTGGCACGTAGGGCATAATTCATTTTCTTTTGATTGCCCAAGGTATCCACGGTCTCCTTCATCATGTTCTTTCCACAGGCCGAACCTGCACCATGTGCGGGATAGACCACCACTTCATCGGCTAAGGGCATAATTTTGTTTCTAAGACTATCGAACAATAACCCGGCCAAATCCTCTTGGGTCATATTGGCCGCTTTCTGTGCCAAATCCGGTCTACCCACGTCCCCTAAAAACAAAGTGTCCCCCGAAAATATAGCGTAATCCTTACCCTTTTCGTCCCTCAACAAATAAGTGGTACTTTCCATGGTATGCCCTGGGGTATGCAATGCCTTAATGGTAATATCCCCCAACCTAAATTCCTGACCATCTTCTGCTATAATCGCATCAAAGGAAGGATTGGCCGTAGGACCATAGACAATAGGTGCCCCAGTTTCTTTGGAAAGGGTTATATGCCCACTTACAAAATCTGCATGGAAATGCGTCTCAAAAATATATTTTATAGTGGCATTATCCGCTTTGGCCCTTTTTATATAAGGTTCCACCTCACGCAAGGGGTCAATTATGGCCACTTCTCCTTTACTTTCTATATAATATGCACCCTGCGCCAAACATCCTGTATAAATCTGTTCTATTTTCATCTGTAAAAATTTATTGGTTCCTAATAAGCCATCCGAGTAATTATCGGTAGCGATTCACCATGAAACAATCTAGTTGCCATCAAAGTTGCCCTGGCCCATTTTCTTAATCTTTTTTTTGTGTGGTGATTAAAATTTAATCAAAATAATCTTAAATGGACAATCACCTTTACAAAGGTAAATAATATAGACCTCCCCGAATGCAACATTAGTTACTTTGATTCTGATGTGCCACTCTTTCCCTTAGCAAAGGAATGGTATTGGGATCATCATGATAGGCT
>Ga0209344_10001372_pt1 | contig 32053 bp, 28 predicted proteins | sample Cruoilmetagenom6_FD_187293 | JGI IMG/M metagenome (GOLD analysis project Ga0209344, IMG submission 187293) | Oil polluted marine microbial communities from Coal Oil Point, Santa Barbara, California, USA - Santa Barbara Oil Seep Sample 6 (SPAdes)... | ecosystem: Environmental > Aquatic > Marine...
AGTTACGGCGGCATCCTGGCCGACAACGGCCTTACCTACCTCGGTGCGGAGTTGATTAAATGAGTGCCGCAGTTGCTCGTCAGTCATATCTCGATTCTTCTCTATCTCTGGCTTGCTGGGCTAGGTTGTGGGCGTCCTGGGGTCAGGCAGGTCGGATGGCGATGTGCACGCGCTGTTCTAGCGAGAGCAATTCGTCAGATAGTTCGACCAGTTCTTGATCTGTTGCGGGTTCCGCATCCACGAGCAGCTGTCGTAGCTGTGCGGGCGAGGAATTGACCAGCGGCGCGATGCGGTTGATCACCTCGTCAACGGATGCCGTGTGTGGCAGGCCGCAGAGCGCTGCAACTCGTCGAATGGTGCCGATTCGCAGTGCGTCCATGGTGTGCAAACGTGCCCCGACTTTTTCGTAGAGGCGGGCACGGCCTTTGAGTGTTTCGTTGGAACGGACAACGACAGGAAGTTTTTCGACGACGAGCGGTCCGAAGCGGCGGCCTTTCCACACGGCAGCCAGCAGGAGTGTGAGAATCGTGAACCAGACGCTCGGCAGAACCCAGTCGGGCGCGAGGTCATCGAGCGTAACTTCATCGGCGCCGAGGTAGTCGCTCAGACCAGGGGTGTACCAGACGAGCGTCTCGTGTTGCCCGAGAAGGCTCAGCGCGAATGCTGCGTTGTCTGCGGAGGTGATCGTGCTGTTGGTGAGGCTATCGGAGGCAGTGAGTAGCATCAGTTCGGTAGAGCCGTGATCGATGGTGACAAGGCCGTAGCCGAGATCGTCGTCACCGTAGCACCCGACGACTCCGGCACCGGGCGTCTCGATCCGCAACGCGGACGGTCCTGCCGTGATGAGGGGCGCTTGCGCTGCACTATCGGCGTCGCAATTGGGGGATAGGGTGCCGACACGTGTCCCGGCGCTCGCCACTTCGGGGGCAATATCTGCCAAAACGCTTGCTCGTGGATCTGCGACCACGACTGTCTGGGCGAGATTCGAGGCCATCACGAACTGATCGTCTGATAGCAGGTACTCGGGGTCGGAGAAGAACAGAGTGCGTCCAGTTCCATCGCCGAGCTTGACGCGAGTCTCCCGCAGACTCGTCGTGACCACGACATCGACACCTTGGCTGCGGAGCACTTCAGCAAGCGCTTGAGTTCCTCCGAGATTTGGGCTCTCGGGATCGAGCCGGATGTCGGTGACGTTAGTGCCCGAAAGGCTCATGCTCACGATTGCGACGAGCACGGCAGCGATCGCGGCGGCGATCCAAAACGCTGAGCGCTTGGCAAAGGTTTTTACGGTCGGAGTGAGTACGGTGACCTCGCCGCTCGCAACGCTCATACGCCTGCCTCCGCGAGATCGATCTTCGAGGTGCGCACTTGTGTTTCGAGATCCCGAAGCTGTTCGTATTCTTCGCGCGTAGACGCTTTTTGCATGTAGCGCACACGGTCGAACGTGTTCGCGCTTACGGTCAGTTCGTCCGCGTGTTCTCGCAGCACCTCACCTGCTCTCTTAGCGAAGCCGTAGGCCGTAGTTCCCGGCGTCGTCGTGACGATGGTGCGCTCGGAGAGCCCTCGCGCGATCGAGCGGAACATGTCGGTGACGGCCGCCGCCCAGTCCTGTCGAGAGGCCGCTTGCTCTGCGTCGCTTCTCAATTGGGAGGCGCTGCGGTAGTCAACGTCGCCGAAAAGCAGCGCAGTGTGTTTGCTCTTGCGGTTGAGACGCGGGATGCCGTACACGAGTAGTGCCGCGACGATCGCAATGATGACGAGCGCGATGAGCACGACGGTGACGACGGTGGGGATGCCGTTGCCGTCACCGATCTCAAAAGATGCGAACAGGTCGAAGATCCACTTTGATACTCGGTCAAAAAGGGTCGGCTGGGCTGCTTGGTATGGCGCTTTTGCGAGTTCGTCGATCAGGAGGTTTCGTGCCTCATCGCTATCGGGCTGCACGGGGACTTCGCGAAAGATCGTTCCCGCGACTGCTGCGGGGAGCGTCGCGATCGCGAAAGTGGGAAGGGCGCTCAGCGTCATGAAGCTGTGTGCGGCGCGGGAACGCTCGAGGAGGCAGTGGTGCTTGCTGCGGTGAGATACGGGTCGGCGAGCGAAGTGTTGCCAACGCTCCGTGCTTCGACGAAGCGGGTGAGTTCAAGGTCGAAACCTTCTTTGCGCATCCGTCGATCGATGTAGACCAGTGCGGGAGCTGCTGATTGCAAGATGATCGTGATCGCGCTGAAAACTAGCGAGATCACCGAGCTCAGGATCGTTACCACGATTAATGTCGTGTCGGTTGTCTCGATATTGCCCGTGGGGTTAATGAGGGAGCCGCCGAGGGTGGCAACAATGCTCAGGGGAGCAGAAACCACGTTTGCGACGACCTGCACAATTACGATGACGAGCGCCATGAGGCCGAAGGTGCGCCACCAGCTGCCGGTCACGAGCGACCACGACCGTCGAATCGCGAGGCGCAGCGGGAGTCGTTCGATCACGAGAGCGCTCGGCACCAAAACGAGGAAGGTCCCGAGGGTGACGGCGATAGCAAAGAGGATCAAGAAGCCGCCAAGCATGGCGAGGATTCCCAGTAGCGCTCCGACCTCGTTGCCGAGCGAAAAGAGCAGTCCCGCGACGACGGCGACGACCACGATGCCCACGATGGTCGCAAGAGAAAGCAGTGCCGACCATCCGAGTAGGGCTAAGAAACGCCCCTTCAGTGCGCCCACGAGCTCCTTGAGGGTGAGGCGTTCGCCCAGTGTGCCGCGAGCGACTTCGATTGAAACGACGCCCTGAAGCAGCGCACCGCCGACCATTGAGAGGGCGAGAGTGAACAGGGCAGAGAGCACAATGGCCATGAACGCGCCTGCGGTAACAACATCAACATCATCGCCGGTCGCGCTATTGGCTCGCTCGAAACTCGCGAAAGCGACGATGCCAACCAGCACGAGGGATGTCACGGTGATGGCGCCCATCATGAGTATCGCCAGCCCGAATATGGGGCGCGGGTTGCGTCGCAAAACCATGAGGGATGCGCTCAGAAGCGTGCCAAAGCCGAGGGGGCGCAGCGGAATGAGACCGGGTTTCGGCGGTGGGGTCCACGTCGGGGCTGCCGCGCCATACTGTGGTGCTGCGTTTGCCCCGTCGAACTGGGGCGCGCCAGTGGGCGGCGGCAGCGTTTCGCTGGCTGCTGGGGTGGGTGGTGCAACTGGCTGAAAACCATTGGCACTGCTCCCGCTGTCTGGCGACTGCCACGGACTGTTATCGCTCACGTCTCACCCTCGATTAACGAACTGTGTCAATTGAATCGCACTCATGCTTTCACACTCGACTACTCTTATGCGAAAGCTTCTCACCCTGTTCGCCCGAGAGCTAGAAAGTATCGAGGACACGTGAACCCGCGAATTCTTGTAGTCGATGACGACACTGCACTGGCAGAGATGATCGGAATCGTTCTACGCACAGAAGGTTATGAACCGTTTTTCTGCCAAGACGGGGCCCTAGCGCTCGACGCCTTCAAGTCAGCCGCTCCCGACTTGGTGCTGCTCGACCTCATGCTGCCCGGAATGGATGGCATCGAAATTTGTGCACGCATCCGTGAAGAATCGGGCGTGCCCATCATCATGCTGACCGCGAAGAGCGATACAGCGGATGTCGTGAAGGGTCTCGAGAGCGGGGCGGACGACTACGTCGTCAAGCCCTTCAACCCCAAAGAGCTCGTAGCTCGAGTGCGCACTCGTTTGCGCCCCGCAAGCGATGCCGCCACGGGAACCCTTACGGTTGGCGATCTTGAGCTCGATGTCACGGGTCACGAAGTGCGTCGCGGAGACACCAAGATAAACCTCACCCCTCTCGAGTTCGAACTGCTACTCGCCCTGGCGATGAAGCCCGAGCAAGTGTTTACTCGCGAGATGCTCTTGGAGCAGGTCTGGGGTTACCACTACAAAGCCGACACTCGGCTCGTCAATGTGCACGTCCAGCGCCTGCGGGCGAAGGTCGAAGAAGATCCTGACAACCCAAAAATTGTGATGACGGTTCGCGGCGTGGGCTACCGCGCTGGTAGCAGCGCCTAACTTCTATGCGCGATTTCGACTGGCGCGGCTGGGGGCAGCGAGTTGCTGCACTGTGGCGCTCGTCGCTTCAATTGCGCACTGTCGCCATCACAGTGCTGCTGTCATCGGTGGTTGTCACGGTGATTGCTGGCTACATGTCGTTGAGCCTTGGCGCAAATCTTTTTGATGCAAGCCGCGAACAGCTCACTCGAACGTCAGCCAACGCCACTCTTGCGGGCCAGCAAGTTTTTGATGCGGCAGACGAAGGGCTCGGTCTCGAAGACCTCGACATTATGCTGCGCGAGGCAGCGGGTGTAATCGAGGGTGCGGCATCGAGCACTGGTGGAACGAGCTATGCCATTCTGCGCAGTCCTAATCAGGATGGCGCTCGGGTTCCATCGAACGTGCAATCTCAGGGTTTGGCCTCTGACGTTCTCATTTCTCCAGAGTTGCGAGAGACCGTCGCGGCCTCAACAGACAAGCGCACCTATTGGCAGTCGGTAGCGCTCGAGCAGTCAGCGGATGGCACAGTGCACCCGGGGCTCGTGGTGGGGTCGACTCTCGATATTCGTGGCGCGCAATACGAGCTTTACCTCGTCTACGACATCAGTGACACTCAAGACACCCTCGTTGTTGTGCAGCAAACGTTGGGCCTTGGCGGACTAGCGCTGCTGTCGCTCATTGGTGTCGTGACCTACGTCGTCGTGCGGTTGGTTGTTGGTCCCGTGAAATTGGCCGCGGAGACCAGCCAGCGACTGGCGGCCGGAGAGCTTGAAGTGCGCATTCCCGTGCAGGGGGACGACGTCATTGCGACGCTTGCTCGCTCATTCAACGGCATGGCCACGAGCATGCAACAGCAGATCACACGACTTGCGGCGCTTTCTCAAGTGCAACAGCGCTTCGTCTCGGATGTGTCGCACGAACTCCGAACACCGCTCACGACAATTCGACTTGCCGGCGACGTGCTCTACGACCAGCGCGAGAGCTTCCCTCCCGCAACCGCACGCACAGCCGAACTACTTCACACTCAGGTCGAGCGCTTCGAGCTCTTGCTCGCCGACCTGCTCGAAATGAGCCGCTACGATGCGGGCGCAGTAGACATGGAAACCGAGCCAACGAACCTTGTGCGGCTCGTGGAAGAAGCGATCGAAAGCCTCACGTCGCTGGCTGCCAGCAAGGGTTCAGAGCTGCGGCTCGTAGCGCCAGGTGGCTACTTTGAAGCGGATGTCGATCCCCGCCGCATCCGCCGCATCCTTCAAAATTTGATCAGCAACGCGATCGACCACGGCGAGGGGCTGCCCATTGTCGTCTGGGTCGACAGCGATCAAGATGCGGTGGCGATCGCTGTGCGCGACTACGGCGTAGGAATGACGGCTGCCGCTCTCGAGCGTGTGTTTGACCGTTTCTGGCGTGCTGACCCGTCGCGCCAGCGCACCACCGGCGGCACCGGGCTCGGGCTCGCGATCGCCCTCGAGGATGCCGTGTTGCATGCTGGCTGGCTTGAGGTGTGGTCCGACGGGGACAATGGTTCATGCTTCCGGCTCACGCTGCCGCGCACTCGAGGTATCGAATTGCGCGCCTCGCCGCTTGAACTTCCGCCGAATGACGACATCCCCAGTTTGGAGGCTTCTGATGACTAGATCACTGAAGCGTGCCAGCGCTCTCGTCATCGCACTTGCCGTCACGGTGCTGAGTGGATGTGTCAGCGTTCCGCTATCGGGCGAAGTTACTGCCGGGCCTCTCATTGACGAGCAGATTGACCCCAAATACGAAATCGTTGCCGAAGGCCCGATTGCGGGGTCGACTCAAGAGCAAATTTTGACCGACTTCATGAATGCGGTCCGGGCACCGACCCGCGACTATTCCGTTGCTCGAGAGTTTCTGACGCAGTCCATGAACGACGCGTGGAAACCCGCTGCGAGTGCAACGATTCGTGAGCGCGACAGGCTTCCGATAATTTCACCAGCACTCGACGAAGACACCCTCACCTATTCGTTCGCTGCCCAAGCGGTCATCGACGAACGCGGTGTGTACGCAGAGCTGCGCTCGCCGGCAACACAAACCCTTTCTTTTGGTTTCGAACTCGTCGATGGTGAGTGGCGAATTGCCACAGCTCCGCCCGGAATCGTGCTCTCCAGCAACGGTTTCGAAGTCAGCTTTGAGCAGCAAGTCTTGTACTACTTCGACCCCAGCTTCACCTACTTGATTCCGGATGTCCGCTGGTTCCCCGCGCGTCAAACCTCGCAGTCGCGCGCGATTCAAGCGTTGCTTGCGGGAGATGCGCCTTGGGTGCAGCAGGGCGTGGTTCTTACCGCCTTCCCGGCGTCGACGACGCTCGGAGCCAGCAGCAGCCTTACGGCGGGCCGAGCCGTTGTGGATCTCAGCGCTGAAGCACTTGCGGCGAACGCTGTAGCGCGGGAGCGCATGCGGCAGCAGCTCTCGGCGACGCTCCACACGCCGATCGTCGTGCTTACCGTCGACGGTCGTGAACTTCCCGACTCTAATTCCGGTCAGGGCTCCGCCATCATTGAACCAGGATCCGCCGGTCCGTTGGTGGTCGGCACCGGCACGCAGTTCGGTTTCAAGACCAGTGACGGCATTAGTGAAATCAACGACTTCAGTAGGGTGATTTCGGATGCCGCAGCCACCGCCGCGGTGTTGTCCGCCGATCGACTTTCGGTGGCGTACCTCTCAGGTGACGGTGTCGTCGCGTTTTCAACGGTCGGTGTTGAGCCGCGGTTGATTGATGACCGTCCAGGGCTTATCGCGCCTTCGCTTGACCCGTTCCGGTTTGTGTGGTCGGCGCAGCGGTCGAATGCGGCAAGTCTTTCGACGTTTGAAGTGGACGGGGTTGAGCATCCATTGCAAGCATCAATTCCGGCAGATTCGCAAATTGTGTCGTTGGATGTGTCGCGAGATGGCACGAGAGTATTGGTTTATCTCTCGACCCCCGCTGGGCCACAACTGCTCGTGTATGGCATTGTGCGACAAGAGGGCAACGTTCCCGTTCGTCTGGTTGAGCCGATTGTGCTGCCCGTCGAAGCAGGAACCCCGATCGCAGCAACGTGGGTAGGGTCAGGCACGGTGGCAACGCTCACGGGCGTTGAGGAGTCGGTTGCCGTTACCGCGTTCAATCTCGGCGGTCCCTCTGAAAGCTTGGGCTCGGTAACGGGAGCTGTGCAGCTCGTGAGCTCAGGAACGAACGTTGACGGGCTGCGTTTGCTCGCAGAGGGGGAAGTCTGGCGCCCTCAAGGAAGCCAGGAGTGGGTGCGGATCGGGCTCGACGCCTCCTTCCTCGCCGCGCAACAGTAGGAGTTATCCACCGCGAGGGCGCGAAGCGCTTGCGACCGCCACATCCTCCTCAGGCTGAGTGGATGATAATCGAGTCCCGAGACAACCCCTCCCGCGTGCGCTCGACCGCGTTGCGGCTCGCGCGCACCGTGGTCGGTGATGCGCTCCGAGACGCTTGGGCGCTCATTATGCCGGTGGACTGCGCGGGCTGTGACGCGCTCGACCGCGCACTGTGTATCGATTGCGCGGGCGCTCTGACCGCCGAGACGACGTTGCATTCCACCCCGCGTCATTTGCCGGTGTTTGCCGCGTTGCGTTACGAGGGGACTGTGCGTCGAATCGTGCTCGCCTTCAAGAATCAGCAGCGCACTGATCTTGCTCGCCCTCTCGCCCGATCTCTTATTCCCGCACTGCACGCCGCTCTGGTGCACGTGCGGGCTCAGGAGGAGCTGGCCGAGGGGCAAGCGGCAACAGCGGTTCAGATCGCGGCTGTGCCTTCCAGCCGCTCTGCTTTTCGGAGCCGGGGCTATCATCCTGTCGCGGTCGCTCTGAGAGCGGCGGGGGTTTACGAGTCGCGAGTGCTTCGGGTGGCGCGGGCAACGGGCTCACAAAAAACACTGAGCGCGACGGAGCGAGCGCGCAACGCTGAAGGCGCTTTTGTTGCGACACGCTGGTTAGGCGGCGCGCGGTTCATCGTGGTGGACGACGTTCTCACCACCGGGGCCACGATCGACGAGGCAACTAGGGCAATTGCCGAAGCCGGAGGAATCGTCATTGCCGCTGCAACCATCGGGTTCACTCCAAGAAGGCTTCCGGTTCGTGACTTTGTCAGCATCGAGGGCTAAGTTATGGAAAAGGGCGCGCACATAAAAACCGCCTCGCGAGGCGGCTGCGCATGATGGCTAGGAGGTCGCCGTGGAAATCACCGTCAACGGACGAAATGTAGGAGTCACGGATCGTTTCCGTGAGTACGCGATCGAAAAGTCCGAGAAGGTCGACCATCTTGCTGAGAAGGCGATCGCCTTCGAGATCAAGGTGAGCCGCCACCACGAAACCAAAGGGTCGAGTGGAGACGATCGTGTCGAGTTGACGTTGATTGGACCAGGTCCGCTTGTTCGAGCGGAATCTGCTGGTTCAGATAAGTATGTTGCCTTCGATCTGGCAATGGCTAAGCTCATCGAGCGAATCCGCCAGTCCCGCGATCGCAAGAAAGTTCATCGTGGACATCACCGCCCCACGTCCCTGCGAGAAGCAAGCGCTGTCGGATTCTCTGTAGTCGATATCACTCCCGCGAGTCCCGAGGTTATCGAGAGCGTTGCGACCGGTTCGGTCCCGACGCAGGCTGCGGAACCCGAGCCAGGCGACGACGACTATTCGCCCGTCGTTATCCGGCGCAAGGTCTTCCCGTCGAGTCACATGACGGTCGAAGAGGCTCTGGATCACATGGAATTGGTCGGTCACGACTTCTTCCTGTTCGTCGACAGCCAGACCGATCGCCCGAGCGTCGTCTACCGTCGAAAAGGTTGGGATTACGGTGTGATCAGCCTCGAAGAGCATGCCGAAGAAGCGGCACAGAGTGGCCGTTCACGCAAGCGGAAGGTCGTCAACGGCTAAGCACACCAAGTTTTTGGCTTGGAGTTGATACGATTACGAACCGGTAACGCGGCTGTGCGCTGATTGCATGCACCGCGTTACCGCGACGTAAGCGTCTCAAAGGCTGCGCTTCGTCGAGCTGTGCCAGCGTCGGACCCGTCCGACAAGAATTGGAGTATTCGGTGGCGAATGTTTTAGAACGCGCACTACGCGTAGGCGAGGGTCGACTTCTTCGACGCCTGAAGGGCTACGCGGAGGCCGTCAATCATCTAGAGGACGACTTCACAACCCTCACAGACGATGAGCTCAAGCACGAGACCACCGAGTTGCGGGAACGCTACGCGGCGGGGGAGTCGCTGGATGACCTTCTGCCCGAGGCATTTGCCGCTGTTCGAGAGGCAGCAAGCCGCACCCTCGGCATGCGTCACTTCGATGTCCAGCTCATGGGTGGCGCTGCACTTCATCTCGGCAACATTGCTGAGATGAAGACCGGTGAGGGAAAGACTCTCGTGGCGACTCTCGCCGCGTACCTCAACGCAATTGCGGCACAGGGCGTCCACGTGATCACGGTCAACGACTACCTCGCCAGTTACCAGTCGGAGCTCATGGGGCGCATCTTCCGCGCTCTAGGTATGACTACTGGTTGCATCGTCTCAGGCCAGTCTCCAGCGGAGCGCCGTGAGCAATATGCTGCAGACATTACGTATGGCACGAACAATGAATTCGGCTTCGACTACCTCCGCGACAATATGGCGTGGCAGGCAAGTGACATGGTTCAGCGTGGCCACTATTTCGCGGTTGTCGACGAGGTCGACTCGATCCTTATCGACGAGGCTCGCACCCCTCTCATCATCTCGGGTCCGTCGTCAGGCGAAGCGAACCGTTGGTTCAAGGAGTTCGCGAACCTCGCGAAGAAGCTCGATCCGGAGACGGATTTTGAGGTCGATGAGAAGAAGCGCACCGTCGGTGTTCTTGAGCCTGGTATCGAGAAGGTTGAAGATTATCTCGGTATCGACAACCTCTACGAGTCGGCCAATACCCCGCTGATTTCGTTCTTGAACAATTCAATCAAGGCCCGTGCCCTGTTCAAGAAAGACAAGGATTACGTCGTCATGAACGGCGAAGTGCTGATCGTCGATGAGCACACCGGCCGCATCCTGCAGGGTCGTCGCTACAACGAAGGTATTCACCAAGCGATCGAGGCTAAAGAGGGCGTCGCCGTCAAGGCTGAAAACCAGACGTTGGCGACCGTAACTCTGCAGAACTACTTCCGTCTCTACAGCAAGCTCTCCGGCATGACCGGTACTGCGGAGACCGAAGCGGCCGAATTCATGTCGACCTACAAACTGGGTGTCGTCGCGATTCCCACGAATAAGCCGATGCAGCGTATCGATCAGTCCGACTTGATCTACAAGAACGAACTCTCCAAGTTCGAGCAGGTCGTCGCAGACATCGCCAAGCGGCACGAGCTTGGACAGCCCGTGCTCGTCGGAACGACGAGCGTCGAGAAGAGCGAACTCCTCTCGCGAATGCTTGCAAAGAAGGGCGTCAAGCACGAGGTTCTCAACGCGAAGAACCATGCCCGCGAAGCAGCGATCGTCGCACAGGCCGGTCGCCTCGGCGCGGTCACGGTTGCCACGAATATGGCTGGCCGTGGAACAGACGTCATGCTGGGTGGTAACGCGGAGTTCTTGGCTGTTGCAGAAATGAACAGTCGCGGCCTTAACCCCACCGAGACTCCCGACGAGTACGAAGCCGCGTGGGACGAGGTCTTCACCAAGGTCAAGGAAGAAGTCTCCACCGAGGCCAAGAAGGTCACCGACGTTGGTGGTCTCTATGTGCTCGGTACCGAACGACACGAGTCGCGTCGAATCGACAACCAGCTCCGTGGTCGTTCCGGTCGTCAGGGTGACCCCGGAGAGAGCCGTTTCTACCTGTCGCTCCAAGACGACCTCATGCGTCTGTTCAATAGCGGTGCTGCTGAAGCCCTCATGGGACGTTCGTCGGTTCCGGATGATCTCGCGATCGAGTCGAAGGTTGTCAGCCGCGCTATCCGCAGTGCTCAGGCGCAAGTCGAATCACGCAACGCTGAGATTCGCAAAAACGTGCTCAAGTATGACGATGTGCTCAATCGTCAACGCGAGGCCATCTACAGCGACCGCCGTCACATCCTCGAGGGTGACGATCTGAAGGATCGCGTTCAGCGCTTCTTGAAAGACGTCACGACCGAAGTCGTTGAGGTGCATACAGCAGAAGGCAACTCAGAAGAGTGGGACTTCGAAGCCATGTGGACTGAGCTCAAGACGATGTACCCTGTGGGGATTTCTGTCGATGAGATCCTCACTGAGGCGGGAACGCGCGGCAAGATGACCCGCGCCTTCGTGGCATCAGAAGTTCACTCCGACGCCATGATTGCTTACGAACGTCGCGAGCAGCAACTCGGCGAACCCGCCATGCGCGAACTCGAACGACGCGTAGTTCTCAGCGTCATCGATCGCCGCTGGCGTGACCACCTCTACGAGATGGACTACTTGAAAGATGGCATCGGTCTGCGGGCGATGGCCCAGCGCGATCCTCTCGTCGAGTACCAGCGCGAAGGCTTTGCACTGTTCCAAAGCATGATGGGTCAAATTCGCGAAGAGACTGTTGGTTTCCTCTTCAACCTTGATGTTGAGGTCACCGGCGGCGGCGAGTCCACTACGGTTCAGGCACGTGGGCTTGACGGAGCGAATGCACCCTCTGCTCAGCTGAGCTATTCAGCGCCCAGCGCCGATGCCTCGGGTGCCGTTGAGGTTCGCAATGAGCGCGGTCAGGTCGAGCGTGGCGCAACGTCACGAGCCCAGCAGCGCCAAGCCCAGCCCGCTGCGCCTCAGCAGGCGCAGCCCGCCCAGGGTGGCGAGCGTGGGGCTTTCGGGCAACGCGCGGAGGGTGCGGCTCCAGAAGCCCCGCTCAACCGCTCACAGCGTCGCGCGCAGGACAAGCGAAAGAAGTAGCACTACCGAGGCTGGCGAGAGAAGCTGGCCCTGAATGACGGATGCCCCACTCGATTGCGAGTGGGGCATTCGTTTGAGGTGGCGCAGTAGCGGGTGGGCGCTACAGCACGTTGATGGCAGTAGCCCGCCAACGCTTGTCGAGGCCTTCAAGTCGGACGGCGACGGCACGCGTGCGGGCTCGTCCGCGCACGATGACCACGGCTTCGACGGCCCCGTCGCGCGGCTCGGTGATGCGCACTGACCCCATCGTGAAGCTGGGGCGCGTGATGGGCTGCCCTTTGGCGCGGCGGGCGCGCGCCGAAAGCACTACTCGCTTGAGGAGGTGTCGATAGACGTCGTCGGTGACCCACCGTGCGATTTGTTCGAGATCTCGAGCCCCGGCGAGTACCTCAACGACACAGCGGGTGAGGTTTTCTACGAGAGGCGTCGGGTCGGGCAGTTCGGCGCTGGGGGTGGGCTGATGGCCGAAGAATTCGTCGGGAACAAACCTCGGTCGAATGACCTTGGAGGGCAGGGTGCCGGTGCGCGGACGCGCCCGCTCGGGTATCTCGACACTTGGCAAGGAAGTGCGAAGGGGCTCGGTACTCATGATCTCCCGGGTAAAAGGTCAAGACGAAGATGTATACCCCCTTAAGGGGGTAGACAATACCTAAGCAGCAACTAGACCAGTTGTCCATGATTAATTTTCAAATGTGGATAACATTCCAAAACTTGCGGACGTGAGCGCTACCGTCAGCCCATGCGCTGGGACAAACTCTTTGACGACCTCGAAAGTCAGCTGGAGCGCGAAATTACGGCAGACGATCTCGAACTCGATGCCGAGGAGGAGCGGCTGCGCTTAGGGCGGTTGAGCCTGCGGGACCGCATCGAATCACTCCAAGCCAGAAGTGCCGCCGAGGCACCGCTCACGCTCGGGGTCACCTTCCGAACTGGCTTACGGCTGCGCGTACGGCCAGTGATCCTCGGTCGGGATTGGATGTCCGCAGATATTGTCGACGATTCAGGTCGCTCCGCTCAGTGCATTATTCCGTTCGCTGCAGTAGCTGGCGTATCGCTGGCCGCGAGCCAGATCACACCGAGTTTGGCGACGACGCCCGCAAGCGGGCATCCGAGTCTGTCTCAGCGACTCGGACTCAGTTACGTGCTTCGCGATCTGTGCCGGCGGCGTCGGGCAGTGACTCTCGTACTGGAATCGGGGGAGGTGCACGGAACAATCGATCGAGTGGGGCGAGACCACTTGGACCTCGCCGTGCACGAACGAGATCAAGTGAGGCGCGAAACTGCCGTGAGCGAATATCGCCTTGTGCCCTTCGCTGGGCTGGTTATTGTAAAGCCCTAACGTGCGCGGGCTTCGCCGAAGTTCACTTCGGTCACGGTAGCGAAATCGGCCTGGTTCCAGAGGCTCATGCGACGTGTTTCTTCGTACATTGCCTCGATGTAGGACTCGAGTACCGACTTCTCTATGCGCCAGTGGCCTTTGCTGCCGACCCTGATGGCGGGTAACTCGCCTGAGCGCACGAGGTCTAGAACTGCGTGTGGGGAGACGCTGAGCACTTCGGCAGTATCGGCGAGGGTGAGAAATCTCCCCAGCCCCTCTGCAGCATTGATCGCGTTCATGCATCGATTATGCTCGTGCGCGCCAGTTAATGGGGCTGGTGTGGATAACTCTCGCGCCACTTTCGGCCCGTATCCAACGATGGTGCCATGATCCAGTTCCGCCCTGTGAAGTGCCAAAAGTGAGCCGGCTAAGCGGCCGTGCCCAGTCTTCTGCTCGCGCACGCGCGTTCGCGCTCGACCCACGACTTGCCATCGGCATCGTGCTCGTCGTTGCATCCGTTGCGGGAGTGGTCTCACTCGTCGCCGCATCAGATGACTCCATCGAGGTCTATGCCGCCGCCTCGACACTCACCCCTGGCGATCGAGTAACTGATCGCGATCTGATCTTGCGAAACGTCAAACTCAACGAGTCGAGTGACCTTTACATCGTGCGCGGCGACCTGCCGAACGAAGGTTTCATCGCTACGCGCCCGATCGCCAAAGGGGAGCTGATTCCGACATCGTCACTTGGCAGCCATCAAGGAATCTCGCTGACAGCGGTCGTGATCGTGCCGCAGGGCAGTATTTCGGCAACGGTCGACACGGGAGCGTCGGTGGATGTCTGGGCCAGTGCCGAAGCAGACGACGGATCCTTCGCGGCGCCTGGCGTGATCATTGCGGGCGCGATCGTTCAGCGCGTTCTTGAAGAAGATTCGTTCGTGGCGTCATCCAGCGGTGGTGCGGTCGAAGTGCTCGTGCCGCGCTCGCGCGTTGCCCGATTGCTCGAGGCGATTGCTAACGGCAACATCATCTCTGTCATCCCGTCAAATCTTCCCGCGAGAGGCTGAAATGGCGACCATTGCGCTTGCCATGCCGCTTGCTCTCGAAGATGAATTTTCGTTCGACGCTCCACACCACGGTCACGAAATTGTGATGAGGGCGGTCAGCGCTCCCGAGCTGGCCTCGCGAATCGCCGGCGTTGGCGCTGATCTTGTGCTCGTTGCCGCCGAAGCCCGCTACCTCACCGATCGAGTCATTGCGGCGTGCGACAACGCAGGGACCCGTGTTGTCTGCATTTCCAGTAGCGAGCGAGAATCGCGTTACGCCGCTGATCTTGGGCTCTTCGACATCGTGGATGCCCAACAGGGCTGGACTGCTGTCAATGAATTGCTGGCCCAGCCCGATCTCACCGTGCCGGCGTCGTCAGATTCGGCGCGCACGCTCGGTCAAGTAATTGCGGTGTGGGGCCCAGGCGGAGCACCGGGTCGCACCTCCATCGCGGTGGCGGTTGCGGCGGAACTGGCCGCTCTCGGTCATCGGGTGGTTCTTGCTGATGTCGACACTCATGGCGCATCGGTCGCTCCAGCGCTGGGGATGCTCGACGAGGCGCCAGGTTTCGCGGCGGCGTGCAGGCTTGCTGGCAGTGACTCTCTCACGGTTGATGAGCTCGAGCGGATCGCGCAGCGTTATAACTCACCGCTGGGTGGTTTCTGGGTACTCACGGGCATTGGACGCCCTAGCCGATGGCCCGAGCTCTCGGCCGAGAGAGTTGGAACGACAATCGCGCAGTGCAGGCAGTGGGTCGACTTTACGGTCCTCGACACCAGTTCGAGCCTCGAAAACGATGAGGAGATCACGAGTGACTTGTTCGCCCCGCGCCGCAATGCTGCGGCGGTGACAGCGGTGAGGGCGGCCGATCACGTCATCGCTGTTGGATCCGCTGACCCCGTCGGGCTCTCTCGGTTCCTCCGAGCACACGTCGACCTGCTCGAAACCGTCACGACGCGCAGCATCAGCGTGGTGATGAACAAGATTCGCGTGAGCGCCAGCGGGCTTAACCCCCATGGTCAGGTGGCTCAGACACTTTCGCGCTTCGGAGGGATTGAGCATCCGATACTGGTGCCCCACGATCTTGCTGGTTTTGATGGTGCAGTGTTGAGCGGCACCACTCTTGCCGACGCTGCACCGCGATCACAGGCTCGTGCTGCCGTGCGAGATCTCGTGACGTCGCGGCTTGCGCCAGAAGCGGAGAGTGCTGAGCTGCGGCGGTCATTGTTTAGCAAGTTGTTGGCGCGCGGGTAATCTGGGGGAGTGTCGACACTTAGTGATCTAGTTCAGGAACAGGGTCGTTCGAGCGAAGCAGATATCGAATGGCTGCACATGCTCGTCGGAGACTGGCAGCTGCTCGCTGATCTTGCGTTCGCCGATATCGTCCTGTGGGTGCCCAGTGACGACGATCAGTTCGTTGCTGTCGCTCACGCTCGCCCCAGTAGTTCTGCGACGCTGTTCTATCGCGACTTCGTGGGGCAAAAAATCAAACCGGAGTGGCAGGCTCAAGTCACTGAAGCGTTTGAAACTTCCCGCATCGTCGACACGGCCGCGCCGGCCTGGTACGAGGAGACCCCCACAAGGGTGCGGGCTGTTCCAGTGCTTCGCAGGCTCACCGCAACAGGGAACGCTACGACAGAGATGCCCATCGCTGTCATTACACGTCATACGAATCTGGGCGACGCTCGCACGCCGTCTCGTCAGGAGCTCACGTTCAACGGGTGTGCCAACGACCTCTTTGCGATGATCGCGGCGGGTGACTTTCCTGACATGGGAGCTCCGGCAGCTCCGCGACGGGGCGCGCCTCGAGCATCCGACGGACTTATTCGACTCGATGTGGATGGGCTCGTCACGTTTGCCAGTCCTAACGCGCTCTCGGCGTTCAACCGCATTGGCTTCGCCGATGAACTCGAAGCCGAGTCTCTCGCCGATGTCACGACCACGTTGATCGCAGGGCAGCCCGAAGTGGACGAATCACTGCCGCTGGTAGTGACGGGCCGTGCTCCTTGGCGCACAGACATTGAGTCACGCGGGGTTACCGTGTCGTTGCGCGCGATTCCGATTCGAGACAGGGGCGAGCGCGTGGGCGCTATCGTGCTGTGCCGCGATGTCACGGAGGTGCGTCATCAGGAACGTGAACTGATCACGAAAGATGCCACCATCCGAGAGATTCATCACCGGGTGAAGAACAACCTCCAGACTGTCGCGTCGCTGCTGCGCATCCAGGCACGCCGGACTCACAGTGAAGTGGCGCGCGAAGCTCTAGGGCATGCGATGCGGCGGGTTGCGGCCATCGCGGTAGTCCACGACACGCTGTCAGAGGGATTGAACCAGAACGTTGACTTCGATGTGGTCTTCGACCGAGTGCTCAAACTGATCGCCGAAGTTGCGTCGAGTCACAACACGACCGTGCATCCCACATCCGTTGGCAGCTTTGGCGCCCTCCCTAGCGAATATGCGACGCCTCTCGCTCTTGCCCTGACCGAGCTCGTTACGAACGCGGTCGAACACGGTCTCGCCGGTCGAGCGGATGGCACAGTAGAAATCGACGCGCGCAGAACCGCCGATAAGTTGACAGTTCAGGTTCGCGACAACGGCGTTGGCCTGGGGGAGGGCAAAGTCGGCGAGGGGCTGGGGACGCAGATTGTGCGTACCCTCATCCAAGGCGAGTTGAGCGGAACCATCGATTGGCACACCCTGATGGGCAGCGGCACCGAAGTGACGATCGACATTCCGCTGACGTGGCTCACGCGCGCGAAGTAGCCTGAAAAGACGTGACGTCTTAGCGCCGTTGAAGTGTTATCGGCAGCGTATGGACTGCGCGTAGTGCGCAGTGGCGACGTTGTTTAGGACGCGCGGCGTGCTCGTGCGGCGCGGCGCTTGAGCGCGCGGCGCTCGTCTTCGCTAAGGCCACCCCAGACTCCGGAGTCTTGGTTGGTCTCAAGAGCGTACTGAAGGCACATCTCGGTGACGGAGCATCGACCGCAGACAGCTTTAGCCTTCTCGATCTGGTCCACGGCGGGGCCAGTGTTTCCTACCGGAAAGAAAAGCTCCGGGTCAGCAGTGAGGCATGCAGCGTTATCGCGCCAGTCCATGATGTTGCTCCTTACAGTGTGTCGCGTTGCTCGAGCGCACAAAAAAATACGCCTGATCGGCGTCGAGCATGAGAAAGTTTGTGGGTCTCGCTCGCAACACTGGGAGCCAGAAATCAACCTCAACTAGAATCGCATATCGACCAATGCAAAGCAATGGTTTTTCAGCGATTTAACGGGGAGCGAATGGTAGACGAACTTGTCCCAGAGCAAAAACCGCGCGCGCAGCATCCGCAAGTGGTGTTTCTCGCCGTGGTCATTTTTGTGGAGAGCGCGTTACTCTTCGCTGCTCTCGCCTACCTCGTCTTCGAACTTGGCAATGAGACTCCGCAGTCTTATCCGAGCGCTATCGCGTTGACCGTCTTGACAGCGATCGCGGCTCTCTGGGTCGCGTTTATCGGCATCAATGTCTTGCGGCATCAAGCATGGGTGAGGGGCGCTGCCGTCGTGTGGCAGATCTTGCAGTTGTCGGTGGCGATTGGGAGTTTCCAGGGTGTCTTCGCACGACAAGATGTGGGGTGGCTCTTGCTCACTCCCGCGGTGATTGTGCTCGTGCTGCTCTTCACTAAGCCGGTACTCGACGCAACCACGCGTCGGTAAAGCGCGTTGCCGGTCGACGAGCGCCAGCCGGCAACAGCCACTGGTGCTTAGTTGAGCCCGAGCTTTTTGCGTAGCGAGGCAACGTGGCCGGTCGCCTTGACTGCGTAGAGCGGGAGCGTGATCGCGCCGTGCTCATCGATCACGAAAGTGGAACGGATGACGCCAACGACCTTCTTGCCGTAGAGGTTCTTTTCTCCCCAAGCGCCATACGCTTCGTGTACTTCATGCTCCGGGTCGCTCAAGAGGGGGAAGGTCAATCCCTCTTGCTCGCGGAACTGGGAGAGCTTTTCGGGGGTGTCGCGCGAAACGCCGAGCACCGCGTAGCCCTCAGACTGCAGCGCGCCGAGCTGGTCGCGGAAGTCGCACGCCTGGGTTGTGCATCCAGGGGTCATCGCTGCTGGGTAGAAATATAGAATCACTTTCTTGCCCGAAAAGTCGCTCAGAGACACCAGATTTCCGTCCTGATCGGGCATTGTGAAGCCCGGTGCTGGAGTGCCGGCGGCAAGTCGTGTGGATTCCGTTGTCATTGTGCTCCTTAGTCGCTTTAACTCATGGTAACGTTGTTCCTCGGTTGCCCGAGTGGGTAGCCACAGCCACGCACCTCTAGCTCAATTGGCAGAGCAACTGACTCTTAATCAGTGGGTTCCCGGTTCAAGTCCGGGGGGGTGCACCACACCATATTCTTCTCTGCACTGTCGTGACGATGTGTGCCAGCCTCTCGCGCTGCCCGAGGCAGTTCGCGCGTCACCGTTAATTCCGTGCGAGCACCCTGCGGAGGACTACCACGCCCAGTCGACCTCGCCGGTTGCCTTGTCGCTGAGAGACCACAGACGGTCTCGCGCCGCCGCGTCGCGAGCGGTGCGAGGGATGGCGACTGCGCGATCGTTTTCGTCGATGTAGACGTCAGTTGATGGAGCGGGTTGTGTAGCGGCGCGAACATAAGTGGCTGCGAGCGATTCCGGCTCGGCGGCTGCGGCGTTCTTGGGGGCGTAGAGGGCCCTCAAGAGTGGAGGCTGGGTGGCGAGGCGAGCCTTGTCGAGTTTGACGGCCGGAACGCGAATGCACGTGACGCCGACGCTGGCGGGCACACGCTCGGCGAGGCTCACCGCAGTCATCACTTGCGCCAGTTTCGAGTGGTAGTAGGCCTGGGTCGGGCTGTACCAAGAACCGGATGACAGCTCGTCGAACCGGATTCGCAGCCACGGCATCGTCATAAGGCCCTTACTGGCGATGAACACAATGCGGGGTTGTGGGGCGCGCGCCAGGAGCGAACTGAGGCGCGCAGTGAGAGCGAACGGCCCGAGGTGGTTAGTTGCCCAGAAGAGCTCATGCCCTTCGTCGGTAAGCGTGACTGCTTTTTGGCCAAGATCAAAAACCGCAGCGTTGTTGATGAGCGCGTCGAGTGGCCCATGACTGGCTACGGCGGCAGCGGCATCCTCGACCGAGGTGAGTCGTGACAAATCGGCGTGAATCACGTGTACCTGCGGGGCGCCGCCGGTTGCTTGGTCAATGGTGGCCCGAGCACGCTCGGTGTCGCGGCACAAGGCCAGCACGGTGTGGCCCTCACGGGCAAGCTTCGCGGTGGCGCGCAGTCCTATGCCGGAATTGGCCCCGGTGATTGCGATGGTGCGTGAACTGGTCATCGTGCTCCGCTCTCTCACTTCACCTTACTGAGCGGTGCATTCTTAGCGCTACGGTCGTTGCCCTATCGCGAGTGCTTGTGACGAATCAGGGCAGCCAGGGCATCGGGTCCACGCGTGACTCGAAGACGTAGACCTCGAAGTGCAAGTGGGGGAAAGTTGAGTAACCGGTCGTTCCGACGAGGCCGAGGAAGTCGCCAGCGGAAACCCATTGACCGACCGCTACGCCCGTGGAGCCTTCAATCATGTGTGCGTAGAGCGTCTTCACTCCGCCACCGTGATCGATGATGACGTGGCGACCCCATCCGCCTCCGTAGGTGACGCTTTCGACCGTGCCCGCTGAGGCAGCGACGATTGCCGAGCCCTCTGCGGCCATGACGTCGATTCCACCGTGGAACTCTCCACCGTCGCGGTATCCGAAGCCATCATTAATAGGGCCGTTTGCGGGGAAGACGTCGAGAGAGCCCGTCGGGCCTGCGGCGGTGATGATCACTTGTTGCTGGACGCGTTCGACGTCAAAGGTGTCGCGGACGACAGGGGCTGCGGCGCTGGTTGCAGGGGAGGCAAAGGTTTGGATGTCGTCGTCGCTGTTGCCCGAACCTGCTTGCGGAGCGGGCTCGGGAGCTGCGGTCGCTATATAGACGGTGTCGTCAGCCTGAGGAATGATCGCCGCGGGTACGGTGCCGCCAATCAAGATCGCCGCAATGGCGAGCATGGTGATAGTTCTTTTCAACAGCGTTCCTCGGACTAGGTTCAGGGTTAGGTGGCTGCGATCTCTGGGCACCGTCGTGGATGGCCCTGCGCTCTGACGTAGTCGAGCGGCTGACGGGCGAGACTGGTGCGAATCGCAACGCACACGCCGAAACCGCTTCGATGCGGTCAGAAAGGCGTGCCGAGGTAAGAAAATACCGAAGTTTCCTGAGAACGGCTCTCAGGAAGCAACATTGTCGTCGGCAACGCCTATATCCTTTGGGTGCAAACGTTCTTAGTTCTCGATGGAGAGGAGTCCACATGGGCACCAGTTCGCGACCCATAATCGGGCTGACTTCGTACCTCGAGCAAGCACAGACCGGCGTCTGGGATCTCCCGGCCTCATTCTTGCCCAAGATCTATTTTGAAGCGGTGACGGATGCGGGCGGAATTGCCGTATTGCTGCCGCCACAGCCTGCCGATGCCGAAATCGCGGCGTCGATCATCCAGGGCCTTGACGGGCTCATTCTTACCGGTGGCAAAGACGTTGACCCGGCGCGCTATGGTCAAGAAGCGCACCCCACCACCGACGTTCCTCGCCGGGACCGCGACTCCTTTGAAGATGCGCTCCTGCGAGCCGCGATCGACGCCAACCTTCCCTTCTTGGGAATTTGCCGGGGAGCCCAAATGCTCAACGTGGTGCTCGGCGGCACGATCATCCAACACCTTCCCGACGTGATCGGCTCTGCACGCTACGGTGCCGGCGGCGGAACGTTCCTCGTGAACGACGTAGCCGTTGAGCCTGAATCCACGCTCTCTGCTCTTCTGGGCGGAGACTCGAGCGTCGCGGTCAAGTCGTATCACCATCAAGCGATCGATCGGGTCGCCGACGGTCTGGTCGTGTCAGGGCGTGCGGATGACGGCGTCATTCAAGCCGTTGAACTGCCCACTGTCGACTTTGGGGTTGCTGTGCAGTGGCATCCAGAAGAGGATGCGAAGTCAGATGCTCGCTTGTTCACTGGCGTTGTCGAGGCCGCAGCCCGCTATCGGGAACAGCGCCGCTCGCTGGCCAACTAGCTCTCGCTGGCCGACGTCGCGAGACAGCGATGCTTCGGCCGTAGGGCCGATCTGGTGTTCTTTGGTGATTAGTCGTCGATAGCGTCGTACGACTCGTCGGCGTCTTTGATTACGGTGCCGACGGCGATTGCTACCGCGAGGCCCCAGCTGATCCACATCAGGATGAGTCGCCAGTCTCGCGGGCCTTGGCGGGTCGCTTGGAATGTGCCCCAGCCGCCAGCGATCGCGCTGAGGAGGGTTCCGTTGAACAAAAACTTGCGCATCTATTTCCTCCGAGGTTGTTGCTTCAACGCTACCTGTTGTCGCTGGTCGCGACCAGACACAGGCTATTTAACGCGGTGAGCGCTGGAGATCGCCTGTGAAACTGACCGATTGGACAGTTCTGACCGATCGGTCAGTTAGGCTAAAGCTGTGTCCAGTCATGAAGAACTCCAACGCATCGCGCTCGCCGAATTCGCGGCAGCCGGGTACACCGGTACTTCCATTCAGCGCATCGCCGAGCTTGCTGGCCTCTCGAAATCGAGCGTGCTGTACCACTTCACCTCCAAAGAGGCTCTCCTCGAAGCGGCCGTTGCTCCCTCGATTGACCGCCTTGAAGCCCTCATGGCGGAGCTCGAAAAGCGCGGTCTGTCGTCAACGCACCGAACCGCTTTCCTAGAAGAGTTCGTAGATTTTCTCTTCGACTGTCGCCAAGAGGTTCATATGTTCATTAACCAAGGCCCCTCCCTCGTAGAGGTCCCTGTGATCGAGCGCGCCAACAATACTGTGCGTCGCTTGGCCGAGTTTTTTGCATCGACCACCGCAAACCCGCACGACAAAATGCGCTTCGGAATCGCCCTCGGTGGCTCCGCCTACATGCTGTACACCGCAGATAACCTCTCGCTTCCCCTCGAATCCGACGCCGAGACCAAGCAAGCCCTCATCGCCATCATGAGTGAGTTGCTCGCTCCGGTGCGCGACCACTAACGACTACGCGCTGAACTCACCCCTCAGCGCCGCTAACCAGAACCGGAGAACCCGTGGCCACCCTTCTTTACCGACTTGGACGTTTCTCGTTTAGACGGCCCTGGCGCGTCATCCTTGTCTGGCTCATCCTGATTGGCGGCACGCTGGGCGCGGGCATCGCCTTAGGCGGCGAAACTCAGGAGTCTTTCGAGATTCCCGGCACCGAGTCGCAAGCGGCGCTTGATCGGCTCGAGGCAGTGTTCCCCTCGGTCGCCGGCGCTTCCGCGACGACCGTGATTGTCGCCGAAGACGGATCTCGCATTGAAAGTTCCGAAGCGGTGATCGAACGCGTCACGTCGGTAATCTCCCGCATCGACGGCATCGACTCCGCCGTGAGCCCATTCAGCGAATACGCGGGCAAAGCGATCTCTGACGACCACAGCATGGCAATTATCCGCGTGCAGTTCGACGGCGTCGCAACAGATGTGACTGAGTCAACGCTGGAGCAGCTCGTCGCCACGGCAGACATCGGTGAGGATGCCGGACTGCGGATCGAATTCGGTGGTCAGGTATTCCAAGACAACTCGTTCGGAATCACGGTGACCGAAGTCATCGGTGTCGCGTTTGCGGGCCTCGTGCTCGTCATCACTTTTGGCTCGTTGCTTGCGGCAGGAATGCCTTTGCTGAGCGCGCTTCTCGGCGTGGGAATCGTCATGGGGCTCATCACCACGCTCTCAGCCTTCACGACCGTATCGAGCTCCGCTCCACTATTGGCGCTCATGATCGGCCTGGCGGTCGGGATCGACTACGCCCTGTTTATCGTGTCGCGACATCGAGCCCAACTGGCGCAGGGTGAAGAGCCAGAAGAGTCAGCAGCAATGGCCGTCGGCACAGCTGGTAGCGCTGTGGTGTTTGCTGGCGTTACCGTCATCATCGCTCTTCTCGGACTTCTCGTGGTGGGCATCCCGTTCCTGAGTGTCATGGGAATCGGTGCTGCCGTTGCTGTGCTGATCGCGATGGGCGTTGCAACAACCCTGCTGCCGGCGCTGCTCGGCTTGGCAGGGTCACGCTTGATCCCTCAGGCAGGGTCGCGGGCTCACCGCCGCTTCACGGCATCCGCAAATGACAGTAAGACCATGGGCGCCCGCTGGGTGCGTGGTGTCACTCGTCATCCCTGGCTGGCAACACTCGGTGTCGTCGCGATTCTGGGAACGCTGGCCATTCCCGCTGCCAGTCTGCAGCTGAGCTTGCCCGATGGTGGTTCCGAGCCAGAAGGGTCGACCCAGCGTGAAGCCTACGACCTCGTGACGGACGGCTTCGGCTCTGGCTACAACGGCCCTCTCGTCGTAGCGCTCGACATCACTCAGACCATCGAGATTCAGGAAGATCTCGAGTCGATTGCCGCGGACCTCGACAAGCTCGACGATGTTGATTTTGTGTCGCAGGGGTTCCCGGATGAGGGCCTCGATACGGCGATCATTCAAGTGACCCCATCGAGTAGTCCCGACTCAGAAGAGACCAAAGCGCTCGTGCAGACCATTCGTGATCTCGCACCGCAAATCGAAAGCAAGTACGACATCCCGATCTTTGTGACCGGCACTACGGCAATCGGTATCGATATCTCGAACCGGCTGAGCGACGCGTTAGTGCCTTTCGGGGTGATTGTCGTCGGGCTGTCGATTTTGCTGCTGATGATGGTCTTCCGTTCCGTGCTCGTGCCGATCAAGGCCGCTGCAGGGTTCTTGCTCTCCGTGGTTGCCTCGTTCGGAGTCGTCGTTGCGGTGTTCCAGTGGGGCTGGCTTGGTGACATCATCGGCGTCGAGAATCCCGGGCCGATCCTGAGCTTCATGCCTATCCTTCTCATGGCAGTGCTTTTTGGGCTGGCGATGGACTACGAAGTGTTCCTCGTGTCGGGGATGCGTGAAGAGTTCGTGAAGACCGGCGATGCCGCAGCATCCATTCGCCACGGCTTCGCGAGTAGCGCACGCGTCGTTACGGCGGCCGCGCTCATCATGTTCTTCGTCTTCTTCGCCTTTGTGCCAGAGGGCAGCGGCACTATTAAACCGATCGCGCTTGGACTCGCCGTGGGTATCGCCTTCGACGCGTTCCTCGTGCGGATGACGCTGGTGCCCGCTCTCATGGCGCTCTTCGGGCGCTCGGCATGGTGGCTGCCCGCTTGGCTCAGCCGTCTGCTCCCCAACGTAGACATTGAGGGCGAGCAATTGCGAGAACACCGTGATGAGCTCAATTGGGCTGGATCGCAAACCACTTTCGCGATGAGTTGCGAATATCTCGTTGCGGGCGATTCGCAGCACCGCCTCGGCCCCATCTCGTTGGCCGTGCCTACCGGGTCGCTCATCGTGGCCGCGGGGGACCGTCACGACCGGCGCATCATGGGAGCAACGCTTTCTGGGGCGCTTCCTCCGCTCTCCGGAATGGTTCAAGTAGCGGGTTACCCTCTACCGTCGCACGCGGATCAGGTGCGAACGTCGGTTGCGCTGTCAGAGTTGGCCGGAACCCCTTACGGTGACGGAGAGTTGCCGCTCGGAGCGATGCTGCGCGAGCGGCTCGAAATGACGCAGCCCTGGCAGCGAAGCTTGCGCACTCGAGCAAGCGTGCGTGATTGGATTGCCAGAGTAAATGCTGCGCTGTCTGAAGTGACGGCTAGGCGTACTGTGCCGATCACCGAGACCACCAATGTGAACGCCCTCCCGCAACTGGAGCGCGCCGTTGCCCTTGCCGCGGTGGGGCTGGCGGAGGGCACCTCCATTGTGTTCTTCGATCGCTTCGACAATTTCGAGTCAGAAGAAGACGAAGCGGCGTGCCTTACGGCGATCGGTCGCCTCGCTGACCCGATGACCACGATCCTCTTTGGCACCGGCACTTCGGTCGCCGTCGCCGCAGCAATTGATCGCGAGGAACGAAACGTGATCGTCGTCGACCTCTATTTGCTCGCACCGGAAGGACTGCTTCGATGAGCACCTCATACCCCAACGCGCTACCGAAACGTGGGTGGCTAAAAATTGCCGGGCTGGCCGCAGTTGTTCTTGTTCCCTTGGCCTTCACCGGTTTGTTCGTGGCTGCGATCGGCACAGGCGACAGTGCGATCGACAATATTCCTGTGGCCCTCGTCAATAACGACGAACTGCAAACCACGACGACGGCTGACGGCGAAGATCAGGTTGTCTTCGCGGGACGACAATTGGTGACCGAACTCACCGGTGCCGACGGCTTCGACTGGACCATCACCAACTCTGCGGACGCCAACGATGCTCTCGCTCGCGGTGATGTGTACGCGATTCTCACGGTTCCTGCCGAGTTCTCTGAGTCAATCCTGTCGCTCTCCACTGACGAGCCCACTCAAGCTCAGATCTCGATTCGCACCGATGACTCGCATAGCTACCTCACTGGTTCTGTTGCCCAAGTCGTTGGCCAATCCATGACGGACACGTTCGGGCGGGCCGTCACTTCGCAATATCTTGACGGCATTTACGCCAGCATCGGCGAGCTCGGAGGCGCGCTTTCCACGGCAGCGGATGGCGCATCTGACCTTTCTGATGGAGCCAAAGAACTCTCGACCGGGCTCGGCACCTATACCGGCGGCGTCGACTCCCTAGCGTCGGGACTTCGCGACCTCAACTACGGCGCTGGCGGCCTCTCGGAGCTCTCGAGCGGAGTTGGCCAATACACCTCAAGCGTCTCGCAGCTCGCCTCGACTCTGGCTTCGATCAATCCCGCCATCCAAGCTCAGCTGACTGACCCACAACTCAAAGGCACGCTTCAAGCCGTTGTCGATGGGCTCAATCAGGCGTCCGCAGGTGGCTCGACGCTCACGTCACAGACAGCGGATGCTGTCGGCGGCATCCAGTACGGAATTTCCCAGAGTGCATCGGGGGCAACCCAGCTCTCCGAGGGCTCCGCAGTGCTTGCCGCAGGAGCTACGGGACTCGCGAGCGGGGCGAACTCGCTCGCCGAGGGATTGGCTGAGGGCGCAGCTCAAGTTCCGTCCGCCGATGACGCTGCGGCATCGGACTCTCCTGCAGACATCGTTTCTGAGCCCATCACGCTCTCGGTGAGCACAGACAATGAAGTAACAGAACCCGCGCAAGCGATCGCCACGTTCTTCATCCCCTTAGGGCTGTGGTTAGGGGCGCTCGCCGTGTTCCTCGTGTTGACCCTGCCGTCGCACCGTTCGTTATCGTCGACGGCTAGTGACGCACGAATTGTCGCCGCGACACTCGTTCGGGCATCCGTGCTGACTGTCATCCAAGCGATATTGCTCGTTCTCCTGCTGCACGTAGGGGTGGGAGTGGAGTGGGCGTTGGCGCCAGCAACGGCAGGCTTCGCTCTGCTCACGGCGCTCGCTTTCGCGGCGTTTCACTACTTTCTCACGGCCGCGCTCGGTCGGGGCGGACTCGTGATTTCGTTGTTCTTGCTCGCGATTCAGCTGACGTCAACTGGCGGGGTGTATCCGATTGAAGCTCTCGCCGCGCCGTTCCAAGCAGTTAGCCCATTCTTGCCACTGACCTACGCCGTCGAGGGAATGTATTCAATTCTGTCGGGTGGTAGTCCGCAGTCAGCGATCACCGCTGCCTTCGCGCTGCTCGGCTTGGGCCTCGTGAGCGTGGCGCTGTCGGTGCTCGTGGTTCGGCGAATACGCAAATCGGCCGCGTCAGGAGCGATCCTGGCCGCGGCCGATTCGAGACCGCTGTAGCCCAGCGGTGGTAGTGCTCAGAGGTGTGCCTAGCTGAAGAGGCCTTCACGGATGGTCTCGCGAAGCTCGACTAGTTCTGGGTAGTCCTCGAAAAAGCGAAGCTTCTCGTCGACAATCCGGTCTCCGGTGGGCAGCTCGTCAGCAAGCACCCATTCGGCGAATACTTCGGCGGCGTCTTCGCTAGGAATGGTCGCGGCGTAATCGGTGACGAACTCGTCGGGGCTGTAGCGCTCTTCTTTGTCAGCTTCGGTTTCGGCGTTGAATTCGTCGAGGAGGTAGCCAGGCCAGAACTCGGAGTAGAACGCATAGAGGTAGGAGTCGTCGAAGGGGCAACCGTCTGATTCTGCGTAGACGGGGCACTCAGCAACCGTGGATTCGTCCTTCGGGATCTGGTCTTCGCGCAGGGTGAGAAGGTGAGCGAACTCGTGGATCATGGTGCGGTCGAGCACGTCCGGTGAGACAGAGCCGCTCGTGTCGAGCGCGAGATAGGTCTCGCCTTCAGCGACACCGTTGGGCTGCATGGCACCGTCTGTTCCGCCGGACTTGTCGGCGTCGATCGCGACGAACATCGTGATTTCCGGGTGGAGCTCTGCGGGGAAGAGCTCGTTAAAACGATCCCAGACGGCCAGTTGCTCGGCTGGGGCATCGCCGATCAGCTCGTCGCCCTCGACGGGGTACGTGCCGAGAACGAACAGTGTGTCGTCGTTAACCGCTTCGAGGTCGATTGTTGCTGCGGCATCCGGTTCGACCACTTCTTCAGTGTCGGTGGAGGCGCAGCCGCTCAGAGTCACAGCAACGAGTGTTGCTGCGCTCATCACGAGAGTGGCGGTGGACTTGCGGGAGAGGGAGATCATCACAAGGGAATCTTTCGCTTCGGGTAATGTGACGAACGAGGGAACGTTCGCTGTAGCCCGCGCGGTGGCGGGCGAAACTGAGCATAGTGGGCGATAGCCGAGATGAGGGCCACATCGTTTTCATTCTTGGCATCGAAATGGAACATTTTGGTAACGCAATCCACAGGTGCCCTCAATCGTGCGCTGGTAACGTAGCTCCATGATGGAAACTCACAAGAATTCTTCTCCTTCCGAGTACGATTTCGTCGTCGTTTCCAACCGCCTTCCTGTCGACTGCACAGTCGAAGCCGATGGTTCTCTGACGTGGAAACGTTCTCCAGGCGGGCTTGTCACGGCCCTAGAACCCGTGATGAAAGCGGCGGATGGCGCATGGGTCGGCTGGGCCGGTCGCCCCGATCTGGAGGTCGAACCGTTTGAGAGTGACGGCATCCACATCGTTCCGGTCGCTCTGAGCTCTCAAGACATCGAGGAATACTATGAGGGCTTCAGCAACGACACTCTGTGGCCGCTCTATCACGACGTTATAGCGCCTCCGGCATATCATCGCGAGTGGTGGGACGACTACGTTTCCGTCAACCAACGTTTTGCGGATGCCTCAGCGGCAATCAGCGCTGAAGGTGCCGTGGTGTGGGTGCAGGATTACCAACTTCAGCTCGTGCCGCGCATGCTCCGAGAGCAGCGTCCCGATTTGACGATCGGTTTCTTCAATCACATTCCTTTTCCGCCATACGGCATTTTTTCGCAGTTGCCGTGGCGTACTCAAATCATCGAGGGGATGCTCGGCGCCGATGTCGTGGGCTTCCAGCGATCGTCTGATGCCTCGAATTTCTCGTCGGCGGTTCGCCGGCTGACGAACCACCCCACGAAGAATCCCGCCATCGAGGTCACGATTGATGGCCAGCCGACGCGTCGCGTTGTCGCGAAGGCGTTCCCGATTTCGATTGACTCTCGCAGCTTTGAAGAGCTGGCTCGCGATCCTGCGATCCAGTTGCGCGCGAAAGAGATCCGCAAGGGACTTGGTAACCCCAAGACGATCATGCTGGGCGTTGACCGCCTCGACTACACGAAGGGCATCCGCCACCGTTTGAAGGCATATGGCGAGCTCTTGCGCGATGGATCGATTGAGGTCGGCGACGTCGCTCTCATTCAGGTCGCCAGCCCGAGCCGCGGTCGTGTTGAGGCCTACATGCATCTTCGCGACGAGATTGAACTGACGGTGGGTCGTATCAATGGCGATTACAGCACGCTGAGCCACTCGCCGATCAACTATTTGCATCAGGGCTTTCCGCGTGAAGAGATGGTGGCGCTCTATCTGGCATCAGACGTCTTGCTTGTCACCGCGCTTCGTGACGGGATGAACCTGGTGGCCAAGGAATACGCGGCTAGTCGTTTCGATAACGACGGGGTGCTTATCCTGAGCGAGTTTGCTGGCGCGTCGGAGGAGATGCGCAAGGCGTTGCTCATCAATCCGCATGACATCGATGGGTTGAAAGAGGCCATGATGAAAGCGATTGACATGCCCAAGGCTGACCGGGCGGCCAGAATGCGTTCTTTGCGCAAGCGTGTTCTTGAGCACGATGTGGCCCGCTGGTCGAATGCCTTCCTGAAGAATTTGGCGGCGACGCGCTCAGATCGTCATCGTCGCATCGCCCCGCTCGAAATGGCCGAAGAGGTCGAGTGGACGATCGAACGAAAGCGAGTACGCAAGCCGTGATTTATTCGACTGCCTCCGAGATTGAGGCGGCCATTGAGCAACTCGTTACCGCGGACACTCTGCTGATAGCTCTCGACTTCGATGGCACTTTGGCGCCGGAGGTCGATGATCCGCTCGAGGCGCGTGCCATTCCGGCTGCCCAAGAGCAGTTGTTGCGCATGCTCGACTTCGCCGACACTCGGGTTGCCCTCGTGTCGGGTCGTGCTCTGGACAGCCTTGAGCATGTCGCGCACCTCGGGGACCGCGTGCTCTTCGGCGGATCGCACGGGCTGGAATACCGTCTTGACGAGGGCGACTCTCCGTTGCCGATGAGCGCCGAGAACACTGCGGCGCTCGAACGTCTCGATGCCCTTATGCACGAGCTTGCCGATAGCGCCGAGGGCGCGTGGGTAGAGCTGAAGCCTGCCGGTCGTGCGCTGCACGTGCGCATGACGAGCGCCGAGGATGCCGAGCGCCTGACTCGCGAGGCAGTTACCCGAACGGAGACAGAGATTCCGGGCCTCACGACGCGCTTTGGCAAGAACATTGTGGAGTTCGCCATCCACGATGCCGACAAGGGTGACGCGATCAAACGGCTGCGCGACTACACACGTGCGGATGCTGTTTTTTTCGCCGGCGATGACACCACTGATGAAGATGCGATCGTGGTTCTTGGTCCAAATGATCTTGGTGTGCGAGTGGGCGACGCTCCGTCAGCGGCACAATTACGGGTAGCGGGAACGACCGAAATCGCACAAATTCTGGCGATTCTGGCCGATCGTCGAGAAGCCGTGGTATCCGCGCGGACAAACTGACGCACCTCAACGCCCTAAACTCGAAGCATGTCTGAGAGTGAGTCGATTGATATCAAGCCACGTTCCCGCACCGTAACGGACGGGATCGAAGCCACGACGTCGCGCGGAATGCTTCGCGCCGTGGGCATGGGAGATGCTGACTGGGAGAAGCCCCAGATCGGTATTGCCAGCTCATGGAACGAGATTACGCCGTGCAATCTTTCGCTCGACCGCCTCGCGCAGGCAGCGAAAGAGGGCGTGCACGCCGGTGGGGGATACCCACTGCAATTCGGCACGATCAGCGTCTCCGACGGCATCTCGATGGGCCACGAGGGAATGCACTTCTCGCTCGTCAGCCGCGAGGTCATTGCTGACTCGGTTGAGGTCGTCATGGAAGCCGAGCGCCTCGACGGTTCCGTCACGCTTGCCGGTTGCGACAAGTCGCTCCCCGGAATGCTTATGGCAGCAGCCCGCCTCAACCTCTCCTCGGTGTTCCTCTACGCCGGTTCGATCGCTCCTGGCTGGGTCAAGCTCAGCGACGGTACCGAAAAAGACATCACAATCATTGACTCCTTCGAAGCGGTCGGCGCAGTCAAGGCTGGCCGGATGACCGAAGCTGACGCTAAGCGCATTGAGTGCGCCTTCGCCCCCGGGGAAGGCGCGTGTGGCGGTATGTACACAGCCAACACGATGGCAAGTGTCGCGGAAGCCCTGGGTATGAGCCTTCCCGGCTCCGCAAGCCCCGCATCCGCCGACCGTCGTCGCGACTACTTCGCGCACCGTTCGGGCGAAGCCGTCGTCAATTTGCTGCGCAAGGGCATCACCTCGCGCGACATCATGACCAAGAAGGCCTTCGAGAACGCGATCACGGTCGCGATGGCTCTGGGTGGTTCCACCAACGTCGTGCTGCACATTTTGGCTATCGCCAACGAGGCCGAAGTCGACATCACGCTTGACGACTTCAACCGCATCGGTGACAAAGTTCCGCACTTGGCAGACCTCAAGCCCTTTGGCCAGTACGTCATGAACGATGTTGACCGTCACGGCGGGCTCCCCGTGCTCATGAAGGCTCTTATGGAAGAGGGGCTCATCCACGGCGACGCGCTCACGGTTACCGGCAAGACGGTGGCGGAAAACCTCGCCGAGATGGATATCGATCCTCTCGACGGCACGGTCTTGCGCACCTTTGATAACCCCATCCACCCCACCGGCGGGCTCACCATTTTGAGTGGTTCTTTGGCTCCCGAGGGTGCCGTGGTGAAGACTGCAGGCTTCGACCGCTCCGAGTTCGAAGGCCCAGCACGGGTCTTCGAGCGTGAGCGTGAAGCTCTGGATGCGCTCACCGCTGGCACGATTCAGGCCGGCTCGGTTGTCGTGATCCGCTACGAGGGCCCCAAGGGCGGTCCCGGTATGCGCGAGATGCTGGCGATCACGGCGGCCATTAAGGGCGCTGGACTCGGAAAAGATGTACTACTCTTAACAGACGGACGATTCTCAGGCGGCACAACCGGACTGTGCATCGGCCACATAGCTCCCGAAGCAGTAGACGCAGGTCCTATTGCCTTCGTGCGCGATGGTGATCTGATACGGGTCGATATCGCAGCTCGCTCGCTCGACTTACTTGTCGACTCCGCTGAGCTCGAAGCTCGCCGAAAAGGCTGGGCCCCCCTCCCTCCGCG
>Ga0209344_10001373_pt1 | contig 32050 bp, 27 predicted proteins | sample Cruoilmetagenom6_FD_187293 | JGI IMG/M metagenome (GOLD analysis project Ga0209344, IMG submission 187293) | Oil polluted marine microbial communities from Coal Oil Point, Santa Barbara, California, USA - Santa Barbara Oil Seep Sample 6 (SPAdes)... | ecosystem: Environmental > Aquatic > Marine...
TTAAAGCCGCCAAATCAGAGCGCAACGATCTCATTAAGGCAGTTGACAAGGCCCAATCAGAAGTTAAAGCCGCCAAATCAGAGCGCAACGATCTCATTATGGCACGTGACAAGGCCCAATCAGAAGTTAAAGCCGCCAAATCAGAGCGCAACGATCTCATTATGGCGCGTGACAAGGCCCAATTGGAAGTTAAAGCCGCAATGTCTGACCGAAACGAATTGCTGACAAAACAGCATGATTTGGAGAGCAAACTGGAAGAACTTCAATTAGCCTCCAACAGACAGGCCGCAGAATTTGATGATAAAGTGAGAAGGTTGGAGAAAAATATAGAAGATTCCTATTTATTAAAAAACATTTTTTCACGGCTCAGACATGCTCTATTAAAGTCATTTATTGGCTTTCTGCCCTTCAAAAATAAAGGTTATATTGTGCCAGCGTTCGCAAACCGTACTTCTTTTATCATAAGCAATATTCGCGCATTTTTAGTACATAATGGGTTGTCGGGTGGAATAAAGCGATTATATGTCCTTGGCAGGCGCGGTGAATTGTACACAAAGATTAAACGTGTTTTATTCGGGCAGACTTCACATGTTATCAGTAATGTTCTTCCATTTTCTCCGGAAGCCTATTTATTTCACCATCATACGAAAATAATCAATTGGGCAGCTGAAAACAAGCGACCAGTGACTGTCGTAATTCCCAGTTATCGGGACGCAGTCTACCTTAAGAATTGTGTCGATAGTATTTTTCAGAATGACAATTTGATCGTGCCAAATGTCATAATATCTGATGACAATTCAGCTGATCCCGATCATCAAGCTGCTTTGGAGGAGCTGGAAGCAAGGTACAGTCCGCGACTAAAAGTCATTTTTGGAAAAAAGAACCTCGGATTTGCAAAGAATGCCAATCGGGGGCTGAACGCGGCGCCGAAGGACCATGACCTTGTGCTTCTAAATTCCGACACGATTGTTGAACCGACTTGGTTGGAAAGCCTTCAATTTGCAGCAAATACAGACGAAAACTGCGGAATAGCTTGTGCAAAGCTGGTTTACCCCAATAGACAAATCCAGTTTGCTGGTGGCATTCGGAACTTTAATTCGCCGGATTGGTTTACACATTTCTATCAAATGGAAGACCAGCACTACATGCCAAGTATGGAGTCGGCATATGTTCTTTTCGCCACCGGCGCTTGCATTTATATCAAGCAGGAAACTAGAAAGAAATTGGGCTTGCTTGATCCTTCATACCCAATGGCATTTGAAGATGTTGATTATTCTATATCGATTTGGAAAGCCGGATTGCGGGTTGTTTTTACGCCATTTGCTCAGATCGTTCATCTTGAAAGTCCAACGAGAGGTCGAAAAGTTGGTTCGAGAGAATCCGAGTCGAAGCGTTATTTTTGGGAAAAGAACTCGAGCTTTTTCCGCAGGGATATTGGTGCGGGGAATGGTTTCAAAGGCCGTGTGATTTACGTGACGCAGGATGTTGGTGTTGGAGGCGGTCACCGGGTGATCTTCCGTCATCTCGAAGTTCTAGTGGAAGCTGGTTTCAAAGTTGAACTATGGAATCTTGCGGGACGTCCAAACTGGTATGATCTTGATTCCCGTATAGAGGTGCGAGTGTTTGATGACTATGACGCCCTAACCACTGAGCTTGAACCTTTGGCTGCCATCAAAGTTGCTACGTGGTGGGAAACAGCCAAGCCTGTATGGTTGGCTTCGATCAATAATGGCCTTCCGGTTCACCATGTGCAGGATATTGAAAGTTCGTATTATGCAAATGATGTGGAAACAGCCAAAAAGGCGCTTGCAGCGTATCGTCCAGAATTCAATTTCACGGCAAACACAGAATGGATAAAGCAGGATCTTGCCGATCGTTTCAAATTGCATGCGGTAAATATTGGTTTGGGTTACGATTCAAACGTTTTTAACGACGAGCAGCGGGTCGCGAATGATGACGTAACAATTCTCGTCGCTGCCCGCGGGGAACCGATAAAAGATTTTGCATACGCAAAAGAAATACTGAAAAGAATAATCGCTCGGAAAAATGAACTTGGCGGCCGCCGCGTTAAAATAGTGGCTTTCGGCCTAGAGTCGCATCTTGTTCGAGGGATTCGCGGAGTCAAATTTCATCTCAAGCCCTCCGATTCTGAATTGGCGGCTCTCTATCGCTCGGCAACAATATTTTTATCAACTTCAATACACGAAGGATTTTGTTTGCCGCCACTAGAAGCCATGGCGTCGGGCGCGGTAACAGCGATGACCGATGCTTTTGGTAACCGAGAGTATCTGAAAAAGGACAAGAACTGTATATTTTTAGAGCGCGATGACCCAAATGGAAGCGCGGACAAGATCATTGAATTCCTCAATGATGGTGCTCGGTTTGAAAAAACTCGTAAGGAAGGAATGAATACCTGCAAATACTACACTTGGGATCGTACAGATCAGCGGTTGCGTGATGTGTATGAGTACATGGTTGCAAATCCAGAGTTCGGTGTTTCAGTGCGGGATGGATTTCTCAAGTGAATTTTGATTTTCATCGCGGGAGAGTTTTCTCGCTTCGATATCATATGATTGCAAGAGTTGACATAGATCGCTACAGAGCTTGATCGGGTTTGGTGAATCTAAAAAGAAACCAAAGTGAATCCAGAAAGCAAAGAATGAAAACCGTACGTAATCATGTGCAACTCACGCTCGATCTTGTTCGCCGCGATGTAATCGGGCGCTATCGGGGCTCTGCTCTGGGGGTGCTGTGGTCGCTTCTCACGCCGCTCTTCATGCTGGCCGTCTATACTTTTGTTTTCGGAACAGTGTTTAAGGCACGCTGGGCGGGGCAGGGCGATGACGCTTCGATTGCGGAGTTTGCCATCTTGTTATTTTCAGGCCTGATAGTATTCCAGCTTTTCGCCGAAGTTATTACAAAGGCACCGGTGCTCATTCTCTCAAACGCCCATTTCGTCAAGAAGGTAGTTTTCCCACTCGAAATTTTGGTGCCCGTGGCGCTAGGCTCAGCTCTTTTTCATATGGCAGTCAGTCTGTTGGTTCTTTTCGCCTTTCTAGTGCCGGTTCACGGTTCAATTCCGCTCACCGCACTCTGGCTACCGGTGATTTTGGCACCATTTTGCCTCGTAGTCTTGGGCTTGGCCTGGTTCCTCGCGAGTTTGGGAACGTATTTGCGCGACATCAGTCAGGTGCTCGGCACAATAGTTACCGCGTTAATGTTTCTCTCTCCCATTTTCTTTCCGCTTGCTGCGCTCCCAGAATGGATCAGGCCGTATATCTATTTCAATCCCATCGCCCTTCCAATCGAGCAGTTACGTAATGCCTTGATCTTCGGTATTTCGCCGGAGTGGTTCCCGTTGCTTGTCTATACCGCATCATCAATAGTGATCGTTCTGTTGGGCTATGTTTTCTTCCAGATGATGCGTAAGGGATTTGCTGATGTCCTCTGATTTAGCCATCCGCGTCGAAGGGGTGTCCAAGCACTATGTGATGTTCGAGCGTTCTGAAGACAGGCTCAAACAGATGGTGGTACCGCGACTGCAGCGCCTTGTTGGTCGCCCGCCCAAACGCTATTTTCACGATTTTTCTGCCGTCAACGATACATCATTTACAGTGCGTCGCGGCGAAACCGTTGGTATTATCGGACGTAACGGGTCGGGCAAATCCACTTTGCTGCAGATGATCTGCGGCACCTTGCAACCCACAACAGGAAAGATCGAAGTCAATGGCCGCGTTGCAGCATTGCTTGAGCTTGGCGCTGGCTTCAATCCTGAATTCACTGGCCGCGAGAACGTATATCTTAATGCTGCCATCCTTGGGCTGAGCCATGCGGAGACCGCATCCCGATTTGAAGACATCGAGCGTTTTGCCGATATCGGCATATTCATCGACCAGCCGGTAAAAACCTACTCCTCAGGTATGTATGTACGGCTGGCTTTTGCTGTCGCAATCAACGTTGATCCGGATATTCTGGTTATCGATGAGGCTCTAGCCGTGGGTGACGAAGCCTTCCAACGCAAATGTTTTGCCAGGATCGAAGATATCCGGGACAAGGGCGCGACAATCCTTTTCGTTTCTCACGGCGCTCAAACAATCGTTCAACTGTGTGATCGTGCCATGTTGTTTGATCGCGGCGAGATGATTCTTGAGGGGCAGCCCAAAACGGTAGTCAACCAATATCAACGTTTCGTTAATCTGGCTGGGGCCGATGCTGAGCCGGTGCGCGAGGAAATCAAAGCCATGGATGGCTGGGCTTCGGCTGGAAAAGATTCAGCGAACAAACCTGTGGGAGACAGCACAACGCCTTCTTCTGTTCCTCCTCAAGTTGCTGCACAGAGCGAAGGGGATGGTTGGTACGATCCAAGTTTAGTCTCGCAATCGCGGGTCGAATATGAAAGCCGGGGCGCGCAAATTGGCGATTTGCGTATAACCACCCTTGATGGACGCAAAGTAAATGTGTTGACGTCGGGACATTCTTATTGTGTGCACTATTCAGTTGATTTCGAGAAAGACATCGAAAACTGTATCTTCGGTATGCAATTCAAAACCGTCACGGGTTCACCGCTCGCAGGAGCAAACAATGCCAATTCATCTGTTGTACCGCGTCCTGATGCAGCCAAGGGAGAACGGTTCGATGTCACATTTGAATTCGTGTGCCGGTTGCTGACGGGAACTTACGTGATGGATGTTGGCTTGATGGGCACCAGTGATGGCGATTTCCAGTTTGCCCATCGTCTCCTCGATGCGTTACTGTTGCGTGTGACTTCTAGTCACGACACGCTCGCTGTAGGTCAGTTTGATTTGGCCCCGCAACTTGAAGTGCGTCGAACGGCATATTGAGAATTTTGCTTAGGGGTAGAACTTGAGCGTTTGAGGGAAGCCGATGACCGGATACCATAGTCCTTACTACGAATTTGCTGCCATTGCTGAGGCGGCAAATGCTGGCCAGCATCGCGAAATCGTCGGCGGACTCTGGGATGAGCTTGGCGCATTTCAATTAGATCTGCTCACCCGCCTTGGGCTCAAGCCTTCGCATCGGATTCTGGATGTGGGTTGCGGCAGTTTGCGCGGCGGGATTCACTTCATTCGATTTCTTGATGCGAAAAACTATTTCGGCACGGATATTAATCGATCGCTTCTCGATCAGGGCTATGAGAAAGAACTCGTTCCCCTCGGGCTCAAGGACAAACTTCCGCGGGAAAATCTAGCGATAGAGGATCAATTTTCCTTCGTCGATTTCGGGGTCGCATTTGACCGGGCACTAGCCTTCTCTGTTTTTACCCACCTTCCGCTTAATTCACTTCGCGTATGTCTCGAAAAAATGGCTGCAGTCATGGGCCCCGGTGGCATATTCCACGTCACCATTTTCGAAATTCCGGAAGCAGCGCAAACCAGTGCGTCTTTCACTCATCCAGAAGCGGGTGTCGTCACCCACGGCGACAAGGATCCCTATCATTACCGTTATTCCGATATCGAACATGTGACGAAGGGTTTACCATGGCGCCTTGAATATGTCGGTGACATTGGACATCCGCGCGGGCAAAGACTGGTCAATTTCATAAGGCAGGATGATTCGGTCGTCCAATTGCCCGCGGCGGACAAGCGCGAGCTTTCGGTCGAAGAATCCTTTACGCTTGAACCTGGTGAGGATCATTATCGTGCCTATGTCGGTCCGCCGGGACGGTTTGATTTTATGAGTGCCACACAATTTGCACTTCTGTTCCAAATGGGAATGAAAGATAATCACCGTATACTGGACTTTGGATGTGGCTCATTACGCCTTGGGCGATTGCTGATCCCTTTCCTTCAAAAAGGTGGCTACTTCGGAATCGATCCAAACAAATGGCTGATTGGCGATGGCATTGAGAGGGAATTAGGTGCCGATGCTGTCCGGATCAAAAGTCCGCGTTTCGATTACAACACCGATTATGATTGTGGTGTGTTTGGCAACAAATTTGATTTCATCATGGCGCAATCGATTGTGACCCATACGGGACCGGGATTCATGACATCCTTGTTTTCTTCTGTTGCAAAAAACCTAGAAGATAACGGGCTTTTTCTTTTCTCTTATACACGTGAGCACGATGAAGATGCCCCATTGCCCGCCGATGGATGGTATTATCCGGGATGTGTCGGCTACTCCAGAACAACAATCACCAAACTGCTAGCCGATTGCGGATTGAAGTCAATTGCACTGCCATGGTTCCATCCAGGTGCTGATTGGCATGTTGCAGCACTGGATGACAACGCGTTGCCTCCAACTGATCGTATTGGAGAGCTGACTGGTCAAGTCCTTACCAGGCCTTGATAGATTGCTGCTCTGTATATTTTCGCCTCGGCATTAATCCATCAGAATGCTATGTTCTGCTTTCCCCGCCTTGGGATGACAAATCGGAAAATTAGTTTTGGTTTGTCCGAATTGGTGGGCACCTAACTGCTAATGTATAGGCTGCGGCTTAATCTGCCGCAGCCTATCGAATATGGCTCTTTCTTGAAAAGATTGCCAATGATGAAAGCACACGGCACTTCCACTTTCTCAGTTGAAACCCCGACACAATAGGGTCAAAAGACAGAAATATTTTCTGCATTTCAAAGGGTGTTGATTATTCACTTGCGGTTGATTTAGCCGAGCTGCGAACCCAGTCTCTCTGCGTTGGTGAGGCAGTTCAGATTAGAGCATCCATCTTTGCACGTGTCTGGCTAAGTGGCACTGAAGCAACTCTGAATTATGTGTTTTGCAGCATCGGATTTTCACCATCACTCTGCAGTACCGCTAGAAGTATCGAAATCTGCACAGTTTAGAGCGCAGTTTGCGTCCTGTTCAGGCTTCCTTCACACCCAAACTCCGGCAACCACCAATGTCGCCACCCCGATTTGTCCTCCTGCGTCTTGATCTTCTCGGATGAAGACGAGATTGGAGTTGGAAATTGGCGAAAGCACAGACGTACCGATCAATGACATGCCCAAATTCGGCGCTCCATCGGAAAGCGAATTGCCGCCGATATAAGAGCCGCTCAGGCCAGTCGGAGTTGCGAACATCCCGGCTCGGCCTGTCACACCGAATACCGTATTCTTGAAGCTCAGGCCTTTCTGCGGAAAAACTGTTCCAAAATGGGCTTGCAACATGGGTGAGATATCCACTGCATAACCACGGATGAAACCGGCAGGCACATCTGGCCAACCATCCTGGTCACCTAGTTGCAGAGTTTCACTATTCAGCCATCCTGCGATGGCGGCGGAGTTTGAGACTTGCAATTGGTCATTTGCCGCTCCAGCCGTTGGGTCGTGTTTTATCCAGGCCGCTTCCGGTGTTGCTTTTGATGTGTTCCACACCCGCACATAGGAAACTTCGCGCATGTAAGGATGGAAAAACAAATCAGCATCCGCGGATGCGAGTGTGATGATGTCATCGTTGATCCCTGAAATGATTGCCGTTCGCGGGTCTTGGCCCCGCGAACGGTCAAAGCGGACAATTGAGGTGGCACCGTCGGCTGGTGCGACCAGAAGCATGTTGGCAATGCGCGCGCGGCTGACCGGGTCCTCAATGCCAGAGGGAAAGCGAATTGCACCGGTTGCACTGTCGGCAATCAGTGTGTCAGCCCAATTGCTCCCATCTGGCGATACTTTCACACGCCAGTCATCGTTACCTGTGAGACCGAATTCGGACCGGCCGGACCATCCAGTTTGAAAAATGATCGCAGCAGTATCAGTCAGTGTGTTTTTGTTGATCACATGGCGTGCCGATCCTGTGCCAGGGGTCACGTCGTCATGGCTGTGGAGAACGGCGTCGGATTTAATCGACAACCGGTTGGCAGGGTCGGCACTGGTATTGATGCCAAACAATGGCAGTGAGTTCGGGTTGGGTTCTGTCCAGGCGCCATCCGTAAAAACCTGCAGGCTTTTTTCGTCATCGATCCAGATCACCCAGCCGTTTCGCGGTTGGAAAAATGTCCATGCGCCATCCTGAAAGGCGGCGATCCGCCCGTCTTGGCCGACCCACTCGTCTGTGGCTGCCGCAGCGATGAGATAGCGCTCCCCATCCACAGGAGAGGCAGGTGGCGTGGCTAGATCACGATCAAGAACAGAGAGATGTAACATGGCATCAAGCGCGTTCAACGCTTCGTTGTGGGTGACATGCTTCTGCGCCTGTGACGGAGCAATGAAGGGAAGTTTCAGATTGGCCGACTGCAATTGGCTCATGGCGCGCCTGTTCCTCGCGGTTTCAGTTGGCCTCATCGTAGGGTGTTGCGTGCAAGGGTGGATGAAAATCAAAGGCCGGGCGGCCCTCAAAAACCCACAAAACCTTATTTCAACCGATGCTGGACGCGCGTCAGAGGCTTTGCCCGAGAAGATATCTCTGCAGAACTTCCACACTTCATCTTGGTTATTTATGGCCGGTACAACCAAAGTGGCTTGCACAGCGCTATGCGGAAATGCGAAATAGCAGCTCTCCGACCGGATGATCTCGGGATCCGCGCCGGAACTCGAACGATGGAACCGACCATGACCCAACCTTTGGCGCATCTTCAGCGTCTTGAAGCCGAAGCCATCCATATTATCCGGGAGATTGCAGCCACCTGTGCTCACCCAGTGATGCTTTACTCGGTCGGTAAGGACTCCTCGGTAATGTTGCACTTGGCACTCAAGGCTTTTGCACCCGCGCCGCCACCGTTTCCATTCCTGCATATTGATACCGGCTGGAAATTCCGCGAAATGATCACCTTTCGCGATAAAATTGCCAAGGAGAAGAGCCTCAACCTCATTGTCCATACCAACCCCGAAGGCGTTGCCAGTGGAATTGGACCGTTCACGCATGGGGCGGCGGTTCACACCCGCATCATGAAAACGGAAGCCTTGCGCCAAGCGCTCGACGCCCACGGCTTTGATGCAGCTTTCGGCGGAGCTCGCCGCGACGAAGAGGCTTCGCGCGCCAAAGAGCGTATTGTTTCCGTTCGCAGCGCGGGCCATGGATGGGACCCCAAGAACCAGCGACCGGAAATGTGGAAGATTTATAATGCTCGCCTCTCGGGAGGCCAGACTGTTCGGGTCTTTCCCTTGTCCAATTGGACAGAGCGGGATGTCTGGTCCTATATCTTGCAGGAGAAAATCGAAGTTGTTCCTCTCTATTTTGCCGCCCCGCAACCGGTGGTTGAGCGAGGCGGCCAGCTGATCCTGCGCGATGATGAGCGAATGGACCTTGCTCCGGGTGAGGTCGTGCAGGAACGATTGGTCCGCTTCCGCACTTTGGGCTGCTATCCACTCACCGCAGCGATTGAAAGTCAGGCACAGACTGTTCAGGCTGTTATTGCCGAAATGAGCAATAGCCGGTTGTCCGAGCGCCAGGGGCGAATGATCGACCACGATGAATCTGGTTCGATGGAGAACAAGAAGCGGGACGGGTATTTCTGATGGTGGGCAAAATCGCTGAAAATGCCACGGCGGCAACTGGCAACGAGGCAATGAATCAAAACGGAGCGCCCGGCCATTTACGGCTGTTGACCTGCGGGTCTGTCGATGATGGAAAATCTACCCTGATCGGTCGGCTGCTTTATGAGGTTGGTGCAGTTCCTGACGACCAGTTCACAGCTCTTGAGCGGGATTCCTCCAAATTCGGAACCACCGGCGGCGAGGTCGATTTTGCGTTGCTGGTTGATGGCTTGCAAGCCGAGCGCGCGCAGGGCATAACTATTGATGTTGCTTACCGATTTTTCGCTACTCCGGTCCGCTCGTTCATCGTCGCTGATGCGCCGGGTCATGAGCAATACACTTCCAACATGGCAACCGGTGCTTCCACAGCCGATCTGGCTATCGTGCTGGTCGATGCGCGTAAAGGCATTCTCACCCAGACCCGCAGACATGCCTATATCGCCTCACTGTTGGGCATTGCCCACATCGTGCTTGCGGTTAACAAGATTGATCTCGTCGATTATGACAGCGCTGTCTTCGAACGGATCAGCGCTGATTTTAAAGCTCTTACCGCCGATCATGGCTTCAGCTCAATTTGCGCCATTCCGGTGTCAGCGAGCAAGGGCGATAATGTCACGCAGGCGTCCGCACGGATGGATTGGTATGATGGCCCCACAATTCTCAGTCATATCGAAACCGTCCGCGTGGACGATCAACGTATCGCCGCACCGTTCCGGTTCCCGGTTCAGTCCGTCAACCGCGCGCCATCTGGTGCCAGAGGCTATTGTGGAATGGTTGCCTCCGGTGCAATCCGCGTTGGAGACAAGATCGTTATTGCCCGTTCGGGGCAATTGGCTACCGTCAAACGCATCACTCTCGGGGATGAGGAGCTCGAACGCGCCCAAGCGGACCAGTCGGTAACACTTGTACTGGAAGAAGAGCGCGATATCTCGAGAGGGGAATTGCTGGCCGCACCGGAAGATCGACCACACCTGGCCGATCAGTTTGAGGCAAAAATTGTCTGGTTTTCTGACCAACCGTTGTTGCCAGGTCGACAATATCTGCTCAGAACCGAGACCAATGAGCTACCTGCAACGGTATCGGCTTTGAAATACAAGGTGGACGTCAGCAGTTTTACCCACGAGGCAGCGAAACATCTCGTTTGTAACGATATCGGCGTCGCAAATATTGCTCTTCGTACGGCATTACCCTTCGATTCCTATCAAGAGAATCCAACTACCGGAGCATTCGTCCTGATTGATAGGCTCACAGGTGCGACACTTGCAGCTGGAATGATTACCCATCCGCTCTGGCGCGCTGCCAATGTCCATCTTCAGGCGCTCGATATCGACCGCAAGGCGCGGTCAGCGCAATTGAATCAAAAACCTCTGGTGCTGTGGTTCACAGGTTTGTCAGGATCCGGCAAGTCAACCATTGCCAATCTGCTTGAAAAAAGGCTCCATTCACAGGGGTTGCACACCTATCTGCTTGATGGTGATAACATACGCCAGGGACTAAATCGCGATCTCGGCTTTACCGAGGAAGACCGGATTGAAAACATCCGCAGAGTGGCAGAAGTGGCACGCCTGATGGCCGATGCCGGACTAATCGTGCTGGTCTCATTCATTTCGCCTTTTGCCGCTGAGCGGCGTTGGGCGCGTGAACGCATGGAGCCCGGAGATTTTGTCGAGGTCTTCGTTGACACACCCTTTAACGAGTGTGTCCGGCGCGACCCGAAAGGACTTTATGCAAAAGCGCGGGCTGGCAAAGTTGGCAATCTTACGGGGGTTGATTCGCTTTATGAGGCGCCATTTTCTCCCGACATTCACCTTCGTACCATGGAACGGCAGCCCGAACTGTTGGTTGAAGATATTATTAAATGGCTCAAGGCTGGCGATTATCTAACATAGGTTGGAAAAAAACTCCCCAATGGCAGCCACACCTGCGCGCAAGATATTCCCATATTGGAAAATCGCACCCGATGCGGGCCTCCATCGCTGACAAGTGGTTGCATTGGTTTGCTGAATTGGGTAGATGCTCATCACCGGTTCGGGAGAGCAGCCCAATCCGGTGTTGGGGCGTAGCCAAGCGGTAAGGCAGCGGTTTTTGGTATCGCCATCCCTGGTTCGAATCCAGGCGCCCCAGCCATTTCCTCTACAACCGAGAAACTTCAGATTTTGCCAACTTGAGCGCGCTGATCATCAAGAACAGCTGCAAGGGTTTGCTTCAGCGCGATCATCGGCGACCAGCCAAATGCCTCGCGGGCTCTAGTGCTGTCACCCAATGTCTGGGCAATGTCGTTGGCCCGCAATCTGTCGGCATCGGTCTGGATTTCGATGCCAGTGGTTGATTGGGAAATCAGCGATTCGAGAATGTCGCCAATGCGAACTGCCTTGCCGGACGCCAGATTGTAAGCCGCATCAACCGAGGCCTTGTGATCGCTTATGGCAGCCAACGCATAGGCGCGCGCCACGTCGCGGACATCCAAAAAGTCGCGCTTTGCTTCCAGATTTCCGACGCGAATTACCGGATCGCGTTTTCCTGCTTCAATTTCTGCCACCTGACGGGCAAAGTCAGCCACAACGTATAGCGGCACCTGTCCAGGGCCAGTGTGGTTGAAGGGACGGAAGCGGATGCAGTCCAGCCCGTCGGCGGCCATCTGCCCAAGGGCAAGGTCTGCACAGGCCTTTGTCGCTGCATAGACAGTCTGCGGCATCAGCGCCGCATCTTCGTGAATCGGGCCTGTGGTCCGGGCGAATGTCGCGCCGTAGGTCTCCGAACTGCTTGCGAAAATCAGGTGTCCGTCCGGGCGATGCCGTTTCAGCGCTTCCGCAATATTCAAAGTTCCTTGAAAATTGACGGCCCAAGCCCGGTCAGGTGCATCTTTGGCGGCTCGGGGCAGGGCAATGGCCGCCAAATGGATTATTGCGTCGGGTTTTTCCCGCGCAATAATACCATCGATCGCGTCAGCATTGGCGATATCAATCGCTCTACCAGCGGTTTCGCTCAATCCAAGGCCCAGAACTTTGATTTCTTTGCCAGCTGCCCCCAGGGCCGAGAGTACGTGCTGTCCGACAAATCCGGTCGCACCGGTCACCATTACCTTGTACAAATATCGCTACCCTGTCGTTCGCCCCGCGCCTGTCAGCGGCGCAAGAGAATTAAGCTTTCAGCCGCGCCATGTCTGCATCAACCATTTCGCAGATCATTTCCTCCAGCGTAATCTTGGCTTCCCAGCCGAGCTTTTCCTTGGCTTTGTCCGGGTTGCCGAGCAGGATGTCGACCTCTGCCGGCCGGAACAATTCTGGGTCAATGATCAAATGATCGTCCATCTTTAGTCCCAGATGGTCGAACGCAATCCGGCACATGTCGCGCACGGTGGTTGTCCGTCCTGTTGCCACCACATAGTCGTCAGGCACGTCCTGCTGCAGCATCAGCCACATGGCACGGACATAATCCTTGGCATGGCCCCAGTCGCGCTTTGCATCGATATTGCCGAGACGCAATTCCCTTTGTTGCCCCAGTTTGATCCGTGCCACTGCGTCGGTGACTTTACGGGTTACAAACTCAAGGCCACGGAGCGGAGATTCATGATTGAACAGAATGCCGCTGGACGCGTGAAAACCGAAACTCTCTCGGTAGTTTACAGTCATTGCGTGGGCAAAAAGCTTTGCCACTGCGTAAGGAGATCGGGGGTAGAATGGTGTGGTTTCCGATTGAATAGGTTCTTGAACCAGGCCATACATTTCAGACGAAGATGCCTGATAGAATCGCGCCTCAGGGGTTGCGATCCGCATGGCTTCCAGCACATTCAGTGCACCCATGCCCGTCACGCTGCCCGTTAGAATTGGCTGGTTCCATGACGATTTGACAAATGACTGGGCGGCTAGATTGTAGATCTCGTCAGGTTTTGTCTCTTGAAGCGACCGGACCAACCCCGAAAGATCGGTCAGGTTGCCGTCATGCATCACCACGTCGTTTTCTATCCCCAGCCACTCGAGTCGATTCTTGGCGACGTGGGCGGAAGCACTGCGGCGCATTAGGCCATGCACTTCGTAACCATTTTCCAGCAACAATTGCGCCAGATAGGCTCCATCTTGACCGGTTACTCCGGTGACAAATGCGGTTTTCGTGGCCAACTAAATTCTCCCGTCGAATATCGATTCCATAAAGGCGTGAACATTGGCCGACTAAAACCACGTATTTGGGTTTTTGCCAAGTCTATTGAGCCTTTGGCATCCTGCAGTGCGCGAAAAACACAATACAGATGAGGATGATTTGCAAATATTTAGTGTATTCAATATTTTATATAGGTTCCATAGTCAGCTTTGGGTTTCGGCCAGATCGACCCGGCTCTCTTTGAAGGCAGTCGGGCCGAAGTTATGTTGTAGTTGGCGGATACTGCTTTATTCAGCTCTGAGCGACTTCAGTGCGACCGACCATTTATGGAGCTCGTCGAACTGGTTTAGTAAACCTGAATTCATAGTGTCGGTGGGTTTGAAAATACCATCTTCGCCGATGTATTGGGAAAAAATCGGAACTGGCACTACCTGTGGAAGTGCATGAGTATTCACATTGCCCAGAAGCTGCCGCAACGCTTGGGAAGATCGAAGTCCGCCAGAAATACCGCCATAGCAGACCACGCCGGCTGCCTTGTATCCCCATTCCTTGCTCAAAGTCTGAACTGCATTTACCAAAGATGCTGGTGGAAAATAGTCATACTCCGGTGTGACAAAGACAAAGGCATCTGCGACGCCGATAGCTTTGCTCCAGTCTTTCGTATGCTGATGTTCATAGGCTTGCTTCGCGGGATGGGCTGCCTCGTCAAGCAGCGGCAGCTTGAAATCGGCAAGATCAACGAGTTCGACGTTGAACTTTGCATGTTGCGTGGCAACTGTCTCGACCCACTTGGCGATAGTCGGGCCGACGCGACCGGGCCGGGTGCTGCCGATGATGATCTTGAGATTGAGGGACATGGTATTTAGAATTCCTTCTTGAGAGGCGCAATGATCCTTCTCGCAGTCGCGAGCGGTGTCGTTTGCGCTGAGAGCACTATAGTATCCCGCGGAAATTTTGGTTTCCATTGGATACCGAGTGACTATGTATTACATTGAAAATCATCTGCAAGACGGCACTTTGAAGATACGGGAGTATCCATGATGAAACTTCAGAACGATCACCATGGACACCCATATTGTGGCTCAACGCGGGATATTTTGTCGATCATAGGGGCCAAATGGGCCGTGCTCGTCGTCAATTTGCTCGACGAACGGCCAAAGCGCTTTTCTGAGCTTAAGCGTGAGATAGGTGACATTACCCAGAAATCCCTCACAGCAGTGCTTAGGCAATTGGAAAAGGATGGCATCGTTGAGCGGGTGGTAACCCCTAGCATTCCGCCGCGGGTTGATTATAGCCTTACCCCGTTGGGCGGTTCACTTCTCGTGCCACTCAAAGCACTTCGTATGTGGGCGATGGAGAATCACTCGAAAATCGAAAAGGCGAGAAAGCGCTATGAGGTCATGGCTCCGGACTAGGCAGCCTTTGCATTGCGATACCCGTTGGGGTTCATTTCCTGCCAACGCCAGAAATCTCTGCACATGTCTCCCAGACTGCGGGTTGCGCGCCAATTGGTCAGTTTGTGAGCCAGCGACGGATCAGCATAACTTTCGGCGATGTCCGCAGGGCGCCGCTCGACAATCCGGTAGGGAACATCTCGTCCAGTTGCGGACTTGAATGCGTCAACCAGCTCAAGCACCGAATACCCTGTGCCTGTTCCCAGATTGACTGTCAGCAATCCTGAATTGGCGGCAATGTGGGCGAGGGCAGCCAGATGACCCTCCGCCAGGTCCATGATGTGAATGAAATCGCGAACACCGGTTCCATCTCGCGTAGGGTAGTCGCCGCCAAAAACCTGCAGTTCTTTCAGCTTGCCTGCCGCCACCTGAGCCACATAGGGACCGAGATTGCTGGGCACGCCTTTCGGGTCTTCGCCTATCAAACCACTGGGATGAGCGCCGAATGGATTGAAATAGCGCAACCGGGCAATCCGCCATTCAGCATCAGAGCGGCTGATGTCGGCCAGAATATCCTCGACCATCAGCTTTGACTGGCCATAAGGGTTGCTGGCGGAGCGGGGAAAGTTTTCTTTAACCGGCACACTTGCTGGATCGCCATAGACATTCGCGGACGATGAAAACACGAGTGTCTTGATGCCGCATTTGCCCATCGCTTCGATGATGCACATCGTGCCGTGGACATTGTTGTCATAATATTCGAGAGGTTTTTCGAGGGATTCACCCACCGCCTTCAAGCCGGCAAAATGAATGACTGAGCCGATATTGTAGGCGCTCATTGTTTGTTCGATTTTCGCTTTGTCGCGGATGTCGCCTTCTACGAAAACAGGCTGCTTGCCAGTAATCTGACCGATACGTTTGATGGCTTCCAAGTCCGAATTGCAGAGGTTGTCATAGATAATCGGGTCAATTCCGGCCTCAATGAGACTGACTGCGGTATGGGAGCCGATATAACCTGCACCGCCGGTAACCAGAACTTTGTTCATGTCGCATTCCGCCCGAAATTCGCCTGTCGATAAGGTTTCATTCAAACAGTCTGCACCAAATTGGTAAAAAACCCGCTAGTGAATTGGAGAACAAATATTTCGTTGGAGTAGCGCCCACGAAACAACTGCTTATTCCCGGCAATTAAATGCTGATCGTATCTGCGCGTAAACGTCACGTCAGACCAAGATGGATGAAATCATGCACATGCACCAGGCCAACCGGCGTACGGGTAGCGTCGTTCTCGGCCGTCACGAAAAGAGCTGTGATTTTTTGCGCATTGAGGTACCGCAACGCGTCTTCTGCAAGCATTGTCTCAGTAATGACGCGGGGATTGGTCGACATCACATCCCCGGCGGTAGCCGTAGTCAATTCGTGAATGTGGCGGCGTAAGTCGCCATCCGTGACAACACCAATCAACTGGTTTGCCGCATCCACAACCCCCGCAATTCCGAAGCTCTTTGAGGTCATAACCATCACCGCTTCCGACATCGACATGGTTGGCGGGATCAGCGGTAGGCGTTCACCCTTGTGCATGATCTGGTGAACTTTCATCAATTTTAAGCCCAGACTGCCGCCGGGATGCAGTTTTTGAAAGTCGTCACGGGTGAAACCACGCACCCTCATGGCGGCCATCGCCAAGGCATCACCGAGCGCCAACATCATGGTGGTTGACGTGGTCGGTGCCATCTTGATGGGGCAGGCTTCTTGTGCCGAGGGTAGGACCAGCGGAATGGTGGCTTCGCGGATCAGTGTTGATTCACTGCGAGATGAAATGCCGATTATCGGAATTCCCAGCCGGTTGGCATGGGTAAGGACCGGAACCAGTTCAGCAGTTTCACCCGAATTGGATAGCAAAATCACGACATCGCGGGCGGAAATCATTCCCATGTCCCCGTGGGCAGCTTCTGCGGAATGAACGAACCCGGCGGGTGTGCCGGTCGAAGCAAGTGTTGCAGCGATTTTTTTGGCGACGTGGCCAGATTTGCCCAACCCCGAAATAACGACGCGACCGTCAGCCGCAATCAGTGCCTGCACCGCAGCAACAAAGTTTGCGTCCAGAGCATTGGCAAGCGCACTTACGCCATCGGCCTCCATCTGCATCACTTCGCGGCCATGGCGAAGGATGTCACTTTCGGCCAATTGCATTCTGGTTCCTGCCTTTTTTATAGATGGATCATGCATGTCTGTTGCCTCTCGTGGCCTCAGATAGTCGCCGCGCGCCTGCCATGTAAAGCAAAAGTGGCAATAAGTGTCTGCTTTCGACCGCCTTTAAGAGCAGATTTCTCGCGCTTCAGGCAAATTTGGTCTTAATGCTGGTTTTTTGCGAGCCACTTGTGCCAGCCATTGGCTGATCCGTTGAAGACGTTCAGATCGATCTGGGTATCGTGGCTACTGGCTGTTCCGGTACCCGAATATTGCCAGAATACGAACTCACGCCCTGGATAAATCTTGGAAGGGTGGACGGCAACCGACCGCAGCCAATATGGATGGTTTTTGAAGGCGGACTGCAGATTGTCGTCATAAAAATCCGGAGCTGTATAAATGATCGGCCTCTGACCATAATGGGCCTCCAGCCGGTCCATGAAGACTTGCATTTTTTCCCGGACATGTTCCGGCGAGGGGCGTTTCCGGCATGTTTTGGACTCGTTGTTCCATTCCACATCGATAACAGGCGGCAACGCACCTTTTTCCTTTGGCACATTGCGGATGAACCAGTCAGCCTGGGTGCTCGCAGTCCGGCACCAATAGAAAAAATGGTATGCACCGCGCGGAACGCCTGCTGCCTTGGCGGCATTCCAGTTTTGCTTAAAATTGGGGTCGAGATGGTCGCCGCCATCGGTCGCCTTGATGAAGGCAAAGTTTGCGCCTTCTCGCCGCAACTTATTCCAGTCGATTGTGCCCTGCCAGCGCGACACATCCACACCGTGAACTTCAAAATTCTTGGGTGTGGCCTTGCCGAAATTGATCGGCTTGGCATCACTGAAACTGGCCCGGTAAACAGTTACCTTGCCTGGTTTTCCGCTGTTATCGGCACTGTCGCGAGGGCTCTCTGCGCGCAGCACGGCCAACTCAACGGGTTTTGCTCCATCTTTTGCGGAAAAACCAAGTTCGCTGCTGGCCTCGAAATTGCCGCCTGCGGAACTTTTTGAAGAGCTCTCACTGACTTCAGGTACGCCCGCAATCGGAACCAGTGGCCGGATGGACGAGGTTTTTGTCGCACGGTCGATTTTGCCGGACTTGGCAATATCCAGTCCGTCGACGCCCGAGGATGTGCAGCCGCTGAGAAAACCCGCCAGGCATGCTGCAATAGCCGTTGTGTTGAGTTGGTTCCGCATAGATGACCCGTCACGCTTTACTTGGTTGGGTGAATCTTCAATCAACCGCCTATCTTAATGATCAATTACCAAGAAAGATTGAATCCGAGCGATTCTAACCGCTGTCTCATCGTGTTTGGTCTTCAATTGATTTTGAATGTAATATTCTTATTAAATTATTGAAATAGTTATCTAATTCGCAAAGGTGGAGCGTTGTTGAAGGGTAAATGGCTTTGCAATCGGCAGTAACACTGATTAACTGGTTAAGAAGGTGTAAACTGCCGAAGGTTCCAGAACGCTCATTCTTGGCTATAAAAACCATTCTGCCGGTACCCGATTGCGGATAGCTTTCTATATTCACTTGGGAATGAGAAATCAGCCTGACAATGAGGGATGAACCACGCCCATGATGACTTCAGTGAGTGACGATAAACTCGGCGAACTGATTTCGCGTATAGCGCTTGCCGACCGAGATGCCTTTTCGGCTCTGTACGCTCATATTGGTCCGAAACTTTTCGGTGTTTGCCTGCGTATATTAAAGCAACAGGCAATTGCTGAGGATGCACTCCAGGAGATTTTCGTTAAAATCTGGCAGCGTTCGCAAAGCTTTACGACCGGTAAGGCCCCGCCGATGGCGTGGCTGGTGACGATAGCGCGAAATCACTGCATTGATTTGCTGCGCGCCCGCCGTCCTGATCCGGTCGACATTGATGACGCAATTGCCCTTGCAGATGAGGCACCCGATCCAGAAGCTTCGGCGATAACTGCCAGCGATGGCAGACGGATCGATAAATGTCTTGGTGAACTCGATGCTGACAAGGCGAAGGCTGTCGTCGGCGCTTATGTGGAAGGTTACAGTTATCAGGAGTTGGCTGAAGAGTATAAGGTGCCGATTAATACAATGCGCACTTGGCTCCGCCGCTCACTGACAAAGCTGAAGGAGTGTTTGGAGCCATGACAAACGGCAGCACAGAAGCAAACAACATGCGTGATCCCGCACGTGATAGCGCGATTGCAGGCGAGTACGTACTTGGCGTGCTGCCCGAAGCCGAAAGGCGCACTGCGGAAGCCCGCATCGCATCTGAACCCGCATTTGCGGCTCTGGTTTCCGGCTGGCAATCTGATCTGTCAGTGCTTGATGAACACTATGAAGAACAAAATGTCCCGCCCGTTATCAAGAGCCGGATTGATTCACGTCTGTTTGGTGATGGACGTGAGGAATCAACCGGGATCTGGGCATCACTGGCATTTTGGCGTGGATTGGCATTTGCCTCATTGCTTGTCGTTGCGGGAGTTGGAGCGGTGGCAACCGGCTTGGTGCCGTTTGGCGACACCCAAACCGGGGGCGGCGCTCCGTTGGTTGCTGACCTTACCGGTGAAAATGCACCAATCAGTCTGGTTGCGCGCTTTGACCCAGCGGGAAACACATTGAGAGTAATTCCGGCCGCTCTGGATGGTGACGCTGAAAAATCACTCGAACTTTGGGTGGTTCCGGGTGACGGTGTGCCGGTTTCGCTGGGCGTTGTGCCCAGCGACGGCGGGTTGATCGCTATCGACAAGGCAATCAGTTCTGAAATGAAAGCTGGCGCTACTCTGGCAATCAGCCTGGAGCCAGCGGGCGGCTCTCCTACCGGTGTGGCGACCGGTCCGGTTTTGGTCGTCGGGGCGCTTGCCGAGAGCAAATAAGTTCCAAGGTAGGAATTCGAAACCGGCTGTGTTCGCGCGGCCGGTTTTTTAATGCTTTGAAAACATTGACAAATATTTTTTGAATATTTTCTGAAACTAAATCTTCCAAACCTTCGTCATCTCAACTGTAACCGCTTGCAATTATCCGAGCGGTTGAAATCAAGAAGCTGGCACACCCGGCTCTACAGAGGAGATCGTCCCATGAAGTCCCTTATTCGCACATTCGCAGCCACTGCTGTTTTTGCCGCAGGTTTAACAGTGGCCCATGCTGAAAACCCAATGGTTGGCGGTGCAGCCATGTTTGCTGACAAAACCATTGTTGAAAACGCTGTCAATTCCGCTGATCACACAACGCTAGTTGCCGCTGTCAAGGCCGCTGGCCTGGTCGATACGCTCAACAGCGAAGGTCCGTTCACTGTTTTCGCACCAGTCAATGCTGCATTTGACGCGCTTCCGGCAGGAACCGTTGAAACGTTGCTGAAGCCAGAAAGCAAGGATCAGCTTACAAAAATCCTGACTTGCCATGTTGTTGCTGCCGACGCCATGTCAAAAGCGATCATGAAAATGGTTGACGATGATGGCGGCGCGCACCCGGTCAAAACAGTTGGCGGTTGTGAACTGAGCGTTTCCTACGAGGGTGACAAGATCATGGTCAAGGACGAAAACGGCAATGTGGCTAATGTCACCATCGCTGATGTAGATCAGTCCAATGGCGTCATTCATGTCATCGACAAGGTTTTGCTTCCTAAGAGCTAATCGCCTTTGGCAGGGCCTCCTGGTTCTGCCACTTGCTCCTTATATGTCGAAATTCCGGCTTCCTGTTTGAAGTACAGAGGGCTGTACACGGCGGAAGCCGGAATTGTTCCACGCCTCTCTCACAGCGATTTGAGAGAACTTGCTTTGCAGCCCGGCCAACGCCGGATTATCTGATACTCAAAAGGAGAATACAGATGACGCACAATCGCTTGAACCGCAGATCATTGCTCTTGGGTGGTATCGCAGGTGTTGCAGTGATAGGTGCTGCAGCAGTTCTGCGCCCGTTTACCAAACATGCCAGTGCTGGAGACGAAGCCGTCGAAGGCCAGTTCGAGATCAATTTGAGTGACGACGAATGGAAAGCGCGGCTTGATGCCAAGCAATATGATGTGCTCCGCCATGAAGCCACGGAACGTCCGTTTTCCAGCCCGCTCAACACGAATTATGCTAAGGGCATCTATCAGTGCGCTGGCTGTGACCTCCCGGTATATTCTTCTGAGACCAAATACGATTCCGGTACCGGCTGGCCGAGCTTCTACGATGCGATGGCCGATGCGGTCCACACCAAGGAAGACAATTCGCTGTTCGCAACACGCACTGAGGTGCATTGTCGCCGTTGTGGCGGCCATTTTGGGCACATTTTTGACGATGGGCCAGAACCAACTGGACTTCGCCACTGTCTCAATGGCGTCGCTTTGAATTTTATCGCCGCTGAGGCCTGACCATCAAGTCCGAGCTGCCGTAAACTTGATTAGCAGAAATTTCTGTCCCAACAAATTTTACGCCTCAGGCTGAAAAGCCGGGGGCTTTTTTTTGGAATGCCTTCCCGGTCTCAACAATTTGAGTTAGCCGGTATCCCGGCGCGCGAGCCTGGCCTTGACGACCAAGTCCAGCGCGCGAGACTATCGAACTTCAGCCAACTGTGAAGTCTTGCCAGTGATGCTGCGCCATTTTCGCGCGTTATCCTCGGACTGCATTTTCACATAGCCCAATCCGGTCTTGTTGACTGGAAGGACTGCTGATTTCAAATTGTCGAGGACAAAGTCACCATCTCTGGTTCGCACCACGAGAACGGTATGTGCCTCGCCACGACTGCGTGCCATCGTCAACAGCAGATCCGACGGTTTGAAACCGCGCTTGAGCAATGCGCGGCGCTTGGCCAAAGCGTAGTCTTCACAATCGCCCGCCTTGGTATTAGCTGTCCAGTATTCGCGCTTTCCGAACTGCTTCTGGTCAGATACCGGCTTGATTGCTTTGTTGATGACGTGATTAACCGCCTTCAGCACTGAAAGACGTGCCGGGGGAAGCGATCGGCTCTTGCCGGATGATCGGCAATCACTGGCGTTCTTATTGCAATACTCAACATGTCCATAAGGTCGGGAGGTTTCAGATCCGGTCTTTAGCCAAACCGAAGCGTGAGCAAACGGCGCTGACATCAATGTGGCAACAAAGACCGATAATGAGAGGTTTGTGTAAGTTGGTTTCAACAAACGGTTCCTTTCGTCCTGATCCAGCGCTTGATACCAATACAATATGGTGGAATTGCATCGGCTCTGGCGATTGTGAATTCAGTAGACGGTAGGATAGCCCAGCTTACAAGCAAAAAAGAGCGCGCCACAGACACACTCTCTTGAAAATCGATGGCGTGGAAGCTGTTCAAGCAGCTCCCGATGCTGTCATTTGACTGTGGCAAAAGCCAATGCAGGAACAGAAGACCCGGTCCGTTGAGGGCCCTGGAGGTGGGCTGGGGAAGCCCTTTGAGGGTGGGGAGGCCCTTTAGAGTGGCCTTCAAGGGCCGGGTCTTGTTCCTGCATTCGGTTCAACTGAAGCGGTTCTGGCTCAGTAAGGCAGAACGCCGTCGCCGAGGCGAAGTGAAGCATTTGTGTCGGCTTCATAGGAGGAGCTGATGGAAGCAGTCGTTGTGTAATCGATAGAACCGGTGAACATCGGACTTCCGTCGCCAAGGCGATCAAAGCTCGTCTGGTCATTGGTCACAGCAGAATTGCTCGCAACAGCCATTGCATTGTGTGCGCTTGTATCCTGCGGCAGAAGAACAGCGTCGAGTGCGCTGCCACCAGCAAATGCGGCGGTCGAAGAGGCCAGTGTCAGGCCGAGTGCGATAATTGCGTTTTTCATTGTTTCCTCGTTTCAAAGTTTTGGGGAAAACCGAAGCCTTGGGGGGAGGCTTCGGTCATGAGCTGGTTTCGCCTGTTAGTAAGGCAGAACGCCATCGCCCAAACGTGGCCCAGTTATTTTGCCTTCATACGATGGACCGGTCGAAGCGGTTGCTGTGTAGTCAATCGAACCGGCAAACATCGGAGTGCCGTCGCCGAGGCGATCAAAGTTGGTCTGTTCGTTGTTGATGGCGGAGGTGCTCACAGGCGCCGTCGAATTGAATGCAGCAGTGTCCTGTGGCAGCAGAACTGCATCGAGTGCGCTACCACTGGCGAAAGCAGCGGTTGAAGTGGCCAGAGTAAGGCCGAGTGCGATAATTACGTTTTTCATGGTCTTATCCATTCTGAGTTTTCTGAAAGTCTTGTGAGGACTTGAGTTTGCGGGGTTCAGAATCTGCCAAAGCCCGGGAGGAAGCTTTGACAGAAGAGTTGGGATGCCGGTTAGTAAGGCAGGATGCCGTCGCCGAGGCGAGGACCGGTCACGGCGTAGCCTTCAGTGGAAGATCCGATGGAAGCAGTCGCTGTGTAGTCAATTGAACCGGCAGCAGGGGCTGCGAATGTCGGTGAACCGTCGCCCAAGCGACCAAAGCTTGTTTGATCATTTGTGATTGCGCTGGTGCTCAGTGTCGCCTGAGCATTGCTTGCAGCTGTATCCTGCGGCAGCAGAACTGCGTCGAGTGCGCTTCCACCTGCAAAGGCGGCTGTTGATGTGGCCAATGTCAGGCCGAGTGCGATAATAACGTTTTTCATTTTCTCTCTCCTTGTTGGGTCCAGTCTGGCCCTTCTGTTAGTGGTAACGGGGCAGGCGGACCAAAAGTTTCACATCAGCTAAAAGACTTTTCAGAGGACGCTTCGTCTTGTGTCTTTTCTCATCGGGCGAACCATCGGGTCCGTGTTCGATGAGTAGAAGATGTTGATAAGAGAGGCAGATTTCAAAGCACGAAAATGTGTCGTCGGCTAACGAAAATGTTGCCTTGAAAATAAGCAAAGAATAGCAATAGAGGAAGATTAATTATAAAAAACAATAATTTATTGCTTTGCGTGCTGATCAAGTCGAGTTGAATATCAGGCTGAGTTCACGCAAAAAGGAGCCGGTTGACGCATTTGTTGACCGCATCGTTAGATGACGGTGAACAATGAAGGCCTTGCAGACACTGTTTTATCATCAAATCAGCGCCTGAAATTTTCACTTCAAATGCTCGATGAGCCAAATCGGGGTTAGCCTAAACCGATACCGACTGCTTGAGTTCGTCTTTTGACAGCTCAGCTCTGGACCCATTCATGACCACGGAGCCGCGCTTGAGCACGGTAAAGCGATCTGCAAGCTCATAGGCGAACTCAAAATACTGCTCCACCAGCACGATTGCCATCTCACCTTGATCGCGTAGCAAGGAAATTACCCGACCGATTTGCTGGATGATGTTGGGTTGAATGCCTTCGGTCGGCTCATCAAGCAGCAATAGTTTCGGCCGTGTTATCAGCGCGCGTGCAATAGCCAGTTGCTGTTGTTGACCGCCAGACAGGTCGCCACCACGTCGCATCCGCATATCCTTGAGCACGGGAAACAGCTCATAAATATGGTCAGGAATGAAATGTTCGGGGCGCGGAAGGCAGGCAAAGCCGGTTTCGAGGTTCTCGGTGACTGTCAGCAACGGGAAAATATCACGCCCCTGTGGAACGTAACCGACCCCCTTGTTGGCCAGAATATGCGATGGCGGGGTTGCGATGTCTTCGCCATCCAGCCGGTAGCTGCCGCCAGACCGATGCTTGACGCCGGATATGGCTTTCAGAAGACTGGTTTTGCCCACACCATTGGTGCCCATCAGGCACGTTACTTTGCCGACTTCAGCCTCAAGCGAAACTCCGTTGAGAATTTTCGACTGGCCATAATGCAGTGTGAGATCTGCGACTTCGAGCATGACTATCTTCCCAGGTAAACTTCGATGACCCGCTGGTCAGCGGTCACATGGTCGAGAGAGCCTTCGGCAAGCACTGAGCCTTCGTGAAGTACAGTGACAGGGCAGGCCAAGCGGCGAACGAACTCCATGTCGTGTTCAACGACGATGACGGCTCGGGATTTCGCGGTACGAACCAGAAGGTCGGTAGTGTGTTCGCGTTCGCCAAGTGTCATGCCGGCGGCGGGTTCATCAACCAGCAGCAGTCGAGGGTCTTGAGCCAGCAGCATGCCGATTTCCAGCCATTGTTTTTGGCCATGGGACAATTCGCCAGAAAGCCTCGGCAACTGATCACCAAGCCCGATTTCTCTGGCAATTTCCACGATACGGTCTGAATCATCGCCTGTAGCCTTGTGTCCGAGAACGGCAAAGGGCGACCGGTCCTTTTTCAAGGCCATCATCAGATTGTCAGACACAGTCTGCGCTTCGAAAACGGTTGGTCGCTGAAATTTCCGGCCAATGCCCGCACGTGCAATGTCGCTTTCGCGCATCCTGAGCAGATCGATTTCGGGCCTTCCGAAAACAACCCGTCCGGTATCAGGTCGGGTCTTGCCGGTGACAATATCCATGAATGTAGTCTTGCCAGCACCATTGGGGCCGATAATGGCGCGTAGCTCAGCCTCACCAATCGAAAACGATAAATCATTGATGGCCCGGAACCCGTCGAAAGTCACTGAGACGCCTTCGACTTCGAGTAGCGCGCTCATGCTGCGTCCTTTCTGACAAACCGGTCAAAAATGCCGCCAATTCCACTTGGGGCAAAAAGCGTCACGAGAACAAATCCCAATCCCAGCAGCACCTGCCACCAGTCGACCCATTGAATGGTATAAAAGCCCAAGGGGACATCGGGAGCCTGTCCACCGGTAAACCAGGAAGAAAGGAACGACACCAGCGTGGCCCCAATGACTGCGCCGTATAAACGGCCACGGCCGCCAATTGCTACCCAGACAGCCAGATAGATCGACGCAATCGGAGCAATCTCCGCCGGATTGACGATGCCTGCCTGTGGATAATAGATCGCCCCGGCTATGGCTGCCATGATGGCGGTCACGGTGAAGATGAACAGCTTGTAGCCTTCCACCGAATAGCCAAGAAACCGGATGCGCGCTTCATCGTCGCGGATCGCCTTGATGATGTTGCCGAACTTGCCGGATACCACCCAAGCCGCAAACAGATAGGCAAGACCCAACGCCAGAGCCGATAGCCAGAGGAACCAGATAGAGACAACCGACTGCGGCATCTCAGTCAGGCGGGGAAGGTTCTGAAGGCCCGATAGTCCATTATTGCCGCGCAACCCGCTGTCATTCTGGAAAAGGTAGAGAGACAGGGCCAGCGTCATGGCCTGGGTGAGGATCGAAAGATAGACGCCAGTCACCCGGCTGCGGAAAGCCAACCAGCCGAAAACCAGCGCCAGCAGACCTGGGACAAGCACCACAAGGGCGAGTTGAATTGTCAGACTGTCGGCAAACATCCACACCGTGGGTATTTCTGATCCGCCGACAACGCCAAAAATCTGGGTGCCGATGCCGTCGCGAATTTCCTGCGCGGTCGCGGGTAGGGCTGAGTTGGCCAGTGAGGCGACGACGATATCCTCGGTTCGGGCGTACATCAGCCACATGCCGATCATGTAGCCGCCGAGACCAAAGAAGGCGAAATGACCAAGCGACAGAATTCCGCAATACCCCCAGACCAGATCCATCGCGATTGCGATCATGCAAAAGCTCATGGTCTTGCCCAGTACCTTTACATAGTTGGTGGGCAACAGCGCGGTACCATAGGCTTCCGAGAATATGGTTGCAGCAATCGTGATCAGCGCCAGCAGCGCAATGAAAATCAGGATGGATGGATTTCGGGCGAAAAAGCTCTTGCTCATGGTCAGTCTCCCGCCGCCCGACCCTTGAGCGCGATAATGCCTTTGGGTTTGAACTGGATGAATATGATGATGAAGATGATCATGTAGGTCTGTGCCGCCAGTGTGTTGGACGGGTTGAAAAACTCGATGATCTTTTGCAGGAAGCCGATCATGGTGGCACCGGCCAGAGTTCCCCAGATGTTGCCCACGCCGCCAACCACGACTGTCATGAAGCTTTGCACAATATAGGCTGAACCAAGCTCTGAGGTGACCTTGGCAAACAGGCCGATGGCAACACCGGCGATACCGGCAATGCCGGAGCCAAGCCCGAACGTCAGCATGTTGATGCGGTCAGGATTGATCCCCATCGATGAGGCCATACGCGGGTTCTGGGTGACGGCGCGAACTTCCAAGCCGAGCCGAGTCTTGTTGAGAACAAACAAGAGAAGCGCAAAGAACACCAGCGCCAAGACGAAAATCGCGATGCGTATGTAAGAGATGGAGACAACATCATTGATCGACAGCGCACCGTCTAGCCAGGCTGGCGATGTCAGTGGTCGGGCTTGCGTGCCGAAAATGTTCTTGGCGAGCTGTTGAAGTGCGATTGAAACTCCAAAGGTGGCCAGCAGTGTTTCCAGCGGACGGCTGGCCAGATGCCGGATGACCAGGCGTTCCAACGCGATGCCTGCTGCTGCTGCGACGAGAAAGGCCAGCGGCAGCGCTACAATGATTGAAACCGTGTAGTTGGGAATGAACTGCTGAACGACATAACCCGTATAGGCGCCGATCATGATAAATTCGCCATGGGCCATGTTGATGACACCCATCACACCAAATGTGATGGCCAGACCGATGGCTGCCAGAAAGAAGATCGACGCCATCGACAATCCATCAAGCGCCAGATCTATGGCGCGATTGAAGCCGACATAGTTGTTGATCGATTGCAGCGTTTTTGCTGCTGCCGTAGTCACTTCACGGTCTGGTTCATCATAGGCGTTGTAAAAAGTGTAGGCGGAAACGGCGTCCTTCTTGGTGTCGACGGTCACAAAAGGCGGGGCAATGCCGGTCGCCACCAATGCCGAATAAGCCCGGTCGCGCTCAGCCTGTGACCCCATGCGCGACACTTCAATCCCGCCAACCATTCCATTGTTGATGTTTGCCTCAAGCAGTGCCTTTCGCGCAGAGACGCTGACGGCTTTTGGGGCCAGGTCAGCGGCAACCAATAAAGCATAGGCATCATCAAGGGATATTGATGCGCCAGGCTTGAGAGTCGTCTGGATATTCAGATTATCCGGTACATCGTCCGGACCACCCTTGGAGAACCCGAGTTTTGTGGTCAGTACCGGGTTGATCGCCGCCCGGGCATCGACCCCGAGATCAGTATCAAAACCTTGAACGGCTTCGACACGGGCCTCAGTTGTCTTGCCAAAGGTAATGGTGACAAGCTGCAGGATGCGCTCCTTGCGCGCTTTGATTTTAGGGTCAGTTTCGTTTTCGATGGACTCCCGCAGGGGCTCGAGATGTTCCTCTGCTGCACTTCGTTCGATGGTAACCAACGCATCCATTCGGCGCGCCGGGTTGGGGTCTGTCAATTGAGTGGCGACAAGTGCGGAGGCGATAACGCCGCGTACACCGCTATTGGGTTTGAGCTGCGAAAGCTCCTTCTTTGGTGTGACGCCGATCTCTTCCCCGCTATCAATGTCGATCAGCTTGAGCGCACCAGCATCCGCCTTGGCGGTATAGAAAAACAGCCCGTCGCTCTCTCGCATCCAGACATCACGGTCCGCCCAGGTCTTGAGAAATTCTGGCCCTTGCGGCAAGCCACTGGAAATGATCGCGGAGACAACATCTTCGACAGTTTTACGCGAGGCGCGCTCCACCGCCTTGTGGTTCTCCTGCAGGATCGCTTGTAAAGGCGCGTTTTGTGACGCGTCCTGAGCAACAGCAACTGCTGCGAGATTGAAGAGGAATAAGAGTGCGAATAACACCGGTCGAAACATAGCCAGCCACCAGACCCAGAGCGGGAAGGGAGGCCCTGAAACGGGCCTCCCGGGATTGCGATTTACGTAATGAGGGCGATTAGTAGTTCGACTTCATCTGCACACATGTTGAAGTATCTGTGTTGTACATGCCGCAACCGATTTCCTGCCAGTCGGATGTCAAGACCTTGGAATCAGGCAGGTAGTCAGTCCATGCATCGCCTGGAACCGGTTCGGTTGAGGAGATGATGTCGAACTGGCCGTCAGCTTGAATTTCACCAATCAGGACCGGCTTGGAGAGGTGATGGTTGGTGCCCATTACAGCCGTGCCGCCTGTCAGGTTGGGGAATTCCTGGCCCCACATGGCTTCGCGAACCGGGTCCACATCGGTGGTGCCTGCTTTTTCAACCGCAGCAACCCACATGTTGAAGCCGATGTAATGAGCTTCCATCGGGTCGTTGGTTACGCGCTTGTCGTCGCCAATATAGGCTTTCCATGCCTTGATGAATTCGGCATTTTCAGGTGTGTCGGCAGACATGAAGTAATTCCATGCAGCGAGGTGACCAACCAGGTTGGACGTATCAAGACCGGAAAGCTCTTCTTCACCGACCGAGAATGCAACAACTGGAATGTCGTCAGCGGAAATGCCTGCAGCCGCAAGTTCTTTGTAGAAGCCAACATTGGCGTCGCCGTTGATCGTTGAGATCACGCCGACTTTTTTGCCGTCAGCACCGAGCGCCACAACGTCACCAACGATCTTCGACCAGTCGGAATGACCGAAAGGTGTGTAGTTGACGAAGATGTCTTCCTTGGCAATGCCCTTGGACTGGAGATAGGATTCCAGAATATTGTTGGTGGTCCGAGGATAAACATAGTCTGTGCCGAGCAGGGCGAATTTTTCAACGCCGAGCTCTTCGAGGTAATAATCAACAGCCGGAATAGCTTGTTGGTTTGGTGCAGCACCCGTGTAGAAGACGTTCTTCGAGCTCTCTTCGCCCTCATACTGAACCGGATAGAACATCAAACCGTTAAGTTCTTCGATGACCGGAAGCACAGATTTGCGTGAAACGCTTGTCCAGCAGCCGAAGATCACGTCAACATCTGACACTGTCAGCAGTTCGCGGGCTTTTTCGGCAAACAAAGGCCAATCGGAAGCCGGATCGACAACAACCGCTTCAAGCTTCTTGCCGAGGACGCCACCCTTTTTGTTCTGCTCTTCAATGAGCATCAACATGGTGTCTTTGAGCGTTGTTTCGGAAATCGCCATGGTTCCCGACAGGGAATGCAAAACGCCGATCTTGATTGTTTCTTCTTGGGCGTTTGCCGGGTTAAAGACCATAGTTGCCGCCGCGAGCGCTGCCGCGCTGGCCATTCTGATCGTTTTAGTGGTGAAATTCATATTCAGCCTCCGTGCTGTTTCGTGTCCACGAGGCACTGAATGCAAGTCCTTTGCCAGTTCGGGCGAACGCCGCTTTTGGGTGCATTCGACAGGTTAATGGTTGCGATCTGCACGTGGCGTGACACTTTAATGACGCATTTCGAGCAAAATTGCATAAAAAATAAGCAAAGATTAAAAAATGTCCAATATTTCGCAGGTGGGGCGCTATATCAGGCCCTGATCGCGAGTTATCTTCAATCAGGGGAAATTGCGACATCCCGCCGCTGGAGATTAGCCAGAACGCGCTTGTCGTTGGTGTATTGGCGAACTATCCCTGTTCCATGAAGAATTTGAGGAGCAACCGACCGACCATTGTTCATCCCGGTATGGCCAACCAGCTTGCCCGGCGATTTCGGTTGCTGATCCATTTTTTATGCATATGTGCTTTGGTCCTGACCGCTTTCGCCCACAGGGCGCCTGCATTTGCCGAAACTCAGCTCGTTCAGACCGCAGCCTATGTTCTTCCTGATGGGTCACGGCCAACCCTCTGCGTGACAGTTGCTGATGAAGTTGGGGGGTCTCATCCTGTTTCCCACCAATACCAGTCATGCGAGTTTTGCCGTATAGCTGGCTCTGTAGCGCTGCCATTGCCATCCGGGATTGCTGAACCCGCGCAGCAACCTGATGGTTCAGAAAGCCGAACCATGCCAGTTACCGCGATACTGGTTGCGGATGGTTTTCGGCCCGGTGCCCCACCTCATGGCCCGCCCGCTGTTTAAATTTCTGCCTGAAAGCAGTTTCTGGCACTCGATTGCCAGTTTGCATGTTTAATTCCGGTCAACATCAGGCCGGGCAGTTCTTTGAAAGTTCAGACCATGAAGACAACACTCACACGTATCGCCCTGATCGGGGCAGCGCTTCTTGCTGCCATCTCCTTCGCAAATGCAACTGACACCGAATTCGGCAGTTTGCAAATCACCGCACCAGCCATTCGGGCCACCTTGCCAAACCAGCCGGTAGCTGGAGGCTTTATGATCGTGACCAATACAGGTTCCGTGGCTGACAGCCTTGTCGGCGGTTCAGCCGAATTTGCAGCCGATGTTCAAATCCACGAAATGGCTGTTGAAAACGACGTCATGAAAATGCGCGAACTCTCAAGGGGATTGGAAATTCCTCCCGGTGGATCTGTCGAGCTCAAGCCCGGCGGTTATCACGTCATGTTCATGAAGATCGCCGAACCAATGAAAGATGGCGAAACCCGCACGGTAAATCTGGTGTTTGAAAAAGCCGGCACAGTGGAAGTCGAGTTCGATGTTCGTGACATGCGTCCCGGTATGGATGACATGGACAAGAAGAAGATGAACCATGACCACTCGGACATGAAACCCGATCATCCAGACGAGAAACACGATCACTCAGAGATGAAGCATGACCACAATGGCTGAAAAGCCCGAGCTGTGATCCGCATTCTGTCCATTTGCTGAAAATCAAATTGAGCCCGCGGGTGAGATGGTTGCCATCCGCGGGCTGGGCATGTTCATTCAGCCAGATAGGCTTCCAATGTGGCTTTGGTGCCTTTGGTCCAAATCGCTTCGAGTGCTGAGGCAAAGGCAGCGGAGAAAACTGTATTTTCCCCAATGCTCCCGTAAATATCGCGCATTTCCAGCCATGCCTGCGGACGCTGGCGTGCTGCAATCGCAGCCTCCGTCAATTGTGCTGCAGCCACATCATCGATTGTGTGGATGGTTCCATCTTCACCTTCTCCGGTGCAATAGCGGCACCAGAGCGCCGATTCCAATGCGAGCCCGTCTACACTCTGACCGGCTGCAAGTCGGTCGACGATAGAGGGCAGAATGAATTTCGGCTGCCGGTTGGAGCCATCCAGGCAGAGCCGGGCAACGGTGTCACCCAGTTCACCGTTGGAAAAACGCTCGACAACCTTCTCATAGTAGTCGCTCAGGCTGACACCGGGAATTTTCGGCACGGTG
>Ga0209344_10001374_pt1 | contig 32047 bp, 24 predicted proteins | sample Cruoilmetagenom6_FD_187293 | JGI IMG/M metagenome (GOLD analysis project Ga0209344, IMG submission 187293) | Oil polluted marine microbial communities from Coal Oil Point, Santa Barbara, California, USA - Santa Barbara Oil Seep Sample 6 (SPAdes)... | ecosystem: Environmental > Aquatic > Marine...
GTTGACTTTGCTTATCAGAGTTCATGGCGCGCTGGCGTGTCGTACACCAACATCTTTGGTAATGAAAAATACGACAAGAACGGCGACAAAGACTTTGTCGCACTGAACGTAAGTTATTCTTTCTAAGACAAGGTTTCCGTCCCGGGATTGAACGATCCTGGGGCGGGCTGCAAATACCAAAAAGGCAGGGTCTGCTGAAAAGGGTGTTTGCTTCCTTGGCAGTCAACGGTCTTTTCGTTGCCTGACAGATAGAAAGCACAACATTGATTGGCGGTCCTGGTTCACTCAGGGGCTGCCAATTTTTTTGACATATGGTGCCTATTTAGATTTGCACTTACAAAAAAGCCGGGCTCTTTGAGCCCGGCTTTTGTGTTGCAACAGCAGTGCTAAAGCTTGTTCAATAGCCTATGCAGCACCAGGTGCCGCCTCCCGCACATCATCACCCACATGCGCCTCATAGATTTTGAAATTCTCAATGAACATGCCAACCAGTTTCTTCGCCTGGGCATCATAAGCTTGCTTGTCTGCCCAAGTATCGCGAGGGTCGAGGATCGAGTTGTCAACGCCTGGCACCGAAACAGGAACCTGGAAGCCGAAGTTTTCATCGGCACGGAACTCAACCCCTGACAGGCTGCCATCAAGAGCCGCGGCAAGAAGAGCACGCGTTTCTTTGATCGGCATCCGGTTGCCAATGCCGTAGGCACCGCCGGTCCAGCCTGTGTTCACGAGCCAGCAGTCAACTTTATGTTCTGCAATCAGATCACGCAGCAGGTTGCCATACTCGCTTGGATGACGTGACATGAACGGCCCACCAAAGCAGGTAGAGAAAGTTGCTTCTGGCTCGGTGACACCCTTCTCAGTGCCGGCAACCTTTGCTGTATAGCCAGACAGGAAGTGATACATGGCTTGTGAGGGCGTCAGTTTGGAGATTGGCGGCAGCACACCAAAAGCATCTGCCGTGAGCATGATGACATTCTTGGGGTGTGGCGCTGTGCCGGTCTCAGAGGCATTGGGAATGAAGGAAAGCGGGTACGCACCGCGTGTGTTTTCCGTCAGAGATTTGTCGAAGAAATCAATCTCGCGTGTGTCAGGGTCAAGAACAACATTTTCCAATACTGTTCCGAAACGCTGAGTTGTCGCGTAAATTTCAGGTTCTGCTTCAGCAGAGAGATTGATCATTTTGGCGTAACAACCGCCTTCGAAATTGAAGACGCCGTTTTCTGACCACCCATGCTCATCATCGCCGACCAATGTGCGGCTGGCATCTGCGGACAGGGTTGTTTTCCCGGTACCTGAGAGGCCGAAGAAGATGGCTGAATCATTGTCAGGCCCCACATTGATCGAACAATGCATTGGCATGACCTTTTTGCCGGGCAGTTCGTAATTCAGCATGGAGAAGACAGATTTTTTTGTTTCGCCCGCGTAAGACGTGCCGCCGATCAAAACAATCCGCTTCATAAAGTTACAAGCGATCACTGTTTCAGTTCTGCAGCCATATTTTGCGGGGTCAGCGCGGAAGCTCGGCAGATTGATGATTGTGAACTTTGGATCGAAAGCATCCAGTTCTTCTGGTTTAGGTTCAATCAGCAGGTTCTGAATGAAAAGCGAGTGCCAGCAAAGCTCGGTGAAAACACGTGTCGGAAGGCGGTGGGTCGGGTCAGCGCCACCAAACAGGTCTTGAACGAATAGTTCTTTACCCTCGGCGTGCGACAGCATGTCGGCGTGCAATAGATCAAATTGTTCCGGGGTCATCGCCTTGGCGTTATCCCACCAAACGGTATCTTTGGTCACATCGTCCTTAACAACAAACTTGTCTTTGGCTGAGCGACCTGTGTGTTCGCCTGTGCGGCTGACAAAGGCACCACCGGATGAAAGTTCACCCTCACCGCGCTTTAAAGCGATCTCGTAAAGAGCTGCCGGTTTTAAATTCCAATTCACGGCTGAAAGATTTTTCAGCCCCTGATTTTCCACACCATTTTTGCTGATGTGCCGACCTGTCTGTTTCACGCCCGCTCTCCTTCGCGTATCGCCTGTTCGGTCAAATTGCCTGACCGCTCGGTTTGTAGTTCGACCGATAGTATTGCAGAAATCGAATAGCCTTTGGGGAGATCGCCCCACATCCAAGATTGCAAACTGTCCCTGTGTTTGAGGGAACCGGCACAGTGGCTCGGGCTGCTGGCTACCGCCGACATCGCCGGACCGGGGGCCGCTTTTCTAGTGTGCGGCTAACCCTGTGCGAAGGCTTCTCAATTGGCCGCCACCATAGTGATGGTGTCATTGTTCTGCAACTGGATTCCGGGGGTAAAGCAGTGCTTTCGAAAGCATGTTCTAGAGGGCGGCTGCGAGGGGACCGAACGTTACTTGGACGTCTCAGAAAAACTTGGTTAACACGCGGGTTTTGGTTGTTTTGTGAGCTCGTTCCCGACATCTAGGCGATAGAGTTGTGCGCCTTCAGAAAAGGTCTCTGTTACGCCAAATTCAAACCGTTTGGCTAGGGTGATGGATTCCTTGTTTTCAGGGTCAATGAAGGCGTCAAAAGCGGTGCAGCCCCCTTCCTCCATGCGCCAAGCTATGGCTGCTGTCACTGCTTCGGACATCAAACCCTGCCCCCAAACCGAGGGCAACAAGTGGTAGGCAATTTCTGATGCCTCATTGAGGGAGTTGAATCCCACGATCCCTATGAATTTTTGAGTATCCTTCTCGGTGATTGCCCAGCGCAATCCCCATCCGTCTGCCGCCGCACAGACCCAGAAATCAATGATCTGGTCGCTAACTGAAGGGTCAGCCGCGGGCATGGACAGAAGGATACCTTCCCGATTGGCTACCTCGCCGGAATACTGGCAAACCTCCGGGGCAGACCATAGCTGGAACATGCCCACTGAATGCTCAAGAGACAGCGGCACCAGGTGCAGTCGATCGGTTGTGAGAGATTGAATATGCGGAGAATGATGCGTCATGCGCTCTGGGTGATCCTCACCTGTTTGGTCTTGCCACCTGAGAAGCCTGGCGCTGATCGCTAGGACAAATTGTCACACAGCTTCTCGAAGCTCACGGGTTTCCTAGTGTTTTTGCTATTTCGGTGCACTTTTCTCAAGACGGCCCGGCAAATGCCCAATTTAGTTTACACAAAATATATCCTTAAAACTTATACGGGTTTAGACAAAAACTAATGCGGGTTTTACCTAACTATTGGGCGGAAGCGCGTGGGTTGGGTGAATTGAAGAGGGTACATCATGCGACGAGATCTCAGTTTGACGGGTGAAGAAGTGTTTTTCGAAGACGATGAAATCATTGTCAGCAAAACCAACTTGAGGGGACACATAACCTATTGCAACGACGTGTTTTTAAGGGTGGCCGGGTACGCAGAGATGGAAGTTCTTGGACAACCTCATAGCCTGATCAGGCATCCCGGCATGCCACGCGCCGTCTTCAAGCTATTGTGGGATACGCTTCAGTCCGGCCATGAAGTATTTGCCTATGTGATCAATCGCACAAAAGCAGGTGGTGAATACTGGGTTCTGGCACATGTCACGCCAAGCCGAAATGGCGCCGGGGAAATTATTGGCTATCACTCCAACCGTCGCGTTCCTGATCGCCAGGTTTTGGAGCAAAAAATAATGCCTCTTTATGGGGCTTTATTGGCAGAAGAAAACAAACATTCAAACCGAAAGGTTGGCATGAACGCCGCCTTTGATCTGCTTGTCGAGACGCTCGATGAGGCAGGGCTCGAGTATGACGAGTTCATTGCCACACTGCGCGCTGCATAGGTGCTGCGCGGCTCGAACAAGTTCAGCTACATTTTTCCAAGGACCACACGTTATGTTTAGAAACACTGACCCGATCTCAAAGGCGCTTGATGTCTGCAATGCCGTTTCCGATGGAGATTTTGAACAAAGAATTATCGGGATAGACCCTCGTGACAAATTTGCTGACCTGTACCATGCCATAAACCGGCTTGTTGATCGCACAGATGCATATGTCCGCGAGTCAACGGCTTGTTTGGATCACGTCAGTCAGAAAAAATACTTCAGACGGATCGCAGAAAAAGGAATGGTAGGTGATTTCAGAACTGCCAGCCGAGCCATCAATGGCGCAACGCAAACGATGGAAGATCAGGTCTCTGGCTTTTCATCTGTTGTAGCCAGCTTCAAAATCGCGATGGACGGTGTTGTTGACACAGTGACGTCAGCGGCAACCGAACTTGAAGCATCGGCGCAGTCGATGCAGACAATCGCGAGTTCTGCCAGTGGCCAGTCGCATGTGGCGGCAGAGGCTGTTGGACAAGTGTCCGTAAATGTTCAAACTATGTCAGCCGCCACCGAAGAGCTTTCTGGCACAGTGAATGAGATTGCGCGTCAGATGGTGCATTCGACCACCGTTGTTGATGAAGCCGTTGGTCAGGTGCGTGAGACAAGCGTAGAAACGGGTAGGTTGGCAGATGCTGCGGAGAAAATTGGTGAAATTGTTAAGTTGATTGCGGACATCACATCCCAAACTAATCTGTTAGCGCTCAATGCGACGATCGAAGCCGCCCGTGCGGGAGAAGCTGGAAAAGGTTTTTCCGTTGTGGCCTCTGAAGTTAAAAGCCTCGCCAATGAAACTTCCAGGGCAACGGAGGAAATTTCCAGTCAGATTTTCGGGCTACAAAATGCCACCCAAATCGTGGTGTCTTCTATCGATGGGATAGAGGCGACCATGGGTAATGTCACCGAGGTTTCCACGTCGATATCAGCCGCTGTGGAAGAGCAGGGGGTCGCAACTGCCGAAATTGCTCGCAGCGCTGAAGAAGCCGCTTCTCAGACCACTGAAGTGAACACCAACATGAAGCAGATGAATGAGGGCGCCGAAGAATCTGCCGCCGCCGCAGGGGAGGTCTTCAGCGCCGCCGGTGAATTGGGCGCGCAGGCCCATGTATTGCGTTCGGAGATCGATACTTTCCTAACTGCTGTTGGCAAGGTCGTTTGAGGGCATCGGCTCATTGAGTGGCCAAACTGCCAGTGAGCAAATCGGTGGGGCCTAGTTTTCTAAATCGGCCAAAGCCCTGATTAAAGCGCCCTTGAATAATATCAAAGCGATAGTAGCTGAAGTCCAGTTGCCTATCATAAGGCTCTGAGTTTACATGTCGTGCAATGAAGCGCGATTTCGCAGGAACGACTTCCTCTTCCTCTAAGGCGACGAGGCGCCCGGTAAGAGAGAGGCGCGCGCCGGTCATGGGGTCGCCCTCTGCACCCTGTGTTTCAATAAGGAGGGACGCTCGCGGATCACGCAGAATATTCTGCGTGTGAACAGCTAGTCGAGACAAGAGAACAAGTGGCGCCCCGTCTGTTGTTGTCGCTAATGCCACTAGAGTAACGAGCGGCGATCCGTCAGCCATGACCGTGCCGAACGCGGCCTTGCTGCAATTTCGCAAAAGCCATTGCGCCGCCTGTACGGACTCTTTTTTCTCTGTGTTTGTCATCTTGGACTTTATAGTACGAGAAACTGTCATCCGACAGATAAGAAAAACCAAATGCCCGCACTACCCCCGTGCAAGCCAAAATGATCGATCGCATGACAGACCACGCCCAGGCTTCCGCCCAGACTTCCGCGCAGGCCACTCCCACAGCGCCTGCACAAATGTCCTTGCGTGAGCACATAAAACGAACCCTGACCCTTTCCGGGCCGGTCATTGTCGCGCGTTCAGGCATTCTTGTGTTGTTCACCGTGGACACGGTGATGGTGGGCCAGTTGGGCGGAGAAGAGCTGGCGTTCCTAGGTCTTGGCATGTCCATTCAGGGCGTCATTATGCTGATCTGTATTGGCTTGTTGCAGGGCACGATGATCCTGTCGTCTCAGGCTTACGGTGCCGATGACTTCAAGGCCTGTGGTCGGGCATGGCGCACCGGATCTTATCACGCGGCTCTTTTTGGTGTGGTTTTCGGTCTTGTGTGCCTGGCCGGTGAAGACCTGCTGCTTTTGTTTGGGCAATCAGCCTCACTGGCGGAAGGCGGCGGCAGTGCAGCCGCTTACTTCGGTTGGGGCATGCCGGCCATGCTTCTGTATGTAACAGCAAGCTATTTTCTGGAAAGTGTCCAGCGCCCCCGTGTTGGCATGATAATCATGCTGGGCGTCAACCTGCTCAACCTGTTGGTGAACGGCATGTTGCTTTTTGGCTGGTTGGGAACAGGATTGGCACTGGGTGCCGACGGCGCGGTGATCGCGACATCGATTGTGCGCTGGGTCGCTGCCCTCGCCATCGTTGCTTACATTTTTGTGCTTCCTATTGTATTGGGCGATGATCGTTTTGGCTTGCGTGCTTCATGGAGTGAAGTGGTACAGGAAGCCACGCGGCTCGGCGGTGCGATGGGCAAAAAGATGCGCAGCCTGGGCGCGGCAACTGGCATGGCCTATGGGCTGGAAGCAGCGGCATTCTCTTCGCTGGTTTTTATGGCGGGCACTATTAGCCCGGCAGCGCTGGCGGCGCACCAGATCACAAATAATTCAGTCGCCCTTTTGGTGATGGTCTCCATCGGTATGGCAGCGGCCACGGCTGTGCGTGTCGGCAATGCGGTGGGACGTCAAGATGAGCATGGCGTTCGCATGGCCGGGTGGGTTGGCCTGGGGCTGATCGCGATCATTCTGGCACCACCGGCAATCTTCCTCTTGATAAGTCCTCACGCCGTCGCCTCGCTTTACATAAATGAAGTCGCTGTCCTGGAGATTGCGCAATGGACGATGTTGGCAGCAGGTGTTTTCATTGTCGCTGACGGCATGATGAATGTCATCATGGGGGCTCTGCGCGGCATGGGTGATGTCTGGGTGCCAATGTTCATGCATATTTTTTCATTTTGGTGCGTCGGCGTCCCCGTTGCGTGGGTTGCGGCTTTCTACTTTAGGTATGGCGCCGTGGGTTTGCAGATGGGTATTGGGGTTGCCGTTCTTTTATCTGTCATTGCGCAGGTCACACGGTTCTCAATTGTTTCTAAGAAAGCTGTTAAGAGGGCATAGCGGCAGGGTCCAGAGCATTCGCAACCAAGGCTTGTGCTGCCCGCTTCGCCGTGCGCGAGGCTTGCTCTTTGTCGGACACCTGCGCGGTGACGATGGCACCTTCAAGTAAAAGAGAGAGCTGATCTCCCAGACAATTGGGCTCGGAAGCACCGGCATCTTCTGCAAGCTTTGCGGTGAAATCGCGCAGCTGTTGTTTGTAGTCACGGCACGCCGCGCGCACCTGTGTGCCTTCTGCTGAAAACTCTCCAACAGCATTGATAAAAAGACAGCCGAAAAAGCCGGGTTCATCAAACCAGTTGGCGGCCACATCAAAAATCGCCAGAAGGCGTTTCTTGGGGTCGCTACTTGCGTTCTCCACAGACCGCATGAACTGATTGCGAAACTCGCTGTCATACTGTTTCAGCACCGCCAGAATCAATTCATCCTTTGATCTGAAATGTTTGTAGAGGGTCTTCTTTGAAACGCCTGCGACTTTCAAGATTCTATCGATTCCCGTCCCGTGGAAGCCGTGTTGAGCAAACAGGTCACGGGCGGTGCGCACAAGATGATCGCGCCTTTCGGAGGCCATGGGCATTTCTCTTTCTAACGAGAGGCGGGCAAACAGTACGGTTTCCTAGATTAATCTCATTATCTGTAATTGTCGATCACATGCACGTGAAAATTATCGGGAAAATAGAATTTTTTTGTTTGTTATCAAATAGTTGAAGTAATTTTCTCCCAAATTGGGAATACCTTGTAACTGGGAACCATTCGGTCTACTTATTGATCAAGGAAACAGATCTGTTTCCCAATCATGGCCGCCGATACCATCAGTTCTGGATTTGATGGATTGAAGTGGGGGCCAGTCCATTTGAGGCAATTCAAGGAGATGACCAATGGTAACAGCTAAAGCATTTGTCGCAGCCGCCGTCGCTGCTTTCTTCCTACTGGGTGTGCAGGTTGCACGCGCTGATGACGACATCGCTCATTCAACGGTCGGTGTTGGCGGGTATGATCTCGTATCATACCAGACCAACCAAAAACCGCTTCGTGGCAACGGCCACAATGTGTCCGTCCATGATGGCGTGACATATCTTTTTGCCAGTGCTGAAAACCGCACAACTTTTGAAGCTGATCCATCAAAATACCTACCTGCTTATGGTGGTTATTGTGCATTCGCAGTGTCGGTCGGAAAGAAATTCTTCGGCGACCCAGAAGTATGGCGTGTCGTCGATGATCGCTTGTATCTAAATCTCGATACCAAGATTCAAGATCTATGGCTCGAAGATACGAGCGCGAAGATTGAGGTCGCCGACAAATTGTGGGAAGAAATTGAGAACGTTCCTGCAAGCGAACTCTAAAAACTTCTCTCCGGAAACGAGAAACGCCCGGCATTCGTGCCGGGCGTTTTGTTGTTTTAACGTTGCCTAAGTTGCTTACGTTGGAGTCTATTTGCTACCGCGCTCGATCAGGCGGGCATAATAGCGAACCGCCTGTCCCATGTTCTCAACCGTGATGCGCTCATTGGTGCCATGAAAACGTGCCGTATCCTCTGATCCCAGAACGATGGGAATAAAGCGATAGATATTGTCGGACACTGTTTCGAAATAACGGCTATCCGTGCCACCAACAACGAGGTTAGGGGCGACGAGGGTGCCCGGGAAACTATCCTGAATGGTTTGCGAGATAATTTGAAACCCTTCAGAATCTGTTGGTGAAACCAGGCTCGCCTCTCGCCCAGGATTAAAGACACTGACTTTAATACCCTCATCATCAATAGCCTGTGTGACATGCGCCACGATGCTCTCGACTGTGTCGCGGGGATGAATACGGAAGTTGACCTTGGCACTCGCTGATGCCGGCAGCACGTTTTCCTTCACACCGGCGCTAATCATCGTCGGCGCGATGGTTGTGCGCATCATCGCGGCGGTTGTAGGACTGCCCAGCAATGTTGGATTGAGGATAGGGCTAAACAACCAACGATTGCTGAGCGCCATTCGCTGTACAAACGGCGTTGCTGGCGCAATTGCATCCAACAACATCGCAGCCGTGCCTTCTAGTTTTCCCTCAAACTGATTGTTTTGCAGGCGATCAATCGCGCGCGACAATTGTCCGATAGCTGTTTCAGCCGGAGGCATCGAAGAGTGGCCCCCTGTTGCCGTGGCTGTGAGGTCGAGTGTCACATAACCTTTTTCAGCAACGCCCACCATGGCGACAGAGCGACCTTCAACGCCAGGCACAAGCCCGTTGGCCAAAATGCCGCCTTCGTCCGCTACCCAGTGCAACCGGACGCCACGTTCTTCCAGCATTTCAGCAATCTTCTGATCACCAAAAAGACCACCCAATTCTTCGTCATGTCCGAACGCAAAGTGAATTGTCCGGCGCGGCTGATAACCTTGCGCGGCGAGATGTTCAGCGCCTTCTAGAATGGCGACAAGCGATCCTTTTGTATCAATCGCGCCACGGCCCCAAATAAAGCCATCGGCGACTTTTCCTGAAAACGGTTCGACTTCCCAAGCCGCTTCCGTGCCTGGCGCAATCGGCACAACATCCATGTGGGACATCAGCAAAATCGGCTCGAGTGAGCTGTCGGATCCAGGCCACGTATAGAAGAGGGAATATTTCCCGATGATTTCCTGTGAGGCCACGCCGTTAAATGTGGGATAGGTGGTTTCTATCCATTCGCGAAAAGCGATGAAGGGCGCCCGACGCTCTTCGCGGCCAAATTGTGTTGAAACTGTTTCGATGCGGATGGCTTCGCCAAGACGGTTGGCGGCGGCTAATGCGTCAATGTCGATTTGATCGACGGCACCCTCGACCTGATCTGCAGGGGCCGGGACCAGGAGCGTGCGCACGACCGAGATCGCAAGCAATAGTCCAACCAGGCATACAAAAATGAGACCAATACGTTTCATGTGAAATCTTCCCCCGAAAGCCATTTTGCTCCATTTCTGGATGCTGTGGATTGGCATAGTAGTATTTTGAGTGGCAGCAGTCTCTCTGCCCGCAACTATGATAGAGCTTCTTTGACCCCTGGCTGTCAAATTGTCAGCTAGTCGTTGGGGTACCTATAGCCAAGAGTTGGGTCAACGGTCATAATTCGGACGAAATAGGGGGCTATCTGAACCGCACGGGGCGGCAGGTGGGTCGTCTGACTATAAGAATTGAGGGCAAATGCCGACCATTGCGCTTGTCGACGATGATAAGAACATTCTGACTTCCGTTTCGATGGCGTTCGAAGCCGAGGGGTTTCACGTTCACACTTACACCGACGGCGCCGCCGCATTGTCAGGACTGGCTGCAAGCCCACCGGATGTGGCTGTCTTTGATATCAAGATGCCGCGCATGGATGGGTTGGAATTGTTGCGCCGACTTCGCCAAAACTCAGAACTGCCGGTTATCTTTCTCACCTCCAAGGATGAAGAGATAGATGAAATGTTCGGCCTCAAAATGGGCGCCGACGATTATATCAAAAAACCTTTTTCCCAGCGCTTGTTGGTAGAGCGCGTGAAAGCAGTGTTGCGCCGGTCGCAAGCGCGCACTGAACCTGTATCTGCGGAACAAAAAGGGGATCACTTGGAGCGCGGCAAACTTGTTATGGATCCCGAGCGACACATTTGTCGTTGGAACGGCGAAAACGTGACGCTTACCGTGACAGAGTTTTTGATTTTGCAGGCTTTGGCTCAACGGCCAGGGTACGTCAAAAGCCGTGATCAATTGATGGACGCAGCCTATGACGATCAGGTTTATGTGGATGACCGCACAATCGACAGTCACATCAAACGTTTGAGGAAAAAGTTCAAACAAGTCGATGATGATTTTGATGGCATCGAAACACTTTACGGCGTTGGCTATCGTTACAAGGAAGACTAGGTCGGCCGTGGGAGCAGACAAGCAGTCAAAAAAAGCGGGCACCTTGATCGGGGTGCGCTCCGCCTTGTTGCGTTTCGCAAAAAACGCGAACGGCGTCTTGCGCATGTTCATCGATGGCCTCAGATGGGCCGGCCACGGCATATTGGCGGGCAATCGGTTTTCCACATTGACGCGCCGTATCGTTGTCTTTCAAGTCGTCGCCCTGTTGGTGCTGGTGGCGGGTGTGCTTTATCTCAATCAATTTAGGCAAGGCCTGATTGATGCCCGCAAGCAGGCCTTGATTGTTCAATCAGAAATTATCGCCGGGGCAGTCGCCGAAACAGCGACAGCTTCGCTTGAAGCTGAAGTTATCGATCCGCTTGGTGCTCTTGCGAACAGTGACAGGTGGGTAAACCCGGATCAGCGCTATGAAGACCGTGATGTGCCGATCAGTGCCACAGCGGCAGCGCCGATTTTGCGACGTCTCATTTTGCCAACACAAACACGGGCACGCCTTTATGACAAAGACGGTTGGTTGATCTTGGATTCAAGGCAGCTCTCTGCATCCGGCCAGGTCGTTGCCTTTGAATTGCCGCCGCTTGGAGGAACAGAGGAGCAGAGCTGGACATCTAGGTTCTTTGTCTGGTTGAGTGATCTGGCACCGGGTCCTGCCTACCAACGGTATCAAGAAGCGGGTAGCCAAAACGGTCGGATCTATCAGGAAGTTGGTTTGGCACTTGGTGGCTTGAGCGCCACCATGGAACGTCTTAATGATCGCGGTGAGCTTATCGTTTCTGTCGCGGTCCCTGTTCAACGATTTCGTGCAGTGCTTGGTGTCTTGTTGCTCTCAACTGAGGGCGGTGACATTGATGCCATTGTGCAAGCTGAGCGGTTGCAGATTGTGGAAGTTTTCCTGATCGCGCTGAGTGTTGCCATCCTGCTGTCTGTTGTTTTGGCGGGCACCATCGCAGAACCCATTCGCCGTCTTGCTGAAACGGCGGAACGGGTCGCCCAAGGCGTCACCGAGCGCGTTGAAATACCAGACTTTACAGAGCGCCGTGACGAGATCGGCGATCTGTCTGGCGCGCTGCGTGGCATGACCAATGCGCTCTATGACCGTATTGACGCGATCGAAGCCTTTGCCGCCGACGTCGCTCATGAGTTGAAAAACCCACTGACCTCTATTCGCTCAGCGGTTGAAACACTCTCCATCGTCAAAGATGACAGTGCGCGTGATCGGCTCATGGAGGTTATTCAACATGACATCCACCGTATTGATCGCTTGATCAGCGATATATCCGAAGCCTCTCGCCTTGATGCTGAGCTCTCGCGCGAGGAACAGATACCGCTCAATGTGGCGAGCCTGGCTGAAACCATTGCCGATATGTTCAACACCACACGGACCGATGTGGGCAACGCGGTGGAAGTTGTTATTGATCAGGAAGCAGCTGACAAAAATAGGCTGATGGTCAATGGCGTCGATAGGCGGATCGGGCAGGTTCTGCGCAATCTCATCGACAATGCCTTGTCATTTAGCCCTGGTGGTGCCGTCGTAAATGTTGCAGTGGTGCGCGTGGCAGACAGCGTGCGTCTAACTGTGGAAGATCAGGGTCCCGGTGTGCCGGTTGATAGCCTGACCCGTATTTTTGAGCGCTTTCATACGGACCGTGAAGGGGAGTTTGGTCGTCATTCCGGCCTTGGTCTTTCCATTTCGAAACAGATCGTGCACGCGCATCGAGGCACGATCATCGCCGAAAACAGAGAAGAAGGCGGCGCACGCTTCATCGTCGATCTGCCCGCTCTAACGAATGCTGCTAAGAAGTCGCCCCCCAAAAAGCCAGAAGGGGCTGGCGAATGAGCTCGCTTCAAGTGCACGGCACTTGCGTCGCGCTTGAGGCTGGTGCTGTTTTATTGCGAGGTCACTCGGGGGCTGGAAAGTCTGACTTGGCCTTTCGGCTTGTGCATGAGCAAGGTGGGCACCTGGTAGCGGATGATCAAGTCATCTTGGAAAGTCGAAAAGATGCGCTCGTAGCGCGTGCCAAAGAAGGCTGGGCCAGCCTCATTGAGTTGAGGGGGCTTGGCATCGTATCCATTCCTTCGACGACATCTGCCCCTTTGACGTTATTGGTGGATTTGGTCGGGCGCGATGAGGTACCGCGTTTGGCAAAGCCGCTTTATGATGAGCTAGTCGGCCACAGGCTTCCTGTCTTGCGCTTGCATGCGTTCGATGCCACAACCCCCGCAAAGGTCAAATTGGCAATCACGCATATTCCAAGCAGTGGAGCATCGGGCTCCGAAGCGCACGGGTTTCCAGGTGATGATGGTCGGCTCGGCTAAGCTAGGCAGTTTGGGTGTGGGAAGAGGTAAGGCAGACAGGCATTCGGGTGGCATAAAGGCCTCACTTTTGGTGAGGCGTGCTAATCTGACGCGGCTTGTGAGTTCTGTCTTGTCATCCTTTGAAAAATGTTGGCACCATGAGGCCCTTGTCCTAATGGCTAGGGCTGCCCCGGAACAGTTCAGATGAGCGGTGCCCAAAAAGGAACGACGCAGGTAAAGATGATTGGATTGGTTCTTGTCACGCACGGCCAACTCGCCAAAGAGTTTGTCGCTGCTATGGAGCATGTCGTTGGACCACAGGCGCAGATGGTTTCCATCTGCATTGGGCCCGATGACGACATGGAGCAGCGTCGTAAAGATATTCTGGAAGCTGTTGATGCCGTCAACCAAGGCGATGGTGTCATCTTACTCACCGACATGTTTGGCGGCACACCGTCTAACCTCGCGATTTCCATTATGGACAAATCCAAGGTTGAAGTGATTGCAGGCATCAATCTGCCGATGCTTATTAAGCTGGCCAGTGTCCGCGAAACGGCCAGCCTGGCAGATGCTGTTGAACAGGCACAAAATTCGGGCCGGAAATATATTTCCGTCGCGAGCAAGGTTCTCGCTGGCGAGAATTCCTAAAATAGGCCTGAAAATTGATCGAAAAAACCCTGACGATTGTAAATGCGCGCGGACTGCACGCACGGGCCTCTGCTAAATTTGTCCAATGTACCGAACAGTTTGACGCTGACGTCAGCGTAAGCCGTGAGGGGCAAACCGTGAGCGGTACGTCAATTATGGGGCTTATGATGCTCGCCGCCGCGCCCGGTTGTAAAATTGACCTGAAAGTTGAGGGCCCTGAGGCAGAAGCAGCCTTGGAAGCCTTGGAAACGCTGGTCGCCGACAGGTTTGGCGAAGGCGAATAGGCGCTCTGAGGGTAAATACTCTGTTTATCACGACATAAAGAAATCTTTATATGGCCCTTGAAGCCGCTCGCCGCTCTTGATATAGAAACGCTTAGAGCCGCGCGGGTCCCGCCTGCTGTGGCGTTTTTGATCTATTCAGGAGCCACCTCATGAGCAACGACTATAAAGTCGCGGATATGTCCTTGGCGGACTGGGGCCGCAAAGAAATTGCTATCGCTGAAACGGAAATGCCGGGCCTTATGGCATTGCGCGAAGAATTTGGCGCAAGCCAGCCGTTGAAAGGCGCGCGTGTTGCAGGTTGCCTGCACATGACCATTCAAACAGCCGTGTTGATGGAAACACTAACCGCACTTGGAGCTACTGTGCGCTGGTCTTCATGCAACATCTTCTCCACACAAGATCACGCCGCCGCCGCAATGGCAGCAGCTGGCATTCCAACTTTCGCCTGGAAAGGTGAAACGGAAGAAGAGTTCTGGTGGTGTATTGAAGAAACAATCAAAGGCCCTGATGGCTGGACACCGAACATCATTCTCGATGATGGTGGCGATCTCACTCAGATCATGCATGAAAAATACAATGACATGCTTGATGATGTTGTTGGGATTTCCGAAGAAACCACAACAGGTGTGTTGCGCCTTTATGAAATGGCGAAAGCGGGCACCTTGCGCGTTCCTGCCATCAACGTGAACGACAGTGTCACCAAATCGAAGTTCGACAATCTCTACGGTTGCCGTGAAAGCTTGGTCGATGGTGTGAAGCGCGCAACAGATGTTATGATCGCAGGTAAAGTCGCTGTGATCTGCGGCTTTGGCGACGTTGGCAAAGGCTCCGCTGAAAGCATGCGCAGCCAGGGTGCACGCGTCATTGTCACTGAAATTGATCCCATCTGTGCGCTTCAAGCGGCAATGGAGGGATTTGAAGTTTCCACAATGGAAGAGATGGCACCAGTCGGTGACATCTTCATTACCTGCACAGGTAACAAAGACATCATCACTATTGACCACATGCGGGCCATGAAGGACCGCGCCATTGTTGGCAACATTGGTCACTTTGATTCAGAAATTCAGGTTACTGCGTTGAAGAATTTCACGTGGCACAATGTGAAACCGCAGGTAGACGAAATTGAGTTTCCTAACGGCAACCGTATCATTCTTCTAGCTGAAGGCCGTTTGTTGAACCTTGGCTGTGCCACGGGTCACCCAAGCTTTGTTATGAGCGCATCTTTCACCAACCAGGTGTTGGCTCAGATCGAGCTTTGGGAAAACCACAAGAACTACGGCAAAGAAGTATACGTTCTGCCTAAGCACCTGGATGAGAAAGTGGCGACGCTGCATCTTGCCAAGCTAGGTGTGAAGCTCACCACGTTGAGCAAAGAACAAGCCGATTACATCTCGGTTCCTGTCGCAGGTCCTTACAAGCCAGACCATTATCGCTACTAATTTCTGCGATTCGATTTGGAAAGTTTTGAAAGTCCGGCGTTCGCGCCGGGCTTTTTTTTGCGAAATTCTAGAAAATTGAACCGGCTCCGCAATGAACTGTTGCGCTTTGGACTCAACTGAGTCCCAATGGCGCAGTTCATAGTTAATTCGGGGCAATGAGTGCTATGGGCAAAGGCGAAGAAACGGGTGTAAGCTCTTCAAAATGAGGCAGTTTTCACGGCTCAAACTTGTATGGGTAACAAATGGGGGCATCTGGGTCGGGCGGACCGAACAGGATGCGAGAAGCAGCACATGCGGCTGGGAAAAACTGGGGCCAGGACCCCTTTTCAACGGGTAGATCCCCTATCAAAGTTAAAGTGGGGAACTTTGATAGCAATCGCGTCAATCGGGCAAGCTAAAGCTGCCCCGGGGGCTGAACCGGGCGACGAGGGTATTGCTATGCTAGATCCGGTCATGACGACCATTACGCCTGTTTTAGAGGCAATGGGCGTGTCTCCACAGCTGGCTGGCGAGCCCGCTTTGGCATTGAATTTCGGCATTGCGATTATTGGCATTGGGCTTGGCGTCGGCTGTGCTTATTGGGCAGCCAAATCGGCAACCCGTCTTCGCAGCCTGCGCGACGCTCATGCAAAAGAAATCGATGTGCTGGGCGCACGTGTGGATACGGTTGAGGCCATTCTGGCCTCAGAGCCAGATGCTCTGTTGATTTGGTCCCCAGATACACTGATCGCCAAACCTGGCACGCTTCAATCGCGGCCGCGCATTGCAGGCAGCACAGCGGCCTTGGCTGATCCGGCAACAGGCGCGGTGGATTATGAAAAGGTGCTCCGCCGATTGACGCCAGACGCGGGCAGCGCTCTGCGAGCTGCTGTTGACCGGCTGCGCTCACGTGGCGCACGTTTCTCCCTAACAGTGCAATCGGCCGATGGGCGCACCTTCGAGGCGGAAGGCCGTCCAGCGGGTGCTCAAGCGGTTGTTTGGATACGCGATGTTTCAGGTGAACGGGCTGAAATCAGCCGCTTTGTTGATCGTGCCTCTGTGGCGGAGCGCGCCAGTGATCAATTGATGGAGCATCTTAATGCTCTCACCATGCCCGCATGGCGTCGCGACGCAGATGGGCAGTTGCAATGGGTGAACAAGGCATATGTTCAAGCTGTTGAAGCGGGCAGCGCGGAAGACGTTATCGAGAAGGGTACTGAGATTGCCAGCGAAGAGGTGATTAGAAAAGCGCAAGACTGTGTTGCGGCGGGCGAGACTTCGCGCGAACGCCTGCACGCCATCGTTGGTGGCGAGCGTCGTGCGCTTGAAGTTACTGAACTGGCCTTGTCGTCTGGATCCGCTGGCATCGCCATTGATGTCACAGAGTTGGACAATGCAGAGACGGAACTTGATCGTCATATCGATGCCCATGGGGGAACGTTGGACCGGCTTGCAACACCTGTTGCTATCTTCGGATCAGATAAACGACTGCGCTTTTTCAATAAAGCGTACCAAAAGTTCTGGGACCTGGATGGAGACTGGTTGGAGAACGAACCGACCGATAGTGAAATTCTGGATGTATTGCGCACGCACCGCCGGTTGCCAGAGCAGGCGAATTTCCCTGCTTGGAAAGCGCAATTGATGAAAACCTATCAAGCACCGCAACCAGTGGAAGAATATTGGTATTTGCCTGATGGGCAGACGTTGCGGATGATCGCGCAAGCGCATCCTATGGGGGGTGTCATCTATATTTATGAAAACGTCACCGAGCGGCTAAATCTCGAAAGCGACTACAACACGGCCCTGCGTGTGCAAGGTGAAACGCTCGATAATCTGTTCGAAGGCGTGGCGGTGTTCGGGTCTGATGGACGCCTCAAGTTGCACAATCCTGTCTATGCGGACATTTGGCGTTTGACTGACGAGCAATTGCAAGGTGAGCCTCATATTGGCGAGGTCGTTGATGCCTGCCGTGGGCTGTATGACGATGGCTCCATTTGGGATGAGTTGAAATCCTGCCTGACGTCGGTCGAAGCACGCCGACAATTGGTCCATCGTATGGAAAGAAACGATGGAGCGATCATTGATTGCGCGACGGTGCCGCTGCCTGATGGGGCGACCTTGGTGACATTTGTTGACGTCACCGATGCCTCGCGTATTGAACGCGCCTTGCGTGAGCGCAACGAAGCGTTGGAAACCGCCGACCGGTTGAAGTCTGAATTCATCAGCCACGTCTCTTATCAATTGCGCACGCCGCTCACCAACATCATCGGCTTTGGAGAAATTCTGGAAGCAGAGATGTTTGGCGAACTATTGCCCAAGCAACATGAGTATACAGCTGGCATTTTAGAATCCTCACACGAGCTGCTGACGACAGTGAATGATATTTTGGATCTTTCGACCATTGAAGCAGGCGCCATGACGCTGGACCTTTCCGAGGTGCCTTTGGTCGAGGTTGTGAAGTCGGTGCAAATGTTTGCGCAGCAGCGCGCGCAGAAGGCCCGCATTTCCTTGAGGGCGGATTGCCCCGCTGACATTGGCTCAATTAGAGCTGACGATAAGCGCATTCGTCAGATCATGATCAATTTGATCTCCAACGCCATTACCTTCACTCAAGCTGGTGACACCGTAACCGTTGGGGCATCTCGCACCGCCAACGAGATGCAGCTTTTTGTGGTCGATACAGGCGATGGCATTAAGCCGGAACATCAAGCAACCGTTTTTGATCGCTTTGAAGCGCGCGCAGGATCCGACCGCAGGCGCGGCGCAGGGTTGGGTCTGTCGCTCGTGAAGAGTTTTGTAGAGCTGCACGGGGGCTGGGTGACACTGGAATCAGAACCTGCCGTTGGTACGCGGGTCACCTGTCATTTGCCTTTGGTTTTTGAAAAGCGGGTCGAAAACGGCGAAAAAAAGCCAGAAATTCTCGTTGATAACTGAATGATCGCTCATTTTAGATGCCAAATCGGCCTTGATGGGCTTGTTTAACGCGGGCGATTGCCCATATTCTGCCAAGGCAATTCACTTAGATAGAATATTGCGGGACCGCGGAACCGGTGCCCAGGTTTTTTCTAAATTTGGGTGGGACCGCGAGGTCGGACTGGCCGTTGAGGCAGAGGGAGCTAATTCATGACTATTTCCGTAACCATTAATGGCAATCAGCAGGAGCTCGATGTCGAGCCCGACATGCCTGTTTTATGGGTGCTACGCGACGAGCTCGGTCTGACGGGCACTAAGTTTGGTTGCGGTGTGGCTGCATGTGGCGCTTGCACTGTTCATGTAAACGGTGTGGCGACACGAACATGCACGCTCCCCGTTGAAGCCGTGGACGGCGCTGAAATTACCACCATCGAAGGCTTGAGCGGAAACGGGCCGGACTTGTCGGCTTTGCAGCAAGCCTGGATTGAGCATCAGGTGCCACAATGTGGTTATTGCCAATCGGGCATGTTGATGGCGGTTTCTGGACTGCTGGCTGAAAATGCAAATCCAAGCGACGCAGAAATAGATGCTGCGATCACCAACATTTGTCGTTGCGGAACCTATCCGCGCATTCGTGCCGCGATCCGTTCGCTGGCAACGGCATAAGGGAGGGGACACTTATGAAACCATCACGCAGACAGCTTCTCATTGGTGGCACCGTCGTTGGCGGTGGCATGCTTCTTGGCTACGCAACCATGGGCTCCTCCCGACCTGAGCGCGCACAAGCGTTGGCTGCGGGCGAGGGCGAGCACTTCACCACTACATGGCTCAAGATCGACCCAGACAATAAAGTTACTGTCTATGTTCCTCACTCAGAAATGGGTCAGGGCGTGCATACGTCCTTGCCAATGATGGCAGCCGACGAAATGGAAGCCGATTGGGATCTGGTGCAGATGGTTCAGGCCCCAGCCGATGACGTCTGGGCTAACGGACCGCTCGGAAAAGGCTATATTCTGGGCGAAACACCTATTCCCTCGATCTTGACGGGTGTTGTGAACGCCAGTTTCTTCAAGATCGCTGAGATCATGGTTGGCCAGATTACGGGTGGATCAACATCTGTGCGCTTCACCGGCCAATATGGCATGCGTGTTGCGGGTGCTGCGGCAAAGGAAATGTTGATCCGCGCAGCAGCCGAACAGTGGAACGTGCCTGAGAGTGAATTGGTTGCACGGCTTTCATATGTGCATCACGAAACAAGCGGCCGCAGTGCAAGCTTTGGTGAGCTTGCCGCCGCCGCAGCAGAATATGATCCACCTGTTAACCCAACTCTGAAAGAGCGCAAAGATTTCACCATCATGGGAACGTCTAAACCACGGTATGACATTCCCTCAAAGGTGGATGGCACGGCGACTTACGGTGTTGATGTGCAGCGTGATGGGTTGCAGATCGCGGCCATCCGCCAAGCGCCTGTCTTCGGTGGATCTGTCATAAGCTTTGACGGCACGGCGGCCCTTGCACAGCGCGGCGTAACCGCTGTTGTGTCCACGGGCGATGGTGTTGCCGTGGTTGCCGACAACTACTGGCGCGCAAGCCAAGCGCTCGAGCTGGTAGACGTTGAGTTTGATGCCGGTGGCAATGGTGATGTGTCGACGCAATCGATTTTCGCGACCTTCCATGCCAATCTTGAAAATGGTGACGCGGAAGAAGATTTCGAAGTTGGTGACGCAGCTGCGGCCATCACCAATGGCGGCGATGTCATTGAGGCCCGTTATGAAGTGCCGTTCCTTGCGCACACTTGCATGGAACCAATGAATTGCACTGTTGAAATTAAAGACGGCAAGGTTGAAGTTTGGGCTGGCGTACAAGATGGTCTGACCAGTCGGAACGTTGTTGCTGAAGTAAGTGGTGTCAATCCAGAAAACGTAACCTTGCATCCGCTCATGCTCGGCGGTGGTTTTGGGCGTCGCGGTCCAAGCGCTTCCAACTTTGTGAATCAGGCGACAAAAATCGCCATGCAGGTGGACGGGCCGGTCAAGCTGGTTTGGTCGCGCGAAGAAGACGTGCAGCACGATTATTATCGCCCTGCCACTGCATCCCACATGTCAGCGACACTGGATGAAAATGGCAACCCCACCGCCTGGGTAAACCGCTATATCCGCAAAGACGAACCGGTTGAAGCAAGCCAGATCCCTTATGCGGTGGCCAACCAGTCTATCCGTTATGTGGAAAGCCCCGTTCATGTGCCCTATGGCGCATGGCGCTCTGTTGCGCACACGCAGCACACGTTCTTCAATGAAAGTTTCATTGATGAATTGGCACATGCGGCGGGCAAAGACGCGTTTGACTATCGCATGGGCCTGATTGCCGATAAGCCTCGCCATACAGCAGTGCTTGCCAAGGCAGGTGAAGCGGCAGGATGGGGCACGCCTCTTCCTGAAGGCCGGGTGCGTGGTGTCGCCCTTCAACAAAGCTTCGATACAATCGTGGCGCAAGTTGTTGAAGTCTCAATCGATGAGACCGGGTCACCGAAGGTTCACCGCGTAACCTGTGCGGTGGATTGTGGCGCGGTGGTTAATCCTGATGGTGCCAGGGCGCAGATCGAAAGTGGTGTGATCTATGGCCTGACGGCGGCTCTCTATGGTGAGATCACCATAGAGGATGGTGCTGTGGTCGAAGAAAACTTCCCCGACTATGACGCGGTTCGCATGGCACAAACGCCGGAGATCAACGTGCATTTCGTTGAATCAGATGCGGCCTTCGGTGGACTGGGTGAACCCGGCACGCCGTGTATCGCCCCCGCCGTTTCCAATGCGCTCTTTGCGTTGACGGGCAAACGGGCTCGTGAGCTGCCTCTAAGGAAGCATGATTTCACGAGCGGTCCACGGTTGGCATCTGCTGCGGATTAATCACCCGCGATGAGACATGCAAAAGGGCGCTCTAATAAGGCGCCCTTTTTGTGTCCGAAGAAGGGGTCGTTATTCGACCATGTCTTTCATGGAGATGCTCTCATCCGCCAAGCGTGTCGCAGGGATTTTTGCGTTCCCAGCAATCAGGCGACGCGACATCATATGTTCTGGTGCCCGGTTGACGGTATCGGTGGCAATCAGCACGCCGTCTTTGAGATAGAAAACTGCAAACGAACGCCCCTCGTCTGGGTTGCCGCGCACGACTGCTTCATCATATCCAGCTGACAGGCCAGCGATCTGAAGTTTCATGTCGTACTGGTCTGACCAGAACCAGGGAATTTGTGCATAGGGTTTTTCTTTGCCACAAATGGCAGCGGCGGCTGTCTTGCCTTGTTCCAATGCGTTTTGAACGGACTCCAGCCGCAACCGATGCCCGAGCAATTTGTTGGGGTGGTTGGTGCAATCGCCAATTGAATAAATGTCGGGGTCTTCTGTCTGGCAAAGCTCATCGACTTTAATGCCATTTTCAACCGCGAGGCCCGCCTCCGTCGCAAGTTCCACATTGGGGATGATGCCGACACCAACGACAACGAAGTCAGCGTCAAACTTCTTCCCGTCCGCACAATCAACACGCTCAATCTTTCCATTGCCTTCAAAACCGGAAACCGCCACGCCGGTCTCAATCTTCACACCTTCTTCTGTGTGGACGCGCGTGTAGAACTTGGAAACAATCGGGTCAGCCACGCGGGCCAGGACCATTGGCGCCATTTCAAGAACGGTAACGTCAATGCCACGCTTGGCAGCAACGGCGGCAACTTCAAGGCCGATATAACCGCCCCCGACGATGACCATTTTGCCGCCTTGGTTGAACTTTTCTTGCAGAGCTTCTACGTCGCCAATTGTGCGCAGATAAAAAACGCCCTCTAGGTCGAAACCGGGCACGTTGATCTCGCGCACACGGCTGCCTGTTGCCAGAATCAACTTGTCATAGGGGCGGGTGCTGCCGTCATCTAAATGGAGGATTTTTTTTGCGCGCTCAATTTCCACAACACGTGTGTTGAGCAGCATTTCCGCCTTTGAGATTTCATAGAATTCAGGGGGTTTGAAATAAACCCGGTCAATTTCAAGCTCGCCGGCGAGAAATTTTTTGGACAGGGGGGGGCGCTGATACGGAATGTAGGGCTCATCTCCAATGACTGTGATCGGTCCCTCAAAGCCCTCTGCACGCAGACTGGCGACAGCCTGTCCCGCTGCATGGCCCGCACCCACAATGATCACGCCATTAGACATGTTTGTATTTCCTCTCAGTGATCTCAACAAAAATGACGCCTGCGTCACTATTTGGCTGACTTTGGCCTTTTTGCTCACAAAAATCAAATGAGAATGTGCGCGATGAGGTCATGAGACGCAAGGCTTGGGCTGTCAGATTGCACTGTGCAGTTGACGGCATGGGGGAGCATGTGGGAAGAGCGAGCGGGGTTGATTGCTGCCGCGTTTAAGAGTGAACAGGAATAATTGGGGTGATCGAGTGACGGTGGACCAGGTTGAGCGTGAAGCGCATTTGCAGGCTTTCTTGAAAGCAGCAGACTGGGCAAGAGCCGGTTTCTGCCAGATCGCTGGCGATGCCTCGCTTCGCCATTATGCGCGCCTCACCCGTGGCACTGAGACCGCCATGTTGATGGATTGGCCACCTGGCCCCGACGCGCCTGTGGGTGAGGGGCATTCCGCCTATTCCAAACTGGCGCACCTGGCAGAAGACGTGAAACCATTTGTTGCTATCGGGGGCTATTTGCGCGGTCGCGGCCTCAATGCTCCCAAGGTCATAGCCGCTGATCTGGATGCAGGATTTTTGCTACTGGAAGATTTGGGAACCGATGATTTTGGAGGCGCGATTGATGCAGACAACGGCCCCGCCGGTGAAACATTGGACGACATGTATCGTGCCGGGCTTGATGTTCTCGTCGCGTTGCAAAGAGACGGCGCGCCTGACCCGCTTCCCGTTGGGGATGGCAGCGTGCACGATGTGCCAGAGTTTGATGATGGCATTTACCGCATAGAAACCGCCATGCCGCTGGATTGGTACCTGCCGGTGGTAATGGGCCGCGAAGCAGGCGCCGATCTCAAGGCAGAATATGCCGCCATTTGGACCGACCTTTGGCCGTTGATCGAAGCAGGTCCGCGCACACTCTTTTTGCGTGATTTTCACTCGCCCAATATCCTGTGGCAATCCGGCGCCTCAGGTCTTGCGCGCATCGGTCTCATTGATTATCAGGACGCGTTGATTGGCTCACGTGCCTATGACCCGGTTTCATTTCTGCAAGACGCCCGTCGTGATGTGCCCCATGAGCGTGAAACGGCTATGCGAAGCTATTTTGTGGAACGTATGAAAAGCGAAGATGTACGCTTTGATGCAGAAGAATTTGGCGCGGCCTATGCGGTGCTGGGTGCCGAACGCTCTCTCCGCCTGATGGGACTTTGGCCCCGCCTGTTGAAGCGGGACAACAAGCCTCACTACATGGTGCATATGGCCCGCACCCACGACTATCTGAGACGCAATCTCCAACATCCCGCGCTGGCACAGCTAGCTGCATTCGTGGAAAAACACTTTCTGAAAGATGCGCCAAAGGCTGGCGAGATTGCGAACCACGGCCAATGACCGAAATCACTAAAGCGATCATCATGGGAGCGGGGCTTGGCACACGCATGGCACCGCTGACCGACACTGTTCCAAAACCGTTGATACCTTTCAGGGGCAGGCCCTTGATCGATCACGCGCTCGAACGGCTTCATGACGCAGGGGTCAAAGAGGCGGTGGTCAATCTTCACTATAAGGCAGACCAGCTGGAAGCACATTTGCAAGGGCGCCAAAACCCAAACGTCATTTTTTCTGACGAACGGGACCTCCTGTTGGATACGGGCGGCGGTGTAAAAAAGGCACGTCATTTGCTGGGCGATGACCCGATTTTCACGTTCAATTCCGACAGTGTGTGGATTGAAGGCAGGCGACCCACGATGCGCCGCATGATTGAGACGTGGGACCCAACCCGCATGGATGCCCTGTTGATGATCGCAAGCGCCACCAATACAATTGGCGAAGTGCGTCGCGGTGATTTTTCGATGTCGGCGGATGGGCAGCTTGCCCGACGGCAAGAGCAAAGCGTTGCGCCTTTCATGTATGCAGGGGTGCAAATAATTGACCCGACGCTGTTTGATGAAGGCCCAGAAGGCCCTTTCTCGACCAATTTTGTATGGGATCGGTCCATTGAGCGCGGCCGGTTATTTGGTCTGCGCATGGAGGCCACCTGGATGCATGTGGGCACGTCTGAAGATCTAGCGGATGCAGAGCGGTTCCTGCGCGACCTCTAGGGCACAAGCCGCTACACTCGTGTCTATGGCAAAAGATTCTATCCCAACGCTGTTCACCATCCCCCCTGGCGCTCCTTTTCTGGAGGTGCTGGCGCAAGCGCTGGTGGCTGATCCGAGCCTGGGGGGGGCGCTGTCGCATGAACCAGAAGAACTTGCCGATCTAACAATTTTGCTGCCCACACGCCGCGCCGTGCGAGCGCTATCAGAAGCTTTTTTGAGAACCGCCGGTGGACGCGCAATTCTATTGCCGCGTATTCGACCGCTCGGTGATGTGGATGAAGACGAATTGGCGCTGACCGCTGATGTTGGGGAGGGTTATGCGAGCGCCTTAGAATTACCGCCCGCGATTGAACCGATGGAGCGGCAATTGCGCCTGTCGCGTTTGGTGCTCGCCTGGGGGCGTGGCAGCCCCTTTGGGCCAAAAGATGTGAGCCAGGCCGCAGCACTGGCAGCCGAGCTTTCACATTTGATTGACAGCGCAGAAACCGAAGGGGTCGATCTCACGCAAGTGAAGACATTGGTGCCAGACCGGTTTGCGGAACATTGGCAGCACACGCTCTCCTTCCTTGAAATTGCGTTGGACTATTGGCCGGAACAATTGGCAGAGCTGGGTCTGATCGATCCGGCCAAAAGGCGCAATCAGGCCATTCGCGCGCAAGTGCAATCATGGAAAGATCATCCACCTGCTCACCCCATACTTGCGGCAGGGTCCACAGGGTCTATTCCAGCGACCGCAGAGCTTCTGTCGCAAGTTGCGCGGCTGCCAAAAGGGGCTGTCATTCTGCCGGGGCTGGATCAGGCGTTGGATGTACGCGGTTGGCACGCCATCGGCCCGTCTCATCCACAATATGGCATGAAGCAATTGTTGAACGCGGTTGAAGTGCCACGCGAGGATGTGCAGCCATGGTCACAACAGACCTCAATGCCTATTGCTGAAGCGCGGGCAAAATTGTTGAGCGAAGCCTTGCGGCCTGCTGAGACAACGGATGCGTGGAGTGGTGACGCGCGGCTCCCCGTTGATAGCAATGTTGCAACGCGAGGCTTGACGCTCATAGAAGCGCCAACACCGCGTGAAGAAGCAGGCGCCATTGCTGCCGCCTTGCGTGAAGTCCTCGAAACGCCCGACCAGACGGCTGTGTTGGTCACACCTGATCGCTCGCTCGCAAGACGTGTGGCCGAAGAAATGGGACGGTGGGGCATTCCCATTGATGACAGTGCCGGGCAGCCGCTGTCGACAGTGCTGCCATTTGGTTTTCTGCGGCTTGTCGCCGTTGCGGCAGTTGAGGGACTCGCCCCCGTCGCATTGTTGGATGTGCTCAAACATCCCGTCACGGCGTTGGGGCTGAGCCCTCATGAATGTCGCCGTCGCACCCGTCTATTGGAACGCGAGGTCTTGCGGGGAGCAAGACCAGCTCCGGGTATAGACGGTCTGCGATTAGCACTGGCTCGCGCCGCCAAAAATAGTGAACCGTTAGAGCTGTTGGGCGATCTCATTGATCGTTTGGAAAAGGCCATCACGCCGTTCCTGGACCTTTATAATGATCATACAGTCTCGCTTCATCAACTTGCCACGGTACACTTACACTGTGTTGAAGCGCTCGCCGTAAGCGACGATGAAGGCGGTGCCGACCGCTTCTATAAAGGCGACGCTGGTGAGGCTACCGCCCTGTTTATGGAAACATTACTCGCGACGTCCAACACGGTTGAGGAAGTCAACCCTCTTTCTTACCTGAGGCTGATTGAAACCTTGAGTGCCGGGCGCATGGTGCGACCCCGTTTTGGCCAACACCCACGCCTGTCGATCTTGGGGCCTCTGGAAGCGCGCTTGATAAGCGCCGATCTGGTCATTCTGGCAGGTTTGAATGAAGAGGTGTGGCCCGCTGCATCCCCCATTGATGCGTGGTTGAGCAGGCCCATGCGCGCCGATTTGGGGTTAGAGCCGCCTGAACGCCGCATTGGGCTGTCAGCCCATGACTTCCAACAGGCAGCTTGCGGGAAAGAAATTCTTCTCACACGCTCGTTGAAGGTGGAGGGCACGCCAACAGTTGCATCGCGCTGGTTGTTGCGTTTGCAAAGTCTGTTGAAAGGCATGGGGCTTGAAGACGGTCTTGTGCCCGATCCCCGTCTTCTCAACATTGCTGTTCAATTGGACCAACCTTTATCAGTTGTCCCTATTGATCCACCTGCGCCGAGACCGTCCGTAGAGGCACGTCCAAAATCCTATTCCGTGACAAATATTGAGACGCTCATTCGCGACCCCTATGCAATCTATGCCAAAAAAGTTCTGGGTCTTTATGCGCTTGATCCATTGGACGCTGACGCAGGTGCTATTGAGCGCGGCATCATTCTGCACAAAGCCTTGGAAGTTTTTGCAAAACAATATCCGACACGGCTGCCAGAGGATTTGCAGTCGGCTCTTCTCGATGTCGGTAAAACAGTTTTTGACGAAGCACCGGATCGTCCGGGCGTGACGGCCTTTTGGTGGCCGCGTTACCGCGATGTCGCTATTTGGTTGTCGACGTGGGAACGTGATGTCCGCGCGGACATGGACCACACCCATGCCGAAGTGCGGGGTGAATTATCCATGAAGGTGGGCGACAGATCGCTAATGCTGTCGGCCATTGCCGACAGGCTGGACGAACGCAGCGATGGCACATTTGCAATCTATGATTATAAAACCGGCGCACCCCCTTCCAGAAAACAGGTTGAAGCAGGCTTGAGCCCGCAATTGCCTTTGGAAGCAGCGATAGCGGAGGCCGGTGGTTTCACTGACAATGAGGGTGTTCCCTTGGCCGGGCGCGACATTGGACCTCTCTCTTATCTGCATCTGTCAGGGGGGGATCCCGGTGCTGCGGAACGCGTGGTGGCACCAGATGGTAGTGCGGCCGCCGCTGAAGCGCTGGAGGGGCTTTTGAAGTTGCTCCACCATTATGAAAATGAGATGACGCCATTCCTGTCGCGCCCGCGTGTACAGTTTCAAGGACGGGCTGGCGATTATGATCATCTCGCCCGTGTTCTGGAATGGTCCGCTGCCGACAGTGGAGGGGATGCTTGATGTCAGCGCCTCTCAAAATGGATCTGGGTGAAACAAGTCGCCTTCAAGCTGCTGCCGCTGATCCCCAAGCTTCTATCTGGGTGTCAGCCAATGCAGGGTCCGGCAAAACACATGTGCTCATCAACCGGGTGATACGTCTCTTGTTGGCTGGTGCACCTCCAGAGCGCATTTTATGCCTGACCTTCACCAAAGCTGCCGCGGCCGAAATGGCCAGCCGTCTTTATGCAAGCCTCGGCGAATGGGCGATCATGGACGACGGCGATCTTGTCGAAAAGCTCGAAGAGTTGGAAGGCACATCGCCTGACGCCGCAACTTTGTTGAAAGCACGCCTTCTATTTGCGCGCGCTATTGAGACACCTGGTGGTCTTAAAATTCAAACTATTCACGCCTTTTGTGAAAGATTGCTCGGCCGTTTTCCGCTAGAGGCCGGCGTCTCTCCTCATTTTGAGATTCTGGATGAGCGCACCGCCGCAGAGCTGATGGGAGAAGCCCGCGATGAAATTCTGGGCGGCATCGGTCTTCAAGAAACGCAAGGCGACCGTGACCCACTTTTAATGGCATTTGAAACTGTTTCTGCCCTTGTGGGTGAATATGGTTTTGATGGTCTGTTTAGTGAGATTGTGCGCAAGCGTGCGGCCTTGCGTGAAGTGTTGCAAGTTGGTGGCAGCATTGAAGCGGTGGTGGCAAGGTTGCGAACCCGTGTGGGGTTGAAGGCAGGCGAGAGCGAAGCGGATATTGTTCAGGCAGCTTGCGCGGTTGACGCCGTTCCAGAACGAGAACTCTCAGACGCTCTACCTCTCCTGCGCGCGGGCAACAAAACAGACATTAAGACGGCTGACGCCATTCAGAGGTTTTTGAGCGACCGTGATGGTGCTACAGCTCTTGATGGTTACGCGCCAACTTTCATCACACAGGTTGGTGGGCCGCGAAAAATCACGCCGGGGATCATCACCAAAAAAGTTCATGAAACCAGTCCACATTTGCTCGATTTGATGGAGAGTGAGCAGGAGCGCCTAATCGCTGTGGAAGGTAAGCGCCGTTCTGCGCGGTTGGTTGCTTCTACAGAAGCGCTATTCATTCTGGCAAATGCGTTGCTGAACAAATTCGAAGACTTAAAGCAACAACACGCAATGCTCGACTATGAGGACTTGATCCTGAAGAGCCGGGAGCTGTTGCGCCGTGTGGATGCAGCCGCGTGGGTGCTTTACAAGTTGGATGGTGGCCTTGATCATATTCTGGTGGACGAAGCGCAGGATACGAGTCCGCACCAGTGGGAAGTGATTGAAGCCCTGGCAGAAGAGTTTCTGTCAGGCGAGGGTGCCCGTGACCTCACACGTACCATTTTTGCCGTGGGTGATGAAAAACAATCCATCTTTTCATTCCAAGGGGCGGACCCCGCACGATTTGCTCAGATGCGAAATTACTTCGCGGAGCGCGTCGCTGGAGCAGGCAAAAAATGGTCGCCGGTTGAACTCTTGCTCTCCTTCCGGTCAACACCACAAGTGTTGAAGGCAGTGGATGATGTGTTCACAGCCCCTCAAGCATCAGAAGGGCTGAACGCGGAAGGTGCGCCCCCAACACATTTTGCGTGGCGTGAATTGGATGCAGGTCTCGTTGAAATTTGGCCGACCTGTGTGCCCGAGAAAATGGAAGAGGCGGTGCCCTGGGATGCGCCATTGGACTATCCAAGCTCTGTCAGCCCAGAAGCTCAATTGTCCGGAAAAATCGGGGCGACAATTGCGCATTGGCTGGACAGTAATGAAGAACTGAAAGGAAAGGGCCGACCCATTCGGGCAGGCGATATTCTAATCCTCGTGCGCCGCCGGAACCTGTTCGTAGAAGAGATGATCCGGTCGTTAAAAAAGCATGGTGTCCCGGTGGCCGGCACAGACCGGATGGTGCTCACTGATCAGATCGCCGTAATGGATTTGATGGCTTTGGGCGCATTTTCGCTTCTGCCAGAAGATGATCTTACGTTGGCGACGGTTTTAAGAAGTCCATTGGTTGGGTTGAGTGAAGAGCAGCTATTTGATCTTGCGCGAAACCGCAAGGGAAGCCTGTGGGCCGAACTTGGTAAACAGGCCGATGAAAAAGCAGGAGCAAAAAACGCTTTTGCGACCGCGCACGAATTGCTCTCAACCGTTTTGTCGCGCTCTGACCGTTTGCGCCCCTATGAGTTTTTTGCGGAACTACTTGTGCGTGATGGCGGGCGCAAAAAGCTGCGCGCAAGGCTGGGCGCGGACGTTGATGATCCTGTTGATGAGTTTCTGTCGTTGGCACTTGCCTATGAACGCACTCACACACCGTCGCTCCAGGGTTTTTTACATTGGGTAGAGGCAGGCCAAGCAGAAGTTAAACGTGAAATGGCCGAGGGTCGCGATGAAGTGCGTGTTATGACGGTGCATGGATCGAAAGGACTTGAGGCGGAAATCGTCTTCTTGCCCGACACTTGTTCCGTGCCGGGCGGGCAGCATGACCCACGTCTCTTTGCTGATGATGGCGCGGATGGGCCTTTGATATTGTTTCCCGGGCGCAAGGCAAATGATGAGGCCATCAGTGCCGCTGCGCGAGATGCTTTGCGTGCGGGTGCCATGAAAGAATATCGCCGCCTGCTCTATGTGGCTATGACGCGGGCAAAAGACCGTCTTTACATTTCTGGATATGAAACGAAGACAAAACCAAATCCAGAATGTTGGTATCAGATGATGGAACGAGCTCTGTTGCCACAGGCTGTCGAAACAATTGGTATTGATGGTGAGCCGGTGTGGCGCATTGAAGGTGAGCAAAAACGCAAGGTGTCACCGGACACAAGCACCGTTCGTCGTGCACTGCCAGAACCAGTACCTGATTGGGCAGTGCGTGTTCCTTCACGCGAGCCGACACCGCCACGCCCCTTGGCACCCTCCCGACTTGTGAGTGAAGCTGAAGAGCCTGCAATCGCGTCACCGTTGCAGGCGAGTGGTGCGGACCGTTTCAAGCGGGGTCGATTGATCCATCGACTATTGCAAAGCCTGCCGGACCTGGAGCCGCAAAACCGGGAAACGGCGGCGAAACAATTTCTGGCAAAACAAGGCTGGCAATTATCGATCGAAGAACAAGAAGAAATCGGATGCGCGGCGCTGGATGTCCTGGGAGATGAACGTTTCGCGGCGCTGTTCGGTCCCGGCAGTCGGGCAGAGGTAGCGCTTGTTGGTGAGATCACCCGCGATGGTGAGCAGATCTTTTTAAGTGGGCAGATCGACCGTCTATGTGTGACTGACGATGTGGTTTGGGTCGTTGATTTTAAAACCAATCGGCCACCACCAATGGAGCTGTCTCAAGTGAGCGCATCTTATGTGGCACAACTGGCTGGATATTGCGCACTCTTGGCAATGCTTTACCCAGATCGAGCGATTCGAGCCGCGCTGTTGTGGACAGACGGACCCAGGTTGATGGAAATTCCCGCAGAAATGTTGAAAAAATTCATGTGATCTCACGGCTGCGTGAGCAATCCTTGACGCTGCCCAGGCCGCTCCCTAGATTCCATGCAACGAAACATTCAGGAGCTCAAATCCGAGCTCTGTAAACATTGATCGGGGCGCTAAAGCCACCGACGTGAACAATTTGAAAGGCGAGTATCATGGCCACATCAAAAGTGACAGACGCGAGCTTCGAAGCTGACGTTATCGACGCAAGCAAGCCAGTCCTCGTGGACTTTTGGGCAGAATGGTGCGGCCCTTGCAAGCAAATCGGACCGGCACTCGAAGAAATTGCGGGCGACATGAACGGTCAGTTGACCATCGCTAAAATCAACATCGACGAGAATCCAAACGTGCCAACAAAATATGGTGTGCGTGGTATTCCAACCTTGATGCTTTTTAAAGACGGTCAAGTTGCGGCAACAAAAGTTGGCGCGTTGCCAAAAGGCAAAATCAAGGAATGGATCGAAAGCGAAATGTAATCGCGGGTTCCAAATGGAGTTTTTAAAGCCGGTTCCCTTGGGGGAGCCGGTTTTTTATGTGTGCGTTTTGAGCACGTGTCCAGCGAGATAGAGCGTGCCACAAATCAGAATGCGCGGCGGCTCGCCTGTTTCCGCGTCCGCGTGACCAACGGCGCGGCCAACAGCCGCTTCCAGGCTCGACATAGGCTCTGCATCAAGCCCCGCACTGCGGGCTATCTCTGCCAGCTCCACCGCGGGCACGGCAGCGTCTGCTCCGTGTGCCACAACCGTATAGACCTGCCGGGCGAGCCCCCGAAAATTCTCGAAAAATCGGATGGCGTCTTTTGTATTCTGCATGGCGCAAATCAAATAGAGCGGCAGCGGGTGCTGCTCGTCAAAATCAG
>Ga0209344_10001375_pt1 | contig 32041 bp, 30 predicted proteins | sample Cruoilmetagenom6_FD_187293 | JGI IMG/M metagenome (GOLD analysis project Ga0209344, IMG submission 187293) | Oil polluted marine microbial communities from Coal Oil Point, Santa Barbara, California, USA - Santa Barbara Oil Seep Sample 6 (SPAdes)... | ecosystem: Environmental > Aquatic > Marine...
GAAAAGCCTTTCAAGCAAAGCTTGAGACTTTTTATTTATTGGCAACTTTACTGGGTTACTCCCTATGGTCGTGATCCAGTATCCGCTCCGTGTTGAGCATAAAAAGTTGCTTGGCTATCGCCCAGCTCTTTTTTACATTAAGAAAAGCCTTTCAAGCAAAGCTTGAGACTTTTTATTTATTGGCGACTTTACTGGGTTACTCCCTATGGTCGTGATCCAGTATCCGCTCCGTGTTGAGTATAAAAAGTTGCTTGGCTAACGCCCAGCCCTTTTTTACATTAAGAAAAGCCTTTCAAGCAAAGCTTGAGACTTTTCTTAATGTAAAAAAGTCTGCATTCTCATGCAGACTTTTTATTCATTCGTGACCTCGACTGGATTCAAACCAGTAACCTCTTGAGCCGTAATCAAGTGCGCTATTCAGTTGCGCCACGAGGCCAATTTTGGGATGCAAATATATTCCTTTTCGGGATAACAGAAAAATTTTTATTAATGAATCCTCACTTTAACAATTTAGCCTTTGGTCTCTAGGTCTAAAATAGCGGGATAGGTAGTTGTTTTTTACTATTTGTTGTCCTTTTCTTTCTGTATTATTAAGCGAATTAACGGCTAGGTCAATCGTCTTCGCTTAGCAAAGAAAATGCATAAAGCAGTTGATTTATTCGTCTTTGGAATAGTCTAATGCGTTTTTTGTGATAAAGTACCGCCAACCAATAAGGGCTAATTGCCATTTTTTTGCCCTTGCTAAATCTAATTTCTGCTTAGTAAAACTCGGAAGTATGCGTTTGTTTAACCAAGCTAATGAAGTGAAAACGATTTTTCTCATGAGATAAATTTACATAAAAAAGTATCACTTGAGCCCATTTTTAGCTTAGATAAAAAAGAAAAAAAATTCAATAAAAAATATAATTAGTAAGATAAACATGATAAATAATTTTGGGTTAATGATTCCTAACTCGTGGAATTCTTAATCAAGATGCACGAAATTTTAAGCATAGCACAAAAAAAATGAAGAAATCTTTGAAATTACTTAGGTATTTGTAAGTTAAAATACTAAGTAATTAAATAATTGAAACATGGTTCCTACAAATAAGTTATATGTTGATAGTAAAAAACCTGTGTTGTATTGAATATGTAATAATTGTAGGCGTGTTTTTGATGAAATTGACGTTTTTTGTCGCATTTTAAGCCAAAAAAAGCCTTAAAAAGGCAATTTCGTCTTTTATACATAGAAATGTTGATCTCAAATGAGGGGGCTGTTGAGGTCTTTAATAGGAGTAGTTTTTGGAGTAAATTTATTTTTTGGTGGTGATTTCAATTACCCCATGACGCCCTTTGGTTCCGTATTTTTTTATTGCACGCTCATCTTTTAAGATAATTAGGGTGTCAATTTGATCTGAACGCAAATGGTCGATATGAGTAGCTTCTTTGCCATCGATAATGTACATGGGGTGCGGCGTGTTATTTTTTGAGTTAAATCGAACTTGGGGTTCGCTTTTTATTTCATGATTGTTTTTTCGAACCGATCGCACCTCAATGGTTTGAATTTCATCCTCATCCATGTTTTCTAATTCCTCTTCGGTGATTTTTTTACCATTTACAATAATGGTAGTTTTAGCATGGGGGTTGTTATTGATGAAAATTTTGTGTTTTTTCCTTCTTTTTTTTGGATGCAGGTCGTGGTTTTTGTCAGTTGCTTTAATTGCTTGCGTTTTTTGTGTAGTTGTTGATTTTATCTTGCTTTCAGCGGTCTGAATTTTGAGTTGTGGGCTAGTGTCATAATAAATATGAATGTCATCTAGGGGTTCAGTGCTATTTTGATTAAATGAAATTTGTAAATTTCCTTTAACCGAAGTTGCATTTAAGGCAATCCCAATTATTTTACCGGATTCATTTCGTTTGACACGGTTAATCGTTAAGTTAACGCCCTCCTTTTTTAAATCTTGAACGGTTTGATCTAAGGTTTCTTGACTGGCCTCATTTGGTAAGATGATTGATAGCTTTGTTGGTGAATCTTTAATTTCACTTTGTTTAACTTGTGCAGTCAACGTCAGGCAGGTACAGCAAATATACGTATATAGAAGTAGGGTAAAGGAGTTGGTTTTCATGGCAATTGGTTTAGGTTTTTGGGAGCGAAATTAGTCATTTAAACAAATACGATTGCGGTGGTTAATCTATTTTAACAAAATTTAAAGATTATTTTATCTCGTAGGATTAACTAATCAGTTTAAGATTATATTTGCAAAAAAAAAGATAGATGAGTATATTTTATATCATTGCAGGGCTGTTATTGCTTGTGGTTGGAGGTGAATTTTTGGTGCGTTCGTCTGTCGGACTTTCCTTTAAGTTGAAGCTGTCAAAGATTATTATAGGAATGACCGTAGTTTCTTTTGCGACTTCGGCACCCGAACTTATAGTTAGTTTGAAGGCTGCCCTCGAAGGACATCCAGATTTAGCTTTGAGTAATGTAGTTGGTTCAAATATTGCTAATATCGCGTTGGTTCTGGGAGTTACCGCTATTATATTTCCTTTGGCCATTGATAAAGATTTTTATAAAATGAATTGGCCAATGATGATGCTATTATCGCTGGCAATGTATTTTTTCTTGCAGAATGATTTACTGTTATCTAGGTTTGAGGGGGCGCTCTTGGTTGTTTCGCTGATTATTTTTATCGTGGTAATGATTAAAATGGCTCGATCTAAGCATATAATTGATGACGAGGTAGATGAGTCGCTCAGTGAAACGAGTAATTTTAAAATTGTAGCTTGGTTGGTTATTGGAGGATTTGCCTTGTGGGGTGGTTCTGAGTTATTAGTTAATGGAGCAGTTGATATTGCAGCGAAGCTTGGTGTAAGTGAACGAGTGATAGGAGTTACAATGGTTGCCTTAGGGACTAGTGTGCCAGAACTGGCCGCTTCCGTAATTGCTGCACTTCGTCAGGAGAAAGCGATTTCTTTGGGGAATTTGATAGGTTCTAATATATTTAATATTGCCTCAGTTTTAGGCTTAACAGCAATAATAACGCCTATAGAAGTGGTTGATGACAGATTGCTGAGTAATGATATTTTTTGGATGTTGGCCATTGCGTTGGTATTGTTACCGTTGGTGTTCGTGCCAAAAAAATTAGTCATGACAAGGGTGAAGGGGCTAGCCTTGTTGGGAGCATATTTGGTGTTTATATACCTTTCATATAAGCAGATCGCATAAAAAAAAGCTCCGATAAATATCGAAGCTTTTAATAGGTTATACTAACACCGCAGAATTAACTGTTTTTACAATTCTTCCAGCAATTTTATAAGGATCACCATTAGAGGCAGGTCTACGATCTTCCAACCAACCTTTCCAACCATTTTCAACTGTGATGATTGGGATGCGAATTGATGCGCCACGATCAGAAACGCCGTAACTAAAATCTTTAATTGAAGCCGTCTCGTGTTCTCCAGTTAGACGTTGCTCATTAAATTCGCCATAAACTTCAATATGTTCTTTTGTAACGGGTCTAAAAGCCTCGCAAATTTGTTCATAAACTTCTTTTGAACCGCAGGTTCTTAAGGTGGTATTAGAGAAGTTAGCGTGCATTCCAGAGCCATTCCAATCTCCTTTAACCGGCTTTGGGTGGTAGTCAATGTAGTATCCATACTGCTCTGTGAGTCGGTCTAATAAATAGCGCGCAATCCAAATTTCATCTCCTGCTTTTTTTGCACCTTTAGCAAATAATTGAAATTCCCATTGCCCGCTTGCCACTTCTTGATTTATTCCTTCAAAATTTAAACCAGCTTCAATACATAAGTCGGCGTGTTCTTCAACAAAATCTCGACCGTGAGTATTTCTTCCACCCACAGAACAGTAATACATTCCCTGAGGGCCTGGGTATCCTCCAACAGGAAAGCCCAACGGAAGTTGGGTGGCAGAATCCATGATAAAATATTCTTGTTCAAAACCAAACCAAAAATCGTTATCATTATCCTCAATTGTTGCCCGAGCGTTAGATTCATGTGCGGAGCCATCGGCATTTAATACTTCATTCATTACAAGGTAGCCGTTTTTCCGGGTTGGATCAGGGTATATGGCAACTGGTTTTAATAAACAGTCTGAAAACTCACCTATAGCTTGTTTTGTAGAAGAGCCATCAAAAGACCATATGGGGCATTCTTCGAGCGTTCCGTTAAAGTCATCAACAACTTTAGTTTTGCTTCTCATGTTTTGTGTAGGTTCGTATCCATCTAACCAGATGTACTCTAATTTAGTTTTCATAGATTCTTTTTTAAGATGGGTCAAAATTAAATATTTTATGGTTTACCTCAAAAAATCAGGGTTGAATTATGTAAGAAATCAATTTTTGACAATTTTACCCCTAAAAAAATGAGGGTATCAACGCTTGAATTGCATTTTTTTGTAAATTTGCCAAATAATTTTAAAAACAAACCATGTCTAAGATTAGATTTAATGCTTTAAAAGAAACCTTAAATAGAGTTCCTGTAGAATTTCAGGAATTAGAAAAACGTTCTGTTTATTTCGGAGAGAATGTTTTTAATGAAGGAACCATGCGTCAATACTTAACTAAAGATGCTTTAGTTGGAGTCTTGAGTGCGATACAGCACGGAAAAAAAATTGATAGAAATATTGCTGATCAAGTTTCTTCAGCTATGAAAGAATGGGCAATGTCAAAAGGGGTTACCCATTATACACATTGGTTTCAGCCATTAACTGGTGCGACCGCCGAAAAGCACGATGCTTTTTTTGAAACTATTGGGGATGGAATGTCTATTGAAAAATTTGGGGGAAATCAGCTTGTTCAGCAAGAGCCTGATGCTTCAAGTTTTCCGAATGGAGGGATAAGAAATACCTTTGAAGCGAGGGGGTATACCGCATGGGATCCTACATCTCCTGCCTTCATATATGGAACAACCTTGTGTATTCCAACGGTTTTTGTTTCGTATACCGGAGAAGCATTAGATAATAAAACTCCCTTACTACGAGCTTTACAAGCGGTAGATAACGCTTCTACAGCGGTGTGTAAGTACTTTGACAAAAATGTAAAAAAAGTAACTTCATCATTGGGGTGGGAGCAAGAATACTTCTTAATTGACAGTGCATTAGCTGATGCTAGACCTGATATTACCCTTACGGGTAGAACTTTATTGGGACATTCCCCTGCAAAGGGACAACAACTGGATGATCATTATTTTGGCTCTATCCCAAATCGCGTTTTAAATTTTATGCGTGACTTAGAGCATGAGTGTATGTTGTTAGGGATACCTGTAAAAACACGTCACAATGAAGTAGCGCCAAATCAGTTTGAACTTGCGCCCATTTATGAAGAGTCAAATCTAGCGGTTGATCATAACTCCTTATTAATGGATGTAATGTGGAAGGTTGCACCAAGACACCACTTTAAGGTACTCATGCATGAAAAACCTTTTCAAGGTGTAAATGGTTCTGGAAAACACAACAACTGGTCTTTGTCTACAGATACAGGAATTAATTTATTAGCTCCAGGAAAAACCCCAATGAGTAATTTACAATTTTTAACTTTCTTTGTGAATACCATTAAAGCGGTACACGATAATGAAGAATTGTTGAGGGCTGCTATTGCTTCAGCTAGTAATGATCATCGTTTGGGTGCGAATGAAGCGCCGCCAGCAATTATTTCTGTTTTTATTGGAGAGCAATTAACGCGTGTTTTAGATGAATTGAGAACCGTGACTAAAGGAAAGCTTTCTCCAGAAGAAAAAACCGATTTAAAATTAAATGTAGTTGGCAAAATCCCAGATGTCCTGTTAGATAATACAGATCGGAATAGAACTTCTCCCTTTGCCTTTACTGGAAACAAGTTTGAGTTTAGAGCAGTAGGTTCAACGGCTAATTGCGCTAATCCTATGACCGTGCTAAATACGATTGTTGCTAAACAGCTCAAAGATTTTAAGGTTGAAGTAGATGCCTTGATTAAAAGTAAGAGCTTGAAAAAAGATGAGGCTATTTTTAATGTGTTGAGAGAGTATATTAAAGCGTCTAAAGCCATTCTTTTTGAAGGGAACGGATATAGTGAAGCCTGGGAGAAGGAAGCTGAAAAACGTGGATTGAGTAACAATAAAACAACGCCCGAAGCGCTAAAAGCTAAAATTTCTAAAAAAGCGATTGATCTTTATGAAGAGATGGGAGTGATGAGTAGGGTTGAGGTTGAGAGCCGATATGAAATTGAATTGGAGGAATATACCAAGCGAATTCAAATTGAGGCAAGGGTCTTGGGTGATATTGCCAGAAATCATATTATACCAACGGCTATTACCTATCAGAATAGGTTGTTAAAAAATGTGATTGGTTTAAAAGAGGTGTATGGTGCAAAGTATAAGACGCTAGGGGCAGAGCAATTGCTTTTAATTGAACAAATTTCAGCTCATATTACAGGAATTAATTCAAAAATAGACCTTATGATAGAAGAGCGAAAGAAAGCCAATAAGTTAGAAGGGCAAAAAGCAGCAGATGCGTATTGTACTAATGTAAAGCCCTATTTTGATGAAATTAGATATCACTGTGATAAAATGGAAGTGCTTATTGATGATGAAATTTGGCCATTAGTAAAGTATAGAGAGATGTTGTTTACACGGTAGTAAGGACATTTTCAAGATAAAAACCCCTATTTTTATGCGAATAGGGGTTTTTTTTGGCGTTGAAATAATGATATTCTAAAAAAATACGTTAAAAAAATGTTGATTTTTCGTTTTGATTGCGTTAAATGTGATTCATATCAAATTTTGTTAAAAAATTTAAAATACTAACAATCAGATTGTTATAAAAAAAATTAGGGGGGATTTTTCCCCTTTTTTCATTGTGAAGTTGTTGGCATTGAAATATTTATGTATATTCGCTTTGTTATTTGCTTTTATTGCTATGAAAATGAATACTTCAAGTGCCAATCAACCATTATTGTCTTCTTGCATATTCAGCATTAAATTTAAGTAGTATAGCAAAAACTTTTTAAATAACTCTAAGAAAGTTTTTGACTCTTTAATTTGACCCCGAAATTGGGTCAAGTTAATACGTGCTTCAATGTCAACCTATTACTTGGCATGAGGTTACGATGCGAATTTATTAACCATTTTTAACCCTTTTTTTAAACTTAAATTTATTACAATGAAAAAATTAATTCTTTCCGCACTGTTTTTAAGTGCAACTAGCATGGCCTTTGCTCAGCAGAATGTGAGCACGGTTGATCAATCTGGTAATGACCAAAATGCCAACGTTGAACAACATGGTCTTAAAAACGATACTGACATTGATCAAACGTATGACACCAATGGTGCAGATGTGTATCAATGGGGAACAAAAAACGACGCCAACATAAATCAATATGGAATTGGTAATGAAGCTGGTATTGAGCAAGTTGGAACAAAAAATGTAGCGACACAATTACAAGGTCTTTTTACCTTGTTTGGTGGTTTCTATAATTCAGCCATGGCTACTCAATATGGTAATTTAAACACGTCTCTTCAAGAGCAAGAAGGAGATGCAAACACGGCTGAGGTATTCCAAAACGGAACATCGAATGATGCAACACAGTATCAAATTAGTCCATGGTTCTCTTCAGGAAATTACGCTAATATTTATCAAGATGGTAAAAATAATAGTGGAGAGCAATACCAAAACGGTGAAGGAAATGCAGCCTATATTACGCAGTTCGGAAATTCAAATGATGCTTATTCTGAGCAATATGGAGAATACAATTTTGCTAATCAATGGCAAAACGGGAAGCGTAATGAAGCTGAGATTTACCAAGGTGATGAGTATAATACAGCTACACAATCTCAATCAGGAAATGACAATATGGCTGTAGCTTTCCAAAATGACTTTACTTCTACAGGTGGTTATAACTATGCTGAGCAAACTCAAAGTGGAAATAGAAATTATGCAGAAATTGATCAAGGTTTAGGATCTTATGATGAAGGAAATTCTGCTGTTCAGTTTCAAACTGGAAACGATAATGTTGCCTATGTAGATCAAGAAGGTTATGCAAATAGCTCAACACAAAGTCAAGACGGTAACCGTAATATTTCTGAAACTTATCAAAATGGAAGTGGTAATGTGAGCAACACGGATCAAATGGGTAATGATAATGGTACCTACACAGATCAAGATGGAGACCTTAACGTTTCAGGCTTTGCTCAAGATGGAAAAGACAATTTAGGTTTTGTATTCCAAAATGGTACTGGAAATGTTTCTTTATCTTCACAAACTGGAAAAGGAAATATTGCTATTATTGACCAAAATGGTGTGTTAAATGTTTCTGGTACAATCCAAAATGGAACAAACAACGGAATTAGTATAGATCAAGATGGATGGTTAAATGTATCTGGAGCAATCCAAGACGGTAAGAATAACTTAGGTATTATTACACAAAATGGACTAGGAAACCTTTCTTTATTTAGTCAATTCGGAAACGGTCATTCTAATACAGTAAATCAAATAGGTAACGGAAACGTTTCTACTGTAAATCAAAACAATTAATATTTAATTTAGAGAAGTGGCTATCAAAGCCACTTCTCTTTCTTATTCGCTTTAATTATGAAGAAAATTATCTATAGTTTATGTTTTATGTTCATGACAATATATGGCTATGCGCAACAATTGCAAGATGATAATTCGGCACTAATTAATGCCTATTTTCAGCAGGCTCAAGCTAAAAAAACAACCAACACTCCTACTGCGGTTACCCATATTATTCAACAAGGTAATTTTAACTTTGTGCAAGCTAATTTAAACACTTCAAAACAACAAAGCCTAACTGTAAACCAACAAGGGAATCAAAATTTTGCAGCCCTTTTAAGTTATTTTAGTACCACTCCTTTAAATTTAACTATATTGCAAAAAGGAAATAATAATGGGATTCATATCTTCGGTGAAAATAATCTCATTAAAAATGCGGTGATTAGGCAAGATGCAAACGATCAACATATTATTATCTCAAATCAGTAAGCTGAACATGGTATTTACCATGATTAGTAGTTTGTTTTTTATGAGTGTTTTTGCTCAAGAAAGTAAGCAAATTGCTGTTTCGGCTAAACTCAAGATTGAAAACAATGCTGGGTTAATTGATATTGCTGCGATTGCTAGCAATGCTGATGAAATTTTTCAATCGGATTTAGAGTATGTATTGCTAGTTTTGAAAACTACCAGTATGAATACTCTAGAGAAAAACATGAAGGAAGGCGAGTTCTCTTTAGGACCTAACGAAAATAAATTACTGAATAATATGAAAGTAAGTATGCAGCAAAATGAATTGCTGAAATTGTACTTATTTATTAGAAAAGAAAATAAACTGATTAGCAAAGATACGCTGCATATTAGTAGTATGCCTCGAATTCAAACGAGTCAAGAGATTGAAGAAAGTTTTGAAATAAAAGGTTTGGTGGTTGACAATGTAATTACTAAATTGGGCAAAGATTTTTATGATTATTTTTATCAAAAATACAGCGCAAGTAGTGTGAAATATCCGTTTGTCATCAAGATTGAAGAACGGCCTAAATTAGGTATTAGCAGTGATATAATTATAAAAATTGACGATTTAGATGTGTACTCAATGATTACAAATCCAAATCAAGAATATTTAGAAGCCTCAGCTCAACAAGCGATGGTTACCATACAAGATTATTATCAAAGACGGCAATTATTGAAGCAAGCCACTAGAAAATTTTAACTCAACTCATCATGAAAAAAGTAGTATTCTTATTATTATTTTTGGTTCCTATTACCATGACTGCTCAACAGTTAGTATACACCCCAATTAACCCATCTTTTGTTGGGGGCAATTCTTTTAATGCCTCTTGGTTGTTAACTTCGGCAGAATCACAGAATAAGTTACAAGAAGAAAATACCAATGAACAAGCATCTGAATTGGAACAATTTACTGAAAGCTTAAACCGTCAACTTCTAAGTTCGTTGTCTAGAGATTTATTTGAAAATCAGTTCGGAGCATCGGCTTTAACTGAGGGGACTTTTACCTTTGGAAGTTTGGTGGTGGATATTGTCCCAACCACAACTGGATTGTCTATAAATGTGCTTGACACAACCTCTGGTGAACAAACCCAGATTATTATCCCTAATTAATGTACATGATTAAACGAATTATAACAGGATGGTTAATCTTGTGTCTACTCGTGTTTTCGAGTTGTGGCGCATACTTTAATCAACCATTAAATACGCTGCCGGCTCGAATAGGTGAATCTACGTTTGAAAGTAGGCTTAAGGATGTTAGTCCAGTAAAGCCTATTGAAGCAGCTGTATATAAATTTAGAGATCAAACAGGTCAATACAAATTGGTAGAAGGTGGAATTAGTTATAGTACTGCAGTTACCCAAGGAGCTACCTCCATTTTAATCAAGGCACTTGAAGACTCTAAATGGTTTGTGCCTATTGAGCGTGAAAACGTTAGTAACCTGCTTAATGAACGTCAAATAATTCGCTCTACACGAGATGAATTTAATCGTAAAAATAATATTCCAGCGAATCAACAAACTGATTTACCACCGCTGTTATTTGCAGGTGTTCTGTTTGAAGGAGGAATCATTTCGTATGATTCTAATATGATTACAGGAGGAGCTGGAGCAAGGTATTTTGGTGCAGGAGCGTCTACACAATACCGCCAAGATGTTATCTCAATATATTTACGCGCCGTGTCTACCTCTAACGGGAAAGTGCTAAAGACGGTATATATTACCAAAACTATTTTGTCACAAGCCTTGGATGTTAGTTTATTTAGGTATGTTAATGTAAAACGATTACTTGAAGTTGAGACAGGAGTAACTCAAAATGAACCTGCGCAAATGGCCGTAAAAGAGGCGATTGAAAAAGCAGTTGAAAACATTATCATTGAAGGGGTGATTGATGGGCTATGGCAACCAGAAGGTGGGCCATTAGTTGCGCAACGGTTAAAGGAAGAATATGAGAAAGAAGAAAAACACGCCGAAAGTACCCGGATTTTAAATAGAACATTTCAAAACTATCGCGGCTCGAGTGGCTTTAATTTTGCTTCTGGTGGAGCCATGATGGATGGCGATTATCCTGGAGCTACTATTGGCTACAATCATCGGGCAGAAATTAAAGCATTTTTAACGCCTAAAATGAATGTAGGGGTTTCAGGAGGATTGTTCAAGCTTAAAAATGAAGATGTTTTTAAAAAGACGTTTTATTCCATAGATGCTAATTTTGAATATATACTGTTACCTTTTGAGAAAATTACACCCATAGTGTATGGAGGTGGTGGTTTTATGATGAGTAAAACTTTTAAGCCTGAACCAAAACTTCAATATGGGTTGGGCCTTGAATATATGATATCTAAAAAACTTGGCTTTAGAGTTTTTGGGGAACAAAACATTATGACCAATGATAAATTGGATGACCTTGTTCAGGGAAAACGCGATGATTATTTTTGGCGTTTTGGCGTTAGTTTAAACTTCTATTTAGGACAACCTTTTGATAAGGCTAAATCAAAATATTAAAGAATTGAATATGAAAATTGCATATAAAGTAATACTGGTTTTTTTAGTTTGTATTGGATTACAAAGTTGTAATGAAGATCAGGTTGGCGTTACAGGAACTGGTGAAGTTAAAGGAAGGGTAGTAGAAGCCAAAACCTTTGAGCCTATAGAAAATGCTAAAGTAACATTAACCCCAACAAATAATGCAACGTTTACCGATGAGAATGGGGATTTTACAATTCTTGAAGTTCCTGTTGGAGATTATTCCGTTCAAGCAGAAAAAGATAAATATTTGGCAAAGGTAGAGGCTGCAACCGTTACTAAAGACAATGCAGTGAATGTTATTTTTGAAATGGAAGATGAAACTGCCTTAAATAAACCGCCAGCAATTCCAGTTGTTATTAGTCCTGAAGATCAATCTACAGGACACCCAGTTGAGGTTGAGTTACTTTGGTTTGCAGCTGCTGATCCAGATGACGACGAGTTAACATACGACATTTCAATTCGGAATGATTATGATGATAAAATTATTAATGTTGAAAGTTTAACAGATACCGTTTATAATCTGACCGATTTACGATATGGTACTAAATATTTTTGGCAATTGACCGTTTCCGATGATATAAATAATGAGGTAGTCTCACCGGTAATGTCATTTCAGACGACCAAATTTCCTGAAAACAGATTTTATTATGTGAGAAAAGATGAAACGAATCATAATAATATTATATTTTCATCTGATCGGGAAGGAACTACAGAATTACAATTAACGCTTGAAGATCAAAATAGCTGGCGACCTAGAATGAACCATGGGGCTGGCCGCATCGCCTATCTACGTACCGTCAATACTGAAACTCATTTATTTACCATGAATCTTGATGGTTCCGATAGTAAACAAGTAACATCGGCCGTTGCTGTAGATGGATTTAATCAAAATCAAGTGGATTTTGCTTGGTCTTCCAATGGAGATCGATTAATATATCCGAGTTATGATAAACTCTATCTAATTAATAAAGATGGTAGTGGGTTAGAGCAAATCTATCAAACTCCGGATGGAAGTTTTATTACCGAAATGGATTGGAGTAACGACGAAAGTTTTATCGCCTTAAAAACCAATAATCTCAACGGGTATAATGTGTCTATCTTTACGATAAATATGGCAGGAACGAAGTTAAAAACACTCTTGAGCGGTGTTCCTGGTGCCGCGGGTGGCTTAAATATCTCAGTAGATAACCAACGCGTATTGTTTACTAGAGATGTTTCCGGTTTTGAAGACCCTTCGTTTAGACAATTAGACTCACGAATTTTTATCTATGATCTGGTAACGGATGTAGTGACTGACCTTTCTGAACAAAAATTGGCAGGGACAAATGATTTAGACGCCAGATTTTCACCTAATGAAGCTTATGTAATTTTTGTAAATACATCAAATGATGGGATTTCTCAACGCGATGTCTATATCGCAGATGCTATAGGTGATGATAGACAAATCGTTTTTGAAAATGTGCTGATGCCTGATTGGGAATAATTAATGACAAATCAGTATCTTTACCCCTTAAATTAACGTTACATGGGATTTTTTAGTAAGCCAAAATTTGGAGATGTTAAAGCCTACCTTAAAAAAGGCGCAATTGTATTAGATGTTCGTACAGAAGCTGAATACGCAGAAGGACACGTGGTGGGTTCAAAACTTATCGTGCTAGATACCCTTCCTGATCACATAGAAGAAATAAAAGCCTTCAATAAACCCATCATTACCTGTTGTAGAAGTGGAGCGAGAAGTGGTAGAGCAGAAACGTTTCTTAAGCAACACGGAATTGATGTGATTAATGGCGGCCCTTGGGAAAACGTTGATAAACATATGTAAGACAAGCTTCGATTAGAAGCTTGCCTTTATAAATGTATTAAAATAACGAAATTAAGTAGTTGATTAAATCCGTGGTTGTCACAATACCCACAAGGGTACCATTATCTACTACGGGTAGTGCATGAAATTCTTTTTTTGCCAAAATTTCGGCAACTTCTTTTATAGTCGCATCGTGATCAACAGTAATTAAATTTTTTGCCATAACTTGTGGTATGGTAAACATGTTGTACACTACCGTATCTACGTCATTATCTTCTTCGTCAGTGGCATCAGCAAAGCTAATTCGCAATAAATCTGTATAACTTAACATCCCAATGATTTCGTTTCCTGAAACTACGGGAATATGTCTGATGTTATGTTTTTTGAATAATTTTTCTGCAGTCATTAAATCGTCCGTTGTGTTGAGCGAAATAATATTCTTAGTCATAATCGTTGAAATGGGCATTCTTTTTTTCATCTGTGTAGGTATTAAATTAGAAGTTAAAATTGCATCAATAATTTACCATTAGCAATGATATATATCATGCCATGAAAATACCTGTGCCTTAAAATTCAATAAAGGGGTGCTGCTGCTGTATTTCGTCTATTTTCGCCGCTAAATTTGCTAAGAATACTTGGTGATTGTCACTGTTTTCTTGAAATGGGCGATGGGCTAAGCCCTGCTGAATGCGTTGTACCTTTTCCATCGTTGTAAAGGCACTTTCTTCAATCCATGTGGCCTTAAATTTATCCCATATATAGTCAATGGCTAAGGCACTGGGATGCATCATATCATGACCGTAAAATCGATAATCACGGAGTTCGTCTAAGAGCACTTCATAGGACGGAAAATAATGATCGGCTTTATGTTGGTCAAGATATTCATGTACGGCACTGATTAAGTGTGATTTACTTCGTTGATTTTCAATAAAACCATCTTTTAAATGCCGTACTGGACTTACGGTAAAGACAAGTTGCGCTTGAGGATTTAACAGTCGAATGAGGTCTTTAATTCGCGTTAAGCTTTGGGTTATATCTGTACTTGATTGTAGGATTTTTGTAAAATTTTGTTGCGCAACTTTATGGCAATTTGCAACAAGTTTACCTGTAGGTTTATATTGATATGTAAAGGCAGTGCCTAAGGTAATAAAGATGTGCGTAGCTTCACGTAACAGCTCTTTCGTTTCGGTTAATCGTGCATTAGCCGTATCGAGTAAGGCGTTTTTATCTGGATGACTCAAGGAAGAGTGTAGCTCGTAGTGATGCCATAAGCCACGGTCAGTAAAAAATTCGTCTTTGCTGTAAAACTTTCCCTGAATAGCTCGTTGAATAAGTGTTTCAATAGCAAAAGGATGAAACAACACCCCAAACGGATTGACCGTGTGTTGAAATTTATAATAGCGTAATTTATCACCAATATGTCCCGCAAAACACGAGCCCAAACAAAGGCTTTTTGATGAATAATCGAGCCTGTTTTTTGCTTGAGGAATACGTATTTTAGTTTGTAAATCCACTATGGAATATAGGCTTGAGCTGCGTTTAATGCTTCTTTAATTCCCCCTGGATTTTTCCCACCTGCGGTTGCGAAGAAGGGTTGACCTCCTCCTCCTCCTTGAATGAATTTACCCAATTCACGGACAATGTTTCCTGCATGAAGGGTTTCGGAGGTTATTTTTTTATCTAAGTATATTGTGAGCAAGGCTTTGTCATTATTGGTGGATCCGGCAATAAAGAATAAATTTTCAATTTCACCGCCCAATTGAAACGCCAAATCTTTAATTGAATTTGGATCTAAGGAAACCTCGGCGGCTAGGAAGTTAATTCCCCGAATTTCTACCACCTGGGTTTTGAGTTCTTCTTTTAAGCCCGCAGCTTTTGCTTTTAAGAGGGCTTCCACTTCCTTTTTGAGTTGGAGGTTTTCTGCTTGTAAGTTTTCAATGGCCACTAACGGCTCTTTTGGGTTTTTTAACGATGCTTTAATCGCATTGTAATCTCGATCTATCCCCACAAAATAATCGCCTACAGCGGCATTTGTAATGGCCTCAATACGGCGGATTCCTGCGGCTACTGCTCCTTCTGATTTAATTTTAAAATACCAAATATCTCCTGTTTGTTGTACGTGTATGCCACCACATAACTCCATCGAGTTCCCAAATTTTATGGCACGAACACTATCCCCATATTTTTCACCAAACAAAGCAATCGCCCCTTCTTTAATGGCCTTTTCCATAGGAATAGCGCGCTGTTCTTGTAGTGGAAGATTTTCTCTGATTCGAGCATTGACAAATTCTTCAATCGCTTGTAATTCTTCAGGGCTTACCTTTGCGTAATGTGAAAAGTCAAAACGCAGGTGTTTTGGACTGACTAAGGAACCTTTTTGTTCAACATGAGTACCTAAAATAGTCCGTAGGGCTTGATGAAGTAAATGCGTTGCTGAATGGTTGCTCGCACTTAGGGCCTGTTGTTCTTTATTGACCACCGCCTTAAACATTTCTTTGGGATGTGTAGGTAGACTCTTTGCAAAATGAACAATGAGGTTGTTTTCCTTTTTGGTGTCTACAATATAAATCACCTCTCCGTTGTTCATTTCCAAATATCCCTTGTCACCCACTTGGCCACCGCCTTCGGGGTAGAACGGAGTCATATTGAAAACCAATTGATACATTTTACCGTCCTTTTTAGTGACTATTTGACGATAGCGGGTTAACTTAACATTCACCTCTTGCGTGTCATAGCCAACAAACTCTTCCTCTTCATCTTCCACTAAAATAACCCAATCGGAGGTTTCTACAGAAGAAGCCGCACGCGATCGATCTTTTTGTTGTTGCATAGCCTTGTTAAATCCAGCCTCATCAAGATCAAGGCCTTTTTCATTCACAATGAGCTGCGTTAAATCAAAAGGAAAACCATAGGTGTCGTATAATTCAAAAGCTTTCGCTCCTGAAATTTTCTTTTGATCAGATGCGGCGATTATATTATCTAATAAAAGTAAACCCTGATCTAAGGTTTTTAAGAAAGAGTTTTCCTCTTCTTTGATTACATTTTGTATTAGGGATTCTTGCGATTTTAGTGATGGAAAAACCGCCCCCATTTGGTTACTTAAGGTTTTGGTGATTTTATAGATAAAAGGCTCATTTTGATTTAAAAAGGTAAATCCATAGCGAATCGCTCTTCGTAATATACGTCTGATGACATATCCTGCACCTGTGTTGCTAGGTAGCTGGCCATCCGCAATAGCGAAAACAACAGCACGTACATGATCTACAATTACCCGGATCGCAATATCCATTTTTTCACTGCCTTTGGCACCGCTTTCATATTGTACGTTACAAATGGTTTCGACCTCTCTAATAAGCGGTTTAAACACATCGGTATCATAATTTGACTTTACCCCTTGTAAGGCCATGCAAAGTCGTTCAAAACCCATGCCCGTATCAATGTGTTTGGCACTGAGATCTTCTAAGCTTCCATCAGCCTTTCTGTTGTACTGCATAAAGACTAAATTCCATATTTCAACTACTAAGGGATGGTCTTTATTGACCAAATTCTTGCCAGGTACTGCTGCTTTTTCCTCGTCAGACCTTAGGTCAATGTGAATTTCAGAGCAAGGGCCACATGGTCCTTGTGCACCCATTTCCCAAAAATTATCTTTTTTATTACCGTTTAGAATTCGGTCTGTGTCAATCCACTTTTTCCAAAAATCAAAGGCTTCGTTATCGTAGTCTAATTGATCCTTCTTGTCTCCTTCAAATACGGTAACATATAAGTTATTTTTATCAATGCCGTAAACCTTGGTCAATAATTCCCAAGCCCATGCAATGGCTTCTTCTTTAAAATAATCACCAAAACTCCAATTCCCCAACATTTCAAACATAGTATGGTGATAGGTGTCTAGTCCAACCTCTTCTAAATCATTGTGTTTTCCAGAAACCCGTAGGCATTTTTGGGTATCTGCAATACGTGTATGTTGAATGCTTTTTTGACCTAAAAAATATTCTTTAAAGGGTACCATCCCCGCATTGGTAAACATCAACGTAGGATCATTTTTAAGCACCATAGGAGATGAAGGTACAATGGTATGGGCTTTACTTTGAAAAAAGTCTAAAAATTGTTGACGGATTTTTTGAGAGGTCATAGGTGTTAATTATTAGCTAAAACACAAGGGGACTTTTATAGTTGCAAAACATTTTGTAAATTTGTTTGTTTTGCAAGATTTAAACTAAAAATCGCTTGTTTACTGCAAAAATACTATATTTTATATTATGGCGAAAGTAAAATATTATTACGATTCTGACACCCTGTCTTATCGTAAAATCGAATTGAGAAGAAGGGATAAATTCAAGCGAATTACAGGCTTGCTTCTCAGTGCTATGGTATTAGGATTACTCTTTACCTTTATTTCATATCAATTTTTTGATTCTCCTAAAGAAAAAGCGCAAAAACGAGAAATTGAAAATATGAAATTACGCTATGAATTGTTGACAAAAAAGATGAGTCAGGCGCAGGAAGTGCTTGCGGAAATTCAAGAACGAGACAACAATATTTATAGAATGTACTTTGAAACCAATCCCATCCCCAATGAACAACGTATGGCTGGATTTGGTGGTGTTAATCGGTATAAAGCGTTAGAGAATTTTGAAAATTCGGAGATGATTATTGATGTAACAAAAAATATGGATATCTTATCTAAGCAGTTATATATTCAGTCAAAATCACTTGATGAAATTATTGAATTAGCTGAAGATAAGGAAGAGTTGTTAGCATCTATGCCTGCTATTCAACCCATTAGAAAAGAGGATTTAACGCGCATGGCTTCTGGATATGGATGGCGATCTGACCCTTTTACAAAGGCGCGAAAAATGCATAAGGGTATGGACTTCACCTCACCAAAAGGGACCCCTATTTATGCTACAGGAAATGGAAAAGTTGTACGTGCGGATAACCGATCGGCGGGGTATGGAAATCATATTCGGATTGATCATGGCTTTGGCTATTTAACGCTCTACGCGCATATGTCTAAATACAATGTAAAACGAGGGCAGTTAGTAAAGCGCGGTGATTTAATTGGTTTTGTTGGAAATACAGGAAGATCTCAGGCTCCTCATTTACATTATGAAGTACATAAAAATGGAAAGGCCATCAATCCAATTAATTTTTATTATGGTAATTTAACACCTGAAGAATTTGAACAAATGTTAATCATGGCTTCGCAAGAAGGACAATCTTTTGACTAATGCATATAAATTTACCCGATAAACGCTATTATAAAATTGGTGAAGTAGCCAAAGCTTTTGGTGTGAACACTTCCCTAATTCGATTTTGGGATAAAGAGTTTGATGTCTTAAAGCCGAAGAAAAACGGAAAAGGTAACCGAATGTTTACTCCTGAAGATGTAAAAAATTTACAATTGATTTATCATTTAGTAAAGGAAAAAGGCTTTACCTTAGAAGGAGCGAAGAATAAACTCAAATCTAATCCAGAGGGCATTAAAGATAATCATGAGATTATTGCCAAATTAGAACTGATTAAAAACGAATTATTGCAAATAAAAAATCAATTATAACTTAAAAAAAAACGAATTATGAAAAAGTGGCTCGTACCAGTTTTAATCATTGCGGTCTTAGTAATTTTTGGTGTTAAATCCTATAATGGAATGGTGACACAACGAAACTCCGCAGAGCAACAATGGGCAAATGTAGAGAGTGCTTACCAACGAAGAGCTGATTTAGTTCCCAATTTGGTCGCTACCGTGAAAGGGTATGCTGCGCATGAAAAGGAAACCTTGGAAGGGGTGGTCAATGCAAGAGCTAAAGCCACAGCAACTACGGTAGATGTAGCGAATGCTACTCCTGAACAACTTGCACAATTTCAGCAAGCGCAACAAGGGCTGTCTAGTGCATTATCTCGTTTGTTAGTGACCGTAGAAAAATATCCAGATCTAAAAGCAAATCAAAATTTTCTCGAACTTCAAAGTCAATTAGAAGGAACTGAGAATAGAATTAATATAGAACGTAATCGCTTTAATGAAGTGGCTACAACCTATAGAAATACCATTCAAAAATTTCCAAATAATTTATTCGCCGGTGTATTCGGCTTTGACGCTTTGCCATTATTTTCATCAGCAGAAGGAAGTGATGTAGTGCCTGAAGTTCAGTTTTAAGTTAGACATCATGTCACAAATTGAGGATTTTTTGAGCGAGAAAGAAGAAGGAGAAATCGTAGCTGCTATCCGTGCTGCCGAATTAAATACCTCTGGAGAAATTAGAGTGCACATTGAAAAGAGTACTGAAGGAAATGCCTTAGATAGAGCGAAAGAAGTTTTTTATTTTTTAAAAATGGATAAAACAAGTGCCAAAAATGGGGTGCTTTTTTACTTAGGTGTAGAAGATAAAAAATTTGCTATTCTCGGTGATAAAGGAATAGACGCATTGGTAGAGGAAGATTTTTGGGATAGCATACGCGATACCGTAATCACAGCGTTTAAGCAAAACGATTATGCAGGAGGGTTAATTCAGGGAATTACTAGCGCTGGATTAAAACTTAAACACTATTTTCCTTTTACCCCTGAAGATGTAGATGAACTTCCCAATACAATTTCTAAAGGATAATTGCTAAAAATTAATACACTTAATGTCAAAATTTTATACCCTAACCGTAGCGGCTATAACCGTTGAAACTGACAACGCTGTTTCGGTCACATTTGCCATACCAGAAGCCTATAAGTCTGTGTTTACATTTAAACCAGGACAATACATTACTATTTCAAAACAGCTCAATGGAAAGGACCTTAGAAGGGCCTATTCTATTTGTGCACCAATGCAGGGTAACACCTTGCAGATTGGAATAAAAAAAGTGGAAGGGGGTGAATTCTCTGTATATGCAACTACCCAATTAAAGGTAGGAGATACCCTTGAGGTCAGCGCGCCAGAAGGACGATTCATTTTGGATCCGAACCCGTCAAACCAACATAATTACCTAGCTTTTGTAGCTGGAAGCGGAATTACTCCGGTACTTTCAATGATTGTCTCCGTACTGGCTATTGAAGCGAAAAGCAGCTTTGTATTAGTTTATGGAAATAAAACCCCCGACGATATGATGTTTGCCACAGCGCTTAGCGATCTATTATCTCAGTACGAAGGTCGTTTTTTTATGGAGCAGGTTTTTAGTCAAGCTACTGTTGAAGGGGCCTTATTTGGTCGAATAGATACGGGTACATTAAATTTTATTGTTAAAAATAAATATAAAGACCGCTCCTTTCATTCGGTCTATTTATGCGGGCCTGAAGCCATGATTGGACTTATAGAAGCGGGATTACTCGCCAACGGATTTAATAAGTCAAAGATATTTTTTGAGTTGTTTTCGACCCCTGTAGAGAAATTACCCAGCGCTGTAAGTCTTGAAGGGAAAACGGAAGTTACCGTGCTTTTAGATGATGAGACTAGTAGCTTTACTATGGATAAATCTAAAACAATCTTAGAGCAAGCCTTATTAAAAGGACTAGACGCTCCGTATTCATGTCAAGGTGGAATTTGTAGTACCTGTTTAGCACAAATTACCGAAGGTCAAGCAGTAATGGATAAAAACTCAATTTTAACGGAAGACGAAGTGGCAAGTGGATTAATTTTAACTTGTCAAGCGCACCCAGTGACCAACACCATTAGCATCGATTATGATGATGTGTAAACTATGACAGATGTCCTCAATGCCATACCAATAGGCGTCGTTCTTTCATTTATGATTGGACCGGTGTTTTTTGTACTCTTAGAGACCAGTGCTACTAAGGGATTTAGGGCTGCCTTAGTTTTTGATTTAGGAGTGATTGTTGCCGATATTGTTTTTGTTTATTTTGCGTATTATGGTAGTAGAACCATGCTCGAAAAAATTAAAGATGATCCTCGATTATTTATTTTGGGAGGAGGAATTTTATTTGTCTATGGATTAGTGACTTATTACAAACGAAGAAAGCCTATTATTACCGACGATGATTTGGTGGTTGTAGAAAAACGAAATTATTTAGGTCTTTTTCTCAAGGGATTTTTGTTGAACTTTATCAATGTAGGTGTGTTAGCATTTTGGCTGGGCATGGTGGTCGTAGTTGGTCCAAATTTAGAAATGAACGATCAACGCATATTCACCTATTTCACCGCTATAATTTTAGCTTATTTTCTTACTGATTTGATAAAAATCCTCTTGGCTAAACAGTTAAAAAGTAAACTAACACCCGAGGTCATCCGCAAAATTAAACGAGGTATGGGTGTGATTCTCATGATTTTTGGATTGGTATTGGCGTCAAAAGGATTTTGGCCCCAATCGGCAATGGATCGGATTGACAATGCGCTAGAGCATCGTTCAGATGAATAAGCTAAAATAGCTCCGTTTCGCACGTATTATTCTACCCCTGTGCTACCAAAGCCAGAAGTCCCTCGATCTGTATGTTCTAAAACCGTTACCATTTCCCATTGTGCTCTTTCGTGTTTTGCAATGACCAATTGAGCAATTCGTTCTCCATCTTCAATTGTAAACGTTTCTTGAGAAAGATTAATTAAAATAACACCAATCTCCCCGCGATAATCTGCGTCAATAGTACCTGGAGAATTTAAAACGGTTATTCCTTTTTTAGCGGCCAATCCACTTCGTGGACGAACTTGTGCTTCATATCCTATTGGTAAGGCAATTTGCAAGCCGGTTTTTACAATGGCTCTAGCCATGGGTGCAAGACTGATAGGCTCGTTTAAATTAGCGCGTAAATCCATGCCAGCTGCACCCGCTGTTTCGTAGTGTGGAAGGGGGTGTTTTGAGGTGTTAATTATTTGAATAGTCATCGTGATAATAGGGTGTTAATTTCTTTTCGCTCATTAGCATAGATAATGATAATGAATAAAATGATAAGACTTGTTGAGACAATATAGTTTTCTTTAAAGAAATAAAAAGAAACAAATGAAAGTGCTGTTGAAAGGCCTAAGTATGCCAGTACTTTGTCAATTCTATACGGTACTTCGTAATGTTTTTTTCCGTAGAAATACGAAATCAGTGTCATTGAAGCGTAGGTTGCTAAAGTAGCCCAGGCAGAAGCCATAAATCCAATAATTGGAATAAAAATTAGATTTAATACGATGGTTAATAGGGCTCCAAAAATAGAAAAATACATACCGTAAGTAGTACGATCCGTTAGTTTATACCAAATGGAAAGATTGTTGTAAATACCTAACAGTAAATTGGCCAGTAATATGATAGGTACAATATTTAACGCAGCGTAATATTCAGGTTGACCTAATAAGATTTTAGCAAATAGATTGATGTACACCACTACAATCAGCATAAACAAAGCACCAATTACTGTAAACCAAGTTAAAATTTTGGCATAGGTTTGTTTTGCGTTAGCCTTATCAGCGTGATTAAAAAAAAATGGTTCTGCCCCTAAGCGAAATGCCATGACGTACAGCACCATGAATACGCCAAGTTTATAACAGGCTGCATAGATTCCCATTTGATCTTTTCCAATATAATCTACTAAGAGTAACTTATCTAAATTTTCGTTCGTGACATAGGCCAAACTGCCTATCATAATGGGTATTCCGTAACGGAGTAATTTACCCAGCATTACCTTGTCAAAATCATATTTCACCCGCAACATGGAGGGGAGCAATAATAGAAAGGTAATCGCACTGGCGATTAAATTTGCTATAAAAATAAAAACAACGGTAGGTGTTTCTTGATAAAAGCTAGTAATAAAGCTTGGAAGGCTGATGTTGTGTTCTAAGGCATACGGAATAAACCATAGAAAAAAAACATTAAAAAACGCATAGATTGCAATATTTACCAATTTGTAAAAGGTAAATTTTATTGGGCGATTAGTTACGCGTAAATAAGCGTAAGGGATAACCACTAAAAGATCTAATGCTGTTACCCAAGTTAGTATTTTTAAATGCATGGGGTTGTCAAAGCCAAGTACGGTTGCAAAGAAAGCGTTGAAGCCAAGTAAAACGGATAAAAAGACTAAGGTTGAGATGACCAATACCGTAAAAGAGGTTGAAATTACCTTCCCTTTTTCTTTCTCCTTCGAGAAAAACCTAAAAAATGCCGTTTCCAATCCGAAGGTCAAAAAGGCAATAAAGTAGGCGGCAAAGACAAAATACCAGGTGTTCTCAGCAAATTTATCCGTTTCTAAGGTTTTGGTGTGTAATTTGGTCAATAGGATGTTAATTGCACGAGGTAAAACGGCAGCAATGCCGTAAATGACTGTGTCCTTAAAAAAACGTTGTAAGGTGCTCAATTGATTGTGTGCTTTACTTTTTACGAGGATAAGCGAATGTAGTCAACAAAAATGAATTCGAAAAATGTTTTTTAACTTGCTTTGCTAATCCAACACCTTTAAACATCCTTTACTCAATTACAATTCCTTGGGTGGTAAATGAAAGCCCTTGTTGACCAGAGGTTGAAATCATTACTCCTTCAAAATGGGGAGTATGTGTTGACGGTTTCGCGTGCCAATCAAACACAAAATTTGCTCCAGTACCGCCCACTTTATCGGTTTCATCAATTACAATTTCAACGGTTTCCATGGGTGCTAAATATATGGGGTGCGAAAAATAGGTACGGATAGGCTTTCCATGCGTGTCAAAATATTCAGCTTTGCTAATATAGACCGTGTCTGTTTTACTAATATTGCGCATACTGATAGTCGCCGTTAAATCATGCTTACGGTGTTCTGTGAAACTGTAAATTTGAGAATAGATAGATAAATAACTACTCCCAGCAACCAATGAGTCACTGGGGTTTAGGCTAACTTTTCTGGTATTCCAATTAATCGTGTCGGTAGAGCTGTATTCTATGGTAGGCTCACAGGCCGAAACGCAAAAGCCAAGTACTAAAAGCAGGTGTATTTTTTTCATGATGTTAATCTAAGATTAATAGGATACATGTTATTTTTGGCGGCTTCTAAACGGGTTAAGGTTTATTAGCACGAATGTTTAACAAGCTCTCCTGGAATAAGTTAAAAATTCTTGTGTATTCATCGGTCCAACTACTCGCCTCTACAAATCCATGGCGTTCTACGGGATAAATAGCCATTTCCCAATTGTGTTTTTCCAACTCTATAAGACGCTGTGACAGTCGAACCATGTCTTGAAAATGAACATTGTCATCAACCATTCCATGTAAAATTAATAAATCGCCTTGTAATCCGTCTGCAAAATAAATCGGAGAACTTCTTCTATAGGCTAAGCTATCTGTGGTTGGTGTATTTAGTATTCGTGCTGTATATCCGTGGTTATACGCGGCCCAGTCGCCCACCGATCGAATGGCGGCTCCGGCTTTGAACGATTCCGGGGCATTGAACATCCCCATAAGGGTAATAAATCCTCCATAAGAACCACCGTAGATGCCAATTTTATCTTTTTCAATGCCGTATTTTTCAACCAGCATAGCTGCCCCATCAACATGGTCAGACAGGTCTTTACCTCCCATATGTCTATAGATTCCAGTACGCCAGTCTCTACCATATCCAGCACTTCCCCTGTAATCAATATCTAGTACGGTATAGCCATTGTCTACGAGTAAGTTGTGAAACATAAACTCTCTAAAATAAGAGCTCCACCATAAATGTGCGTTTTGTAAATAACCCGCTCCGTGTACAAAAATAACTGCGGCTTTATTTTTAGCCGAGTTAACAGGTTGATAAAGACGCGCATAGACTTCTGCGCCGTCTTCCGCTGTAAAGGTGATAACTTCAGGTTCTTTCCATGAATAGGCGTTGAATTCAGCTGTTGTAGAATGCGTGAGTTGTTTTGGTTCTCCAGTATTTTTGGTGAATAGCGGATTCTTTTTTAAATAAAGTTCTATTGGCTTGTTGGAATAGGAATACAAAATAGCCATCTGTTTTTCATCGGGTGACAAGGTAACGTCATGGTTACCAGGAGCCTTGGTTAATTGTTTTAAATTTCCACCCTTTAAAGGCATATTGTAAAATTGGCGATCACCAGGATGGTTTTTATTGGCATTAAAATACCAATGCGACTTGTCTTTAGACATATAGGGACTATATACTTCAAAGTTCCCTTGAGTAAGGGCTTTTAATTTTTTTGAATTTACATCAAGGGTGTACAAATGCGCATACCCTGTTTTTTCTGACATAAACCAAATGGTAGTATCGTCTGGCATCCAACCAAGATTTCTTCTCCCTACCGCCGGACCAGCGATCCATGCTTCGTCGTGTTGATGATCTAAATTAGTAATAGTGCCACTAGCCGCATCTAACGAAACAATCCAACGATCTTTATAATCATTACTCTGGATATCTAAAATAGCCTTGGTCCCCGTTGAATTCCACAGGGGGCCGTTAATACTTCCAATCCTATTTTCGTTTTTATACGGTTTATCTGGGTATTCTTTGGTATAGGTAGGCACATAATCAAGACCTTCTAAATTGTCTAAGACTACTGGAATTACCTTTTCATTGGCAATGTCATAAATATACATCTTGTATTCCGTTGGCGTGTCACCTACTTTAGATCGGGTTCGTTGATCTTCTGTATATCCTGATTCAGTCACATAATGTGGAACAATGGTGCCTTTATAGCTTCCTCTTTTTACAGTTAAATAGGTTACGTATTTTCCGTTGGGACTCAGTTTTGCCCCAACAACATTTTGCCCTTTCGTATCAATTTCAAAGCGTTTAAATTGTTCATATCGTTTATTGAGTTTTGATCGCATATCTGATTTTTCTTTGCGCTCTCTCAATACATCAAATAAAGCAAGTTGATCTTCTTGAAGCCATTGGTCTCGTTCACTCAATCTTGAAGGCCGCTCCGCTTTTTTCTCAACAAAGTGTGTGACTTGTGCTATCGCCCCCGTACTAATAGTCCAGGTATAAATATTTTTTCCTTTGTTAAAGGCTATTTTAGTGTCCTGTTCAACAAATTGAATGCTTCCTTCATTTTCTTCCGTATTGGTAACTCGTACGGTGGAGTTTCTTTTTAGATCAGTCAAATAAATATCGCCTCCTTTGGTATACGCTTTATGCGATTTATTTTTGGTATAAATGGCATTTCTTGGAGGAAGGTTATAACTTGTTTCAAAATCGACCTTTTTTATCTCACCCCCCTTTAATTGATAGGCGTATAACGAATCACTATAAGCTTTCTCTGGATTCCAGTTGAAATAGATTTTTTCACCATCCTGCGACCAAAAGACATTGGAAGGAAGGTGGCCTACAAATGCATCTCCTTGCATAATTTGCTTAATGCTCAAAGGCGATTTATTAGTGTTTTGTGCTTGGATGGTCATGCAACCAAGGCCTACTAAGACGATGGTGAGAGATTTAATTGATTTGAATCGTAAATCCATAAAATACAGTTTGTTAGTGATACTTTTTATTTAATTTGGCGTTGATTTGCCTATATTTCTACTATGTTGGAGGCATACGATGCCTGACGGTGTTTTAGCGTTTTAACCGGTAAATCTCCATCACATGTGATAACACGCGTTTAAAATCTATTTTAAGGTCAATTAATTTACCAGAATGAATGTCAAAAACCCAACCGTGTACGGTGATAGATCTATTGATAAAAGCTTGTTGAACTTCAGCTGTTTTTATTACATTGATGCATTGTTCTTGCACATTTAATTCAACCAAGCGCTTGTATTTTTCATCCTGATCAGCAATGGCGTTAAGTTCTTCCTTGTGAATCCGATATACATCACGGATATTTCTTAACCAAGGATTTAAAATGCCTAAATCTGCAGATTCCATCGCGGCTTTAACCCCTCCACAATAATAATGACCACAAACAACAATATGATTAACCTTTAGGTGAACCACCGCATAATCAATAACCGACATGGCGCTTAGGTCTGTGTTGGGTACCATATTGGCAATATTTCTATGCACAAAAACATCCCCTGGTGCTACCCCCATTACTTCTTCGGCCGATACGCGACTATCAGAGCAACCTATATATAATATGTCCGGATTTTGACCTTGAGATAAGGCTTTAAAATATTCGGGATCTTTATGGAGCTTTTCGTTGACCCAAGCGATATTGTTTTTAAAAATTTGTTTAATATCCATTTGTAAAACTCCTTAGATTGCCGCATTGTTTGCGTTAAAAAGACTGCCTTTTATGTTTCCATTGGAATTGTGAAATTAGGCTAGTTTTCACAAAGATAAAAGGATTTTTGAAATGGTAAATTTGCCTGAAGGTTATTTTTAATCGGAGGGGACGAAATAAAGAAATAGGGCAAAAAAAAAATCGGCAATTCTAAAAGAAGTGCCGATTTTAATACGATAGATAAGCTGTGCCTACGCTTCTATTGGTTCAATAGAAACATATGATCTGTTATCTCTTTTTTTGGTAAATTTCACAATACCATCAACTTTAGCATGTAATGTATGGTCTTTTCCCATATATACATTTTCACCTGGATTGTGTTTAGTTCCTCTTTGACGAACGATAATGTTACCGGCAATTGCGCCTTGACCACCAAATATCTTTACACCTAAGCGTTTCGATTCTGATTCTCTACCGTTTTTAGAACTACCTACACCTTTTTTATGTGCCATGATCTATAGTTTTAATGCCGTCTATCGACAGGCGTGATTGTTATTATATTTATGAGTCTTCGGAATTATTTTTCAATACCTCCTTTAGTCTCGTCTTGCCATTTTTTTAACTCATCCCATTTTCCATCTGCAGCCATTTTTGCTTGTTTTGGCCATGAATCTGGGTTTTTAGATGCGTATCTTGAACCTGCCTCAGCTAAAATTTCTCTTAACTTCTCAGTTTTTGTCCCTGCTAAATCAGCAAAAGTTACAATACCTGCATCGTTAAAAATATCAGCAATTTTAGGGCCGATACCTTCTATTTTCTTCAAGTCATCCGCTTTGTCTGCTTTTTTTGCTGCTGGTTTAGCAGCAGGTTTGGCTGCTGGTTTAGCGGCAGCTTTAGGAGCTGCTTTTTTAGGTTCAGCTTTCGCTTTTTCCTTTTTAGCTTCTTTTTTTGCACCACTAGCAACAATGCTTTCAATCTGAATTTCAGATAAAGCTTGACGGTGTCCGTTTTTTACTTTATAACCTTTTCTTCTTTTTTTCTTGAAGACGATTACTTTATCACCCTTTAGGTGTTTTAAAATTTTAGCAGTCACTGCTGCTCCTTCTATAGCTGGGGCGCCAATAGTTACTTTGCCATCATCTAATAAAAGAACATTGTCAAAAGTTACTTTTGACCCTTCTTTATCAGCTAAACGATGAACAAAGACCTTTTGATCTTTTGCTACTTTAAACTGCTGCCCTGCTATCTCTACAATTGCGTACATAAGTTATTATTTTTCGCTTGATTAAAAATGAGTGCAAATATACTTCTATTTTATGAATAATCAAGGTTTTTTTATTTTCGATTTGTAATATAAACCCCAATTAATATGCATGCTGCAGAGAGGAGTTGTTGAATTGTTAAATTTTCTCCGTCTAAAGTGCCCCAAAATATGGCTACAATGGGAATTAAATAAGTGACTGAAGTAGAGAAAATTGGACTGGTCATTTGGATGAGCTTATTAAAGAGGGTTTTTGCTAAGGCAGTACCGAGTACTGCAAGAATACTCACGTAAATTAAGGCTTTTGTTTGCGCTGGTTGAAAGGTAAAGCTGGTAAAAAAATTGGAAGTCCACAACAGCAGTAACGCAGGGATAAACAAGAGAATAAAATTCCCTGTAGTTATGGTAAGTGCAGGGAGCTCTGATAAATGTCGCTTTATTATATTTACGTTAAACGCGTATCCTAATGCTGCAGTTAAGGGTAGGAGGGCAAAATAATAATTTTGATCAACATGCATGGTAGCTCCTTTATATATAAGGGATATGGTTCCTGCTAAGCCAATTAAAATGCCAATAACTTGTTGGTTTTTAAATTGGAGTCCAAAAAATAATGCCCCTATAAGTAAGGTGTTTAAGGGGGTAGTGGCATTTAAAATTGAGCCAATAGCACTGTCAATATGTGCAATGGCAAAGGCAAATAGAAAAACAGGGAAAAAGGTACCTAACATTGCCGTTAAGAAGATATACCACCACTGCTTGGTGTTTATCAGGCGTAGCCCCTTATAGCCTATTGCAATAAGTACTATGGCTGTAATTAAAATACGCATGGTGCCAACCTGTACAGGGGTAAGCCCAAGTAAGGCTTTCTTCATTAATATGAAAGAACTCCCCCATATTAGGGATAATACCCCTAAAATGAACCAATGCTTTTGTTGAATTCTCATAGGACTTTTATTAGATTAAGGGTGGTTCTGATCATAATTTAAGCGTGTATTTAAGATTTTATAGCTGGGTATTACATAGACTAGATTAAAAAAAGACAGCTTTACCCGTGCAAAAATGAGATAATATATTTAATTGAAATACCCTAGATATACCTATAATGAAAAAAGTCTCAGCTGGTTGATTGATGGTAATTTCTAAGATGTATAGCGGATTAATAATCAGGAGCTAGGGTCTCGTTAGATACGCTAAATAGGTTTGAGATTGTGTAAGTTAGAGGCAATTCATGGACCGAATTAGCGGCGAAATCAGGAGTTTTCAACACATGGCGGGTTAAATTTAGAAGATTGTTGCGGGAAAAATAAAGCGAATTTGGCTGGTGTATAAGAAAAAAACTAAAGAAATTATTTTTTGTAATAAAATGTAAATCAGAAAGTTAAAATTAGTATACTGAAATATTTTAGCTTGGGTTATGCGGTACTTTATCTGTGAAAAACGCATTAAAAATGGTTAATAAAAAAGCTTGTTAGTGTGAAATATTATCGGTTATTTTGCGTTTCGTAAACGTATTAAAAACTAAATTTTCAAACACATGAAATTATTAAAAGGATTTTTGGCTATTGCTTTAATTAGCGTAGTTGCTGTTTCTTGTAAGGAAGCAAGCGAAAAAGTGGATCAAGCGAAAGATAAAACCGAAGAGGTTGTAAACGAAGCTAAGGAAACTGTAGAAGAAACTGCAAAAGAAGTTAAAGAAGAGGTTGAAGAAACTGTTGATTCTTTAAAAGCAAAAGCTAGTGATGCTGGTGAAGCCGTAGCTGACAAAGTAAAAGAAGTAAAAGAAGCTGCAAAGCAATAATTTTACAACTTAACTTAAAATAAAGAAAAGGTTCCAATTTTGGAGCCTTTTTTTATGGCTTTATTTTATCTTTGTGAGAAATATTTCCCACGTGAAACTACCTTTTACTTCCCTTGTTAAAATTTGTATTATTTCGGTTTATGTCATTATTCTTGCTGGAGCAACAGTTCGTATGACGGGATCTGGAATGGGTTGTCCTGATTGGCCAAAATGTTTTGGACACCTGATCCCTCCAACCTCAGAAGATCAATTGCTTTGGAAGCCAGATACTGATTTTAAAAAAGGCTATATCATTATCCATGAGGATCAATTATGGGTCGCGCAAGAGGCCATTCATACGGCCGATCATTTTAATTCTTCGCATTGGAAGGTATATACCAAGCACGATTATGCTAGTTTTAACGCAACCCACACCTGGGTAGAGTATGTGAATAGATTGGCCTCGGCTGTTGCCGGAATCTTCTTTCTGCTGTTAGTTATTCGTTCTTTAGGTTTTCGTAAAAAAAACAAATGGATTCCGGTGCTATCCTTTTTGGCCTTGGCAATGATGTTATTTGAAGCGTGGTTGGGTAAAACCGTGGTTGATTCAAATTTGTCTGTTTCAAAAATTAGTGTACATATGGTAGTGGCCCTTGCCATAGTGGCGGTGTTATTAATTATGTTGAGACAGCTTCGGTTAAATAAAGCCAAGCATATGTATGATGGGTTGATGAAATGGCTTGTGTTTACATCCTTATTGGCTACCATTGCCCAAGTGCTTATGGGTATTGAGATTCGTCAATACGTAGATATTGCTTTAAAAGAAGTGGGGTTGATGAATAAACAACACCTCAATCTTTCGGAGCACGGATACTTTTTAGTACATCGAAGTTTTTCAATTCTTGTAGTGCTTGTGAATTTGATGCTTTATCTACGAAACCGAAAATTAGCTTTAGGTTATCGTCTACCTCAATGGATTATGATCTTAATTACGCTTGAAGTGCTTACAGGTATTGTAATGTTTTATGCAGATTTTCCTTTTGGAACACAAGCAACACACTTGTTGTTTGCTACCTTTTTGTTTGGAATGCAATTCTATTTATTGCTCAAAACATGGCCTAAGCGAGCAGTGGTAACCGTATAATTTCACAACTTATTTTAGGTCTTCCCAGGTCAAACTCTCCATTAAATGAATCAAGTCTTTTTCAATGTATTTAACAGCAGGAAGAATTGAGTCATAATTTGGTTTAACCGCAAAATATACCGCACCTGTGATAAAATGAGAACTGCTATCTGTTACGTGAAACTGAAGTGGAGACGCAGCGTTTCCTGTTACTTCTGAAAGTGCTCCAAACTTGTGTTGTTCAAAATTAATAAATGGTTGAGCACTAATGAGATCGGCTTTTACTGCGTGATTATAAGTCAGTTTTTCTGCTTCAATTAAGAGTTCCCTTAGGTTATTTTCTACCGGTCTATACGTCAGGTTGATGCTGGCCTTTAATTTTGGGTAATTGATGTTTACCCAACAGTCTTTAAGTTCTTTAGCGGTAGCCTGTGTAGAAACCTCGAAGCTAAAAGGACAGTTTAGTACAGCGGGTTCGTATGCTGCTTCTGGGTAGCTAAGGCGCAAAAATGCT
>Ga0209344_10001377_pt1 | contig 32019 bp, 29 predicted proteins | sample Cruoilmetagenom6_FD_187293 | JGI IMG/M metagenome (GOLD analysis project Ga0209344, IMG submission 187293) | Oil polluted marine microbial communities from Coal Oil Point, Santa Barbara, California, USA - Santa Barbara Oil Seep Sample 6 (SPAdes)... | ecosystem: Environmental > Aquatic > Marine...
GGCCGTTCACGGCCAGTGTTGTTACTTGGCATAACGAATCCTTGGGTCGAGCGCGGCGTACAGAAGGTCGACGAGCAAGTTGGCGAGCACGAAGATGATGACCATCACCGCGACAAACGAGACGACCGTCGGGCCCTCTCCCAACGTGATTGCTCGGTAGACGGTTCCACCGACACCGTTGATGTTGAAGATTCCCTCGGTCACGATGGCACCAACCATGAGCGATCCGATGTCGACACCGAGGTAGGTAACGACGGGAACGAGCGAGTTGCGCAGCACGTGAACAGTGACCACTCGACGTCGAGATAGCCCTTTGGCTGTCGCAGTGCGCACGAAGTCAGCGCCGAGGTTGTCGGCGACGCTGGCGCGTGTCAAGCGGACGATGTAGGCGAACGATACAGAAGCAAGCACGATGGCTGGCATGATCAATTCGCCCCAGGGGGCGTCGCCGCTGACTGTTGTTCTCGCCCAGCCGAGCTGAATACCGAAAATGAACTGCAGCACGAAACCGACGACGAACGTAGGCACCGAGATGAGCAAGAGGCTGATGACGAGAGCGGAAGCGTCGAAGAGCTTTCCCTTGCGCAGTCCAGCGACGAGTCCAACGATGATGCCAAAGACAGCTTCGAAGGCAAGAGCGAGGAGTGCGAGGCGAGCGGTGATGGGGAAGGCCTGAGCCATGACATCGGAGACCGCACGGCCAGAGAACGTAGTGCCGAAGTCACCTTGGAATAGCCCACCGATGTAGAGCAGGTACTGAACGATGAATGGCTTGTCGAGGTTGTACTCGGCTCTGATGAGCTCGATGACTCCGGGAGCTGGGGGGCGGTCTCCGTAGAGCGCCGCGATTGGATCGCCGGGGACTGCGAACACCATGAAGTAGATCAAGAATGTCGCGCCGAAAAACACGGGGATCATCTGGAGGAAACGCTTGCCTGCGTACCAAAACATCAGATGGTTCCCTCTAAGGAACGGATAAGCATAAGAGTCACAATCACTGAATGAGGGTACTCAGTGTAATGCCCGGGGCCGAAAATAGCCCCGGGCATCACACGTTGAGAGTGGAAACTGGGTAAAGCTAGAGGCTAATTAGCCCTTAGTTACCTCGTTGTACAGCGGGACAGAGTCCCAACCGAATACAACGTTGTCAACGCTGTCTGAGTAGACACCGGTGACGTTCGAGTACCACAGCGGGATCGAAGGAAGGTCGACCAGGAGGACTTCCTGAGCTTCCTGGTACTTCGCCGTTGCCTCTTCTACCGACGATGCGCTAGCACCCTCAGCCAGGATCTTCTCGAACTCGGGGCTCGAGTAGCCTTCCTTGTTCGAGCCAGCGCCATCAACGTAGAGCGGGCCGAGGAAGTTGTACAGCGACGGGTAGTCAGCCTGCCATCCAGCACGCGTTGCACCGGTGAGCGCGTTAGCGTCACGGTCGTTGAGCGCGTCCTTGAACGTCGGGTATGCCTTACCGACAGCTTCGATTCCGAGCGTGTTGCTGATGCTGTTTACAACAGCGTCAACCCATGCCTGGTGTCCACCATCTGCGTTGTACGCGAGGTCGAAGACGGTGTCTCCGTAGGGTGAAATTGCGTCGGCTTCTGCCCACAGCTTCTTTGCCTCGTCAGGGTTGAAGTCAAGAACTTCAGCACCGGCAAGGTTGTCGGAGTGACCAGCGATTACCGGCGAGGTGAAGTCGGTCGCGGGAGTGCGGGTGCCCTGGAAGATGACATCCGTGATCTCAGCGCGGTCGATCGACATCGAGATAGCTGCACGACGCAGCTTGCCCTCTTCGCCCGACCAGTGCTCGAGGTAGTAGGGCATGTTGAACGCCTGGAAGATTGCCGCAGGCTGGTTCACCGAACGACCGGGGAAGTCAGCTTCGTACGTGGCGAATGCCGAGTCGGGGACAGCATCGAGGATGTCGAGGTTGCCACCGAGAGCGTCAGCATATGCTGCGTCTTGGCTCGTGTAGAAGATGATCGAAACGCCACCGTTTACGGGCTTGCGTACGCCGTCGTAGTCAGGGTTCGTGACGAGGTCGATCTGCACATCGTGCTGCCAAGCGTCTTCGCCATCGAGCATGTACGGACCGTTACCTACGGGGTTCTCGCCGAAAGCGTCAAGGTCTTCCCAAGCCGACTCAGGGAGCGGCATGAATGCCGAGTAGCCGAGACGCAGCGGGAAGTCAGCTTCGGGGTTGTTCAGAGCAACGGTGAACTCGGTGTCGCTAACGACCTCAAGTCCGGTGAGTTCTGAATCTTCGTCGTAGCTGAAGCCCTCGATGTTGTCGAAGAAGTACGAGGAGCTCTGCGCGTTGCTGAGCAGTGCACCGTACTGCCATGCCTTCACGAACGAATCTGACGTGACTGCCTCACCGTTGGTGAAGGTCCATCCATCGTTCAGCGTGACGGTCCAGTTCTGGCCATCTTCGGACTCGATCGACTCCGCTACCTCGTTGACGACATCGCCGTCAGCGGTGTACGAGACGAGACCCGCGAAAATTGATGTAACTACTTTGCCGCCACCGGTTTCGGTGGTGTTCGTCGGAATGAGCGCCTGCTGTGGCTCACTACCGTTGGTCGTGATGATCGCGGCGGTGTCGCCTTCGGCGGGCGCCTCGCTCGCCGAGCAACCCGCAAGTGCGAGTGCTGAGGCTGACAGCAGTGCGACTGCACTGATGCCTATGCGTGATCTCTTCAATGTTTCCTCCTGTGCAGAATTGCGCTAGCGGCACGGAAATTGTGGCGCCGCACCGCGCTTGATAGTTCACACCCTAAATCGGGGGGATACCCCAATCAAAACTGTAAAGCCAAACGTTACACCGCGGTAACGCTCGTGAAGATTATGTGCAGACTTTGCAGGTATCCCGCGCACATAGGGTGTAATTCACAGAATTAGTGCGCAAACTCCGCAAGACAAGCGCTCAGCATCATGCGTTAACATCAATTCATGTCGCTATCGAGCCCGACTTTGAGCCCTTCCCAGACCGTTCTCATCTTCGACGGCGATTGCGCCTTCTGCACGCTCTGGGTCGATCGCCTTGAGGCTCTATTGCCCACTTTTCCCGCCACAACCCCGTGGCAATGGATCAATCTCGACGATTATGCGCTCACTCAAGATGACGTCGACAAAGCGGCCTGGTTTGTGACTCCTACTCGACAATTCGCTGGCCATCTCGCCTTTTCGATGCTGCTCAGAAGCCAACCGAACTTCGGATGGCGCTTCTTGGGGCACCTCATCGCGACTGAGCCCTTCAACACCATCGCCGCCCTCGGCTACCGCTTCGTCGCGCGATTCCGACACCGTCTACCGGGAGGAACCCCGGCCTGTGCCATGCGCCCTGCCGCGTGAGTTATCCATCGCCTGACCTCCCCACGAGAGGCAGAATCTGGGGTGAGATTTCGATCGTTCTCGCGCTCTCTCTTGGCGCATCCGCGATTTATTCAATCGTGTCGATCACGAATCGACTCACTCGGCCCGAATCTCTGTCTCAACAGACGGCGACTCTGAATTCCTCGCTCAGCCCCCGCCCCACGTTTGACCTGATCTACCAATTGCTCGGGATCACGTTCGACCTCGCGCCTGTCGCACTCGTCGCGTTTCTTCTCTGGAACGCCCAGAAACCGCGACTCTCCCGCTTAGGAATCGACTTCACTCGACCTGCACGGGATGGGCTCAGCGGAGTGGGCCTCGCCCTCCTCATCGGCATTCCCGGCATAGCCGTCTACCTGGGAGGGCGCGCGTTGGGAGTGACCGTCAACGTCGTTCCCGCCGCGCTCGACCAGTACTGGTGGACCGTGCCCGTATTGCTGCTCTCCGCGCTGCGCGCCGGAATCACTGAAGAAGTGATCGTGATCGGCTACCTCTATGCCCGCCTCGGCGACCTGGGCTGGGGCCGCTGGCAAATCATTATTTCCACGGCGCTCCTGCGCGGCACGTACCACCTGTACCAGGGCATCGGAGCCTTTATCGGCAACGTTGCTATGGGATTGCTCTTTGGCTGGCTTTACACCCGCTACCGTCGCGTACTGCCGCTCGTGATCGCCCACACGATCATCGACGCCGCGATATTTGTCGGCTACGGGTGGGCTGTCGGCAGCTTTCCGGCGTTATTCGGTGTGAGCAGCACTAGCGACTAGGCCGCGCCCATACGTGCCGCCTCGGGCGCCCAACTCCCACTGTAGAGACAGAAAAGGCGCGTACAGAGCCGAACATTTTCGGCTCCGCACGCGCCATCATCCGCACCAATGAGCAGAATTAGTGCCTTCAGCTAGTGAGCAAATGCCTCAATGGGAGGGCATGAGCAGACCAAATTGCGGTCACCATAGGCGTTATCCACTCGACGAACCGGAGGCCAATACTTGCCCGAAACAAGCGACGTCAACGGGTACACCGCTTGCTCCCGCGAGTAGGCGTGCGGCCAGTCACTCGACACGGCCGACTGCGCCGTGTGCGGAGCGTTGATGAGTGGGTTATCGTCGGCCGGCCACGTTCCGACAGCAACAGCATCCGCTTCGTCCTTGATGGCAATCATCGCGTCGATGAAACGATCGAGCTCGGCGAGGTCTTCGCTCTCGGTCGGTTCAACCATGAGCGTGCCCGACACCGGGAACGACATCGTCGGAGCGTGGAAACCGTAGTCGATGAGGCGCTTTGCGACATCGTTATTGTCGATGCCCGTCGCCTCCTTGAGGGGACGCAGGTCGAGGATGCACTCGTGAGCCACAAGACCGTTATCTCCCGCGTACAGCACCGGGTAGTGCTCGCGCAGTCGAACAGCGACATAGTTGGCCGCGAGAACAGCGGCACCGGTGGCAGCCTTGAGGCCTGCCGAACCCATCATGCGCACGTAGGCCCACGTGATGGGCAAGATGCTCGGGCTACCGTAGGGCGCAGCGCTGACCGCTCCCCCACCGTGAACATACGGCCCGGCTTCACCGGTCTGCATGTCGAAAGCAGGATGCTGCTGGCTCTGCGCCATCGGGTGACCAGGCAAGAACGCGGCGAGGTGTGCTTTCGCAACGACCGGACCAACGCCGGGCCCGCCTCCACCGTGCGGGATGCAGAAGGTCTTGTGCAGGTTGAGGTGACTGACGTCTCCGCCGAAGTCACCGAAGCGCGCGTAGCCGAGCAGGGCGTTGAGGTTGGCACCATCAACGTAGACCTGGCCACCAGCGTCGTGAACGGCCTGCGTAATCTCGCGCACTTCGTGCTCGTACACTCCGTGGGTGGACGGGTAGGTGATCATGAGCGCCGCGATTTCACTCGCATGTTCGGTGATCTTGGCACGCAAGTCGCCGAGGTCAACGTTGCCGAGTTCGTCACAGGCCACGACGACGACGCGCATCCCTGCAAGCACTGCGCTGGCCGCGTTGGTGCCGTGGGCGCTTGAAGGAATGAGGCAAATCGTGCGATCGAAATCACCGTTCGCGCGGTGGTAACCACGAATCGCGAGCAGTCCAGCGAGCTCACCCTGGCTGCCGGCGTTCGGCTGTAGTGACGCGGTGTCGTAACCGGTGACTTCAGCAAGCCACGACTCCAAATGCGAAATCATGACCATGTACCCGGCCACGTCTTCCGCGGGAGCGAAGGGGTGGATGCCCGCAAACTCCGGCCAGCTCACGGCTTCCATCTCGGTCGCCGCGTTGAGCTTCATGGTGCACGAGCCCAGCGGAATCATGCCACGGTCGAGCGCGTAATCTTTGTCGGCGAGGTACTTGAGGTAGCGCATCATGCTCGTCTCCGAGCGGTGCGTGTTGAACACCGGGTGCGTGAGGTACTCACTCGTGCGGTTGAGGTCGGCGGGAATGCTGTCGTCGTCGGGGCTATACGCGAAGCCAGCATCCAGCCCAAAAGCCTTCGCTAGGTCGTTCTTCTGAGCCGCGAAAATACCCTCGTAGGGCTGCGTCGATACTTCGTCAAAACTCAAACGAACAGTGTCAGCATCCACGACATAGAGCAGGATGTCGCTCTCGAGAGCCTTCGCGGCGATCGCGTGAGCCTGCCCCTTCTTGGTCACCGAAAGGGTGTCGAAGAAGGTGCTGTTCTCCACCGTGTAACCGGCAGCGGTCAAGCGAGCGGCGAACTGCGCGGTGTCTTGGTGAATGCGCTGAGCGATCCGCTTGAGGCCCTGAGGTCCGTGGTAGACGGCGTACATCGATGCCATGACCGCGAGCAGAACCTGAGCGGTACAGATGTTGGAGGTCGCCTTCTCGCGACGGATGTGCTGCTCGCGAGCCTGCAGCGAGAGTCGGTAGGCGGGATCGCCAGCGGCATCCTGAGACACTCCAACGAGACGGCCGGGCAACTGACGTTCGAGGCCCTTACGCACCGACATGTAGCCGGCGTGCGGTCCGCCAAAGCCCATCGGAACGCCGAAACGCTGCGTGGTTCCGACAGCGACGTCTGCACCGAGCTCGCCAGGCGACTTAAGAAGAGTGAGCGCGAGCAAGTCAGCGGCGACAATAGCGAGTCCGCCGTGAGCCTTGACCGCAGCGATGACCTCGCTCGAATCCCAGACAAGACCCGAAGCACCCGGGTACTGGATGAGCGCGCCGAAGCATTCCGGCAGCTCAGGGTTCGCACCCAACGCCGCCAAGTCAAGCTCAACAAGCTCAATCCCGACAGCCTCCGCGCGGTTCGCGAGCAGAGCCTTGGTCTGAGGAAGAGTGTCTGCGTCGACGATGAAGACGTTCGACTCCACCCGGGCAGCGCGGCGAGCAAGCAACATTCCCTCGACAGCCGATGTGCCCTCATCGAGCATCGACGCATTCGTCGTCGTCATGCCGGCGAGGTCAGCAACCATCGTCTGGAAGTTGATGAGCGCCTCAAGGCGACCCTGCGAGATCTCCGGCTGGTAGGGCGTGTAGGCCGTGTACCAGCTCGGGTTCTCGAGCACATTGCGCTTGATAACAGCGGGCGTGATGGTGTCGTAGTAGCCAAGCCCGATCATGCTGCGGCGAACCTTGTTCGCGCCAGCGAGAGCCCGCAGTTCGGCGAGCGCTTCGCGTTCCGAAGCGGGAGCCGGGATCGTGGAGTTCACGACCGGAGTCTGGTGAATCGCGGGCGGAACCGCGGCATCCACGAGCGCTTCAAGGCTGTCGTAGCCAACGGCGGCGAGCATGCTCGCCTGAGCGGCAGTATCCGTGCCGATGTGACGGTCGGCGAAAGTGCCGCTGATAATCGTGTTGGGCATTACTCGCCTGTCAGTGCGGTGTATTCGTCGAGGCTGAGCATCGACGGGAGTTCGGTGAATTCGATCTTCACGAGCCAGCCTTCACCGAAGGGGTCGCTGTTGACGAGTTCTGGGCTGTCGGCAACAGCGTCATTGGATTCAACGACGGTTCCGGCAACGGGGGCGAAGAGTTCGCCAACCGACTTGGTCGATTCGATCTCGCCGACGATCTTGCCCTCGGCAACGGTGTCGCCGACCTTGGGGAGATCAACGAAAACGATGTCGCCCAGCTTGCCTGCGGCGAAATCGGTGATTCCGACAGTCGCGACGTTTCCGTCAACCAGCACCCACTCGTGCTCGGCGGTGTACTGCAATTCGCTCTTCTCAGCCATGATCAGGCCTCTCTTTTATAGAAGGGTAGGGAAACAACGGATGCAGCAATGCGACTGCCCCGCACATCAATGTGAAGCTCGGTGCCGACCTCACTCACGTCAGAGTCGACGTAAGCCATAGCGATCGGGTGGCCCAGGGTTGGCGAAAGCGCACCCGAGGTAATGACGCCGACTTCTTTGTCACCGTGAAAGAGCAGATAGTCGGCGCGACCGGCGCGGCGGCCCTCAGCGGCGAGACCTACGAGAACACGAGCGCCGGCATCCGGCCCGGCTTCGATTGCGCTGCGGCCCACGAAGTCGCCCTCTTTGCTGAGCGCGACAACACGGCCAAGCCCGGCCTGCACGGGGAAGGTGCTGAGGTTGAGCTCGTGACCGTACAGCGGCATGCCCGCTTCAAGGCGGAGAGTGTCTCGGCACGCGAGACCCGCGGGCACGAGACCGAGTGGTGAGCCGGCAACCGTGAGCGCTGCCCACAGGTCGGCTGCGGCATCCACATGAATGTACAGCTCGAAACCGTCTTCGCCCGTGTAGCCCGTGCGGCCAATGATGAGGTCGGTGCCGTTGAACGTGGCAGCTGTCTCACGGTAGTACTTGAGTTCATCGAGCGGCGTCGCAAAACCGGTGAGACCGGCAGTCGCTTCGAGGATCGCCCGTGAAACGGGACCCTGCACGGCGATGAGCGCGTAGTCGTCGCTCTCGTCGGTGACCGCAACATCGAAGCCCTCAGCGCGTTCGGTGAGCGCCGTTGCCGCAGCGAAACGGTTGCCCGCGTTAGCAACAACGAGGAAGTGGTCATCGGCTAGGCGGTACGTGACGAGGTCGTCAATAATGCCGCCCGCTTCGTTCAGCAGCAGACTGTATTTCGCTTGTGCGAGAGCAATGCCTGAGAGCTTTCCGGCGAGCGCAAAGTCGAGGTAGGCACCCGCCTCGGCGCCGCGCACGTGGATCTCTGCCATGTGCGAAATATCGAAGATGCCCGCGGCAGTGCGCACAGCGTGATGCTCGGCGAGGTCTGAGCTGTATCGCACCGGCATCATCCAGCCAGCGAAATCAGTGAAAGCAGCCCCCAGCTCTTCATGGATGCTGTGCAACGGCGAGTACTTCACCGAGGCGGGCGAAGAGTCAGCGGGTGATGCTGACGAGGTTGATTCATCGGACACGGAGTTCTCCTGGCGCGTGGGCTAGTGAATAGAACTCCCCCTCTGTGATGAGCCTGAGAGCTTCACACACTATGAATCTAGTGAGCTTTCACCGTCGGCGGAACCTCAGGGTGATGCGAGGTTCTCTTTCCAGAGTGGCCAGTGCGATGCGGTACATGAACCTGAGAGATTGGCGGGGAGGCTTGCTCCTTCGGTGCCGTGCTCGACGCTGCTCAACGACTGTTGAATTAGCGCTGCTGCCCGGCTCTCCCGCATCGTGTTGCGGCCCGATGTTCAGTTGTTCTCTCAGCATAGCAATGTGGGGCGGATGCTCGCGCCGTTCTGCGCGTCAACCCCCGCCAATTCGTGCCTTTCGAGCGACTGGTAGTGCGGTGGTCTACAACTCGGCGGGCTACAGCAGTACGGCGGTCTACAGCAGCGCGGAGCTGAGCAGCAGGCTCGTCTCGCTATTGACGACGCCTTCGACATTGCGCATGCGAGCCAGCACCCGGTCGAAGTTGCTGAGGCTGTCGGTGCGGATGTCGGCCACGAGGTCCCAAGCACCGTTCGTGGTGTGGAGTTCGTGGATCTCGGGTAGTCCCCGCAACTTGCGGATGACGGCATCCGTCGATCGCCCTTCTACCTCGATAAAGGAGATGGCGCGGATGGTCGAGGGGTCGCGATCTTCGCGAACTCGGATCGAAAAACCGAGCACGGTGCCGTTGCTGACGAGGCGGTCAATACGACTCGTTACGGTCGCTCGAGTGACATCGAGTCGGCGCGCAAGACTGGCCACTGACTCGCGCGCATCAGCGCGCAGGGCGGCGAGGAGACGGCGGTCGAGATCATCCAGTTGAGACATGCACAAAGTGTATAAGTGCATCGTTAGTTTTGCACATTTATTGGTCAATATTCGCGTCAACTGCGAGTTGTAACTACATAGTGCACATTCGTAACGTGGGGACTAGTAATACTGCAACGAAAGGAGTGACCATGGTTCACTACGTAGACGTCAACAACATGAGCCGCTGGATCGCCGACACCGGCATCGAGCCAATCATTATGGGTATCGTCAGCTACCTTGAGCAGGATTACGCCAAGTGGCAGCAGTTCGACAAGAGCCCCCGTGTAGCCGCGCACTCCCCTGAGGGAGTCATCGAGCTCATGCCCACGAGTGACGGCGAAACCTATGCCTTTAAGTATGTGAATGGGCACCCCTCGAACCCCGCTCTCGGGTTCCAAACCGTGACGGCCCTCGGGATGCTTGCCCGTGTCGACAACGGCTACCCGACCTTCCTCTCGGAGATGACACTGCTGACTGCACTGCGCACTTCAGCAACCTCCGTCTTGGCTGCGCGGGCGCTCGCACGCCCCGACTCGAGCGTGCTCGCCCTCATCGGCACCGGCACTCAGTCAGAGTTCCAGGCGCTCGGTTTTCGGGCAGGGCTCGGCATCACACGCCTGCGCGTGTGGGACACCGACCCGGCAGCTCTCGACAAGTTCATCCGCAACATTGAACCGCTCGGTTTCGAAATCGTGCGGGCCACCTCCGCTGCGGATGCCGCTGCCGGGGCCGATATCGTCACGACCTGCACCGCAGACAAGAAGAACGCCACGATTCTCACCGCCGACATGATCGAACCGGGAATGCACCTCAACGCGATCGGCGGCGACTGCCCCGGTAAGACTGAACTCGAAGCCGCTATCGTGCGCGACGCGACAGTCTTTGTGGAGTTCCCTGAGCAGACCCGCATTGAGGGCGAGATTCAGCAGCTCGACGCTGATTCCCCCATCACCGAACTGTGGCAGGTTCTCTCGGGCGCCGCTGTCGGCCGCACCTCAACCGATGAGGTAACCCTCTTCGACTCGGTCGGTTTCGCGATTGAAGACTTCTCTGCTCTGCGTTACGTTTTCGATGCCGTTCGCGACACTGACTACGCAACTCATCTTGATCTGATCGCCGACCCGGCAGACCCCAAGGATCTGTTCTCGCTCGTTTCGCGCGTTCCGGCGCTGACCGCTTAAGCCGTCGATGAGCGTTCAGGCGCCTTCCGCCGCAGTACTGATCCGCCCGCATTTGTTCACCCCGAACAGCCAGACCGCGGGAGACAACGCCTTCCAGTCCACTGATCCCACACGATCACCGGATGAGATTGCTCGCGCCGCGTACGCAGAGTCCACCCAAGTGGCGGAGACTTTGCGTGACGCCGGCGTGAACATCCACGTGTTTGAAGACACGGAGAGCTCACGCCCCGACAGCGTGTTCCCCAACAACTGGTTCTCCACCCACAGCGGTGGTCGTGTTGCGGTGTACCCGATGTACGCGCCGAACCGGCGCACCGAGCGGCGCACTGATGTGATCGAAATGTTGAAGCACGACTTTCGAGTGCAGGATGTTGTGGACTATTCCGGTCTGGAACATGACGGAATTTACCTTGAGGGCACTGGCGCGATGGTCATTGACCACACCAATCGGGTGGCCTATGCGGCAGAGTCGCACCGCGCGAATCCGCTTGCCCTTGAGCGTTTTTGTGCGTCATTTGGTTATGAGCCGATGATGTTCGAGGCGCGTGACAGCCATGGTGTGCCGATTTATCACACCAATGTCATGATGTGCATCGCGACGGACTTTGCGATGATCGGGCTCGACCTGATTGCTTCTGGGGATCGCCGGATGGAGATGGCGGAGCGCTTGACGGAACCTGGTCGCACGCTCATTGATCTCACGGCAGATCAGATCTCGAACTTCGCGGGTAATGCTCTGGAACTCAGGGGTGCTCACGGCCGAATTTTGGCGTTGTCGAGTCGCGCATTGAGAAGCTTGACGCGTGCTCAGCGTTCGGTGATCGAGGCGAGTTGCGAGATTGTGCCGCTCGATATTCCGACGATCGAGCTGGCTGGTGGTTCGGTTCGCTGCATGGTCGCTGGCATCCATTTGGATCGCCGTTCACGCATGGCTGCGGATGTTGCCGCAGGCGTTCCTGCTGCCGGTTCTGCCGAAACAGCCCCGACAGCAGGCGCCTGACCGGTCCACTCCTTCGGCGGGTCCCGCCGCCGTCAGAGCAGACCGCAGCAGTCTGGAGTACCACGGGTAGCACGCCAGACTGCTGGGCTTTTCGCTAACTGCAGTTCGGGCGGCAGTCGCGCTGGGACAACGCCTCGAGCATGACATTGCTGAGCTCGGTGGGGTTGTTTGCTTGGTAGGCCGTTCCGCCGGTCACTTGAGCGATCTTTCGCATCGCTTCGACGTCGGTGTCTGGGCCAATTCCGACGAGAACCACGGGCACGGGCTCGTCTCTGCTTTTCTCGATCATGACCGTGAGTTCTTTCAACAGCTTCTCGAGCGAGATGCCGTTGTCGTCTTCATTACGACCGTCGGTGATCAACATCACTGAGTTGACTTTGTCAGGGTTGAAATCTTCACGAATATGCGTCACTGCAGCCAACACTGAGTCGTTGAGGCCCGTGTAGCCGTTGATGCGCGACGGGAGAGTGTCGATAATCGCCTGCAGATTCTTCACGTGCTCGGGATCGTTCATCGATCGGATGCCTGCGACATCTTCCCAGTCCTCGGTGCCGACCCGCTCTTTAGAGAACAGCCACATGCCGAGTTCGTCGTCTTCAGAGAGCGTGCTGAAAGCGTCTTCTGCCGAGTTCTGGAACATCTCGATGCGGCGCTGACCATCCCATGCCCGCTCGAGCATAGAACCAGAAACATCAACGACGGTAAGGATGCGCGAGCGCAAGTTGAGAGCATTCCAGTTGCGCAGAATGCCCACAAGTTCGTCAGTGTCGCCAACGCTCTTGGTGGCAACCGGGGCCGCAATCACACCGGACGCAAGAATCTCGCCCTCTCCAGCGTTGTCGCGGAATCCTTCAGCGTTCAGCACCTCAGATGAGCCACGAACGAGATCTGCGAATTCTTCGAGCAGCGAGGTGCGGGTAGTTTCAGCATCCGCAACCTTGCCGCGCTCATCTTCGGTCATGCGAGAGAGCTCTAATTCTGAGACGGTGGAATTGTCGACGACTACGAAGGGGTAGGTGAGTGCGACGGTTCCCTCTGCGGGATAGAGCGCAACGAGGGGGTCGTCAGGGTTCGACGCGTTGTGTTCGACGATTTCGCGTTCCGTTGCCAGAGCGACCATTCGCGAATCCGAGATCTGCAGTTCAGCGAATGCTGCCTTCGTGGAATCGGGGATGGACCGCCCCAGGTTGGTAAGAACCTGATCGAAGTCGGAGGGGTCTCCTTCAGCAGCGAGATCGTTGAGCGTAGCGAGGGCGATCATGCTCGACGCTGACGACTCCGGATCGGGAAGCAGGGTGCGGTAGCGACCAGCAAGAATGGCGCCCCAACCGACTTCTGCCGCCTCAAACTCAGCAACTTTCACAGCGGGCGTTGCGAGCACGAGTGGGCTCGATGCAATGGAATCCCACTCGTGCGTTGCAGGAACAACTCGACCGAGCGCAGTTGCTGTGCTTTCCACACGGTTCAGCCAGACGGGTGAATCAGGAATCCACGCATCAGCACCCGTCGACGTGCCGGAGGCTAGCAGCGCTGCGGTATCAGCAGACCGCTGAGTGACGACCTTCGCCGTGAGGCACTGGCCCACATACTCAGCGTTGAAACTGTTGGCGACAGTTTGCACAGTAGACGAGATCGTGGGATCCGTCACGACAACGAGTTCGGTGGAGTTCGGGCATCCAAAGGTTTGCGCCACGAAATCATCGAGCTTGTCTTGTGCCGCGAGCGCGACAAGGGCTCCCCCGCCCGCGAGAGACAGGGTCAATAGGGTAGCGAGAGCGGGGGTACTTGCGCGTATGAGCCAGGATTTGAGCGTTCTGGAACGGTGGCGAGGTCGGGACACGGGGACTCCATCGATCACGGGTGCACTCGGTTTCGGGGGAACCGAGAGTTGACCCCCTTTCGGGGGCGACGACAATAGTGACACAATTTCGCATCGTAGAAACGGTTATGCACAGGTTTTTCTTATTTTGCTGATTAAAAGTTGTTGAAGTCCTCGAAAATACGACCGAAATCGCACATGCACGCAAAAGAATGTCTTTGCCGTGGGCGCGTCCTAGAGCCGAATCTCCACAGCCACCGACTGACCCGAAGTGCCTCGAACCTTTTGCGCGAGGCGAATGGCCGTGTACTTTGCACCGTACTTTTTCTTCAGCGCGGCATCCATCGCATCCAAGGTCGCTTCGTCATCACGCACTGCTGCTGTTGCCTGCACAGTGGTCGCCCCTTCGGAAACACTGCCCCGCATATCGCACGGCGTTACCTCGACTCGCGACGTGTGACGGATGCGCTTTACTTTGCCCGACGTCGGAGCCGTCGTGACCAGCAGCCTGTCGCCATCAGCAACAACCCACACCGGCGTCGCTATCGGCTCCCCCGACTTGCGGAATGTGGTGAGCGAGACATACGTCTCCGCAGCGAGAGCAGAAAATTCAGTAGCGGTCATTGGGCCATTATCGCCGAAGCCCCTCAGAGGCTGCTGTCCGGCGCCAATCTCGATCTCAAGCGATCGAGGGCGCAACCTCCGCGTCGACCACCGGCATGACGTGCTTCACGAGCGCTTCGAGGATGCGAGCGTTGAACTCGACCCCGAGTTGGTTGGGGATGGTGCTAGCAAGTATCCGGTCCGTGGTCTTCTGAACTGATGGACTCGTTGTCTGATCACGAGACCAAGTTCGCGACGATCACCCAAGTCAGCAGCAAGCTCGGTGTCTGGACCGTCACGCCCGGAACTGGGATCATCGCGCTGGGAGCCATTCGGGTGCGCGCCCTCGCATCGTCAGTGATGAGCTTAACTACCTCTCCACGATCGAAGTCGAGGTCACCCACCACGGCGGCCTCAAATCAGCCGAGCCGACACCAGTCAGCCTCGGAAAATCCGATGAACCGAACCCAGTGCGATTCGGAGAGCCTCGGAGCCATTGCAGTGTTTAAGCCATTAGGATCGAGCCCACCTGCTACAGGCTGCGACTTGGGGGAGCACGTGACCACACGATCAATGTCGATCTACGCACTAAAGCTCGGAATGACCGTCGAAGACTCATTGCGAGATGATCACGGCTATACCGAGACAGCTGACCATTCGAGTTCTATTCCCGAGCTCCGAGTGTTCATAAAACGAGGCTCTCAAGACCCGCCCTGGTGGAAGGGATACCTCGATCTGAATGAAGACCTTCTTCAGGGGACTAATTCTGCCGCTGCCTTCGTGCCATCAGGCCAACGAATGATGGTCTTGACCTTCGGGGCGGGTCAGTTCTTGCTGCGGGATGACGCCTATGAGCATGACTTCGGCACGCGTGTTGTCCTGAATGCGGTGGACCCGCGCAAGCTGAAGAGCACGGAAACCCTTGATCCGGACTCGTCTCAGCGTCGTAGGACCCAAATACCCTACGACGGGGATCTGGCGCTCCTGAGCTTCGCTGGAGATGCGTCCGTACTGAAAAGTCTTACTGGAAAAGCGCGACCGAAGTACAGCGATCTGGTCCGAAGCGTGACCGGTTCAAGCAGCCTGCGTGTGACGACCCCAGCGCGGGCTGAGGATCTTCCTAGGCTTCTGTCGCGACTGCGGAAGCTCTACAGATCCGACAGCTTCCTGAAAACGTTCCCTGATGTCGCGAAGATTCGTCCTATCACCGATCCGGTGCTGATCTCGACGTTGGATGAGAAGCTGTCCGCAGCGGTCTTTGACCTTTCCGCCCCGATCGTGCTGACGGTCCCAGACATCCTTGACTATAGGGATGAGTCGTTCATTCAGTTCTCCGGTCACGGCGTGAGTCAGGTATTCGATGACGTCTACGTGAAGCATTATCGAGAGTACCTGGAAGCTCACGAAGTTGAGCTAGAGACCATGTCTGTAGAGGTCCTCAAGCACGACTACATGTTGCTGCTTGACGGGAGCAACAACCAACGTCAGCGTTGGTCGATCTACAAGTCGCTTGTATACGAAGTCTCGGACGGGACGGACTACAGCTATCACTTCAGCGACGGCTCTTGGTTCAGAGTGGCCGCAGACTTGATCGTGGCTTTGCGGCAAGATGTAGATCCCTACTGGATCGACGCTAACCTCCCTGAGCACCGGTGGCCGTCGGAAGCTGACTACAACAAGGAAGTTAGCGATGAGTTGAACGCTGTCTGTCTCGATCAGACGAACGTCAGTCCGAAGGGCCAGACTGCTATTGAGCCATGCGACATCCTGCGTGGGGATGGCAACAAGTTCGAGCTGGTTCACGTCAAGATTGGAACGAGTTCGGCCAATCTGAGCCACCTTTTCAACCAAGCCGTCAACTCAGCGGAGCTGTTGAGGACCGTGAAGCAATCAAGACAGAAGTTGCACAAGCTCGTCGAGAAGAACGCGGACTTGGCGACGGCTGACTCGGTACTAGCGGCTGTGGAGAACGACCAGTTTGAAGTGGCCATCGCCATCGTGAGTCACAAAAGGACTCCAGAGCTCAAGTCGGACAACCTGCCGATCTTCTCAAGGATCTCATTGCGTCGGGCATTGCGGAGTCTGTCCGCCATGCGTGTACCAGTAAGTGTCCAGCTGGTCCCCGATGCCACGAATCGGGCTGGCAAGGTGAAACCGAGGAAGCCACGCAAGCCAAAGTTCGTTCCCGACGAGTAGGCAATATCTCGTCGGGTGATTGGTCAGTTCTCGATAGTGACCGTGACCCGCGAGACGGACACCACATCCAGTTCGGCAGCTGACGCAACGGTTGGGTAAAAGAGTGCGATGTTCACTCCATCGTCGGTGCTGACCGAACTCCTGTACAAGACCCCGTCGAAACCCTTCTTCTTAATGTACTCGCACAGGTACTGCGTTGGAACGTACTCGAAAGCGACGCCACTAGGCTGGACAGGGCGTGTTAGCTCTTCGCCCAGTCGCTCAAGGAGCGGCAAGTCGGCTCGAAGCTCGATAATCAAGGTCTCATCCCCATCACTCAGCGGCGAGATGAGGGATCGAGGATCACGAAGATCAGCCAGCTTGAGGTTGTCTGCGTCTAGCACGTCGAATCGAGCGACGCATGCTCGCTCGCCTGTGTGAGGGCGAAGCTCTGCGACGGCGGTTGCGCGGGTGGACCCCAGGTAGAGGTACGGGATACCCGCAGGATTTGCTCGACCGTGACCCGCTTTGTGACGCGGAGGTGCGCTCATGTCCGCCAGAGGGAATGCATCATCGCCCGTCATCAGGCGAGCCCGATACCAGTTGCTGAACTCAAGGGCAGTGGGCGTAGTGATCAGTCGATCGAGCAGAACTGCCAGGCGATCCATGTCCATTGGTTCCTCAAGGAACCAACGGTTACTGTGCATGAGTTCGTCACGCAACTCCTCCCAGCGACGAAGATTACCGCCGCTCGGATGTGCAATGGGCGTGAACTTCTTACGGACAATCTCGCCATCGTCCATCACCTCGGCGAGTAGCTCTTTTGCTTCTGCTTCACTCAACTTCCCGTTTGAGAACATCCTCCACTCGTTGATGAGGTGTCGGACTAAGAAGTCCCCGCCCGGATCTTCGGTGTAGGTCGCGATGAGTGGGGCGAACCACTGACTCAGCTTGGAGGGAATGACGCAGAGCGCGTCCACCTCGCCGCAGTAGTCGCAATCCTGCCTGAGGGGTTCGCATTGATCGATCAGCTGAACTCGAATGTGCCGATCGTTGAAACAAGTCGCGCAGCAGCGTCGCTCAGGCATTCGCGTGGTAGTCCGCAAGCGTCTCGATGTGATGCTTGATGGACAGTTTCTTGACATATCCCAGACCAGGGAAGTGTTTACGCTCGTGCAGGTCGCGGAACTCTTCTACAGCCGTTGTGGAGAGGATCTTCGTGTGGGGATCATCAACCGCTGAGATGAGTTTGGCGAGCGCCTGTGCGAACTTGCCTGCCGGGTCGACGGGAGTGTCGTTTGAGTCGGACTTAAAGTGATAAACGAACATCGCGTCATCGTTCGAGGGGTCGATGTATGTCAGATGGATGGCCACAGCGTATGCAGGGCCACCGCCCTCGCTGTAGTGATCGCCAACCGTTAGGAAGTCACCGTAACCGTCGCCACCTAGCTCTTCATAGGTAACGTGAAGATCTGAGAACCTGTTGACCAAGTCGTAGTCCGCGTTCTTCGTCCGTTCAAACCCGTCTTCAATCAGGATGCGCCGCGCGCCCTTGAACGGGCGGCGGTAGAGAGTGTTGCGAGCATCAAGGAAAACATGCGTTATCGAATCCGGCTGGAGGCTGTTCGCTAGAACTTTGCCGTCAGTAAACCCCGCATGCACGAGCGTAAGCGGGCGGTCAGCGAATGGTTCGATGAGTTTGGTCGCATCGTCCACAGTCAGGTCGCTTGTGAGCAGAAGCGCCGGGGAGATCGCATCGTTGTCCCCATGGCTGTCGGCCATGTACTGCGCCAAAATCTCGCTACTATCCCTGTGATCGCCATGTCTCGGATTCACGATCACCGTTGCGTTGGCGCCCTTGAGAAGTAGTTCGTCCAGTGTGCGCTGAAGTCCCGTAAAGGTCTCACGAACTGGTTCGATGATCGGATTGAAGCCCGCTTCTGCGATGACCTCCGCGCACTCGCGGATCGCAATCAACTCGAACTGCTTGCCGCGAAAGTAGGGGAAGTACATCTTCGTTCCTAACTCCAGGTCATCACTGATGACATCAGCGTACTAGTGGCTACGGACAGATTCGCGCGCGCGCCGTCGTCTAGGTCGCCGAACAGTGCGGCAGTCCTAATCGAGGGCGGAAAAGCGTCAATGTGCGCTTCCTGAGCTGCACGTGATCGACTCCTTTTCAAGACGTCGACAGCGTGCCGATGCACTTCGACCGGATCGAGGGCCGCATACAGCTTCCTCAATTCCGTCCAGAGACGTGTGTTCGGGACGTCGGGCGTCTCTATCCCGATATTCTCAAGCACCTGCACAGCCTCACTTGACCGGAGAGTCTCCAAAAGCGCCGTCGGTTCGATGCGTTCTGGGCGGTCTTGGGTTTCACGGACGACCTGCAGTCGAAGACGAGGAGAGAGCGCAAGCACCCCGACGTCATCCGGAGCAAGGCGAAGGACAGCGCCCGTTTGACGAGTGCTCGTCACCACCGTGACACTCGCGAAGACAGACCTGTAGTCGCTGAGTTGGGTAGTGAGGCGGCTAAGCGAATCTCTTTCCGACTTGATCTCGTAGGCCGTGGCGGTGCCGTTGAGAATGACCAGATCCGCCTTGGACCCCCGTGCACGCACCTCGTTCAGAACAGTCGCTGTGCGGAGGTTGTGTCGACCGAGTGCAATCTTCTCGACTACCGAACTCCGATAGACATAATCATCCCTATTGCCGGACTTCGTCAGCTTCGTGTAACCGAGATCGAGTGCATCCCGGAGCGTTGCGCCGCCGGGCAGGTCCGCTGGGACGGAAGTGGCTTTCAATAGGCGAGCGACAAGGGGCGAACGACCGCTTCGACCAAGCTCGCGTATAGCTGCAGGAGAGAAGAGTCGCGAGAGAGCGGCGAGTTCTTCAGTGGCAGGTCTGCCCACGCGAAACACCCCCTGCCGTTCGGAACCTTTGACTGATTCTAGTTTGCCAGTCGTTCGAGACCTGTTAGCCCACGGCGCTGGCTCGCGATCTGGACCATTGAGGGTTGAAGTAACACAACGATGCGACCTTGATGGGACGGGTGCGCAGACTCGATCCAGTGACCGCTGGTGCGGTACTACGCGTCGACCACCGGCATGACGTGCTTCACGAGCGCTTCGAGGATGCGAGCGTTGAACTCGACACCGAGTTGGTTCGGCACGGTGACGAGCAGAGTGTCGGCGGCCTGAACTGCCGCATCCTTGGCAAGTTCTGCGGCGATCACGTCAGGGGCACCGATGTACGAGCGGCCGAAACGTGAGCGCGAACCGTCGAGCATGCCGACTTGATCGCGCTGTTCCACTTGCCCCTGAACACCAAAGTAGTACTCGGTCTCTTCGTCGATGATGGGCAGGATGCTGCGGCTCACCGAAACGCGTGGGGTACCGCTGTGTCCGGCACTCGCCCAGGTCTCACGGAACATCGAGATCTGTTCAGCCTGAAGCTCATCGAAGGGAACTCCGGTGTCTTCCGTGAGGAGCGTCGAGCTCATCAGGTTCATGCCCTGCTCGGCTGTCCAGATTGCAGTGGCGCGGGTTCCTGCGCCCCACCAGATACGCTCACTGAGCCCTGGTGCTTGTGGCTGGATAGGCTGCAGAGCACTCGTTCCGGTCATCTGCGGGTTGCCGGGCGCGAAGCCTTCACCGGCAATAGCGCGACGGAACTTGTCGGTGTGAGCGCGAGCCATATCGGCATCGCTTTCTCCCGCAGCCGGTTCATAACCGAAAGCGCGCCATCCGTCGATCACGGTTTCGGGTGAACCGCGGCTAATACCCAGCTGCAGTCGCCCGGCGGCAATGAGGTCGGCCTGAGCAGCAAGCTCTGCCATCGCAAAAGGGTTCTCGTAGCGCATGTCGATAACACCGGTGCCGAGCTCGATGGTGCTCGTGCGGGCGGCAGCCGCGGCGAGCAAAGGCCACGGCGATGCGTGCTGTCGCGCGAAGTGATGCACCCGGTAATAGGCGCCATCCACTCCAACTTCTTCTGCGGCAACGGCGAGATCCACTGCTTGCAGCAGGGCGTCAGCGCCTGTGCGCGTGCGCGAGCCCTGAACGTCTTGCCAGTGTCCGAAGGAGAGGAAGCCTAATTTCGTCATACCGGCTCAAACAGGTGCGTCGTGCGCGTTATTCCAGATCGACAGCACTAACCCATCGAGGATGTCGTGCTCGCTGGTCGTGATCCACTCGAGGGGGTGGCCGGCTGTGGCCGCGGCATCCGCCACTCGCTGCAGAACGGTAGCCCAGATGACGGCACCCGAAGCGATGACGTCAACGCGGCCGGGGTGCATGTAGGGCAAAGTGGCGCGTTCGGCGCGCGGCATGCGGGTGAGCGCTTCGCACGAGCTCAGCACCGCTGCCAGTGGCAGGCGGCTGCCGTTGATCGCGACAGGATCGTATGACGTGAGGCCCAGGGCGTGCGCGGTGATCGTGGTGACCGTGCCCGCGACCCCGATAACTTCTGTTGCCTGCGAAAGGTCGACGGTCGCAGTCGCGATATCGAGCGCGGCGGTGACATCGCTGCGGATGGCGGCGAGCTCAGATTCGGACGGTGGGTCGCTGACGATGTTCCGTTCGGCGAGGCGCACGCAGCCGACATCCATTGAATAGGCCGACTCGGGGGTGCTGCTGCCGAGCACGAGCTCGGTGGAGCCGCCGCCGAGATCGACGACGAGGTGCTTGAATTCGCGGTGGTCGGGGGCGGCGGCTGAGGTGGCAGTGTCGGATATGGAGTCGGAGCCGGAGGCGGCGAGCGCAGTGAGGGCACCGCTGAACGACAGCGCGGCCTCTTCACTTCCGGGGATCACTTCGACCAGCACGCCCAGAATCGCGTACACGGCGTCGGTAAATTCGGCACGGTTGGCGGCATCCCGAGTCGCAGACGTGGCGACGAAACGGATGCACTCGGCCCCGTGCTCGCGGCACAGCTCAGCGTAGGTGCGCACGGCGGCGAGGGTGCGGTCAAGGGCACCCGGGCTGAACTGGCCGGTGCGATCAACGCCCTCCCCCAGCCGCACGACTTCGAGAGTGCGCACGACATCGATCAGGCCGCCGTGACCGTCGGGGTCGGCAATGAGGAGACGGATCGAGTTCGTTCCGCAGTCGATGGCGGCAACACGGGTCATAGCTTGCTCCTCAGGGTCAACAGCAGCTTCGAGGCTACGGGACAATTACAGCGACGCTCTATTCACCAGTGTGCGCGCAGCCTTCTCTGCCCGCGCGAGCTGTGACTTGCTAATCGGGTCGTGGCCGTAACCTGCTCGGGTTTTCATTCCGAGCAAAGTGAACAGTGATCTGGACGCATGCTTATCCACGGATTCGAGCAGCATGACCGCATCATTGTGGCTGTGACCTTGTGCGTGTTTTCCAAGCGCAGCGGAACAAATTGCGTCCGCCGCGGCAATTCCGGCGTGAACGTAAAGCGTTACCACCGCATCACGCACGTCTTCTTCGTCCGAAAGCTCCCGGATATCGTCAGCGACCCTCAAGAACTGCGTCGCTTTGGCCCGCCGCCCTTGTTCGACAGCTTTATTGGCTGGGACAGTCTTGACCTTGTCCGCTTTCGGATTCACGTGCGCTACCTAACTCTTACGGAGCCGCTTCCTCAGCCAAGAATGGTCCCCAGCGATCACAATGCCGTCAGCAATGACGGAGTCAAATATTGATGCGGGCTTCACTTCGGAATCTTGATAGATCAAGGGGCGCAGATCATTCCCGGTCCACAAAGTAACGTGAGCGGCAAAGTCGCTGACAAGTTCTTCCACAAGGTCTACGGCCACGCCATCAGCGACAACGATCAACACATCAATATCGCTATCGGTATCCATCTCATTTCTCGCTGCGGAACCGAATAGGGTCGCTACAAGTGGCTGAATCTGCCAGCCGGAAATGACACGAGACATCCGAGAGATCAACTCGCTTTTAGCCTGCGCAATCTCTCTCACTGCGGCAGCCAAAAGATGATCTCCGTTGAAGGCAAAGGCGTAGCCCCTGCCGGTGAGTCGTTGCAGTAGCATGCCTTGTTCGACGAGCCGTCCGGCAGAGAGTCGCACCCCTTGATGAGAGCCTTGCTCCGGCAACAGTTGGTGGATCTCGCGAATCGTGAGGTACTGCTCGCTACGCACTAGCACGGTGAGCACCTGGGAATCGATCCCTGTTGTGGATATTGCTGAGAATGGGTTCTGCAAACGCATATCGCCTCCCCGGCTCGAGCTAAACTCGGCAGTACTTACATAATAATAGACAACCGTCTATAAAAATAGAGAGCCGTCCATAAATGTAAGTTGGGTTTTCGCGGCCCTGAAACGCCAACGCCTCACGGCTAAGCCTTTTTGACGACGCTCGACTTGAGTTGCATTTGGCCAAAACCGTCAACCTTGCAGTCAATGTCGTGGTCGCCAACACCATCAACGAGGCGGATGTTGCGCACCTTAGTTCCGACCTTGATCGACGTGGGGCTGCCCTTAACTTTGAGGTCCTTGATGATGCTCACCGTGTCGCCATCGGCGAGCGGAGTGCCGAACGCATCCTTGACGACCGCAGCGCCCTGCTCTGCTTCGGCAGCGGCATCCGCTTCACTCGGCGACCATTCGTGACCACACATCGGGCACACCAACAGCGCGCCCATCTCGTAGGCGAGGTCGCTTGAGCAGTTGGGGCACAGGGGTAGGGCGTCAGGCATAAGGTACTTTCGGCCGGGCGTCGATCGGGCTGGCGCAGCGCTGAGCTAGTCGCTGATCGTCAATTTTACCTGATTGCGCGGTTGCAGATTGATGTCCTGATCTGGAATACGACCGGATAGACCCCTGTTGCACCCATCGACATCGCAGATCGACTCTGTTCAGCTCCTGAAAGGCCCACTCATGACCGTGCTTCACGACCGCGTCGCGGCGACCGACTCCCCCATCCTTGATGTGCTTGCTGAACGGTGGAGCCCCCGCCATTTCGACGCCACCGCGCCGCTCGATGAGGCGGCGCTAGAGAACGCTCTCGAAGCTGCCCGGTGGGCACCGTCGGCCTACAACAGCCAGCCGTGGCGCGTGGTCGTTGCTCGTCGTGGCACCGCTCAGCACGCCGCGATCATTGCCACCCTGAGTGGTTTCAACCAGATGTGGGCCGGATCTGCCTCAGCGCTGCTCGTCTTCCTCACGGAACACCACAACCCTGAAGGCAAAGCGCAGCCAACCGCGTCGTACGACACCGGCCAGGCTGTTGCCTACTTCACCATCCAAGCGCAAAGCCACGGACTGTTCAGCCACCAAATGTCAGGATTCGATGCGGATGCCGCAGCAGCAGCCCTCGCAATCGATGGCCACTTCACCCCCACCACGGTCATGGCCGTCGGAACACCGGGCGACCCCGCCGAAATCCCCGAAGGACTGCGCGAACGCGAAACCGCACCCCGTGCACGACGTGCAGCTGCCGAATCGGTGCTCGTCAACGCCTAGCGCTTGATGGCGCGTGGGGTGCACGCTGCGCAACTAGCCGCTACTCGCGGCCGTCTTGAAGCGGGATCAGCATGGTGCGAAACTCGCCTGCTTCAGCCTGAATCTCCCAGATGCGAGCAGCGACATCGTCGATGCCGTTGGGAAGCTGAAGCTTGGGAATTCCACCGGGGATCACGAGCTGGCGTACGCGAATATTCTCGTCTTCGAGGGCTTCGTGAAGCATCTGGCCGTAGGCGCTCTCCGACGGGAAGGCAACTGAGGTTCCTGCGAAGCCGGCGCGTGACTGCACTGAGGTGCCACCGTTGATCAGGATGATGCTGCCGTCGCCATTCTCACGCATTGCGGGCAGCACCGTGCGCACCGCATGAATGAGACCGAGCGCTGAGAACTGCAGCGCTTCGAGCGCGAGTTCGGGGGTCAGCTCGAGTACCGGCTTCAGATAAGTTCGTGCCGGCAGCGGGCTGTACTGCAGCGTCGTGATCGGCCCAAGCTCGGCAGCTGCGCTTGCGAGTGCGGCCTCAAGAGCCTCTGGCTCCAGCACGTCAGCGGCGTAGCCGCGGGCGGTCACGCCAGCCGATTCAAGCTCAGCGACGAGCGCATCGAGCTTCGACTGATCCCGTGAGATCAGGGCGACAGCGAAACCCTCGCGTCCGAACTTGTGGGCGACTGCTGCTCCAAGCCCTGGTCCGGCTCCAATGATGGCGATGACGGGCATGGTGAACTCCTTCAGCTGACACACACGGCGGGGAGTGCCGCTCGAACGAGCCTACCGGGAAGCGGTCGATCGCCGATCTCGCGGATTCAAGACGATGTGGATCAAGCTTCCGAACATGCCAACCGCCGAGAACAGCAGTGTTGCGCCCACGGGAACGAAGAAGTGCCAAGCTTGCGCGAGCTCAAGGTCAATCTCTCTAGACCGATCACGAGCGGCTCATCAGCGCAGCCCTAACCCAGAAGGCCGCTCTGCGCGATCCCAGCAGTCATAAGGGTCAGCCAGACTGAGAAGAACGCGACTTGGATCAGTGTTCCCAACATTCCGATGATGATCGCCGCGCGAGCAAGCCCACGACCCGACTCCCCACTCGACGTGATCTGCTTGCGCCCTATCGCACCCAGCACTATGCCGACAACCGGAATCATGAAGGAGGCAATGAATCCAACGAGCGCGAGCGTGTTCGTACGCGGGACAGGATTTGTTGTCATACGTCATAGTGGCATGACCGCGAAAGCACGTCGCGCGACACTGCGAGGTGCGCTCGTTGCGGAGGCCTAACTTCACCACCTCTTAGAGAGACGTTGGTCTCTCAAGCAGCCTCTGCCGCGTGAGAGACCAACGATGGTTAGGAAATCACTGAGCGCACGATTTCCGCAATGCGCTCTTCTGTAGTCTCGTCCAATTCTTCGAAAAACCACGCAGCGGGCATCAACAGACCGTCCGAGCCGCCAGCCGCCCGAAAGGCAACTTTCTCGGTGATGGCAAGATTCAAACGATCGTCGTTGCGCAACGTCACGAGTGCAGGCGTACTCGCGGATGCAGCGTAAGCAGGCATGCCATACCAAATCCGTGGCTTCAAGGCGGGTGCAGCGGCCAGAATGACCTCGTGCACCCGCTGCACGAGCGATCGCCGCGGCTCGGCCATCTTCATGATCTTGTCGACTACCTGATTGAGATTCTTTTCGTCTTTGGATGACATGTTCTGCCCTTTCGTCAGCCGATGGGAGGCATCGGCGTGCAAAGTCGGCGCAATACTGCGCCGCACCCCATCCGGACATAGACCGAGCTGCTCAGCCTTCTCCGCAACGATTCACGTGTTATTCACGTGGAAGTGCCGTCAGCGGTGTGTACCGCCAATTCCAGAATACTCATTTCGCGGGACATCGCATCATGCGAAGGAAAGAGCTAGTTGTTGAAGCGGAACTCCACGACGTCGCCATCGGCCATGACGTATTCCTTGCCCTCAACGCGAGCCTTGCCCTTGGCGCGAGCCTCAGCGATGGAGCCCGTCTCGACGAGGTCGTCGAAGCCGATGACCTCAGCCTTGATGAAGCCCTTTTCGAAGTCAGTGTGGATGACGCCGGCAGCCTGAGGCGCCTTGGCGCCCTTCGGGATCGTCCAGGCGCGAGTCTCTTTCGGACCCGCCGTGAGATACGTCTGCAGGCCGAGAGTGTCGAAGCCGATGCGAGCAAGCTGGTCGAGACCACTCTCTTCTTGACCGGTGCTCGCAAGCAACTCTGCGGCATCCTCTTCGTCGAGGTCGATGAGTTCGGCCTCCAACTTGGCGTCGAGGAAGATCGCCTTCGCGGGGGCAACCAGAGCCGCCAATTCGGCGAGCTTTTCGGCGCTGCCCAGCACCGCTTCATCCACGTTGAAAACGTAAATGAACGGCTTCGAGGTGAGCAGCCCCAGCTCGCGGATCAGTTCAAGTTCAATCTTCGTGGCCTCAGACAACGGCTTGCCCTCGTTGAGGAAAGCCTGCGCAGCACGCGCGGCCTCAAGAACGGCAGGCTCCACGCGCTTGGTCTTGAGTTCCTTCTCGTACCGAGCGATAGCCTTTTCGAGCGTCTGCAGATCAGCCAAGATCAGCTCAGTGTTGATGGTCTCCATGTCGGATGCCGCATCAACCTTGCCGTCGACATGAACAACATCCGGGTCGCTAAAGCCGCGCACAACCTGGGCGATAGCGTCAGCCTCGCGGATGTTCGCCAAAAACTTGTTGCCCAAACCTTCGCCCTCGCTGGCGCCCTGCACAATACCGGCGATGTCAACGAAAGAAACAGGAGCAGGCAGAATGCGCTCACTGCCGAAGATGCCCGCCAGCACCTTGAGGCGCGGGTCGGGAAGGTTCACGATGCCCACGTTCGGTTCGATGGTCGCGAACGGGTAGTTCGCGGCGAGCACCGAATTCTTGGTCAGAGCGTTAAAGAGAGTGGACTTGCCGACATTCGGGAGTCCAACGATTGCAATAGTGAGAGCCACGAGGGTCAATCCTACCGGCGATAGCGGCCCCGAGGAACGGGACCGCTATCGCGACAGTAAAGCCAGCTCGTTCTTAGCCGTTGTTTTGTGGGAAGCCCAGGTTGATTCCACCGTGGCTGGGATCGAGCCAGCGGCTCGTGACAGCCTTCTGGCGGGTGAAGAAACGGATCGCATCCGGGCCATACGCCTTCGCGTCACCAAACGCCGAGTTCTTCCAACCGCCAAAGGAGAAGTACGCAACAGGCACCGGGATCGGCACGTTGATACCGACCATGCCGACCTCAACCTCACGCTGGAAGCGACGAGCCGCTCCCCCATCGTTCGTGAAGATCGCCGTGCCGTTTCCGTACTGCGAGGCATTGATCAGCTCAAGGCCTTCTTCGTAGCTCGCGACACGAATCACACTGAGAACCGGGCCGAAGATTTCGTCTTTGTAGACATCCGAATCGGTCGAAACGTTGTCGATCAGGGTGGGGCCGAGCCAGAAACCGTTAGCGTCACCATCGATCTCAATGCCGCGACCGTCGACAGCGATTGTGGCGCCATCCTTCTCGGCGATGTCGATGTAGCCCGCGACCTTGTCACGGTGCTGCGCGGTGATGAGCGGACCCATGTCGCAATTGCGGGTTCCATCGCCGACCGTGAGGCCCGACATCCGCTCGCTGACCTTAGCAATCAGTTCATCAGCGACGGGCTCAACTGCCACGACGACCGACACCGCCATGCAGCGCTCGCCCGCAGAACCGAAACCGGCGTTGACGGCAGAGTCGGCAACGAGGTCAAGATCAGCATCCGGAAGCACGAGCATGTGGTTCTTGGCGCCACCGAGAGCCTGCACGCGCTTGCCGTGGTGGGCAGCAGTTTCGTAGATGTATTTGGCGATCGGGGTGGAGCCAACGAACGAAACGCTGGCAACATCCGGATGCTCGAGAAGAGTATCGACGGCGAGCTTGTCACCGTGCACGACGTTGAAGACGCCATCCGGCAGTCCGGCCTCAGTGAAGAGTTCAGCCATCCAAATCGCAGACGATGGGTCCTTCTCGCTCGGCTTCAATACGACAGTGTTACCCGCGGCGACAGCCATCGGGAAGAACCACATCGGCACCATGGCCGGGAAGTTGAAGGGGCTGATGATGGAGACAACACCGAGCGGCTGCTGCAAGGAATACACGTCGACGCCGGTCGACACGTTCTCGCTGTACTCGCCCTTGCTGAGTGTTGCGATGCCACAGGCGTAGTCGAGAACTTCAAGGCCACGAGCAATCTCGCCTGCAGCATCCGACAAGACCTTGCCGTGCTCGGCCGTGATGATCGCCGCAAGCTCATCCTTGCGAGCGTTGAACAGCTCACGGAACGCGAACATCACCGCAGTGCGCTTCGCGATCGAAGTATTGCCCCACTCCGGGAACGCTGCTTTAGCCGCGGCAACACCAGCGTTGACGTCAGCGACGGATGCGAGAGGAACCGTGCGTGCGACAGCGCCGGTTGCGGGGTTGAAGACATCGCCACGGTTGGGCGAGTCGCCCTCGGTAGCTGAGCCATTGATCCAGTGCGGAATCGTGGAGTACATGGGCCTACTTTCGATCGGAGGTAGCCCCAGTCTGCGCCCGCACCGATCTGCAATCAAGACCTATTCGTGCACGGCCAATCTGCAAAAATGCACAGCGTCACCGACGGCTCCGGGTGCTCGACGCGACGCGACGCCGGTCCGCACCTCACGTGAGCGGCAACAGCTCCGCACTACGGCGAGAAACCTCACGATGCAAAGCGGCGCGCACCAACTGCACAGCCTCAACATCGGCTGCTTCCTTGCGCACCGAGAGCGCGAACTCAAGCCGGAAACTCACCTCATCGGGCAACACCGCGACGAGCCCCGGCTCATCCTCAGCCATGAACGCATGCAGCAATCCGATGCCCGCTCCCCGCCGGGTTGCTTCGAGCTGAGCGAACACGCTCGTTGAGCCAAAACCGACGCGCATGCCGCCGAGCACTGGAGCGAGATCCAATTCGCGAACCGTGAGCAGAGCATCCACATAGAAGACAAGCGGATGAGCGTCGAGGTCGGCAACCGAACGAATCGGTGGATGGCTCGCGACATACTCGGGCGACGCGTAGAGCCGCAACGCATAGGCCGCGAGGGGTTCTGAGGCCAGTCGCGACGTCGCCGCCGACCCAATCGTGATCGCGAGGTCGAACCCAGCGCCCCGCAAACTCAGCGGTCTGGTTGAGGTGACCAGCTCGACAGTGATCGACGGATGCTCCGCCTGCACCGCCGCGAGCGCTGCGGTAACAAACGTGGCCCCGAAGCCATCGGGCGCCACGATTCGCACAGTGCCGCGCACTTCGTCGGCGCTGCCACTCGTCGCCCCCACCACATTTTCGACAATGTTCTCGAGTCCTGCAGCGCGAGTGGCAACTTCGCGGCCGATGGCGGTGAGTTCCCACCCGTCGGCTCCGCGGTCGAGCAGTCGCACACCGAGGGCTGCCTCGAGGCGGTCGATGCGCCGACGCACCGTTGTGTGGTCGACTCCGAGCAGGGTTGCGGCCGAGACCATGCGACCAGCCCGGGCTACAGCGATGAGGTAGCGCAGATCGTCGGTGCTCACATCGAGCGGATGCACGGAGTCGCTGGCCATTCCTTAACCCTAGAGGCGCGAACCGACTCCACGCCCGCATTGCTCCCGCGAATGTCCGTGCGGCCTGACACACTGACGGCATGGATCCTGTTGTTGCCCTTGTCATTGGCCTTCTTGTTGGTGCCGTTCTCGGTGCCGTTGTTGGCCTCTTGATTGCCCGCGTGCGCGCAAGTTCGTCACCGGAACGCATTGATCCCCAGGTTGTTGAGGCACGCCATCAGGCCGCAATCGCCCAGGTGACAGCCCAGGAGCGAGAGCAGCAGTCGCGACTTGTTGCCGAGTTGGCGTCGATCACGGCTCGCGCGGATGCGTTGAGCGAACAAGTGGCTTCGCTTCAGCTGCAGTACCGAGAGACTCTCGATCGTCAGCGCGAGGAAGCCGCAGCACTCGCTGAGCGCGAGCGTCGCGAGTCGAAGGTGTTGCAGGCCCTCACCCCGGTGCAAGAGACGCTCCGCACGATGCAGAACAAAGTCACCGAGTTGGAGTCACAGCGCAGCCTGCAGCACGGCGAACTGAGCCAGCAACTCAAATCAGCCACGGAATCCGAAGAACGCCTGCGCAGCACCGCCGAGTCCTTAGCTTCCGCACTGCGCAACAACTCCACGCGTGGAGTCTGGGGCGAAACCCAGCTGCGCAACGTCGTGCAGGCCGCTGGCCTCATCGAACGCGTCGACTTCGACGTGCAATCGAGCATCACTTCGGATGCCGGTGCCGGCCGCCCTGATATGGTCGTGCACCTTCCCGGGGGCAAGAACATCGCCGTCGACGCCAAGGTGCCGTTCACCGCGTTCTTGGAGGCGAGCCAAATCTCGGTCACGGCAACGGGAGAAGAAGGTGCTCGCCGCGAGGCCCTCATCAAGCAGCACGTCAAGGTCATGCGAGGTCACATCGACACCCTCGCGAGCAAGGCCTATTGGGCGGGGCTCGATGCCTCCCCCGAACTCGTTATTGCGTTCATCCCGAGCGAGTCGCTGGTGTCATCGGCCATGGAAGCGGACCCCTCGATCATGGACTACGCCTTCAATAAGCGCGTCGCCCTCGCCTCCCCCGTCACCCTGTGGTCCGTGCTCAAAACGGTGGCCTTCTCGTGGCAGCAAGATGTGCTCACCGATCAGGCCAAAACGCTGTTCGATCTCAGTAAAGAGCTCTACCAGCGCCTCGCCACACTCGCTGAGCACGCCGACAAACTGCGCCGTTCGATCGACACCACGGTGAACAGTTACAACCAGTTCGCCAACTCGCTCGAAAGCCGCGTGCTCGTCACAGCACGCAAACTCAGCGCGCTCGACGAATCAAAAGTGATCGGCGACACCCACACGGTCGAAGGCTCACCGAAGCACATCACTGCACCAGAACTAGAGCTTTAGTGGTCGAGCCACTTCTCGGCGAGGTGGTCGGCCGAAATGCGGCGGATCGTTCCCGAATGTGAACGCAACACAATCGACTCAGTGCGGATGATCGGGCCGTAGCGACGCACACCCTTCACCAGTCCACCGTCAGTGACGCCCGTTGCCACGAAGAACGTGTTGTCACTGGCAACCATCTCGTCGGACGTGTACACGTGATCAAACTTGAGCCCAGCATCCATTCCGCGTTGACGCTCCTCGTCCGACTGCGGGTACAGGATCGTCTGAATCTCGCCACCAAGAGCCTTGATCGCGCAGGCCGTCGCAACACCTTCCGGGCTGCCACCGACACCAACACACATGTCAATACGCGTGCCATAGAGTGCCGCGTTGATACCGCCAGCAACGTCGCCATCGAGCATGAGGCGCGTGCCAGCACCCGCAGCACGGATGTCTTCAATCAGTTGAGCGTGACGCGGGCGGTCAAGCACCGCAACCACGATGTCCTCAGGCAGCTTGCCCTTAGCTTTCGCGAGCGCACGGATGTTCTCGCCGATCGGCTTGTGAATGTCGACAACACCAACGCCCTCAGCGCCCGTCACAATCTTGTCCATGTAGAACACGGTTGAGGCGTCGAGCATCGTGCCACGGTCAGACACGGCGATCATCGAGATCGCGTTCTGGCGCCCGGCGGCGGTAAGCGACGTGCCGTCGATCGGATCAACCGCAATGTCACACGCGGGGCCGCGACCGGTACCGACGTGTTCGCCGTTGAAAAGCATGGGAGCTTTATCTTTTTCGCCCTCACCGATGACAACGAGACCGTCGAAATCGACAGTGCCCAAGAACTTGCGCATGGCATCAACAGCAGCACCATCGGCACCGAGCTTGTCGCCCTTGCCAATAAAGGGAACGGCGCGAATTGCAGCCGCTTCGGTGGCCCGCACAAGCTCAAGAGCGAGGTTGCGATCGGGATGGAGAAATAACGTGCCGGTTTCTGGACTCACCTGAGAGCATCCTTCGTTGAGAGTGGTCGACTGGGGACGCGCCGGTGGTGGTCAGCGCAGTTCCACTCTATCCGAATCGCTTCACCGCCCCGGGTGATACTGCAGAGATCGCACCAACGTGCAACAGTTCGCGCCCGCCCAGAGGTGGTGGATAGAATCGACCCGAGCCGGACCAGAGCGGTAATCGGTACCGTACGAGGAGAGACAACAATGCCCGTCGCAACCCCAGACCAGTACGCAGAAATGCTCGACAAGGCGAAGAAGAACTCCTTC
>Ga0209344_10001378_pt1 | contig 32017 bp, 19 predicted proteins | sample Cruoilmetagenom6_FD_187293 | JGI IMG/M metagenome (GOLD analysis project Ga0209344, IMG submission 187293) | Oil polluted marine microbial communities from Coal Oil Point, Santa Barbara, California, USA - Santa Barbara Oil Seep Sample 6 (SPAdes)... | ecosystem: Environmental > Aquatic > Marine...
GGGTCGTTAGTAGAGGTAACTTTGTTATTTCCGCGTCCTACAATTTTTCCGTCTTTAACAACGACACAACCAAATGGTCCGCCTTCGTTGTTGTTCATTCCTTTTAAAGCTGCGTTTACAGCTTCTTTCATGTATTGTTCTTTATTGTTCATATATAATTTGTGTCTATTTTTAGTTTTGAATAAAGGTATTAAAATTTTGATAATAGAATGAAAACTGATTCAATTTAAGAGCTAAGAGTCAATAGCTGTGAGTCGTGAGTCGTGAGCCAAGATGTATTGTGAATTTAAAATATCAGTTTCAATTTCGAGTTCAACTTCAACTTCATTTAAAACGAATAGCCAATAGCGAAGTTAAGCACAGGTTCGTCATATTTAAAATCGAAGCGTTTTCCTGGTGCTAATGACGGATCGTGGAAAGGTGCAGCCAAATCGAAACGAATTACAAACCCTTGGACATCAATATGCAACCCAAATCCGGCTCCCATACCTAATTCATTGATGAAGTTAGAGGTGAATTTATCTTCTCCATCAAATACCGAATTCGTTTTAGAGTTCCAAATATTTCCAGCATCGGCAAATACCGCACCTTTAAAATATGAAACTATAGGAAAACGATATTCTACATTGGCTTCTAATCTAATATTTCCTGTTTGATCCCAATAGGTTACATCGTCGTTATTACTATCGTCATTGTAAGTTCCTGGTCCTAAAGAGCGCGTTTTAAAAGCTCTAACACTATATGGTCCACCCGAAAAATATTGCTTTACATACGGAATAACATCCGAGTTTCCATAAGGTAAGCCGTAGCCAGCAAATAACCGTGTCGCTAAGGTTTGTGCTCTGTCTTTACCGAAGTTAAGATGGAATCTTAAATCCAAATCGGCTTTCGCATATTGCGCATATTGCAATCCTAAAAATTCTTTAGGTTCGCCAGAAGTGGTTTCTTTTCCTAATAAACTAATCGAATTACCTGCAACATCTAAAGTTGTGTTTAGGTAAAACTGATTAGGATCGTTAGCATCTACCATTTCGTTATAGGTAAATGAAAAGGTCATACCTGAAATAAATTGCTGATCGAAACTTTGTTGTAAGTATGAGTTTTCGTCTAAAATAGCTTCAAATTCAGCTGTGGTATTTGAAAGTCTAGTGTAGCTTACCGAAATAGGATTAAATTGATAGGTTATAAATCTATTAGCATTCCAAGAGTACCCAAACTGTCCAGTTCCTGAAAGTAAAGTATACAGTTGACTTCGGCTCAAATAATTAAGTCCAATACTTGTTTTTGTTTTTGGGATAGAATATTTAAAGAAATCCGTATTAATTTTTACAGGAAATAAAACACGAGGGAAAATGAGTTCCGTTGTTAAACCCAATTCTATACTGCTAAGTCCTGTGTTGTTGCCACTGATAAATTGCGATTCGTAACCAACATTTGTACTAATGTTAAATGTTTCGCCACCTTTAAACACATTTCGATTACTGTAGGTTAACGCTAAATGTGGTCCTGTATAGTTATTGGATTTGGTGACGGCTTGTAATTCGGCACGGACGGCACGTTTAGTTAATGGTGATAAAAAAATATTGGTTTCAAGAATACCTAAACTGTCTGTGAGTAGCGAATCAACTTCTTTATATTGAATGTTAACATATTTATACGCACCAATTTTAGATAAACGTCTGGCGGTATTTTTAGAATTTTCAGGACTGTAGAAATCTCCTTCATTTAGTGTAATAAATTCATCGAGGTATTTAGGTTTTATAAACAGTGTATCCTGTATGTAATTCTTATTGTTGAACCGTTCTGTTTTGGCGTATGTGGAATCTTGTAAGTCGTAATTAGCAAATACATTTATCTTTGAAATACGGTAAGGAATAGTCGCTTTTTTAGGAACTTCAGCTTTCAATTTTAAAAATAAATCGAAGCGTTTATTGTCGTATTGATTAGTGTCTGCTTCAAAAATAAAAAAATCGGGATTGAGGTTATAATAGCCTTTTTGTTTTAGTTGTGCATCAATACGTTGGCGTTCTAATTTCATATTAGACAAATCGAAACGCATGCTTTTTTGAAATGGGGATTTGTCAGTTTCTTTTTTTACATCTTCATAGAGTGGTGACGGCATAGAGTCGATCTGAAAACGTTCCATTTTATATGGTTCCGTGATTTTTAGTTTATAATTGATGGACGCTTCAATCTCTTTTTCTTCAAAAGCTGAAGTTGCAGTGCTATAGAAAAATCCTTTATTTTCTAGGCGATTTCTTAGTATGTCTTCAATCTCAAAGGGTTCTACACTAGATTGATAAATAGGTTTTTCTCCTATTTGTTTATATAGCCATCTGTTGAGAAACCCTGGGTTTTTCTTTTGAATTTTGTAATAATAATACAAGCCTAAATGCATTCCCAAGAACTTAGAATTTGGTTCAGGTCTTAAAACGGTTTCTAATTCTATTTTTAGTTCTTCTTCATTTTTTATGATAGAATCCGATTCAATTTCAATTTTAGCACCAGTGTATAAACGTTCGCCTTCAGGAATGTGTTTTTTTATACTACAGGAGTATAAAATCATTCCGAAGAAAATAAAAGAGATACTATGTTTTAAGATTCTTTTCAAGTTTAATTGGTTTTCTGTTCCATGCTTTCGCCTGTTGCTTCTTGCTGTTTTTCTTGTGCCTTTTTCTCGGCTTCGGATTTTGCTTTCTTTTCTTTTTTAGAACGTAAAATAGCATCCCAAAGTTCGCTAAATTGGTTGAATTCTTTTGTAAATATTAAACTAATACCACTCACTATGGTTTGGCCATCTATTACATTTTCAAATTCACTTTTTCTAAAGCCTCTTAGTCGATATCTACCATCTTCTGTTAACGCATATTCTAAGCTTACATTACCAATTACAGGTGTTTCCTTATCAGTACTATTGCTGCCTTGTATATCAACGTCACTACCAACACTAACCGTTAATCTGTCGTTAAATAATTTTTTCTTTGCTGCGATTTCTAACTCGGTACGGTCGGTTGGTGAATCGCCTTGATAATCGGTGTAGCTGTTAAGTCCAAAATCGAGTTCGATACCAGTACTACCTAATATTTTATCAGAAAATGTATTCAGCTGATCGGAAACCGCGTCATTTAAATTGTCTCTTGCAATTGTAGCAAAGCCTCCGTCACTACCATCACTACCAGAATCTGGATAAAAACGATTGAGCACTAAAAGTGAAAAGACTTGGCGATTCAATTCGCCTTCTTGCTGGTTGACTTGTTGTATTCTAGAATATACTTGTCCGCTAATGGCACCTTGGTCTTCCTCTGGCATATCTAAGCCAAATGAAATCTTAGGTTGTAATAATTCGCCATCAATATTGAGGTAGACATTAAAAGGTAAAACTTCTTGGTATTTGCTTTTTACAGAGGAATCTGAACCAGAAATTTGCGAAGCCATTAGTCCGTAAGCTGAAGTGTCTAAATTGTATATGGCGCGTATATCTAGTTTCGCATCAAACGGATCGCCAGACCAGGTGACACGACTGCCTTGAGCAAATAAGAATTTTCGATTCACTAAATTGTAAAGGTTGAGTTCGTAATGGCCTTCTGAAATTTCATAGGCACCAGTAAGTGTGATTCGTCCATTGGGTTTCATGGTGAACACAAAATCACCTTCACCTGAAATTTTAAAATTATCTCCGGTGTCTTCATCTATAATTATAGTTACTGCTGCATTTTTTCCAACGTTGAATAACGCCCTAATATCAAAGCCTTTTATCGTAGCCGTTTGTTCTTCAGTTTGTGTAAGAATAGCATCTCGATTTTCACGATTAACAAATACAACAACTCCATCACGTTCCTCAACACTGGCTACTGATGAAGGTAATACATATACGAGATCGGTATCGGAACCTAAAGTGAGCTTAGCATCTAATTTTGGAATTTGTAAATCGCCAGTTAGTTTTGCATTGGCATCAAAAGTGACCTTGCCGTAAAATTCTTCGTTATCTTCTTTTGAAGCGTTTAAGACTTGAAAATTTGTAGTTTTTACACTTAAATCGAAGGTTGGGTTGATAAAACTTTCGGTACCAACTTTACCTGAAAGCACCAAGGCATTATTGTTTTCATCGCGAATGGTAAAATCTTTCATTGAAAGTCCATCATTATTGATGCTCAGCGTTTCTTTAATCATACTAAATTTAGTGTTCAATTTAGCGACATTGAAACCAGTATTGTTGAATGTTATAGAACCATCATATTTTAAATCTGATGTTGAACCTGTAACTTTAAAAGCACCAGAAAAACTACTGTCAGCATCTTTAATTTCACCCATAGATAAGGTGTTGAGTGCTTGTGTTTTGAATTCGTTGATATTAAAATCGAGATCGAGATTTGCTATGTTGTTAGTGACAGTGTAATCGCCGACGAGATCAAAATCAATATCACCACCTTTTAGTCCAGCATTAAAAGCATAACTATTGTCGTCCAATGAATTTCCATTCACGCTTAAAGTCCCTAAATCCGTTTTAAGCATGTTCAATTGTTCAATACTTAAATCGGCTAAAATACCAGCATTGGTAAACGGATCTTCTAGAATAAAATTACCATTTAGTTGTCCTGTTGCTAATTCGGCTTCTGGATTTAAATAATTAAAGACGGCATTGATGTCAAAATTCTCGAATTCAATGGCAATATGCTCTTTCGAAATATTTTGTAATTTGTCTGTGAGCGCGATAGATTGGTTGTTTTTGTTGATTTTAAAGTTATTAAATTCGAGATGCTTATCGGTTAAGATGATTTCATTGTCTTCAGGAATTAACCATTTTTCTTTATTGAGAATTAAGCTATCTGGATTTACTGTAAATCTTAAACGCTCTCTGCTGCCAGTGATTTTGGTGTTGACATTCATGAGCTGCTCTCCTTGATGATAGCCCAAAAAGTTAAGCGCTAATTCGTTGTTGGTTTGGTGACCAGTTATGATGGTTTTAGGCACATCTAACGGACCAGCAGTGATGTTTTTAAAGCCTAGATTAAAATTGAAATTTTCTTTGTCTGTATCCATAGAAAAAGCAAGACTGTCCAATTTATTGCCACTATAATTAATATGTGGTGCTGTAATATTTGCTTGTAGTTGTCGCGCTTTTTCGTTGAAATCTACAGCCACGTTAATGGTGTCTAAACCTTGAACATTAACTAAGAAGACGTCATTCAATAAAGGGGATTGCGAAATTTTACCTTTGAGGTTTAGGCTTACAAAATCACTAATCGTGTCTGAGACATTTTCATCTCTATAAAAATAACTTAAAACGTGGCGTTTAATCGCTTTACTAAACGTTTGAGGATTGGTATTTGACTTTAAATCAAGATCTAAAATGTTGTTTTTAAAAGATACCGAAGTCGTGTCTGTATCCACATGCGCCATGGCTTTAATATCACCTATTAAATAACTTCTATTGTCATACACAACAACACCGTTGTCAATGTTAGCGCTAGCATCGTAAGTTTTACTATTACCTTTAAAATCTACACTGACATTCATAGCCGTTTTAATATTACGACTCATTACACCAAGTGCTTCTAGGTTGGCGCCAATAACGTTAATTTTGACTTTAGCTTCAGGTGAAATAGAATCTAAAACTACAAAAGCATCTAGGTTCGCATTGAGATTACTGTCTTTATATTGCGACTGAATATTTCCTGTTCCGTTTTTAATATCACCATTAAGATGAAGATCTTTTAGGGCATAATTATTAAGTTGAAATTCAGAAATAGTAGCATCTAAAATGGCATCGAGTGTGTTGATGTTGTTTCCGCTTCCTTCAGATGTAAGGGTAAGACTTAGTGTCCCAAATTGCGAATGGTTAAGCAATTCATTTACTTTATAATCTTCAATTGCAACTGTAGCATTAAACGCAATTTTATCTGCATTTTTATAACTACCACCAATAGTCGCAAGGCCTTGAGAGCTTGTTAGTTTTGCCTTTGCTGAAATGTCTTCAAGATTTCCTTTAAATTGTGCCACAAATTTCACATCATTTGGAAAGCTAATTCCTAAGTCTACCTCATTTACAAACTGAATTAAATCAGAGCGTTTTGTAACTGCTAAAAACTGTGGAATATTAAATTGAAGTGTTTCGGGATTGGTGATGTTTTGAAGCGTTCCTTTAGTGGAAATTTTTGTTGAATTTCCCCAGTTAAGATCTGCTTTATTCAAATTAATTGATGCTAAAGTTCCAGAAGCATTTAGTTTTCCTAAAACTAGTTTTTTGCTTAATTTATTGAGGTATTCGTTATTTTTTAAATCAGGTTGAAATTTGAAAATCTCTGTCAATGAGAGTTGAAAGGCTGGGAGGTTTAAGTTGACCTTAGTAGTTTCAGGAGCTTCTATTAATTTTGAAAGTGACTGATACTCTAAATGTGCCTCACCTGAAATGGAATTGTTATTTAATTTGAATTGTAAATCATCCAAAAGCATATCTTGGTCTGTAGCGTTGAAATTAACAGCGAGTTTATTGAGGCTTAATCCTGAAAATTCATTGAAATTTAGTTGCTTTAAATCTAGTGTCGCTTTTTTATCTTTTAAAGAAATATTTTTCGCTTGAAGCGAAAAATTTGAAAGTGCGATGGCATTCGGGTTGAAGATGTCTTGTTTTGGTTTTGCGTTACCTACACTATAATTAATGTGATTGTTTTCAAAATCAATAGCAGCAATATTAATTGTTAGTTGCGGCCATTCAAACGACGTGATGTCCGTTTTTTCTTCCTCAGTAACTTCCTCGATTTTTTGTGTTAAGCCATTAATTTCAGCGTCTGAGGTTAAGCTAATTTTAGAATTTTTAAGCGTGATGTTTTTAAGATTGAAATCACTAGCTTCTAAATTTATAAGTGGTGATTCTGTAGCGAATTCTGAAATATCAACATCTGCAATCAAACGGTCAGGTTGCGATTCGTAATAAGCAACCACATTGTTTAGCGCAATAGTTTCAAAAGCTAATTTTGGTAAAGGAGTATTTGAAGTTGTGGTGTCAATCGCCACAGGTTTTTGAATAAACTTGATATTGGCATCATTAAGTTCAATCGTTGAAGCATCAAAAATCATGTCTTCAATATTGGTAGTTTTCATATTAGCCTTCAACTTCCCAATTTTAATTCTAGAATCGATGCCTGCAATCGCATCATCAAAAACAACATCAAAATTATTGAAATTTAAGTTGCCTAAAACTAGGTTCAGTGGAGTGGAGGTGGTGTCTGTTGCAACAGTTGTAGTGTCGGTAGAAGCAAAAGCATCAATTAGAAATTGAAAATTATAACCTTCAATGCTATCTTTTCTAATCACATTGGCACGCAAACCATCCCAATCTAAAGCATCAACTCCGATGCCATTACCTCTTATAATTTTAATTAGAGGCACGTTAGCTTCCAATGATTTTGAATAAACTAAAGTGTCTCCTTTTTTGTCTTCGAGATATAAGCCATCGAGTTGTATATCACCGTCAAACGTAATAAAGAGTTTTTTTATGGCGACTTTTGTTCCTGTTTTATTTGAAATGAAGCTAACGGCTTTGTCCACAATAATACCTTGTCCCCAAGGACTACGAACAAAAAGAATCGCCAAAAATAAAAACACAAGAATTCCTAACAGTACGCGTAAGGTTCTGCGCAACCAACGAAATTTTCGTTTTCTTGGTATTTGGGGTGCTGTGTCTTCTGTTTTGTTCAATACGTAAAAATATACGAGTAAAAGTATTACAATTGTCGTTATTGCTAATAATATTAACGCTCATACTTTAATTTTAGCTAAAATTATAACGTAAAAAAGCCAAACAGGTCGTTTGGCTTTATACTTATAAAATGTTAGTATGTTCTACGCAACTTGCTGTACTAATTTTTCCTTTGATTTCAATGCCGTCGAAAAAATAGGTTTCAAAAAGCGTGCTAATTGGTCAAATTCTATTAAAAAAGCATCGTGCCCGTGTACGGATTTAATTTCATGAATATTAACGTTGTCTTTCACTCCTTTTAAATCCACATAGGTATTCCAGTTTTCATCCGCTTTAAAAAACAAATCAGAATTAATGGTGATGATATGAATATCGCTTTCAATTTTTGAAGCGACTTCTAAAAAATCAGTTCTATTTCTCGTAATGTCAATAGTACGCAAAATCTGATTCATTAGTTTATAGGCAGCCAACTGAAATCGATTGTCTAGTGCATTTCCATGATAACTCAACCAAGATTCAATATTGTAAAGGGCATCGTTTTTCTTAGTACGTTCAAATTTTTGTGTTAACGATTCTGGTGTGCGATATAAGGTCATGGCGTGCATTCTAGCATCCACTAGTGGTTGTGAAGAATTATTCAATATTGCATCTTGAATGTGGCAATTCGCAATGACCCAATCCGTCGATTTCCAGTCGGTCGCAATGGGAATTAAATGTTGAATTAGCTTAGGTTTTAATGCGGCTAATTCCCATGCAATTCCGCCGCCAACAGAGCCTCCTATAACGGCAAATAAATTTTCAATTTCTAATTGCTCTATGGCTAAAGCAAACAGTTTGGCAATATCTCTTGCTGTAAAGTCTTTATAATTTTCAATGCAGTTTTCTGCAATATTATCGTAGCCATTACCAAGAATATTAAAGGCTAAAATAGTATAATCATTAGTGTCAATACATTTGTCGTCTCCAATAATATCATTCCACCAGCCGTCTTCTCCAACCACATTTGAGTTCCCTGTAAGAGCGTGGTTGACTAAAATTATAGGTGCGGTATGCAATGCTTTACCAAAAGTTTGGTAAGACAATTTAGGATTGATTGTCTTACCACTTTCAGTAACGTAATTAGTTAGGGTTATGTAGTGTAAATGTGCCATTACAAATATTTATATAGCTGTATATTCTTTTTCTACGGAAATTTTTAAAGGTGTCTTGTTCTGTAAATTGTCTTTTACAGGACAACGTTCTTCAACAATTTGAAGCCATTGCGTTAAAACTTCAATACTGGCATCGGTCTCAGGAATAAGATTGAGATTAATGGTTTTAAAGCCTGCGCGTTCTTTGGTAGACGTACCTAGAAATCGATCTGGATTTAATTCCCCTGTTACTTCAATCTTTAAATTTTTAATTGTAAAACCTAATTCCTTAGCTACCAAATGTCCAACAACATTGGCACAACCAGCAAAGCCTGCTAAAATGTATTCTACGGGATTGGCATCTTCATCGGTGCCGCCTAAAGCTTCTGGTTCATCTACAACTAAAGTAAATTGTCTTGTTTTTCCTATAAATTGGGTTGCAGAAGTACTGTCTCCTACAACGGAGAATTTTAAATCACTCATGTTTTTGTCTTTTTAGTGTTGAATACTATAAAACAGATGTCTTTAGAATTAAAGACATCCATTTTACTTCACAATTTAAATTTAATTTTGAAGGGCTTTTTTCTGTTTAACAACAGCAAAAGCTTCTTTTAAATCATCTTTTAAATCTTCTATGTTTTCAATACCAACAGACAAACGAATTAAATCTTTAGTAACACCTGTAGTTTCTTGCGCTTCATCACTTAATTGCTGATGCGTTGTACTTGCGGGATGAATGATAAGTGATTTTGTGTCTCCAATATTGGCTAATAATGAGAATAGTTTCGTTGTGTCAGCAATGGTTTTTGCCGCTTCGTAACCACCATCCACTCCAAAAGTGACGACGCCACTTTGGCCTTTTGGTAAATATTTTTTAGCAAGTTCTCTGTATTTGCTGCTTTCAAGTCCAGGGTAATTCACCCATTTGACTTCTGGTTGAGACTCTAACCATGTTGCTAATTCAAGGGCGTTTTCACTATGTTTTAAAATACGTAGTTCTAAAGTTTCTAAACCTTGAATAATTTGAAAGGCGTTAAATGGACTCAAGGCTCCACCATAATCTCGTAGACCTTCAATTCTAATTTTTGCTATAAATGCGGCTGCTCCGATGGCTTCGCTATACACTAAGCCATGGTAGCCAGCAGATGGTTCTGTGAATTCTGGGAATTTTCCGTTGGTCCAATCAAAAGTACCAGCATCAATAATGATTCCTCCAAGTGATGTTCCGTTTCCTGTGATATATTTGGTTAACGAATGAATAACGATGTTAGCGCCGTATTCAATTGGGTTTAATAAATAAGGTGTAGCTACGGTGTTGTCTACAATTAAGGGTACTTTATGCGCTTTAGCTCCTTTTGAAATTGCTTCAAGATCTAAAACATCTAATTTTGGATTCCCTAAAGATTCTACAAAAAAGGCTCTTGTGTTTTCTTGTGCTGCTTTTTTAAATTCTTCCGGATTTGATGCATCAACAAATGTTGTGGTAATACCATGTCTTGGTAGGGTGACACTTAATAAATTGTAGGTGCCTCCATACAAACTACTCGACGCCACAATGTGGTCTCCTGCTCTTAAAAGTGTTAGTAAAGTTGTTGCAATTGCTGAGGTTCCAGAAGCCGTAGCCACTGCTGCAATTCCTCCTTCTAGCGCTGCTAATCGCTGCTCCAAAATGTCGTTTGTGGGATTGTTTAGTCGTGTGTAAATAAAGCCAGGGACAGAAAGGTTAAATCGTCCGGCTGCATCATCTGAATCATTAAAGACATACGATGATGTTTGGTAAATAGGAACAGCTCTTGTTCCTGAAGTTTGACTGACGTCGTGACCTGCGTGCAACGCTTGTGTTGCAAATTTTTGTGTACTCATTTTTCTAAGTTTTTGAGTTAATAAATGATTAAACCAAAAGCCAAATAAGCCTCGTTAGAAGCGTACTTAATAGAAAAATATTATAAAGAAAATGCTAATTACAGATGGGTAATTAGTCTTGAGTTATCTATCCAATTTTCCGATTAATGAATCGGATAATTAAGTAGAATTTAGCACCTTCTTAGTAAATCTAAGGGTTGCTAAGGCTTCATAGGGTCATTCCCTCCACCTTTCTTGATAACATTTCAGTAAGTGTTTGAACTTTGTGAGCACAAATATTGCAACACAAAAATTAGAAATCCAAATTATTTGTAGATTTTGTGAGTTTTTTATGAATTTCGTAGAATTACGAACTTTTCTTTGCTAAATACTTAATTTGGATGATTTCGCTAACAGGTTTGTTTTCAATTTTGCTTTCTAGCCAAGAAATAATGTCGAGATATAAAAAGGCGCGTCGTTCGTACGGATGGTCTTCAAAAGTCTTTAGTGTTTTATGTAATTCTTTAAATGCATTTTTAAGATCGTGTGGATAAATATCCTGAAGTCCTCTAATGAATTTTATCATTTCTTTTTGCACTTCATGCAGGTCATTCATCTTAATTAAAAACTTGTATGTGCTTCGTAAAAGGGTTTCTAAATGGTAATCTAGTCCAGCTTCATAATGCGCTACAAGGTTTAGAACTCTCGAAAAACAGAGTAAATCTTCGCGCATCGAAAGTGTTTTGTTTGAGATAATTTTATCTAAGTATTTTATACAAGCTTTGTTGTTGCCGGCTCCAAATTGTAAACTCGCAAACTTATAATAAAAAACCATTTTATGGTGAGGGTCAATTCTGTTATTAAACGGAATTAAGTCGTTTTCAATTTTTGGAATTAGATGAAGTCCGTCTTCAAAACTACCATCAATAAAGTGTTGGTTAATGCTGTGGAAATTGGTGTATAAAAAAACAAGAGTAGCAACATTTTCATCGGTTGGAAATGTCGATTTTTGAACAGTCGCTTCAAATTCAGAGAATTTTTCTAAAAATTTTGACTTGTTACCAATGAAAAATAAGGCTTCTAGGAGGTAATTATTGCCTTTTAAAAAGAACACGGGGTTCAGATTAATCATATTTGGGTTTTGATAAAATAAATCCACCCATTTTGAAGCGTATTTGTAACAATTCAAAAAATCTTGAAGCAAAAAGCTTTGCCATAAATTAGCTTTATATAGCCATAATTTTTCTCTAAATCCTAATTTTTCGATTTTAACTTTTGGAAGGCTTTTGTTGAAATAATTAATAACCATATTGGCTTCTTCTTCATTTCTTATATAGCCTGTTTTTAGAATGGTGCTATAGAGTTGCAGTGATAAATTGGAGAGTTTGCTGGCAATAAGATTAAGAGAACTCAGTTCTTTGGCTTGTACAGCTAACTCATCTGCTCGAGTATTTATACTTCGCGTAATGTATTGAGATTCAATTAATTTTTCGAGTTCTACAATCTCAAAAGCTGAATTTTTTTCTTCGTTAATAATTGCGAGCTCCTTGGCCTTATCTAAAATTTTTAAGCTTTGTTTATATAAGCCTTTGTGGTACAAAATAGAAGCAAAATCGAGTTGTTCTCTAATTTGTGAACGTACATTTTGATGTGATGGATTGAGTTTAAGACTGATTAAAATTTGCTTATATAAATGAGCTTTGACATTGGCAAGTTGTTGCTTTTTTACAATGCCACTTTTTAAAATAAAAGCTTCATTGTAGGTTTTAGCTTTGTCCAAAAGATTGAATAAATTCAAGAATTTAGAATCTGAATTTACTCCAAGTCTCCCTACGTAAAGTTTAAATTGCCGTTTTTCGGATTTTGTTAAGGACTTTACAAGTGAAAATAAATTATCTTTTTGGTCTTTAGTTATCAATAGAAAATAGATTTATAAATCTGTAAATCAGTTATTTAAAGTATATTTTGGCGACTGAACATCGTAAACTGACGATATCAATAATGTTTAAATCTAAATCAAAACATACATTCGTTAGACAATACTATAAAATATATTTTGATATATGTCAAATAACAATATACAAATCTTTGATACAACACTTCGCGATGGAGAGCAAGTTCCGGGTTGTAAACTCAACTCAGAACAAAAAGTAGTCATTGCAGAACAGTTAGATCAACTTGGGGTGGATGTGATTGAGGCAGGATTTCCGGTCTCTAGTCCAGGTGATTTTAAATCGGTAGAAGCGATTTCAAAAATTGTTAAAAATGCGACTGTTTGTGGATTAACTAGAGCCGTAGAAAATGATATAAAAGTAGCGGCAGAATCTTTAAAGTATGCTAAAAAGCCAAGGATTCATACAGGAATAGGAACTTCAGATTCACATATCCTTCATAAATTCAAATCGAACAGAGAGGTGATTATTGAGCGTGCTTTTGAAGCGGTAAAATATGCAAAATCATTTGTTGAAGATGTTGAGTTTTATGCTGAAGATGCTGGTCGGACAGATAACGAATATTTAGCTCGTGTATGTGAAGCTGCTATTAGAGCAGGTGCAACAGTATTGAATATTCCGGATACAACTGGGTATTGTTTGCCAAGTGAATATGGTGCAAAAATCAAATATTTAAAAGAAAATGTAAAAGGTGTTGAAAAGGCTATTCTGTCTTGTCATTGTCATAATGATTTAGGCTTAGCAACAGCAAATTCTATTGAAGGTGTCATTAACGGAGCACGTCAAATTGAATGTACGATCAACGGTATTGGTGAACGTGCAGGAAACACAGCTTTAGAAGAAGTAGTGATGGTGTTAAAGCAACATCCTTATCTTAATTTAGATACAAATATTAATACATCAATGCTATTCGGAATGAGCCAGTTGGTTAGCGATAGTATGGGGATTTATACACAGCCAAACAAAGCGATTGTTGGAGCAAATGCTTTTGCGCATAGTTCTGGGATTCACCAAGATGGTGTAATAAAAAATAGAGCAACTTACGAGATTATCAATCCTAAAGATGTTGGTGTTACGGAGTCGGCTATTGTGTTAACTGCAAGAAGTGGAAGAGCAGCCTTGGCTTACAGAGCAAAAAATGTAGGTTACGAACTGACCAAATTACAGTTAGATGATGTGTATGCCAACTTTTTGAGCTTTGCAGATCGAAAGAAAGAAATCAATGATAATGATATTCATCAAATTATCGAAACGAGCAATGTGTATCAACAAATAATTTCAGCATAAGATAGATGGGTAAAACATTATTTGATAAAGTTTGGGATTCGCATGTGGTTAGTACTATAGAAAATGGGCCGCAAATATTATATATAGATAAACAATTAATACATGAAGTAACAAGTCCGCAGGCTTTTAACGAGTTAGAAGAACGTGGTATTCCTGTTTTTAGACCCAGTCAGATTGTGGCTACAGCAGATCATAATACTCCAACATTACATCAGGATCAACCGATAAAAGATGCCTTGTCTAGAAAGCAATTGGAGCAATTATCTGAAAATTGTAAAAAAAACAATATAACACTATACGAATTAGGGCATAAATATAACGGTATTGTGCATGTAATGGCTCCAGAGTTAGGGGTGACACAACCAGGCTTAACCATGGTCTGTGGTGATAGTCATACGTCTACACATGGTGCGTTTGGGGCCATTGCTTTTGGTATTGGGACAAGTCAGGTAGCGCAAGTATTTGCGAGCCAGTGCTTGTTGCTTACAAAACCAAAAAGTTTAAGAGTGACCGTTAATGGTAAGTTGAAAAATGGAGTTTTACCTAAAGATGTAATTCTGTATATCATTTCAAAATTAGGAACCAATTCTGGTACGGGCTATTTCTGTGAATATGCCGGAAACGTGTTTGAAGAGATGAGTATGGAAGGTCGAATGACGGTCTGTAACATGAGTATCGAAATGGGGGCAAGAGGAGGAATGATTGCGCCAGATGAAACGACTTTTGAATACGTAAGAGGTAGAGAATTTGCACCAAAAGGGGAGGAATTTGATAAGAAAGTGGCCTATTGGAAAACCTTGCCAACAGACAGCGATGCTAAATTTGATAAAGAATACAGCTTCGATGCCGAAGATATTGAGCCAATGATTACCTATGGAACGAATCCGGGAATGGGAATTAAAATTTCTGAAACGATTCCTGTAGATGAAAATCCATCGTTTAAAAAATCTTTAGCTTATATGAATTTTGAAGCTGGAGAAAGCTTAATTAATAAGCCTATCAATTTTGTGTTTATAGGAAGTTGTACCAATTCTAGAATTGAAGATTTTCGAGTCGCAGCCAATTATATAAAAGGCAAGAAAAAAGCCGCTAATGTTACGGCTTGGTTAGTGCCAGGAAGTAAGCAAGTGGAAACTCAAATTATAGAAGAAGGTCTAAAATCTATTTTTGATGACGCAGGTTTTGAATTGCGTCAGCCTGGTTGTTCGGCGTGTTTAGCAATGAACGATGATAAGATTCCTCAGGGAGAATATTGTGTGTCAACCTCCAATAGAAATTTTGAAGGTCGCCAAGGACAAGGTTCAAGAACGATTTTAGCAAGTCCTTTGGTCGCTGCAGCAACAGCTGTAGAAGGTAAAATTATAGATATTTCAAAGCAATTAAATTGATATGATCCTGTAGGGTTTCAAAAAACTTGTAGGTATTTAAAATGAATTAAAAGAAGATACCCACTTTCGTGGGCGTTATTATGGAAAAGTTTACAACATTACAATCAAGAGCCATTCCATTACATATAGAGAATGTAGATACGGATCAAATTATACCTGCTCGTTTTTTAAAAGCAACAGATAGAGAAGGGTTTGGAAATAATGTATTTAGAGATTGGAGATATCACAAAGACGGAACAATTAATACGGATTTTGTATTAAATGATTCAAAATACTCAGGAAGTATTTTAGTTGCAGGAGATAATTTTGGCTGCGGATCGAGTAGAGAGCATGCCGCTTGGGCCATAACAGATTTTGGATTTAAAGTTGTGGTGTCTAGTTTTTTTGCTGATATATTTAAAGGGAATGCATTAAATAATGGTTTGTTGCCAGTACAGGTTTCGCCAGCTTTTTTGAGTGACTTAATGCAGAAAATCGTGTCCAATCCAGAGACAGAATTAGTGGTTGATCTCGAAAAGCAGACCATCTCAGTAAAAGATTCAGAATTATCCGAAAATTTTGAAATCGATGCCTACAAGAAAACATGTATGATCAATGGTTATGATGATATTGACTATTTGATTAATAATAAAGAACAAATTGAAGCTTTTGAAGCTCAAAAAATATATTAATAACTAAATAAGATTTTCGTTAATTCGGGAATTGATTTTTCTTCGATGAAATTAAATATAGCAATTTTGCCAGGTGATGGTATTGGTCCAGAAGTAACGAATCAAGCTGTAAAAGCTTTGAAGGCGATTGCTTCAGAGTTTAATCACAATTTTAAATTTACAACAGCAGATGTGGGTGCTGTTGCCATTGATAAGCATAATGATGCTTTGCCAGAGGAAACATTAGAACTTTGTAAAAAAAGTGATGCCATTTTATTTGGAGCTATTGGTGATCCTAAATATGATAATAATCCTTCTGCAAAAGTACGACCAGAACAAGGCTTGCTGAAATTGCGCAAAGAGTTGGGTTTGTATGCTAATATTAGGCCTGTAAAAGCTTATAAAACATTGCTAGATAAATCTCCGCTAAAGAAGCATATTATTCAGGGAACAGATATTTCTATTTATAGAGAATTGACTGGTGGTATTTATTTTGGTGAAAAACAGACGTCAAATGATGGTGATTATGCTTCAGATTTATGTAGTTATTCACGTGAAGAAATAGAGCGTATTGCACATTTAGCATTTGCTGCTGCTGAACATAGAAATCATAAAGTGACTTTAGTAGATAAGGCTAATGTGTTGGAAACATCTCGACTTTGGAGACGTGTAGTTAAAGAGGTTGCGGAGCAATATCCAGATGTTACACTCGACTTTTTATTTGTAGATAATGCAGCAATGCAAATGATTTTAAACCCAAAACAGTTTGATGTGATTTTAACAGAGAATATGTTTGGTGATATTATTAGTGATGAAGCTAGTGTTATCGGAGGTTCTATAGGATTGTTAGCTTCAGCTTCAGTTGGAGATAAATATGTGATGTTTGAACCTATTCATGGTTCATACCCTCAGGCGGCCAATAAAGGTATTGCGAATCCTATTGCGTCAATTTTATCTGCTGCTATGTTGTTGAGTCATTTGGAATTGCATAATGAAGCCGAATTAATTAGGTTAGCTGTAGAAAAATCGTTAAAATTAAACATAACAACACCAGATATAAATTCGGTGGTAAATACAGTGACGACCTCTAATGTTGGTGACTTTGTTGAAGATTTTATTTACAATCCAAAAGATACTAATCTCAATTTTAAGAATATCCATTTAGGGCAGTCTACAATAATATAATTTAAGATAATGTCCACACAACCAAAATTAACACGATTCAATCAAAATGTATTGTCCAAGTATCAGATATACAATAGTATATTTATGACTTTACCTTTTGATGCAGTTACAAAAACAGGAGCGCTTTTGCCTTTGTTTCACGAAACTTGCCATAAAGGATTTGAAAATAAAGAAGATCCTACAACAATCGTTAATACATTTTTTAAAAAATACCAAGCCAGACGCTCTTCTGAGAGTCAGGTGAATCTGTTATTTCGATTTATTCAATATATCGAAAGACAGGTCGTTTTATTCGATGCTATTGAAGATGCTGCTTTTCCTATTGTAAATAATATGGATGGTATTGGTACGTTGCGAAGTTTAAAAGAAACGGTTTCTGCTGATAATAAGTTGGAGACCCTTCGTAAATATTTAGAAGAATTTAAAGTGCGAATTGTTCTAACAGCCCATCCAACACAGTTTTATCCTGGTTCTGTTTTAGGAATTATTACGGATTTAACCGAGGCTATTCGCGAAAATGATTTATTAAGAATTAATGATTTATTGGCACAATTAGGAAAAACACCATTTTTTAAGCACGAAAAACCATCTCCTTTTGATGAAGCAGTGAGTTTAATCTGGTATTTAGAGAATGTATTTTATAAGTCCTTTGGAGGTATATACGATTACATTCAACAGAATATATTCGATGGTGAACAAATAGAAAACAATATTATTAATATAGGTTTTTGGCCAGGAGGAGATAGAGATGGAAATCCTTTTGTAACACCAGAAATTACGCTGAAGGTTGCTGATAGATTACGACTTTCAATTATTAAAAATTATTATAGAAACGTAAGACAATTAAAGCGGAAATTAACGTTTCAAGGAGTCGAAGATCGTATGGGTAATTTAGAGCGTGAGCTTTATAGTATCATTACAAATGAAGCTTCTGATTTAACGTTGAAGACTTTCGTTTCAGAATTAAAAGCGGTGAAGCAAATTATTATCGATAAGCATCAGTCTTTATATGTTGATGAGCTGAATAGTTTGATTAATAAAACTCATTTATTCGGATTTCATTTTGCGAATTTAGATATCAGACAAGACAGCCGAAAACACGAGCAGTTTTTTAATGATATGGTAAATGCGTTGCTTGAGAGCGGTAGTGCTATTTTTCCAAAAAATTATCACGAATTACCAGAACATGAACAAATTAAAATTTTATCTAAAGTTGAAGGTTCTGTAGATTTATCTTTAATAAAAGATGAAGAAACTTTAATGGCTTTAAAGACGATTAAGGCTATAAAAACCATTCAAGAAACCAATGGGGAGCAAGCTGCAAACCGTTATATAATTAGTAATAACCAATCGACTTTGCATGTCATGCAATTGTTTGCGATGTTAAAATTAGTGGCATTTCAAGACGATTTAACTGTTGATATTGGGCCATTATTTGAAACTATTACCGATTTAGAGAATGCTCCAAAAGTGATGGAGGAGTTGTATTCTAACCCTGATTACGCGAAGCATTTAAAAGCAAGAGGTAATAGGCAAACTATTATGCTTGGGTTTAGTGATGGTACCAAAGATGGTGGTTATTTAATGGCAAACTGGGCCATTTATCAAGCTAAGGAAAATTTAACCAGAGTGTCTAGAGAACATGGTATCAAAGTAATTTTCTTTGATGGACGTGGTGGGCCGCCGGCACGTGGTGGTGGAAAAACACATAATTTTTATGCGTCTTTAGGGCCGACAATAGAAGATGAGGAAGTACAATTAACAATACAAGGTCAGACTATAAGTTCTAATTTTGGAACTTTAGAATCTGCACAATATAATTTAGAGCAATTGATTAGTTCTGGTATTGGTAACAGTTTAAGTGATGCCGATTTAAGTATGCAGCCAGAAAACAGGGAGATTATGACTGACTTGGCGAATCGTAGTTATGAGGCGTATGCGAATTTTAAAGCGCATCCTAAATTTATTTCGTATTTAGAGCATATGAGTACGCTTAAATATTATGCGAAAACAAATATTGGTAGTCGTCCGTCTAAAAGAGGTAAATCGGAAGGTTTGGTTTTTGAAGATTTAAGAGCGATTCCCTTTGTAGGATCTTGGAGTCAATTGAAGCAAAATGTACCAGGCTTCTTTGGGGTAGGTACAGCATTGAAGCATTATGAAGATATTGGTGAGTTTGATAAAGTACAACATTTGTTTAAAACATCTGCGTTCTTCAAAACTTTAATTGAAAATAGTATGATGTCTCTGTCTAAGTCTTTTTTCGACTTAACACGTTATATGTCTGAAGATGAAGAATACGGTGAATTTTGGAATGTAATTTATAAAGAATATGAAGTTTCAAAACGTTTGATTTTAAAACTTACGGGTTATAAGGAATTGATGCAAGAAGAGCCTTCTGGAAAAGCATCAATTGCCGTAAGAGAGTCTATTGTGTTGCCGCTATTAACGATTCAGCAATATGCTTTAAAGAAAATTCAAGAGCTTGAAAAAGCTGAGGTACGAGATGAAGAGCAGATTAAAATCTTTGAGAAGATGGTAACTAGATCTTTATTTGGTAATATAAACGCAAGTCGTAATTCAGCATAAAAAAACAACTAGTTTAGAATATTATAAATCCTCATAGGTATTAAACTTCTGAGGATTTTTTATGCAATTATATAAAGCTGTATTAAAGCAAAAACCCCCGAAGGTTAGGCTTCGAGGGTTTTCATTCTAACAACTAAATTAATTATCAATTTAAACTTATGTGAAAGAATACAGCAAGTTGATTAGCGTTCTCTTTTTCCTGGATAAGCAATTTCACCATGTTCGGAAAGGTCAAGTCCAACAAGTTCTTCTTCTTCACTAACACGAAGGCCCATTGTAGATTTTAATATTTTTAGAATGATGAATGATAGCACAACAGACCATACGCCGTAAGCTAAAACACCTGTAGCTTGAGCGCCTAATTGTGTAAATCCTCCACCGTTGAATAGGCCTATTCCTGTTTCACCATCAATTCCCCAAAGGCCAATAACAAGTGTTCCCCAAACTCCGGCAACACCGTGAACAGAAGCAGCGCCAATAGCGTCATCAATTTTAAGTTTTTTCTCAATTATTTCTATCGAGAATACGACAATAATACCACCAATTAAACCAGCTAAAAGCGCGCCTAATGTAGACATGTTTCCGCAACCAGCAGTAATACTTACTAAACCGGCTAATGCTCCGTTTAAAGTTTGTGGTAGATTTGGTTTTCCGTACCAGATCCATGTCGTTATTAGTGCGCCTAAACCTCCGGCTGCTGCTGCTAAGTTTGTTATTAAGATAACATTAGAAGCTGCAATAGAATCGTCACCTCCCCAGGCTAATTGAGAACCTCCGTTAAATCCAAACCATCCTAACCATAGGATAAAAACACCTAAAGTTGCCAGTACTTGGTTGTGGCCTGGGATTGGCATTACTTTTCCGTCAACATATTTTCCTATTCTTGGTCCTACCATATAGGCGGCAACTAAAGCGGCCCATCCTCCAACAGAATGTACAATTGAAGATCCTGCAAAGTCAATAAATCCGAGCTCGGTTAACCAACCAGATCCTTGCCATTGCCATCCACCAGCAATAGGGTAGATTAACGCAGTCATTACGATTGAAAATATAGCATAAGTAGAGTATTTTGTTCTACCAGCAATAGCTCCAGATACAATGGTCGCGGCTGTAGCGGCAAACATCGTTTGGAATAATAAGTCAGCTCCTTCTCCTTGCATTAGGCCACTCCAGAAAAACCATCCGTTTGAAGTGTTACCATACATTAAAGAATAACCAACAAACCAGTAAGTTAATGAACCAACGCAAATGTCAAGTAAATTTTTCATTGCGATATTGGCGGCGTTCTTGGAGCGGGTCATACCAGTTTCAACTAGTGTAAATCCAGCTTGCATAAAGAATACTAAGATAGCAGAGATTAGCATCCAGAGCATTCCCATGTCGCTGTTTATAGCGGCAACAGCAGCTTCGACTTCAGAAGGTTGTGCAGCATCTTGCACTGTTGTAAGGGTTGGTAGTATTGTTAAAAAATTATGTATCATAATAAAAAGTGTTAGTTAGTGTTTGGTTTTTTAGAATGAGTAGATGGCAGCTAGAGTAAATGCAGCTAAGCTGCTTGCGTCTTCACCGTCAGCATCAAAATATGCTGCGTCGTTATTACTCCAAGAGTCTAACCTGATTTCTGGTTTAATGATTAAATTACTGTCTACGGTGTAACTACCTGTTAAGGTTGCGCCGATTACGCTTGGTAAGTCTTCCCCTTCTTCAGCATGGTATCCAAAAAACTCGCCTCTTAAGCCAAGAGCAAAATCTTCAGATAATGTGTACTGTGGATATAAAGCAGCTCCATAGAATCCGTTTTTAAAATCATCATTTAATACATCTCCATTGTCATCAAAAACATAAGAAGTGGTTTGGTAAGCCGCATTGATTCCTAAGAAAAAATTGTCAGACACATCAAATCCGCCAGTATAATCGACTTCAAATCCTAAGCCAGAATTAGCACCACTATCATAATATAGGTTTAAGTATTGTCCTTTGTACCCTAATTGAGCGCCAAAAGAATATTCGCCAGTTGTCGACGTGTCATTGGTGTCCCAGGGATTCATAACGGCAAGCATTAGGCTAAAGTCATCAGATAATGCAAAATCTGCTTTTAAGCCAACATGAGAAAAAGGACCGTTAGAGAATAAATAAGATGTGCTGTAGTTAAAGTTTGCTGCTGGAGCAATAACTTCGTACCCTAAAAACGTATTAAAACGTCCGAATGTTAATGTTGTAGTTTCAGAAACGTTCCAATAAGCATAGGCTTGGTTTACAATGCCATCAACAATGTCGTTGCTAAATGTGGCATCACCACCTCTTGGTCCTGTAACCAGGTCAAGTACAGCGCCTACTTTACCACTTTCGTAGTTAGCGATTATATTTCCCATGCCTAAGGCAAATCCTGTTTGTCCAGCGAATGCGGTTCCAAATGTTTGTCCAGAATCGTCAGAAGCGGTGAGGTAAGTTTGGTAATACGCGTCAACGCTTCCGCTTATTGTAAAAGATTTTTCTTTAATCTCTTCTGTTTCTTGAGCTGTTAAAACTACAGACATAGCAAGTAGTGTTAGAGTGAGAATTTTTTTCATAATGATGTATTTTGTGTAGTTAGTTCGTTTCAAATCTATATAATCTTTATTCATACCCCCTAAAAATATAGGGTAAATAGTTAATTTTTATGAAATTATAATTTTTAACCCTATTAATTTGGGGGTTAAAATTAATTTAAGCTATATTTTTATTATATCGACAATTGAGGTTTTTGTATTTTTCATTAAAAAGCGTGTTTTTGTGATTTATTTTTAATGTTTTATTTGTTTTTAAATTGTTTTCTTATTGTGTTGGGTTTTTTGTTGCTGATTTGTTATTGTTGATTTAGCATTCAGATGTCGTGTTAATTAGATTAACCGCAATCATTTTAAGGCTTATTGTGAATTCTTGAAAAGTGTTTCTACTTTTTTTTTAATCGAATTATAGCTTCTATATTAGAGATGTAATAAGGGGTAAAAACCTTTAAAATTTTTCTGAATTATGTTTAAGAAGCAAGGACTTTATTTACCGGAATTTGAACACGAAAATTGTGGTGCTGGATTCATCTGTAATCTAAAGGGAGAGAAGACAAATCAAATTATACATGACGCCTTAGAAATACTGGTAAAACTAGAGCATCGAGGAGGTGTAAGTGCTGATGGAAAAACAGGTGATGGAGCAGGTCTTTTAATAGATATTCCTCATGCTTATTTTAAGCGTGTTTGTGGGTTTAAAGTGCTAGTAAAAGGGAAGTATGCTGTAGGTATGGTTTTCTTGCCAAAAAACAGAAATCAATATAAGTTTTGCAAGGATACTTTTGAGAAAGAAATTATAGCTCAAGGACTCTCTGTAATTGGATGGAGAGAAGTGCCTGTAGATTCTACACAATTAGGAGAAATCGCCTTAGCTTCAGAACCTAATATAGAACAACTTTTTGTTGGGAAATCTAACGAAGTTTCTGAAGCAGATTTTAAAGCAAAACTCTATGCAGCACGTAAGATCACAGAGCATACCGTTAGAAAATCTAAGATGTCGCAAAGCTCTTATTTTTATGTGTCTAGTTTATCAATGAATACACTGATATATAAAGGTATTATTATGCCAGAAGATATAGGTCCTTATTACAAAGATTTACAAGAAGACGATTTAGTAACACGTTTGGCTTTGGTACACCAACGTTTTTCTACCAATACGATGCCTACTTGGGAGTTAGCGCAACCATTTCGATTTATGTGTCAGAATGGAGAAATAAACACCCTTCGTGGAAACATTAGTAGAATGCGTGTGCGTGAGGAAATCATGAAAAGTGACGTCTTTGGTCCGCAAATAGAAAAATTATTCCCGATTATCTTACCAGGAAAATCAGATTCAGCTTCTATGGATATGGTGGTAGAATTGTTGACACACACAGGGCGTTCATTACCAGAAGTCATGATGATGATGATTCCCGAAGCTTGGGAAAAACACAAAACCATGTCGCCAGAACGAAAAGCATTTTACGACTATAATGCTTGTATTGTGGAGCCTTGGGATGGACCAGCTTCTGTGCCTTTTACAGATGGAAATTATATAGGTGCTTTATTAGATAGAAACGGATTAAGACCGTCGAGATATACGGTTACTAAGAGCGGAAAACTAATTATGTCTTCAGAAATTGGAGTGGTAGATATTGCGCCAGAGGATGTAGAAAGTCATGGTCGTTTAGAGCCTGGAAAAATGTTTTTAGTAGACATGAACCAAGGCCGTATTATTAATGACGAAGAAATAAAAAGTAAAATTGTTAGAGAAAGACCATATCAAGAATGGTTAGATAAGACGAGATTACACTTAAAAGATATTCCGTATACTGGTGAAACCTGTCCAATTGAAACTCTAGATATAAAAACAAGACAACGTTTATTTAATTATACGTTTGAGGATATTCAAGAAGTCATTACACCAATGGCACAGAAAGCTAAAGAAGCTTTAGGGTCTATGGGAATTGATACGCCTTTAGCCGTTTTATCTAATAAACCGCAATTAATTTCAAACTACTTTAAGCAATTATTTGCTCAGGTTACCAATCCGCCTTTAGATGGAATTAGAGAAGAGATTGTTACAGATATTAGCTTATCATTAGGAAAGGATAGAAATATTTTCAGCATTACTGAACGGCAATGTAGAAAGTTAAAAATTCAGAATCCTGTTATCTCAAATGACGATTTAGCTAAAATTAGAAATATTCAAGTTGAAGGCTTTAAAGCTGAAACCATCGAGATGTTATATCAAAAAGATAAAGGTCTTAATGGTTTAGAGGATGCTTTAGACAGCATAATAGTTCAAATTGAAAAAGCTTTAGTTAGAAAAACAAACATTATAATCTTATCAGATAGAGGTGTTAGTAAAGAAATGGCGCCAATTCCACCATTATTAGCTTGTTCTTATGTAAGCCATCAGATGAATCGTTTACGAAAGCGTTCATATTTCGATATTATTATTGAATCTGCAGAGCCACGTGAGCCACATCATTTTGCAACATTATTTGGTTATGGAGCAAGTGCTGTAAATCCTTATATGGTAAATGAAATCATTAGAGCGCAAGTTAAAGAAGGTTTTATCACTGGTATGGATGAGCAAAAGGCGGTTGATAATTTCAATAAAGCTATTGGAAAAGGAATACTGAAAGTAATGAATAAAATAGGAATCTCAACCTTACGTTCTTACAGAGGTTCTCAGATTTTTGAAATCGTTGGTTTTAATTCGCAATTCGTTGAAAAATACTTTCCATATACAGCTTCAAGAATAGAAGGTATAGGGTTATATGAAATTGAAAAAGAAATAGAAAAGCGCTATAAATTTGCCTATCCAAATACCGAAGTTGATAAGCGATTAGGTCTAAATATTGGTGGAGATTATAGATGGAGACGAAATGGTGAAAAGCATTTGTTTAACCCAACTACGGTTGCAAAATTACAACAAGCTGTGAGATTGAGTGACCAAGCGAGTTACGATGTGTATGCAAAAGCTATCAATGAGCAGTCTGAAAATTTAATGACCATTCGTGGATTATTTGAATTTAATAATATCGACCCAATTCCTATCGAAGAAGTAGAACCTTGGACAGATATCGTAAAACGATTTAAAACAGGTGCGATGTCATACGGTTCAATTTCGCGTGAAGCGCATGAAAATTTAGCCATTGCTATGAATAGGATTGGAGGAAAATCTAATTCAGGTGAAGGAGGAGAAGATCGAAGACGTTTTCAGCCAGATGTCAATGGCGATAGCAGAAATTCTGCGATAAAGCAAGTGGCTTCTGGTCGTTTTGGAGTAACATCTCACTATTTAACCAACGCTAAAGAGATTCAAATAAAAATGGCTCAAGGTGCAAAACCTGGAGAAGGTGGTCAGTTACCAGGAGAAAAGGTTTTGCCTTGGATTGCTGCAGCCAGAAATTCTACACCATTTGTAGGATTAATTTCACCACCACCACATCACGATATTTATTCAATTGAAGATTTAGCACAATTAATATATGATTTAAAAAACGCCAATCGTGAAGCTAGAATTAATGTAAAATTAGTGTCAGAAGTTGGAGTAGGTACCATTGCTGCAGGTGTAGCAAAAGCAAAAGCAGATGTAGTGCTTATTTCAGGATACGATGGAGGAACAGGAGCATCGCCTTTAACTTCGTTAAAACATGCAGGCTTGCCTTGGGAATTAGGTTTAGCAGAAGCACAACAAACCTTAGTACTTAATAATTTAAGAAGTAGAATCGTAGTTGAATGTGATGGTCAATTAAAAACAGGTCGTGATGTTGCTATTGCAGCATTATTAGGTGCAGAAGAATTCGGATTTGCAACAGCACCTTTAGTCGCTTCTGGTTGTATTATGATGCGTAAATGTCATTTAAATACCTGTCCTGTTGGTATCGCAACCCAAGATAAAGAGTTACGTAAAAACTTTAAAGGAACACCAGAGCATGTCATTAATTTCTTCTATTATATCGCAGAGGAATTGCGACATATTATGGCAGAGTTAGGTTTTCGATCTATGGCAGAAATGATTGGTCAAACACATAAAATTAATGCTAATAAAGCCATCAAGCATTATAAAGCTAAGGGCTTAGATTTATCTTCTATTTTACACAGACCAGAATCTTACAGCAAGATGACGGTTAAGAATACTGAAAAGCAAGAACATAATCTTGATAATGTTTTAGATTTTAAAATTCTAAAAGATTCGCATCGTGCTTTATATAGAAAAGAGCAGATGTCATTAGCTTATCCAATAAAGAATACAAATAGAACGGTTGGCGCGATTGTAAGTAATGAGATTTCAAAAATCTATGGTCATTTAGGATTACCTGAAGATACACTAAATATCCATTTTGAAGGTTCAGCAGGACAAAGTTTTGGAGCGTTTGGAGCACACGGATTAACTTTTAAACTTGAAGGAAATACAAATGATTATTTAGGGAAAGGATTATCTGGAGCTAAGTTAATTGTTAAGAAACCAACGAAAGCAGATTTCAAAGCAGAAGACAATATCATTATTGGTAATGTTTGCTTATTTGGTGCGGTCGAAGGACAAGCGTATATCAATGGAATAGCAGGAGAACGTTTCGCAGTTAGAAACTCGGGCGCAACAGCAGTTGTAGAAGGTGTAGGTGATCATTGTTGTGAATATATGACAGGTGGAAAAGTAGTGGTTCTTGGTAAAACAGGAAGAAATTTTGCTGCAGGTATGAGTGGAGGAATAGCATATGTATATGACCCAGAGAACAAATTTGTTAATGGATTATGTAATACCGAAACCATAGAATTTGAAAAGATTCTGAAGAAAGATGCTAACGATTTAAAAGCGGTAATTGAGAAGCATGTAAAATATACAGATAGTCAATTAGGTAAATCTCTATTGGAAGATTGGGAAACAAGCTTGAAGAATTTTGTACGTGTAATGCCAACGGAATACAAACGTGCTTTAAAACGTTTAGAGACAGAGGAACAAATGGTTGAAGAATTGGTGTAAGCCAAGGGAGAAGATAAAAGTGATAATACAATTAAATTTAGAAAGCAGGATGAGATTCCTGCCTTCGCAGGAATAAAATGGGAAAAGTAACAGGTTTTAAAGAATTCGAAAGAAAAGATGAGTCATACAAGCCGGTAAAGGATCGTGTAAAGCATTATAATGAATTTACTGTGCCTTTAAAGGATAAAGACATGACCGAGCAAGGGTCGCGTTGTATGGATTGTGGCATTCCATTTTGTCATAGTGGTTGTCCGCTTGGGAATCTAATTCCAGATTTTAATCATATGGTACACCAAGGCGAATGGCAAAAAGCCTCTTGGATATTACACTCAACAAATAACTTCCCAGAGTTTACAGGTCGTTTGTGCCCTGCACCTTGTGAGCAAGCATGTGTTTTGGGTATTATTGAAGATCCAGTTTCTATAGAAAATATAGAAAAAAACATTGTTGAACGTGCCTTTAAAGAAGGTTGGATTAAACCGCAGCCACCTAAAACGAGAACAGGAAAAACAATTGCAATTGTTGGTTCTGGTCCGGCAGGTTTAGCTGCAGCGCAACAATTAAACAGAGCTGGTCATACAGTAACGGTTTTTGAACGTGATGATGCTATTGGTGGATTATTACGCTACGGAATTCCAAATTTTAAAATGGAAAAAGGCATTATAGATCGGCGTTTAGCCATTTTGGAAACTGAAGGTATTGTGTTTAAAACCAATGTTAATGTTGGTGTGAATTATGATGTTGAAGATTTAAAAAAGTTTGATGCTGTCGTACTTTGTGGCGGTGCAACTGAAAGAAGAAGTTTACCAACACCAGGAATCGATGCTGATGGAGTAGTGCAAGCGATGGACTTCCTAACGCAACAAACTAAAGTTGTTTTCGGTCAGAAAGTAAAAGATCAAGTTTTAGCAACTGGCAAGAATGTTATAGTAATTGGAGGTGGAGATACAGGATCAGATTGTATAGGTACATCGAATCGTCAAGGTGCAAAATCGGTAGTTAATTTTGAAATTATGCCAAAACCACCAGGACATCGCTCACCGGCAACACCTTGGCCATATTGGCCGTTGCAATTAAAAACATCAACATCTCATAAAGAAGGTGTGGAGCGTAATTGGTTAATCAACACTAAAGAGTTTGTAACAAATGCTAAAGGTAAATTAACAGCCTTAAAAACGGTAAATGTAGAATGGGAAATGGTGCCAGGAGAACGTCCTAAACTGATTGAAGTTGCAGGTACTGAAAAAACATGGAAATGTGATCTAGCATTATTAGCTCTTGGTTTTACAGGTCCAGAATCTACTATTGCAGATAAACTAGGTTTAGAAAGGAATGTAAGATCAAACTATAAAGCAACCTACGGAAAATATCAAACCAATATTCCAAATGTATTCACAGCAGGAGATATGCGAAGAGGACAATCATTAATTGTTTGGGCGATTTCTGAAGGACGCGAAGCTGCTCGTCAAGTTGATATTTATTTAATGGGTAAATCCGATTTAGCCACTAAAAATGAAGAAGGCGATTTAGTTGGAGTTTAATTATATAAAATCATTCTACTGCTATCAATTTCTAAGGGTAAGTCTAATTTTAGGGTAGAAGTTAAAAGCATCTGTTTTCAGATGCTTTTTTGTGTTCTAGAAAGGTTTTGAAAACCTTGCGGGATTTTTTTATTAGATGATGATTCAATCAATAAGTGTATGGAATAAAAGGACTTACCGTTGTCGGCTTTCCAATATATTCTCAATGTCTTCAAGCGTAAACCCTTTAGCTTTCAGTAAAATTAAATAGTGATACATTAAGTCGGCTGCTTCATTTTTAAATAAATCAGCATCGTCATCTTTGGCTTCAATAACCAACTCTACAGCTTCTTCACCTACTTTTTGAGCAACTTTGTTAATGCCTCTTTTGTATAGTTTATTGGTGTATGAATTCTCATCGTTAGTATCAATTCGGTCACTGATCGTTTGCTGCAATTCATATAAAAAACCTTTGGCCGTTTCTTCTTTAAAACAAGAGGTGCTTCCTGTGTGGCACGTTGGTCCTTTAGGTTCTGCTTTAATTAAAATAGTATCGTTATCGCAGTCAATTTGAATGTCTTTAACTATTAAGAAATTACCAGATGCTTCGCCTTTGGTCCAAAGTCTGTTTTTGCTTCTGCTAAAAAAAGTGACTTTGTTTTCGGCTTTAGTTTTATTGAAGGCTTCCAAATTCATGTAACCTAACATTAATACTTGTAAGGTGTTGTTATTTTGAATAATGACAGGGACAAGTCCGTTGTCTTTTGAAAAATCTATGTCCATCGTATTGCTATGTTTTCGTTTTTTAAATACTGTTTTAATTCTGGAATTGGAATTTCACCATAATGAAAAATGCTTGCTGCCAATCCTGCACTTGCTTGCGTGTTTTCAAACAAGGTTTTAAAATGTTTTTTAGTTCCTGCTCCTCCTGAAGCAATTACCGGAATATTAACAGAGGCGCTTACTTTTTCAGTAATATCAAGAGCAAAACCTGCTTTGGTACCGTCGTTATTCATAGAAGTAAGTAGTATTTCACCAGCTCCTAATGTTTCGACTTGTTTTACCCAATCTAATGTTTTTAATGGTGTTGCTGTGCGTCCTCCATGTACAAATACCATCCATTCTCCATCAATATATTTTGTATCGATGGCAACAACCACACATTGACTCCCGAATTCGTTGGCGATTTCAGTAATCAATTTAGGGTTTTTAACGGCTGAAGAATTCACACTCACTTTATCTGCTCCAGCTTTTATAATTGCAGAAACATCTTCAATGGAATTGATGCCACCTCCAACGGTAAACGGAATATTAATTTCTTCAGCAATATGAGTCACCAATTCTACTAATGTTTTTCGCTTTTCAATTGTAGCTGTAATATCTAAAAATACCAATTCATCAGCACCTTGAGCCACGTAGCTTTTCGCCAATTCAATTGGGTCGCCAGCATCGATAATATCCACAAAGTTGATGCCTTTTACAGTTCTTCCATCTTGGATATCAAGACAAGGTATAATTCGTTTTTTTAGCATAATTTCTGAAGTTCTTTAAGTGTTATATTGCCTTCGTAAATGGCCTTTCCTAGAATTACTCCTTCGCAACCTATGGCATTTACCAATTCTAAATCTTGCATAGAGGATACCCCTCCGCTTGCAATTAGTTTTACATTCGATTTTGAAATAATTTCGGTGTATAATGCGTTTGAAGTGCCTTGTAACATGCCATCTTTTGCGATATCTGTACAAATTACATATTGAATGCCTTTTGATTCATAATAGTTGATAAAATCTACAACATCTAATTCTGAAGCTTCCAACCAACCATTGGTAGCGATTTTTCGATCTTTGCAATCCGCTCCTAATATTATTTTTTCAGAGCCATATTTATCTAACCATGCAAAAAACACATCTGGATTGTTGGCAGCGATACTTCCGCCTGTAATTTGATGCGCTCCGCATTCAAATGCAATTCTTAAATCGTCATCAGATTTTAAGCCGCCTCCAAAATCAACCTTTAAATTGGTTTTTGTGGCAATGCTTTCTAATATGTTATGATTGACAATATGTTTAGATTTGGCTCCATCTAAATCTACTAAATGTAAATATTCAATGCCATTGGCTTCAAAGGCCTTGGCTACTTCTAAAGGGTTTTCGTTATATATTTTTTTTGTGTTATAATCTCCCTTTGTGAGTCTAACACATTTGCCATCGATGATGTCTATTGCTGGTATGATTCTCATAAATTCCTGCGAAAGCAGGAATCTCACCCTTACTCTCTTGTTTTTATTACTACTTCTTTTTATTACTTGATTAGACCTGCGAGGTTTTTAAAACCTGCGAGGTCTGCATTATCTTTTTACAACTCTAAAAAATTCTTTAATAATTGTGTGCCAACATCAGCCGATTTTTCTGGGTGAAATTGTGTGGCGTAAAAATTATTGTGCTGTATTGCTGTTGCAAATGGTTCTATATAGTTGCAAGTTGCAATAGTTTGCTCATTTTTTTCAGCATAATAACTGTGTACATAATACATGTCGCTTTCGGGTTTTATATGTTGAAAAAGTTCGCCTTTTACTTCAGCAAAACTATTCCAACCGATATGAGGTACTTTCTCTTTTGGTGGAAATTTTTTCACTTGTGTATTAAAAATTCCTAAACATTTAGTGTCACCTTCTTCACTATAATCACACATTAATTGTAAGCCTAAGCAAATACCAAGCATAGGTTTTTCGATGGATCTAATGACGTCGTCAAGTCCTTTGTCTTTTAAATATTTCATAGCTGAACTCGCTTCTCCGACACCAGGAAAAATAACTTTATCAGCATTTAATATCTCGGTTTTATCATCTGTAATCATACTCTCATAACCTAAACGATTGAGAGCATTTTGGACAGAACGAATATTACCTGCATTGTATTTAATAATTGCAATCATAAACTTCCTTTTGTGCTTGGTATTGAAAAGTTATTGGTCTTTGATACTGCCATTTTTATTGCTTTTGCAAAAGCCTTAAAAATAGATTCAATCTTATGGTGTTCATTATCGCCTTCTGCTTTAATATTTAAATTACACTTAGAGGCATCGCTAAAGGATTTAAAAAAGTGCATAAACATCTCAGTTGGCATTTCTCCAATCATTTCACGTTTAAATTCTGGTTCCCAAACCAACCAAGGTCTGCCTCCAAAATCGATGGCAACCTGTGCTAGGCAATCGTCCATTGGTAATAAAAAACCATAGCGTTCAATACCGCGTTT